>Ga0190269_10001024_pt1 | contig 13658 bp, 12 predicted proteins | sample Popmic249IS_FD_133749 | JGI IMG/M metagenome (GOLD analysis project Ga0190269, IMG submission 133749) | Populus adjacent soil microbial communities from riparian zone of Blue River, Arizona, USA - 249 IS | ecosystem: Environmental > Terrestrial > Soil > Riparian zone | place: USA: Arizona...
CCGTCGACCGAGAAGATGCCGAACATCTCCGCAGCGGACTCGAACGGCGCGGCGCGGACGTGCAGGAACGCGGAGGCGATGGATGGCTTTTTCCGCAGCCTGCCAGGAGAGGAGCACGGCGACGAGCCTGCATCCCTCCTTCGTACCACGAAGGCTCGGCCTCAATCCTGAATCCGGATGGCTCCGGTCGGGCAGTAACGGACCGCTAGCTCCACCTTGGGACGCAAGTCTTCTGACGGCTCCGACACGAGCACGTGCAGCTTCCCTTCGTCGTCGACGTGGAACACCTCGGGCGCATCGCCCGTGCAGTTCGCATGTCCCTGACAGAGATCCCAGTCGATCACGATCTTCATCAGAACGCTCCGTTCGGCCTGAGCCTGCGATAGCGGACGCGGAAGGGCTTCTTCGGTCCCATGACGAGGCCGCTCTCCGCGACGATCGGGTCGTGCATCAGCTCGAAGGAGAAGCCGCGCATCAGGATGGCGAAGATGGTCTTCACCTGCAGCAGCGCGAACGCGTTGCCGAGGCACTTGTGGCGTCCCCCACCGAAGGACACGAAGGTGAACTGCTTCTTGTCTTCCTCGCGGCCGGGCCCGAATCGATCGGGGTCGAAGCGCCACGGATCGCTGAAGACCGTGGGGATGCGGTGCGAGACCCACGGGGAGTTCGCGAGCCAGGTGCCCTTCTCGAACTTGTAGCCGTCGAACTCGAACGAGTCTGCCACGACGCTGCGCAACAGGATGTAGAGCGGCGGCCGGAGGCGCAGCGCCTCCTTAATGGCGTACTCCGTCAGCGGGATCTGACGCAGCGACTGGAAGGTCACGTCGGCGCCCGCGGGGTAGACCTGCTCCAGCTCGCCGAGCATGCGGTCGAGGTAGTCGGGCGCCTTGAGCAGCTCGATCAAGGTCCACGCCGTCGTGACGCTGCTCGTGTGGTGGCCGGCGAACATGGCCGCGAGCAGCATGCCGGTGATCTCGTGATCGCTCAGGCGCGAGCCATCCTTGTAGCGCGCATCCATGAGCGTCTGCAGGAAGTCCTCGCTCTCACGTCCGCTCGCGCGCCGTGCCTCGACGATCTCGCCGATCATCTCCACGAGCCGCACGCGCGCGCGGTCACGCCGCCACACCGACGGAATGGGGAGGTTCGCGTGGATGTACGAGGCGGGCGTGACGCCGCGCTCGAGGTCGTAGTAGACCTGCGCGAACTCGTCGCTCATGTGCTCGCGAAACTCGCGACCGATGAGGCAGTGCGTCGAGGTGTAGTTGGTGAGCTTGGCGCAGAAGTCGACGAGATCGATCTCGCCGCGCTCGCCCCAGTCGCTCACCATCCGGCGCGTCTCCTCGGCGACGATCTCGCCGTAGGTGCGCATGCGCTTGTCCTGGAGCGCCGGGCGCAGCATGCCCATCTGCTCGTGCATGCGCTCGGGCGACGCGTCGTAGACCACGTCCTTGCCGAACACGGGGACCATGATCTTGTAGGCGTCGTTCGGGCTCAGCACGTCGTCCGGCTGGCGGTACATCGCCTCCTGCGCGCGCGGCCCCGTGAACAGCACGATCTCCTTGTTGAAGACCTTGAGCGTCGCGAGCTCGCCCTGCTCCTGGTACGCGCGCCAGAGCAAGCCGAGGCAATCGCGTGCGAACTCGATCGCGTGTCCCACGACGGGGAGACCGCCCGACACCGCCTTCGGCTTGCCGACGCGGGGAGCGCTCACCGTCCCTTGGGTTTCTGCAGACACTGCCTGAACCTCCATGGCTCTCCTCTCCTCTGCTCGTCAGCGGGCGCTCGGCGCCGCGGGGATCTCGCCGTCTGCGCGCACGAACGCGCGCACGAAGTGGCTCTGCATGCGCGCGATCAGCGCGCCTATCTCGCCCGCGTCGGCGCCGCGGTCGAGCCAGTCCTGGAGCTGCACCTGGTGCGCCGCCACCAGCATCTTCAGCAGCACCTCGGGCGGGTCGTCGGCCACCAGATAGCCGCGGTCGATGCCCATCTGCAGGATGCCGGCCGCGAGCGTCGTGCCGCGCTGCCAGTTGGCGACCTCCTCGCCGCTCCGCCGCCCGCTCGGCGACGTCCACGAGATGCCCTCGCGCAGGTGCATGCGCAAGAAGAAGGGTCGCTCGGCGAGCGAGCGGACGTATGCGTCGATGCCGCGCCGGCAGGCGTCGACGACGCTCTCGTAGCCCTGGATGGCCGCGTAGATGCGCTCGAAGATCTCGCGTCCGCGCTGCTCCTGGATGGCCGCGTAGATCTCCTGCTTGCCCGGGAACACCGTGTACAGCGTGCCGGGCGCGAGGCCTGCCGCCTGCGCGATGTCCTGGATCTTGGCGACCTCGAAGCCGCGCTCCGCGAAGGTGCGCTCGGCCGCCTCGAGGACGAGGCGCCGGTACATCTCCGCCTTGGCGCGCTTCGCGCCGTCCTTCGGGGAGGCGACGCCGCGCTTCGGGCTCGCGACGCTCTTCTTCGGGGTCGCTGCGCCGCTCTTCGGGGCCGCTACGCTGGCCATGGCGCGGGCTCCCGCGAGCTCACGTTCAGGTCGCGTGCGCTGTCCCGCTCGGCCCGCATGAACGCCGCTGCCCGAAGGCCGATCATCATGCTCGGCGCGTTCATCGCCGACACGGGCGTGAACGGCGCGATCGACGCATCGGCCACGCGCAGGCCGTGCACGCCGCGCACGCGCAGCTCGGTGTCGACCACGGCCGCGTCGTCCTCGCCCATGCGGCAGGTGCCCGCGTAGTGGAAGGTCGTCATCGCGTTGTGCTCGATGAACGCGCGCAGCTTGTCGTCGCTCTTCATCGCCCCGGGCGGCAGCACACCGACGTTGCCGAAGGCGGCGAGCGTCGGTCCGCTCGCGATGCGGCGCGCGAGGCGCACGCCCTTCAGCATGGTGTCCATGTCCTCGGGATGCGCGAAGTACGCAGGATCGATCAGCGCCTGCACGGCCGGATCGCGCGAGCCGAGCGAGAGCTGACCGCGGCTCTTCGGCTTGCCCAGGATGACCACGCAGCCCCAGGTACGCTCGATCAAGCGCTGCACCGGCGAGAGCGCCGTCGCGGCGCGGATGCCGGCGCGGATGGCGCGCTTCGAGGTGCTCCCGTAGAGCGCGGCGGGCAGCTTCGGCGGCACCATGCGCATGGCCGCCTCGCGCAGCGACGAGCGCGCGGGGTACATGACGTAGCAGGTGTCGCTCTGGCCGGGCGGCAGGTCGCTCGCCGGGTTCGCACGATGGAAGCCGTAGAGCTGCGGGTAGTAGCTGTCGACGGCGCGCCGGCCGACGAAGAACAGCGTGACGTTCGGGTGGTCGTGCAGGTTCGCGCCGACGCTCGCGCTCTCGTGCACGACGTCGATGCCGAACGCCGCGAGCGGCGCCGCCGGGCCGATGCCCGACAGCAGGAGGAGCTTGGGCGACTCGAGCGCGCCCGCACAGAGCACCACCTCGCGCCGCGCACGCACGACGCGCACCTGCCCGTCCTGCACGAGCTCGACGCCCACCGCGCGCGGCCCCTCGCTCGTGCGCTCGACGATCACGCGCCGCACCAGCGTGCGCGACAAGACGCGCAGGTTCGAGGCCTGCGCGTCCTTCACGAAGGCGACGTACGAGCTGCGGCGCGCCGTGCCCTCGTAGTTCATCGGCTCGTAGCCGATCACGCCCGAGAGGTTCCCGTCGTTCAGGCTGCCGCGACGAAAGCCCGCCTGCTCGGCCGCCTGCACGAACGCCTCCGTGAACTCCGTCGCAGGGCGCGGCCGCACGCGCAGCTTCTGTTCCAGCGTCTCGAACGTCGAGACGAGGTCGTCGTAGCGCCAGCCCACGGGCCAGCTCGCGTAGTCCTCGCGCGCGCCGCGCGTGTAGACCATGCCGTTGATCGAGCCGCTCCCACCCATGCCGGTGCCGGACGCGAGAAACAGCCGCTGGTTGCCGCACGACGGCTGCGGCTCGCTGAAGCGCTCGAGCACCAGCGCGTCGTTGGCGAACGCGTCCTTGTAGCCGTCGGCATCGAGCGTCTCGGGGTGCGTCTCGGCGCGGTCGCCGCGCTCGAGCAGCGCCACCTGCACGCTCGGGTCGCGCGCGAGCTCGCCCGCGACGACGCAGCCCGAGGAGCCGCCGCCCACCACCACGTAGTCGAACGTCTCGTCGCTCACGTCGCGCCCTTCTTGAGCAGCAGCGAGCCGAGGCGGATCACCGCGTCGGCGCGCTTGCCGAGCGTGCGGCCGTAGAGGATGCGCAAGACCTCGCGCGTGACGTCGCTGCTCTGCGCGCCCACGGGGAAGACCTTGGCCGGGAAGTGCAGCGGGAAGCGGTCGTCGAGCACCGCCTTCACGTTGGTGCAGGCGCGCAGGCCCTCGCGGCCGTTGAGCCGCCCGAAGCCCGAGCCGCGCACGCCGCCGAACGGCAGGTCCATCGCCATGTAGGTCATGCCGAAGTCGTTGATCGACACGTTGCCGACGACGAGCCGCTCGGTGATGCGGCGCGTGCGCGCGCGATCCTTCGAGCACACGGTGGCGCCGAGGCCGTAGGCCGTGCCGTTCGCGACGCGAATGGCCTCGTCCTCGTCGCGCACGCGCATGAGCAGCATGATCGGGCCGAACGTCTCTTCGCGGGCGATGCGCATGTCGGGCGTGACGTCGCCGAGCACGGTCGGCGCGTAGAACTGCCCCTTTTCGGTCTGCACGCGCCGCCCGCCAGCGAGCAGCTTCGCGCCGTGGGCGAGCGCGTCGGCGACCAGCTCGTCGATCAACTTCAGCTGGTGGGGCGAGACGATGGCGGCGACGTCGACCGTCTCGCGCCCGAGCGGATCGCCCTGGCGCAGCGCCTTCGTCAGCTCGGCGACGCGCGTCGCGAAGGGCTCGTAGACGCTCTCGAACACGAGCGTGCGCTCGCTCGCGAGGCAGTTCTGGCCGCAGTTGATGAAGCAGCCGGAGAGCGCCGCGTGCACCGCCTGCTCGAGGTGCGCGTCGTCGCAGACGATCAGCGGGTCCTTGCCGCCGAGCTCGAGCACCACCGGCGTGAGCGTCTTCGCCGCTTCGGCGAGCACGCGCTTGCCGTTCTCGAGCGACCCCGTGAAGATGACCTTGTCGACGCCGCTGCCGATCAGCGCCGCGCCCGTGTCGGCGTAGCCGTCGACGATCTGCACGAGATCGACCGGATAGCCGGCCGACTTGAGCGCCGCGTCGAACACCCGCTGAAAGCGCGACGACGACCAGGCGACCCACTCGCTCGCCTTGATGATGACGGCGTTGCCCGCCATCAGCGCCGGGATGGTCGGCCCGAGGATGTTCTGGAGCGGGTAGTTCCAGGGCGAGATGACGCCGATGACGCCGAGCGGCGCGTACTCGATGCGCGCGCGCTTGTGCAGGAACAGACCCGACGAGACTGCCTCGGGCGAGAGGTACTTCTCGCCGTTCTGGATGGTCCAGCGCGCCTTCTCGACGATCGGCCAGACCTCGCCGAGCATGGCGTTGTAGCGGGTCTTGCCGCTGTCGCGCACCACGGCCTCGACCAGCTCGTCGGCGTGGTCGAGCACGTAGTCGAGGAGGAGACCGAGCACCTTGCGCCGCTCCGAGAACGGCGTCTTGGCCCAGCTCTCCTGCGCCTTGCGCGCGCGGGCGACGAGGCCCGGCAGCGCCTCGGGCGGCGTCGCGGGCACCGTGCCGAGCGACTTCAGCGTCGCAGGCTCGTAGCACTCGATGAGGCGCGTCTTGTCGCGCCCGGTGGACGGCGACGACTCGGCGACTCGCGTCACGCTCTCCAGCGTCTCAGGCATCGGCACTCTCCGTCTCGGTCTCGGGCTTCGTCTCGCTCTTCGCCTTGCCCCCGCGCGGCTTGCGCTTGATGTCGCGCAGCTCCTGCGAGGCGAGGTAGGCCTCCCACTTGCGCACCGTCAGGCGCTGGTAGGCCATCACCTGCGGGTTCACCTCGGCGACCGGCGCATCCCAGTGGGACTCGTAGCCCTCCTGCTCGCGCGCGACCGCCCAGCCGTCCTCGTTGAAGAGCGGCCGCACCAGGTGCTTGTGGCCGAACTTGATGAACGGAAGCATCAGCTTCGACGGCATCTTGATGGGCAAGAGCGGGAGCTTGAAGTCGCGGTAGTAGAACAGGAAGAACACGCGCGTCGTGCGCTCGTCCTGCGGCAGCACCAACATCCAGTGCTTCACGAACTCTTCCGTGTTCGACCACTGGTAGGGGTACTCGTAGCAGGAGTAGTGCGAGGTGCCGGCGTGCGCCTTGCGGTCGATTACCAGGTCCATCAGACGCGAGGCGGCGATCTTACTGTTGTACTGGAGCAGGACGCGGTCCTCGCCCTCCTCCATGTCGAGCAGCTGGTCGCCCTCGAACGGCCGCCACTTCCGGTGGAGGTGGCCGTGGGTGAAGTCCGAGACGTTGTCGAGGATCATCGAGTGGTGGCCGTGCCACGTGAAGTCGATGACGTCGTAGGGCCAGGCGTTCGACCCCTCGATCTCGGCGATGCGCGGGATCGCGCGCTGGGTACTCAGCGCCGCGTCGCCCGGGAAGATCCAGATGAGCCCGTAGCGCTCCTCGATGGGGAACGACGCGAGCTGGATCTTGAGCTTCTTGCCGAAGTCGTTGTGCGGCATGTCGGTCAGTCGACCCTCGCCGTCGTACGCCCAGCCGTGGTAGGGGCAGCGCAGCTGACAGCCCTCGACCTCGCCGAGCGAGAGCTTGACGTTGCGGTGCGCGCAGCGGTTCTCGATGCAGCGCAGCGCGCCGTCCTGCCCGCGGAAGACCGCGAAGGAGCGGCGCCAGAACACCACCTCCTTGACCTCGCCCCGCTTCAGCTCCGTGCTGAGCAGCGCGGCGTACCAGTAGTTCGGGTCGAGGCCCGCGACGCGCGCACGCTGGCGCAGGTTGGTGGCTTCTTCGAAGCTCGGTGCAGCCGGCTTCCGCGTGCCGTAGTCGTGTCTCGCCATGATCGCGCGCCCTCCAGGCTCGAGTGCGCGGACTGTAGCGCCTTTCGCGAACCGTCCAAACAAAATTTGGATTGACGATTCCAAAGCGCACCGCATGATGGCCCGCATGCAAAGGGCAGAGCAGGTCTCGCTGGTGACGGGCGGCGGCGGCTTCGTGGGGCGCGCGCTGGTGTCGGCGCTCCGCGCACGCGGCGACCGGGTGATCGTGGTGGAGCCGTTCGGCGAGCCGTTCCGCGACGACGTGCAGTTCGAGCGGGTCGACATCCGCGACAGCGAGGCGCTCGCGCGCCTGTGCGAGGGCGTGACGACCGTGTTCCACAACGCGTCGCTCGTGCACACGAAGCACAACCGCATCGACGACGTCTGGTCGGTCAACCTCGGCGGCGCGCGCAGCGTCCTGCGCGCCTGCTGGCAGGCGCGTGTGCCCAAGCTCGTCTACGTCAGCACGGCCAGCGCCGTCTACGAGGGCGCCGACATCGAGCACGGCGACGAGTCGATGCCGTACGCGCGCAAGTCGCAGGCGCCCTATGCAGACAGTAAGATCGCCGCCGAGCGCGAGGTGCTCGCCGCCAACGGTCAGCGCGGCACGCTCACCTGCGCGGTGCGTCCGCACGTGGTGTTCGGCCCCGGCGACCGCCGCTTTCTGCCCGCGATCCTCAAGAAGGCCAAGGCCGGGTCGCTGCGGCTGTCGGTCGGCCTCCGCAACAAGAAGCTCTCGGACTTCACCTACGTCGACAACCTGATCGACGCGCTGCTCGCGGCCGACGAGCGCCTCACGCCCGAGAGCCCCGTCGCAGGGCAGGCCTACTTCGTCACGAACGGCGAGCCGATGCCGTTCTTCGACTTCGTGGCCCAGGTGCTGCGCGAGCTCTCCCTGCCGCGCATCGTCGGCGCCGTGCCCTACCCCATCGCGTACGCCGTCGCCGCCGCCAAAGAGGCGTACGACACGCTGCGTGGCGGCTCGTTCGGCGAAGAGGACCGCATCTCTCGCTTCGCCATCCGCTACATGGTGCGCCACCACTACTTCGACATCGGCAAGGCGCGCCGCGACCTCGGCTACCGGCCGCGCGTGAGCCTCGCGGAGGGCATCCGCCTGACCTGCGCCGATCTGCGACGCCAGGGCCTCGTCTGACGGTCGCGCTGGCCCGATTCGCCGTGCTCGCGCGGCGCTCCCTCGACGAGCCGAAGCGCCGCGCGTGAGGTCCGAGCGCCCTCGCTCAGCGGCTCACGCCTCCTTCACGCCCCGTCGTCGGGGGCGGCGTCGTGCCGGGCGCGCGGCTGCCCGTCGCGGGGGCGGCCGTGCCGGTGCTCGGCGCAGCGTCGGGAGCGGCGGCGCTGCTCGGGGACTTCGCGTCGGGCTCCTTGGATAGCCAGAAGGCCGACGGCGCCGGACCGCTGCCGCTGGGCGTGGCAATGGGAACCTGGCCGCGGTCCTCGGACTGCTGCCACATCCTGGACGGTGCCGGACCGCTGCCGCTCGGGGTGCCCGGACTGGGGGCGCGGTTCGGACCGGAGTCCTCCCACATGATCGAGGGCGCAGGACCTTTCTCCGCGCCACTCGCGTTGCTGACCTTCGAGGACTCGCCGTCAGGTTTGCCCGACTTGGCGCAGCCCGCGACGGAGAGAAGAAGCGACATCCCGGCGACTGCAAGCATGGTCTTCATGATGCCTCCTGTGTTCGCATCGGGGTTTGGCTCACCAACTCCTCACGACGGCGCGCTCACGAGCGCGCCCTCCCCCTTTCGATCGCGGCAACGCGACGAGGCCGTCCCCCGGGCAGCCACGACAACTCGTTCTGCGCCTGCTGCACGATCCATGCAAGCGAGGGCGGCGAGGCGGCGGCGATGTACCGCGACGGCCGGCGTCGGGTGCGCGTGCGCCTCGACGAGGGAATCCGCTTGACCTGCGCCGATCTGCGACGACAAGGCCTGGCGTGACCATCGACCTCACGCATCGCGAACACGTCGACCTCTCCCCGGAAGCGTTCTGGCGCGAGCTGGTGTTCAGCCTCGAGTACCAGCGCCGGCTCTACTGCGAAGGCCTCGGCTTCGACAGCATGGAGGTGCTCGCGCACGAGGGCGACCCGGTGCGGGGGCTCAAGCGACGGCTGCGCTTCGTGAAGCCGCTGGTCGCGCCGGCGCCCATCACCAAGCTGTTCGGCTCGCACGTGACCATCGACGAGATCGGCGAGTTCGACCCGCGGGCACAGTGCTGGACCTATCGAATGGTGCCGTCGATCCTCAGCGACCGCATCGACATCCGCGGTCGTGTGCGCGTCGTGCCGAAGGGCGACGCCGTCGAGCAGATCAGCGAGAACAGCGTGACCTGCCGCATGTTCGGGCTCGGCTCCATCATCGAGCCGTTCGTCGCGCGCTCGACCGAGGAGGGCCACGCGGATCGAACCGTCTTCACTCGCCGCTACCTCGCCGAGCTCGCGCGCACGAAGCCGCTCGCCGACGCCAAGCCGCAGCCCTGACGCAGCGACCGCCCGCGCTCAGCGGCGGGTCGGGGTCCCGGCCGGCGGCGTGCCGGTCGTGCGCTCGATGACCACGGGGCTCGGCGCAGGATCGGGTGCGCCCGGCGTCCCGAGCGCGGTGGGATCGGCGCCCTGCGCAGCCGGCCCCGTGCCAGGCGCCGTCGCCGGGCCGGCCGTGGTGGTGAGCGGTGCGGTGGTGGTCTCGGTGCCGCTCGAGGTGCCGCCCTGCGAGGCGCCGCTCTCGGCCGGGGTGCCGTGGTTGGTACAGCTCGCTGCCGCGCCGAGCAGTCCCGCGGCGAGCGCCAGCTTGCCCATCAGGTTCATGTTGCCTCCGGTGTGTACGAGTCGCGTTCGAGTACGGCCAAGTGGTCGCGACGTACCTGCACGCTAGCACCGATGTGAGTCGCCTTGCAGGAACCGGCAAATGGTCGCCAGCGCTCCTGCGCGGCGCGCAAGCCAGAGCTGCCGCGCCGCAACAGTAAGGTCTGCAAACCGTCTGGACTCGGCGGCGTACGTCGGAAGAGTCTGCAGACCGCCTCCGTAGACTACGCCCGCACTTCGTCCGCCGGCTCGCGCCTTGCTCGTCAAGCGAGTCTGCATGGAGTGACTGCATCCTTGACGGAAGGTGATCTCCCATGCCCGACTCCAGAGTGATCTCCGGTTCCTTCGTCTTGTTCTTCAGGTTCTGCGCCGAGGTCTCGCACGAAGGCGGCCACGAAGAAGAGGAGCCCGAGCGCGGAGAGGTCACCGATGCAGCAGCACGCGACGGCGGCACGCTCGACGGCGCGGCAGCCACGCTGCGCGATGCGGCCGACGACGGCTGCGTCGAGACGCCAGACGCAGGCGATGCCGGCGTCGACGCGACCGCACCGCTCGCCTGCGTCGGCCCGCCCGGCCTCTATATCGATGGCTCCTGCACGACCTTGGCCGACGGCGTCCGCCCGTACCGCCCGCGCTTTCCCTTCTGGTCCGACGGCAGCACGAAGGAGCGCTTCGTCTACCTCCCGAAAGGCGCGCCGATCGACGTGCGCGATCCCGATCGCTGGCTCTACCCCGTCGGCACGCGCGTCTACAAGACGTTCTCCCGCGACGGGCGCCGACTGGAAACGCGCTTGCTCGAGAAGGTCTCGGACGCCACCGGTCCGGACGGCTGGCGCATGCAGGCGTTCGCCTGGCGCGAGGATCAGCGCAGCGTGGAGCTGGTCGACGCGAGCGGACGCGAGGACGTGCTCGGCACCACGCACGACATCCCGTCGACGGATGCGTGCCGCGCCTGCCACAGCGCCGCGGGGCAGGACGTGCTGAACGGCTTCTCGGCCATCCAGCTGAACCACGCGGACACGGACGTCTCGCTGCGTACGCTCGTCGACGAGGAGCGACTCGACGGCGAGCTCGCCGACGACCTGCCCGAGCTCGCCGTCGTACCCGGCGACACGGTGGCGCAAGCGGCGCTCGGCACCCTGCACACCAACTGCGGCATCTGCCACGGCGGGCCGACCCCGCGCGCGGCGATGACGCTGCGCCTGCTCGTCGGCGAGTGCGAGGTGAGCGAGAGCGCGCTCTACGCCTCGGCGGTCGGGCAGCCGCTCCAGCGCTGGGTCGACCATGCGCGCCCCGACGGCACCCCCTACCGCCAGCGCATCGTGCCGGGGCGCGCACGCGAGAGCGCCATCGTCGCGCGCATGAGCGTGCGCGGCACGCGGGACCAGATGCCGCCGCTCGGCACCGAGCTCATCGACGAGGCAGGCCTCGCCGCGGTGTCGCGCTGGATCGACGCGCTGTGCGCGCCCGAGGCCGCCGCGCACTGACGGACGTTGACGCGCATGACGCGTCGCGACGTCGCACGCGCGAGACGTAAGGTCGCGCGCAGCTTCGTCCGCGACTGGGGAGCGCGTCCGCAGTCCCGAGAGTCGCCGACGCCGTCTCAGAGTCTTCGAGCGTCAAACCCCGGCGCGACCCACGAAAGAGACGGTGTCGGGTCGTGCGCCGTGATATGGGCTCCGCGTTTTCCTTTTCCTACACGAGGAAGCTTGCGGATGACCACACTACGTTTGCCACCGCGCCGTGCGGGAGCCTTCGCCCTCGCGCTCGCAGCGCTCGCCGGCTGCGCCGGCCAAGACGGGGACGAGACCGAGATCGACCCGTCGGAGCTCGCGGCCGAGACCGGCGCCAGCACCGTGATCTTCAGCGACGACTTCGAGAGCGGTGAGCTGGCGAGCCCGCGCTGGACGGCGGTGGACGACGTCCAGGTGCTCGCCGACGCCGCCAAGGGCGAGGGCTCCGGCGTGCGCGTCGGCCGCGCGTCGAGCCTGACCGCGTCGTTCGACACGCTCGGGAAGCGCAACGTCACGCTGTCGTTCGACCTCCGCACGCGCGAGCTCGAGCGCTCCGAGTACCTGTCGGTCTCGTGGGCGCTGCCGGGCCGCCCGTTCATCCCGCTCACGCGCGTGTCGGGTGCCGACTGGCAGAGCCAGAAGGTGACGCTGCCGGCGCTCGCGGCGAACCGCGTCGGCGTGCTCGTGCGCTTCACGCTGCGTGCGAGCAAGGCCTACGGCCGCACCGACACGGACGCGGTCGACCTCGACAACGTCGTGGTGGCCGGCAGCGCGCTCGGGTCGAGCGACGGCGGCGTCGACGCCGGTCCGTCGACCGACGGGGGCGGCGCGGGTCCCGTGGTGAAGGTCGCCGACGGCGCCCTGCGCGGCAAGGTGAGCGGCGCGGCCGAGGCGTTCCTCGGCATCCCGTACGCGAAGCCGCCGGTCGGTGCGCTCCGCTTCGCCCCGGCGCAGCCGGCCGAGCCGTGGACCGGCGTGCGCGAGGCGACCGCGTTCGGCGCGTCGTGCCCGCAGAACCCGGGCGGCCTCAGCGCCCCGCCTCCGCTGAGCGAGGACTGCCTCACGCTCAACGTCTACCGTCCGGCCCAGGCGAGCAGCGCGAAGCTCCCGGTCATGGTGTGGATCCACGGCGGCGCGCTCGTCGCCGGCGGCAGCGTCCAGTACGACGGCTCGCGGCTCGCGGCCGAGGGACCGGTCGTCGTCGTGTCGGTGAACTACCGCCTCGGCGTGCTCGGCCTGCTCTCGCACCCGGCGCTCGACGGTGAGCGCGGCGCGCTGCCCTCGGGCAACGATGCGTTCCGCGACCAGCAGCTCGCGCTCACCTGGGTGAAGAACAACATCGCGGCGTTCGGCGGCGACCCGGCGAACGTGACGGTGGTCGGCGAGTCGGCCGGCGCGATGAGCACGTGCATCCAGCTCGTGTCGCCGACGTCGCGCACGCTCGGCAAGCGCTTCATCCTCGAGAGCGGCACCTGCGTCGGCGGGCTGCCGGTCAGCACGAAGGAGCAGGCGAACGCGGTGGGCACGGGCCTCGCCCAGGCGCTCTGCCCCGAGGCGACCGACGTGGTCGCGTGCCTGCGCGAGAAGTCGGTCGAGGAGCTTGTCGCGTACGGCGCCGACCGCGGCATCTCCGGCGCCGGCTGGGCGCCCGTGGTCAACCCGGCCGACCCGCTGCTGCCGAAGCAGCCCGCGGCGCTCATCGCGAGCGGCGACTACAACAAGGGCGAGATCATCGTCGGCAGCAACAAGAACGAGTGGGGCCTGTTCCTGAACCTGCCGGGCAGCGCGGTGCCGCTCACGACCGTGGCCGAGTACAACGCGGCCGTGCAGGCGCAGTTCGGGGCGGCCACGCCGCTCATTACTGCGCAGTACCCCGCGACCGACGCCACGGCGCGCGGCCAGTTCATCACGCTGATGACCGACGCGCTGTTCCGCTGCCCGGCCCGCACGCTCGCGCGCCTGGCCACCAAGTCCGGAAGCAAGGTCCACCTCTACAGCTTCGAGGAGGGCCCCTCGTTCCACGCCTTCGAGATCCCGTACGTGTTCGGCAACCCGTCGCCGAACCTCGGCGCGCCGACGCTTGTCGAGCCGCTCCGCGCGACGGTGCAGAGCTACTGGCGTCAGTTCGCCCGCACGGGCGACCCGAACGTCGAGGGCCAGCCGACCTGGCCGACCTACGACGCGACCAGCGACCAGCACATCACGCTCAAGGCAACGTCCGAGGTCGGCCAGAACCTCCAGAAGGCCAACTGCGACTTCTGGGAGCTCTTGCTCTCGCGCGCGCCGGGCTGAGCAGCGACGCGGCGCGGGGCGCGTGCACGCTCCGCACATTCGCGTTGAACACTCCGCGCGGCTGCGGGCACGGAGAGGCATGCTCTCCTCGACCGTCCGCTCCCGCTCGCTGCGCTCCGTGACCCTGTTCGGCG
>Ga0190269_10001025_pt1 | contig 13657 bp, 15 predicted proteins | sample Popmic249IS_FD_133749 | JGI IMG/M metagenome (GOLD analysis project Ga0190269, IMG submission 133749) | Populus adjacent soil microbial communities from riparian zone of Blue River, Arizona, USA - 249 IS | ecosystem: Environmental > Terrestrial > Soil > Riparian zone | place: USA: Arizona...
AGCGCGCCCGATCCCGCGGGCGGCAACCTGCTCGACAACACGCTCGTGCCGTACGTGACCGAGGTCGCGCGCGCCGATCACTCCTTCAACAATGCTCCGTTCGTGGTGTTCGGCGGCGCGGGCACGAAGCTCCTCGGCGGGCGCTACAAGAAGTACAATCCGAAGCGCCCGCTGAACGACATGTGGCTCGCGTGCGCGAAGAGCTTCGACGTGAACCTGCCGACGCTCGGCGGCAGCGACATGTGCACGGTGCCGCTCGACATCATGGCTGGCTGATCGCGCCGCAAGCGATGCTCAGCGTGGCAACCAATGCACTCGAATCACGGCCGTGCTCGGGTCGCGCGCGTCGAGCTCCGCCTCGGCGCGCCCGCTGAACTTCAAGAGCTCGATGCACGACTCGCTGCCGCCCGCCCACAGCTGCAGCATGCCCGGCGTGCGCAGCTCGGGTGGCAGCTGCTTGAACATCAGCGTGAACGGACCCGGCGGCTCGAACGAGAAGCTGCACTTGCCCCCATTGCGGCTGACTAGCTGCCAGGCCTGGGGCGCCATGCGCAACAGCGACCCGGGCGACTCTCCGTACAGCGCGATCGCGCCGAGGCGCAGCGGGCTGAGCAGCGTGCGCTCCAGGCTCACGAGCAGATTGCTGCGCCAAAATGCCCGGGCGCGCGCCGTGCCGAGCACCTCGAGCACGAGCTCGGGCAGCTTCACGAACTCACTTGCAGCCATCCAATCCAGGAGGCTCGACTCGCGGATGTGGGTGCGTAGCTCGACGTCTAGGCGCGCCAGCAGCGCGTCCCGCTCGGGAGTGGGACTCTGCTTGATGGTCGCGACTACGGTCTTCGCGTAACTAACGCGAATCGCAGGCTCGGACGCGGACATGCAAGCTGAGCCTAACAGCAGCGTGGCGTCTTTGCAGCATGAGGCGCGGTATGCCTTTGCCTCGCTCCTCGCACCCGACGCTCGGCTATCTACATGCCGCTAGCGTCTGCTTGCCACAGTTGCGTTCGACGAGCTTCGCGCTGCGCGCATCGTCGATGTAGAGCCCGCAGCTCGCGGACAATGTGTCACATAGCGCTTCGCACGCGCTGCGATCGTCCGTGCAGATGTTGCTGGCGTCGAGCTGCTCCAGCAGATCGCCGAGGCTCGCGGCCGTCACCGCGCTCGCCGGCAAGGCGGCGAGCGTCACGATGGACACGACCAGGTTCGAGACGTTGGCCGGCTGCGCCGGGCCGAACGAGAAGTCGACGATGGAGAGCACGAGGCTCGCGATGCTCGTGAAGAGGAGTGAGAGCGTGCCGTCCCCCACCTGCGCGGGGTCACTCTCCGGACGCGCACCGGGCGCGTCATCTTCATCAGCTCCGCGGTCGTCGTGGTCATCCTTGTCCTTGTCCTTGTCGTTGCCGCGCCCCTCGCGTCCCTCGCGCGCCTCGCCACCGGAGCCCGGACGCTCGCCCTTCATGTCTTGTCCGGAGCCGGAGCGTCCGCCGCTCTCAGCGTCCGTGCCGGGGCCTCCGTGATCGGATGCGCTCGAGCCCGCGTGCGCGTTGCCCCGCCCTTGGTTCGGAGCGCCGCTCGCACCGTTCAGCGAGCCGCCGTCGGTCCCTGCGTTGGGGCTGCGCGGGCTCGCCGCAGCCGGTGCTGCGCCTGCGGGGTGGGCGTTTCCCGAGCTCACGCCGCTCCCAGCGGCGTTGCCTGAGCTCGCGCCCTGGGCTGCCGGCGCGCCGCCGCGCGCTACTGCGGGTGCGCTCGCGCCAGCGCTCGCTGCTGCGGGGCTGGGCTTGCCGCCGTCCACGGCAGAAGGCGCCGCTGTTGGCTGCTGAGCGCCGGGCTTGGTGTTCGAGCGTGCGGGCTCGGCTGCGCCTGCATCGCGTGCGCTCGGCCTGCGTGAGGGCGACCAGCTCGGCAGCTCGCCCGCGTCTGCCACGCTCGACGCCTGGGGATCTGTGTCGAGGCTGCAACCTGCCAGCAACAACGAGAGTCCGAGGCCATGCCACAGCGCCATCCATGCCTCCGTGCGTAGCGCTTGCAGGAACAACCACGCTGCCAAGCGCCGACTAACCAACGCTGGTTAGCGTCACCTACTGTGCAAATGCAAGTGACCACTCACGGGACGCGCGTGCCGGTGCGCACTCAAACCATACGGTTCCGTGCTGTCAGCTACGCGCTGCGCGGCCGCGATGAGCGACAAGTGCACAGCGTCGCCAGATGCGGATTGCGCGCAACCGATCCGGCCGGACCGCCGAGACGCTCGCTTCAGGCCGCGTGCTCCGTGCGTCCGCGGCGCGCGAGCCACAGCGCCAGTGTGCACAGCGCGCCGAGTGCGAGTACGCCGAGCAGGAGCCCATCCTCGATCAAGCGCCAGACGGCGCGCGGCGCGGCCACGCATTGATAGCGCGTGTTCGCGATCGGGAAGCGCGCGGCGCGCGTCGAGTCGAGCGGCAGGAGCAGCGGTTGTTCGCCGAGTCGGCGAGCGACGCGCACCAGCTCTTCTTGCGGCCCGTCCCCGCCCGTCGCGCGTTCGTGCGGAGCGATCAACGTGACGGCCGGATCTGTCGCGTCGAGCAGAGTGTCGAGGCGCACGGTGACGACCGCCGCTCCCAGCAGCAGGCCCTGCTCCGAGTACACCGGCGTCGAGAACGCGAGCTTGTGCACGGCGTCGCGTGCACGTGAGTAAAAGAGCGGCGACACGAACGCGCCGAGCTCGAAGCCCTGCGGGCCGAGCCGCGTGCCCCGCAGGTATAGCCGGTCGCTGAAGTCGAGCTGATAGTACGCCTCTCGCTCCACGGGATAGTGCGCCACGGCGCGGCCGCCCGACGTGATCAGGAACGCGGTGTTGATCAGCTTGTCGCGTCCGATGCGCGCGAGCCAGGCTTCCTCGCGCGGAACGGGCGTAGCCTGCGCCGCGTGCGCGAGCGTCGTCGCGCTCAGCGGATCTTCCGCGAGCTGGCGCGCCACGCTCGCTGCGTGCACGAAGATGAGGCCGAGCGTGCTGGCGCTCTGCAGTGCCTGCCGGTGCGAGGTGGTCTGCGAGCGCTGCTCCGCCGTGAGCACCGCCGCTGCGCTGATCGAGAACGCAGCGAGCGAGATGCCGAGCCACATCGCGTGGTGCCAGATCGCGCTGATGAAGCGCTTGTGCCAGCGCGGCAGACGCGCCAGCGGAGCGCGCCCTGCCAGCGTGCGCCGCAGATCCTCTGCAAATGCAGCCGCGGTGGCGTAGCGCGCCGCGGGATCATGCGACAGCGCCTTCAGAATCACTGCTTCGAGGTCATAGTCCGCGCCGCGGGCCCAGCCGTGCAGCGCAGGGGGCGCACCGCTCGCGAACGCTGCGAACAGCGCGGGGCGCGAGCGCACGGGGTAGGGCGGTGCGCCGCGGACGAGCTCGTACATGATCGCGCCCAGGCTGTACACGTCTGCGGCGCGGCCTCGCGCGCGCGCATCCAGCCCGCGCGCCGGCTCACAATAGCCCGACTGCTCGGGCGCCATGTACGGGTATGAGCCCACGAACGTGCTCGCATCGAGTGTCTCCGCAGCCTCGTCCGCGAGCGCGCGTGCCACGCCGAAGTCGGTCACGCGCGGGCGGCGATCGGCGCCGATCAGGATGTTGTCGGGCTTCAGATCGCGGTGCAGCACGCCGCGCTCGTGCGCGTGATCGACTGCCAGCGCGACCTCGACCGTCAGCCGCACGGCGTCGCGAAGGGAGAGCGACTCTTGCTGCAGGAAGTCGCGCAGCGTGCCGCGTTGCGCCAGCTCCATCACGTAGTACGGCTGGCGGTCGGCGTCCTCTCCGGCCTCGTACACGCGGATGATGTTCGGGTGCTCGAACGAGCCTGCGATCTCCCGCTCGCGCAGGAACTTCTCCCGCAGCGCGTCGTCCGCGAACACGCCGTCGCTGATCACCTTGATCGCGACCTCACGCGCCGGGCAGTGTTGCTGGCCTGCGTACACGCTGCCCATGCCGCCGCTGCCGATCGCACGCACGATCGGGTAGGGCCCGATGCGCTCCGGCAGCTCGGGCGCGTGCGGCCGCGCCGCGCAGCCGAGGTGCGCGGTCAGCTGCTCGAGCGGAAGCTGGCACACGGGGCAAGCGTCCTGGGTCATGCGGGCTCGTCCGGTGGCGTGAGGTGCAGGATGCGGCAGACCTCGCGCAGCTCGTTCGTCAGATCGCGCTCGTCTTCGAGGGTCTCGGCCACGACCGCGCGCAGCTGCTTCCAGAGATCCACGTGCAGGCGATGCAAGGTCTGGCGTGCGTTGTCGTTGGAGATGCCGAGCGCGCCCGTGAGCACGCGCGCGTCGCGATCGATGAGCCAGCTGATCAAGGTGGGCTGATCGATGTTCGCGCCGTGGCGCTGGAGCCTCGGCGACCAGCTCTCGTGGAGCGCCCGGAACGCGCGCTCCGCGATGGCGTGCGCGTAGTGGCGCTCGTATTCGTCTACGCTCAGCTCCGGCGCCGCCGTGCGCTGCTCGTCGAACGCGGTCTGCAGGCGCTCGTCGCGCTTGCGGGTCGTGCGCTGCTTCCACTTGTCGATCAGGAAGTGCCGCAAGGTGCGGTACAGCCAGGCCCGAAAGCGGCCGAGCTCGGGCCGCAGCTGCGGGAGGCTATCCCCCTCGATGATGCGGGTCAGGAAGAACTCCTGCGTCAGGTCGCGGGCGAGCGGCTCCGGGTAGCGCGCCCGAATCACGCCGTACACGGCGCCCCAGTAGCGCCGGCAAAAGGTCTCGAACGCGGCGCGCGCGTCCAGTCGGGCGCTGCTCGCCTGCGCGGCGAGCCGCAGCTCGGTCCAGTGGGTGGAGATGGAGATGCGGGCACGGGGTATGGGCGCTTGGCTCTGTCCGGGCATGGTCGTTCCTCCCCGAGACTAACGCGCACCCCTTACGGCTTGTGACAGGGGAGAAGCCCTCGCTGTGCGATTTGTGCGGGTCCGGGTTCGGGAACAGCGCGCCTCGAGCTGGCACCGCGGCCGCGGACGCCCGTTCTGCCCGGCCGGCCGGCGCCCGGGCTGCTCGCCGCTGACAGCTGCGTAGCCTGTCACACGCGTTTGGCCGGCGACGTTAGCCCCGGTGAGCGCCGCTGCAGTGGCGACGCAAGGAGACGGCAGATGCGAGAGCTCAGACACGATGCGCGACCTAAGATTGCCTGGCTGCGCGTGGCGGCGGCCGCGCTGGTGGTCCTCGCGCTGGGCGCGCTTGCGCCGGCGCTCTGGGCGGCGGTCCGCGCGGGCGCCGGCTTGCTCGCGCTCGTTGGGCTGCTGCTCCTGGGGTGGGGCCTACTGCAGGCGCTGCCATACGTCGCGGAGCGGCTGGAGCGACGCCTCCTGCGCGCGCGAGTGGACGCCGCGCGCGAGCATCCGCTCGAGGAGCTGTTCGCGCAGCTCGTGCACCGCAGCGAGCAACTCGAGCGCTACCGCCGCGCGCTGGCCACGATCGCGGCGCAGATCGAGGGCCTGCGCGAGCTGCTCGAGCAACGCCGCGTCGAGGCACCGCAAGAGGACGTGAGCAAGCAGGGCGCCGCCTTGCAGAAGATGCTGACCTTTCACGAGCACCACGTGCGCAAGCTCGGTCAAGCCGAGCAGGCGCTCGCCGACTACAAGCGTCACGTCACGCACAAGCGCTTCGAGTGGATGTTCGCGCGCGCGGGCCAGCGGGTGCTCGACTCGCTGCGTGCGTCGGATCGCGAGAGCATCGTCCGCGAGCTGCTGAGCGACGAGGCGGGCCGCTCCGTGCAGGAGAGCTTCGACCGCAGCTTCGCGCTGCTGGATCTGGAGCTCCGCAGCGTGGAGCGGCTGCAGTCGCAGCCCGGCTGGACGCAAGATCCGGAGCTGCAGCCATGAGCTTCTGGCGATTGCTGCGGAGCGCCGCGCTGGCAGGGATGCTCGCGCTCACCTGCCTGGGTCTCGGCCTGCGCGCGTGCGGCGCGGGTCCGGCACCGCAACCGGACGCTCCGCGCGTCCACGAGTTCCATCCGTGACCCCAACCCCAACGAAGAGGCATGACCATGAAAACGCGTAGCATGTGGTTCGTCATCAGTTTGTTGCTCGTGCTCGAGCTCGCCGTTCAGGCGAGCGCACAATCCGCCGTCAGCTCGCGCTCTGACTGTCAGTTGCGCGTCGCGACAGGCAAGAAGGGCAGGGGCTTCTCGCGGCTGTTCCACGACATCCAGAGCCTGTGTGGCCAGCAAATCCCCGTGTGTGAGGTCGAGAGCGAAGGCGGGCTGCTCAACACCGTGCTGCTCTCCGCGAACGAGGCGGACCTCGCGTTCGTGCAGATCGACACGCTACTGGAGCTGAAGCACTCGGACGAGAACATCGCGGCGCTGCAGGCCGTGCTGCCGATCAACGCCAACCTGCTGCACATCATCGCGCTGCGCGCCGGCTACACGATGAGTGGTGAGCGGAGCTTGACCAGCCTGTTCATGCGCGATGACAAGACCCTGGTCGTGAGCAAGCTCTCGCAGCTCAAGGGCCTGCCGGTGGCCGTCGTAGGCTCGGCGCAGCTGCTCGGGCGCAAGCTCGATGGCGCATACAACCTGGGCCTGCGCTTCGTGGATGCGGCCAGCGACGAACAAGCGGTCGCGGCGCTGAAGTCCGGCGAGGTGGCTGCGGTCTTGACGATGAGCGGCTGGCCCAATGCCGCGCTCGATGGGCTGGCACGCGATGCGGGCATCGTGCTGGCGACCTTCGACCTGCCGGCGCAGGCGCCGTACCAGCTCGTGCACAAGAACTATCCGAAGCTCGGCGTGTTCAACCAGACGTTCCTCGCCGCGCCGAACTTGCTCGTCACTCGACCGTTCAAGGCGGACGGCATGCGCGGGCGTCAGGTGGCCACCTTGCAGCGCTGCATCGTGAGCCAGCTCGATGCGCTGCGCGAGGGCGCCTTCGAGCCCGGCTGGAAAGAGCTGAAGAGCGCCACCGAGACCTACGGCTGGCCGCGCTTCGCGCCGGGCGCGGAGCGCTGAGCACGTCACGGCAAGAGCTGAGATGCGTCGTCCTTCAGCTGCACGCCCGAGAGCTGGAGGGCGAGCGCACGGCGCACGAGGGCGGTCAGCCTTGCCGCTGCGAGCTGCGGGGCGAGGCCGCTCGGCTCGCGCACGTTGGAGAGGCAGTTGCGCTGCGCGTCCGTGTTGCCGGGCGTCGGGTTGTAGGTGAGGTACATGCCCAGGCTGTCTGCCGCAGACAGGCCCGGGCGCTCGCCCAGTACGATCACCGCGACGCGCACGCCGAGCGTGTGGCCGATCTCGTCCGACAGCGCCACGCGCCCGCGTTCGGCGAGGATCACGGGGGCGATGCGCAGATTGGCTGCGGTGAGCGCCTTGGCGAGCGCTTGCACCGTGCGCGCGCCATGCTCGTGAGCCGCTGTCGCGGACAGTCCGTCCGAGAGGATCAAGGCCACGTCCGCGGGCGGATCCGAGCGCAACGCGAGCAGCTGCTTCACCGACTCGGGATCGAGCCGGCGGCCGAGATCCGGGCGCTTCAGGTACGTGGCGCGATCCGGAGCGCGCGTCTTCACCACGGCGCTCGTCACGCCCGCCGCGCTCAGCTGCGCGCCGCAAGCGGCCGCGTCCCAGCTGTGCCACACCGCGTCGCGTGCCTGCGCGTGCGCCTGCTGGAATTCGAGCAGCTCGCGCGTGGACACCGCGGCGCCGGCGCGCGCGAGCCCGATGCGCGCCTGGGTGACACGTTTGAGAGGAGCCCAGTCGTTCATGTGACTACTCCGCTCCAGTCTCGCGGACGTGGCTCGCGCCGTCCGCGGGCAAGCTGTGGCCGTCGCCATTCGGCACGAAGTTCGGCAGCGCGACGGGACCTTGCGTGGCGAGCGCCGCGCGTGTGGGCGAATCGAAGATGCCGCGACCGAGCAGCCACTCCTCGAACTCCGGCGCAGGTCGCAGAGACAAGCTCTCTCGCAGGTAGAGCGCGTCGTGAAACGACGTGCTCTGATAGGCGAGCATGACATCGTCCGCGCCCGGCACACCCATGATGTAGTTGACGCCCGCGACGCCGAGCAACGTCAGCAGCGTGTCCATGTCGTCTTGATCGGCGTCCGCGTGGTTCGTGTAACACACGTCCACGCCCATCGGCAGGCCCAGCAGCTTGCCGCAGAAGTGATCTTCGAGGCCCGCGCGGATGATCTCCTTGCCGTCGTACAGGTATTCGGGGCCGATGAAGCCCACGACCGTGTTGACGAGCAGCGGCGCGAATTCGCGGGCCACCGCGTAGGCGCGGGCCTCGCACGTCTGGGCGTCCACGCCGTGATGCGCTTCCGCGGACAGCGCGCTGCCCTGACCGGTCTCGAAGTACATCACGTCGTGACCGAGCGTGCCGCGCTTCAGCGCGAGCGCCGCCTCGTGCGCCTCGCGCAGCAGCGCCAAGTCTACGCCGAACGAGCGGTTCGCAGCCTCGGTACCCGCGATCGACTGGAACACCAGATCGAGCGGCGCACCTGACGCCATTAGCTGCAGGCTCGTGGTCACGTGCGCGAGCACGCACGACTGCGTGGGGATCTGGTAGCGCGCGCGCAGCTCGTCCACCAGGCGCAGGAGCAGATCCACGTTGCGCGGATCGTCGGTCGCGGGATTGATGCCGATCACCGCGTCACCACTGCCGAGGAGCAGCCCATCGAGGATGCTGGCTGCCACGCCGCGCACGTCATCGGTCGGATGGTTCGGCTGCAGGCGCGTGGCCAGCCGCCCGCGCAGACCCAGCGTGTTCCGAAAGCGCGTGACCACCTCACACTTGCGGGCGACCGCGACCAGGTCCTGGTTGCGCATGAGCTTCGACACGGCCGCGGCCATCTCGGGCGTGAGGCCCCTGCGCAGCGCTGCGAGCGCTGCAGGCTGCGCGCGCAGCAAGAAGTCGCGAAGCTCGCCGACGGTGAGCGATGCGATGGGCGCAAACGCGTCTGCAACATGCTGCGCGTGGATGAGCCGCGTGACCTCATCGAGCTCGGCCGGAATCACATCTTCGGTCAAGAAGTGCCGCAAGGGCAGCTCGCTCAACGCGAAGCGTGCGGCCACGCGCTCCGTCTCGTCCTCGGCAGCGAGCTGCGCCAGGCGGTCTGCTGCACGCGCGGGCGAGGCCTTGGCTAGCAACGTCCGCAGGTCTGCAAACTCGTACACTCGCTGGCGAATCGTATGCTTGAAACGCACCGCGGCAGCCTACCACCACGCGCATTTCTAGACGATTGCCATTCGCTGTTTCCGCGCGGGCGGCGGCGCGTGGGGGCGGGTCCTAGCCGATCGTGCAGTTGACTGGCGCCGCGCGCCGGACTTATGCATCGCGGCATGGACAAACCGGCGGTGCCGACCCTGTACGAGTGGATCGGTGGCAGCGCAGCCATCGAGCGTCTGTTTACGCTTTTCTACGAGCGCGTGCCCTCCGATCCGCTGCTCGCGCCCGTGTTCGCGCACATGGATCCGGCGCACGCGCGCCACGTGGCTGCCTTCGTGGGCGAGGTGCTCGGCGGCCCGAAGGCCTACAGTGAAGATCACGGCGGTCACGCGCACATGATCCGCAAGCACCTCGGCCGCGCGTTGACGGAGCCGCAACGTCGGCGCTGGATCGCGCTGCTGCTCGACTGTGCCGACGAGGTGGCGCTGAAAGATGACCCGGAGTTCCGGTCGGCGTTCGTCGCTTATCTCGAGTGGGGCACGCGGCTCGCCATCATCAACTCACAACCTGGCGCGCAGGTCGTCGAGGAGCAGCCGATGCCGCAGTGGGGCTGGGGTGAGGTCAAGGGGCCGTACGTCGGCTGAGCGCGAAAATGCCGCACGGGGTGGGAGTGCGCGGCGCGCGCGGAGCGTACGACATCCGAAGCTGCGCGCAGTTTTGCGACATTGAGTGCGCGCGCGGGCATGCTTTAATCTGCGTGCAATGCCTGATTGGGAGTGGCTGAGCGAGTTCCCCGGAACCTATCGGGTAGCGCGCTTGCAGAACGTCACGATCTGCCGCTGGGAGGGCGATGCGTCGCCCGCGGCGATGCACGAGCTCGGCGTGATCACGGAACGCGCGCTGCGTACGCTCGAGGGTGGCAAGCTGTCGAACATTCACCTGATTCCCGGCAGCGTGCGCTTGCCTGACTCCGAGTCGCGCGCCGCGCTCCAGGAGGTCACGAATGTGTACGGTGCACAGTACGCGTGCGTCGGTGTGGTCCTCCACGGCGGAGGCTTCTGGGCCAGCGCCGTACGAAGTGTTCTGACAGGCGTGCAGGTGCTCGCGCCGCGCTCCTTCGAGCTCCGCATCCACAGCGAGGTGCACGATCTGCTCGAGTGGTTCCCGCGCGAGAACCTCTCGCGTACCGGCGTGAAGATCGAGCCAGCGGACCTGCAGCGCGCGCTGGAAGCGATCAAAGCGGGCTGAGTCTGCGCTAGCGACGCAAGCCGAGCAGTGCGCTCGGCGTCATGCCGGCCATCTCGCGGAAATCCGCGATGAGATGGGCTTGATCGTAGTAGCCGGTGCGTTCGGCGATCGCGGCCCAGTCGCGTCTGTGTGAGGAGCGGGCTTCGTGCAGCGCGCGGCGGAAGCGGACCACGCGCAGGTAGTGCTTCGGCGACAGGCCGATCACACGGTCGAAGCCGCGGCGCAGCTGGCGCTCGCTCAGGCCGAGCTCCGCCGCGAGCTCGGGGACGCGCGGCAACACGGGCGCCGCAGCGATGCGCTGGACGGCGCGGCGCACGCTGCGCGCGAGGGCTGGATCGTAAGCGTCTCCACGCTCCAGCACGCTCTGCAGAGAGCTCAGCGCGTTCGCGACGACCGCGCTGCCACCCGCCGCCGTCAGCGGCAGGCGCGCCTCACTGCGCCACAGCTCTTCGAGCGGCACGACCTGGTCGGTCAGCGCCGATAGCGGCCGCCCGAAGAACGGGTAGGCACCGGCAGGACGGAAGCGCACGAGCAGGCTGCTCGCGGAGTTTGCGGCGGGTTTCTCGAGCAAACGCGTGCGCGTGCCGATGACCGATGCGCTGCATTCGCTGCCGCCGAAGCGCACGCTCAGCTCGAGCTCACCGTCCGGCAAGCGCCGGTAAGGTTCGGTCACCGATTCGGCCGTGAGATCTGGATACACGCGGACCCAGCGCACGAAGCGCGAGAGTCGCGGCGGCACCTGCAGCTGCGTCATGGCGAGAGGCGCGTGGTCCGATTTTTCCAATCCCATCTGTCGCTCGCGCTGCAGACTGAAACCATGCACGATCTCACCACGGACAACAAACGCATCGTGAAACTTTGGTTCGAGCGCTTCAGTGCGGGTGACATAGACGGCGCGCTCGCGCTGATGACCCCCGACGCGACCTGGCGCGTCCCTGGCAAGCCCGAGTCCCTGCCGACCGCAGGCGTGCGTGACATGAAGTACATGAGGCGCGTGTTCGAGCGCACGTTCGAGCGACTCGAGGCTGGTCTACACATGAACGTGCTCGACATCGTCGCGGAGGGCGACCGCGTCACGACCGAAGTCGACGGGCAGGGCGACCTGCGCAACGGCCGCAAGTACCGGCAACAGTACCACTTCTTCTTCCAGCTCCGCGATGGCAAGGTCAGCGCAGTGCGTGAGTACTACGACACCTTGCACGCGCTCGACACCTGGTACCGCGAGTAGGCGTCACGCGCGCAGCGGGCGCACCATCGCGACGCGCTGCTCGGGCGCGGGCAATGCGCTGCGCTGCTCGTCGAGCAGCGCGCGCAGCTGCGGGTCGCACTCGACTTCGGGCACGATCCGAAAGCCACAGCGCTCGTAGAATGGAGCGTTCCAAGGCACGTGCGCGTACGTCGTGAGCCACAGCTGTATGTCGCCGTGAGCGGCGCAGCGCGCGCAAGCTGCCTGGAGCAGCGCGGTGCCGAGACCGCGGCGGCCGTGATCGGGCCGCACCGAGAGCTGCTCCAGGTACGCGTGACCGGCGACGGTGCTGAGCGCGAAGAAGCCCACGGGCTCGTCCGCGTGACACGCGAAGAACAGCTCTCCCATCTTGAGCGCGTGCTGCCAGCGCAGCCGCTCGGCCTGCACGAACGGGTGCTCGTCGGACAGATCGAACCGTATGCCGATCGCCTCGAACTGCTCGGCGCCGGCGTCATCGATCGCCACCGCGCACGGCAGCTCGCCCGGATGGGCCGGCCGCAGCGCGTAAGGCGTGGGTAACTTCAGCATGAGATCAGCCAGCATGAGTGCCCCGCGCCGTACGATACCCGCGAGCGCCCGATGCGCGAACGAAAAGCGACGTGCGCTGATTTGGACCGGCGCCCAACGCCTACAGCGGCGCCTCCATCCCCGGTTCGCGGGGCACTTCCCGCGCGTCGCGCTGCGCGCGAGCCGCCTGACCCAAAACGCGCCCAGCCCCTTGGTCAGGCCTGATAGGCTCTCTCGCAGTCGGCTTCGTCGAATACGACCTCGATGCTACTTCGCATGCGGGCCATCGCGCGCACAGGCCCGCTCTCAATCCCCGGCGATCGCAAGAGCTGCCCGCAGGTCGGCTAGCAACGCGCAGGGTTAACGCCTGTTAGACGCTCCACAAGAACGCGTGCGCAAGAGAGTGAGATCGTGCCTTCGTGCGGCCGATATGAAGGTCACACTGCTGGCCCGACCGGGCCAGGCGTTCTAGGCTTTCAGGCATGGCGACACCCGCGAGTCAAGTTCCGCCTCCTCCTCCGATGGGTGACCAGCGGATCACGCTGCATGGCGTGAGCTGGGAGCAGTACGAGGCGCTGCTTGGGATGCGCGGCGAGAGCTCTGCGCTGCGAGTGACGTATCTCGAGGGGGAGCTGGAGCTGATGTCGCCATCCGAGGAGCACGAGTTCGACAAGAAGACGCTTGCGCGCTTGATCGAGGCTTACGCAGAGGAGGTGGGGATCAAAATCAATGGCTACGGCTCGTGGACATTGAAGCGCAAGAGTGTGCGGCGCGGCGCCGAGGCGGATGAATGCTACATCGTCGGTCCACGCGTGCAGTCGCCGGTGCGCCCGGATTTCGTGATCGAGGTCGTTCGCACGTCCGGGGGGATCGACAAGCTCGCTGTTTACCAGTTGCTCGAGGTACCGGAGGTCTGGTTCTGGCAGCAAGGCAAGCTCGAGTTTCATCGCTTGGCTGGCGATTGCTACCTTCCTGCCTCGCGTAGCGAGCTCCTGCCCGATCTCGATCCTGCGTTGATCGGCCGTTGCATGCAGATCCCGGATCAGAGCGATGCGGTCCGCGCTTTGCGAGCAGCGTTGCGCACGGGCTGAGAGCGATGGCTGCTGGAGTCTCGCTTGGACCGGTCGTGCCGCTGTAGGCGGCATGAAGCGCAGGCGCACACGTCACCATCGACTCGCGAGGAGCGACGTCTGGCGCGGCGTGCTGCTCTCGATGGCAGCAGGCCGCTGCGTCGCGCGTCCGTCCGCGTCGTGCTGCGTAGTCTCGAAGCGCCCTCTGCTGACGTGGGACAGGGCTTCCGACGGTTACCTATGCGCCTGGCCTCCACCCTGATCGCCGCCCCAAGGACGGCGCCACCAGCCCAATGCACAGCGCAACGCCCACGCCAGGGAGCCATCGGAGCTACGGAGCGCTCCCGTCCGCCGCTCGGTGCCGCTGGTCGCAGCTAATCCTTACCTGCTTTCCGGTGTTGCCGATCGCAGTCGGACCAGCGGGACCACACGGCAGTGCCCGTGCGGCCCTGAGCTGCCGGCTCCTAGCCCGGCACGCGTGGCGC
>Ga0190269_10001026_pt1 | contig 13649 bp, 12 predicted proteins | sample Popmic249IS_FD_133749 | JGI IMG/M metagenome (GOLD analysis project Ga0190269, IMG submission 133749) | Populus adjacent soil microbial communities from riparian zone of Blue River, Arizona, USA - 249 IS | ecosystem: Environmental > Terrestrial > Soil > Riparian zone | place: USA: Arizona...
TCCAGGTATCACCCCGTAAGAACGATCTATTGATCACAGATCTTGGCAGCACAAATGGCACTCGTCGGAACGGAAGATCGATTCAACCCAACATTCCCTACAGCATTCGTCATGGGGATATCATCGAATTGGGTGAGTTGATCCTGGCAGTAAACATTGAAAAAAAACCGGGCGACTCTAACAATTCCACGAAAAATGAAAAGAATATTGGCAATGCGCTTACCCACTTATCTACTCTGGTAGTATCCAATTTCTGTACAGACGATGTACTTAACCGAATTGTTGAAATAGTAAGCGATGTATGTCAAGCGGAGCAGGTGGCCTTATTCTTGCGTGATAAAGAAGCAAATGAGCTGTACCTGAAAGCTGAACGCGGAATTGGCCCTGAAAAGACCCGGCTTATGAGAATTTCGGTCGATTTGGAGCTGCCGATTCTTGAAGTTCTTCAAACAGGTGAACTCCTGCGCTACGGTGGAGGAAATGGGCACAAATATAAGGTGATGGCTGACCTTTTTGTCAGTGCAGTGCTGTGTGTACCCATTATTGCTGACGGGATTTCGATCGGCATTCTCGTTGCCATGCAAAAGAGCATGGAGAAGGACTTTACCTGGGAAGATGAACACGCATTGTGTACCCTTGGGAAATTTGCATCCATTGCAATTCAGAACTCTCAACGATACGAGATCACAAACCAGAAATTACAGATCAAAATCGATGAGCTATCGATTTATAACAACATTTCAAGGGAATTGTCGAAAACCAACAACCTTACTGGTATCTATAACGTATTGAGAAGCCAGGTTCGAGAGCGCTGGAATGTTGACAACATCGGGTTATGGTTGTTTGAAGAGACCACCCACAATCTCGTGCCCTTTCCAAGGCCATCCTTCCACAAGACATATTCGCTTGGAGAGGAGATGATCGGTAAAGTAGCAAGCCAGGCTGAACCAATTCTAGCGGCAAACATAAAACTGTTCTCAGAACCGACAAAATCAGTTGAACCTACACTTCAACTGCTGGCGCGTTCTGCAGCATGTGTACCCATCATGGAGAATAGTAAAGTCCTGGGTGTTTTAGCAGCGTTCAGTACGCATGAAAACGAATTTGATGAAAAAGATATTGCCCTGTTGCAAACATTTTCCCAGGCCGCCTCGGCAGCGATCCGGAACGCCGGGCTGTTCGAGCAGGTTGACAGGCAAAGAGCCACCATACTTGCCGCGGTAAACATGCTGTCGCAACCCATGATGATCGTCGATCGGGATGGAAAGATAATCGTATCCAACAAAGCAGCTGATGCTATGCTGAATGAGATCCATTCTTCTGCCGATGGAAAGGTTGGAACCGGGCCCAGCTCATCAATACCCCTGGCGACATTGATGAATGGTCTTGCGGAAAGCAAATGGAGCACAAAGGAGATCACCGTCGGCGAAAAGATCTATGTCACAACTCTTGAGTATGCTTCCATGGTTGGAACCATCATCCTCATGCAGGATGTAACAGACCCGGTGACCGGAACATCCAACCAACGTCATTTCCATGATTTGGCGAAACAAGCTTTTCAGCAGGCAAAACGATATTCGAAACCGCTTGCAGCAATGGCTATTGGGCTGGATAACCTTGCCAAAGCTGTTGACAATCAGGGATATACGGTTCGCAATCAAATTCTGAAGGAAGTGGCTTCACAATTACGAGTTTTTCTGCGCACGCCCGACATTCTGGGTCGTTACCAGGAGAATGAATTCATCGTAATTCTCCCTGAAACAAATCTGGAAAATGCCCAGGTTGTTGCTGAACGAATTATCAAGTCAATATCGAAAAAATCTGTCAATGTAGGAAACCATAAATTTTCTCCTGGACTCAAAGTTGGAGTGGTCACGCTTGATCCTGATAAGGATGACTCGGTTGATGTTCTTCTGGAAAAGGCATACAACGCTTTCATATCCGTAAAAAGTGAAAAACAATGAAACTATTAATTGCATACGGAACACGTCCGGAAGCGCTAAAATTAGCCCCCTTCATCCTGGCGGCCAGGAATGATAACTCGTTCGAAACAATTGTGTGTGCCACAGGCCAGCATCGAGAAATTGCAGATCAGGTCAATCAATTATTTGGAATTGTCCCAGATTTCAATTTGGCTGTGATGCAGCCTGGTCAGACACTGCAAGAGTTGACTGCACGTGTCCTGTTGAATTTATCGCCGATCATCGAATCCACCAAACCAGATTGGTTAATTGTCCAGGGCGACACAACGACTGTCATGGCCGCATCGCTTTTATCCTTCTATCATAGGGTAAAGATTGGTCATGTAGAGGCGGGTTTAAGAACAGAGGATAAATTCCATCCATTCCCCGAGGAAATTAATCGACGGATCGCGAGTGTGGTTGCTGACCTGCATTTTGCGCCGACAACACAGGCGCGAAGAAACCTTCGGAAAGAGGGCATTCCGGCAAAAAGCATTGTTGTTACTGGGAACACGATTATTGACACCCTTCATCTGATCGCCGGCAAACCATACGATCTGGAAAACAGTATATTGAAAAATCTGCCCCGCAACAAAAAGCTGATCCTGGTCACTGCCCATCGGCGGGAAAATTTTGGCGAGCCGATCCTTGGAATTTGCTCTGCCATCAAAAAATTGACAGAGATTTATCAGGATGACATTCACTTTGTCTATCCGGTCCATCCCAACCCGAATGTTCACGATGTTGTGCATAAGGAGTTAGGGAATCACCCACAAATTACTTTATTGCCACCGATTGATTACGAATCATTGGTCTTCCTTTTGAAGAGTGCAGAATTGGTTTTAACCGATTCAGGTGGAATCCAAGAAGAAGCACCCACCTTTGGCCTAAAGGTCTTGATTATGCGGGAAAAGACCGAGCGGCCAGAGGGTGTTGAAGCTGGGATAGCGAAGTTGGTTGGTACGCGTCCCGAGAAAATCGTTAGTGAAGTAATATGTATATTGGAAGAAAGAGAACAGAAAAAGAACCTTTCTATCAAGAATCCATACGGCGACGGGAAAGCGTCACTTCGAATCATCAAAGCGTTAAAAGCGGGAATCGTTTAATCACTCACAAAATGCTCGAAGTGCAGTGACTGGACCATTCTTGTTATACTCCCTTGCATGGGAAACAAACTCACACCGAAAGTCATTCTGGAAGGCACGCGCCTGACGTTCAAAACAGAAATCGCTTTTGAACTCAACGAACATCCACGCGTCGTGGGACCAAGAAAGTACCGCTATCACTCGCCCTTGATCTCCGGAGAGTGGTGTACGTTCACGAACTATCCGTGGGGACGGGGTCCGATCAACTTCGAACCGCAGGAAGAGTCGCTGGCGATGGAAACGTACGCCACGTGGGCACGGATGTTCGAACTGCAGAAGTATTATTCCTGGATCGTGGACCGCTTCCACATTTCCACACAAGCGTATCAGAAGCAGACCCATAACAGGGACTATGATTTCCGCTGGCTGGAAGAACGTTTGCTGCCGCTAAATTTCCGCATCGTCTTTTGTACACGTTCTCCAGAGAGTTTTGAGGCAGCGCGGAATGAGAGATTGAAAGTCTCGGGTAATCCATCGCAATACAATGACCTGGGCCCATTCATCCGTGAGCAGGAGTTGATGCGCGAGTTGATCGCAAAGTCGATGCTGCCGAGTCTGACGCTGGATATCTCTGATAACAACATCCTGGCTGCCGTGGAACAAGTCGCGGATTGGCTGGAACTGTCAGGTGGATTGTATATGCCGGATTAAGGCTTATAATTAATATAGGAAAGCGAGGTACGTATGCACGATAAAACATCTCGTCGAAAGTATTATGAAGATAAGATCCCGGAGGAAGTCCGGCAGCATGTCGATGCAGCGCGCGAGGAAATGCGGGAAAGCGTGAAAGCCTTCCTGCCGCCCGGGTTTGTGGAACATCGTAAGAACGCACGCCGTGAAATGCTGCTTGCCTGGCGCAGTATGATCGATGCCGCCCTGGAGCGAATGGATAACAAAAAGGAAGACGAAGAAACAGTCTAATCAAAATGTCCTGCGATGAGCAGGACATTTCTTTCATAATTCGTAGTGGCGACTTTAGTCGCTATATACAGCAATAACGACTAAGTCGTTACTACGGTTTTCTACCGCCAGGGGGAATGACCGCCCGAGAGAAACGCCATCCACAGGAGGGTTACTGCTGAGCCTGCCCAAAACAGATATGCAGGGACCAGGTCACCGCCCTGATAGAGAATGACGCCACCGATCAAAAACGCGGCGAAGACCAGGCTTCCCGCCATACGATTGACCGCACCCTCCAGATGATAGATCTGGCGGTTGACCTGCGGCACATTGACGTTCAACTCGCCGCGTTCAATACGTGATAGAACTCGCCCAGTCTGTGCAGGCAGAGCCACCAGTTGCTTAACCACCTCCCCTATTTCATCGAGCCAGACATCCCAGTTGGACGTCGCTTCCTCCGTGACCATACTGCGCGCGTACGGTACAAGCTGGTCCCATAAGTTGAAGTTGGGATTCAAGCCGGTACACATACCTGAAAGGATGGCAACAGTTCGGCCCAGTAATAAAAGGTGATGGGGCAATTGGAAAGGCATTTCATACATCAACTCACGGAATTGCATGGCAAACTGTGCCATCTCACGATGGTCCACGTTACGCAATTCGTTCATCGACATACCCCAGAAGCGGTCGAACATTTGCGATTCGGCTTGCTCGATCAATTTAAGGTCGGCACCTGGAAGCAGAACATCAAGTGTCTTGAACGATTGCACTACTTTGGATGCATTGCGCGTGCCCACACCGATCAATAGTTCGCGCAAACCATCATTGAGGTTTTCAGGGACAATGCCAACCATTCCAAAATCCACAAACGTGAGACGCCAGCTTGCTTTTTTATTTTTTGTGGCAGGGATCGGTGTTACAAATAAATTCCCTGGATGCGGATCGGCATGGAAGAAGCCGTCTTCGAAGATCTGCTTAAGATACGTGTCGAGTAATACTTTTGCAACTTCACCCCGGTCAATACCAGACGCGGTAATGGCATCGTAATCCGTGATTTTTATTGCGTATACATTTTCGAGCGTCAACACGCGCTTTGTGGTCAACGTCTGTACGACGCGCGGGACGTGGATGCGTTTGCGCTTTGCAAAATTTCTACTGAACGTTTCCGCGTTTTCTGCTTCTGCCAGGTAATCGATTTCCAGGCGGACCGTGTCCTCCAATTCCTTGATCAGCGCCGGAACGTTGACGCGCTTGCGGATCGGTTCATAGCGCATCATCCAACCAGCCACGCGGTGCAGCGCGGAAAAATCCACGTCCACGAGCTGCTCGATGAATGGACGCTGGATCTTGACCACGACATCCTGAAAGCCAGCAGTCTCTGTCGCGTCGGCGCGCAGTCGGGCGCGATGCACCTGCCCGAGGGAGGCGGCCGCCAACGGGTCCGATTCGAAGCGTTCGAAGAGCTGTTCAAGAGGCGCAGCCAGTTCGGTCTCTGCCTGTTTGCGGATGGAGTCAAAAGCCTCCGCCGGCACTTCATCCTGCAAGCCCGCCAGTTCCTCAGTGATCTCTTCGGGAAGCACGTCCAGCCGTGAAGATAGGAATTGCCCCACCTTGATCATCACGCCGCCCATGCGGATCGCCATCGCCCGGAATCGGATGGCCAGTTGCTTGTATCGATTTGAACGTGTACGACGAGTGAGACCACGAAGACCAATACGCGGCAGGAAAAGCTCCCAATACATAAAACTCGCCACGGCGCGAGTAAAGAATGCCATAATGTAACGGTAACGGGCACGTAATCGTGATGTTTGCATAGTGAATCCTCGAACGGATTGTATCACCGGCGAAAGCTGGTCTTTGTGTAAAATTATCGAGGCTGGATTCGTCTTTAGAGCAAAGGAAGAGAATATGTCGTTCGATAAGATTGTGGAACAGCTGATCAGGGAAGCGCAGGAACGCGGAGAGTTTGAAAACCTGCCTGGTAAGGGAAAGCCGATCGATCTTACAGCCTACTTTGAGATGCCGGAGGATATACGGCTCGCACAGTCGGTTTTGAAGAACGCAGGGATGAAGTCGCCCGAGGTCCAGTTGCTGAACGAGATCGCAGAGTTACGACAACTGCTTGCAGCGGTGGTGGAGGAAACGAAAAAGGAGGAGATCCAGAGGAGTATCCAGGAAAAGCAGATCGAGTTCAGTTTGATGATGGAAAGGCAGAAGAAGAACAGGAAAAGCAAGTAAAAACGGCGATTTAATCACCCATTTGTGTTAAATTCTTGTTAAGGTGTGGGATGTTTGCTTTACAAATCACCACGCCCCTGCTATACTCCCAAACGTTGGATTTGACTTTCACGGCGCAAAGACGCCGTTTGTTTGAGGACACTTGGAAATTCACCAAGTACGAGCAATCGCAAGTGAGAGACGGCGTCACCCCCGCGAGCAAGTCAGCGTGGGTCTTTTTTATTAAATGTGTCTGAAAAGGGCGATGTGACTGTCGCATTACATTCGATCAATAGACCTTAACCGCCATTGGCGGATAATTATCTTTTTTAAATAAGTGAGGATTAATAACCTATATGAGTAAGCATGGAAAACTAAAGATCATTCCCCTGGGTGGGCTCGGGGAAGTTGGCAAGAACATGACAGCCTATGAGTACCAGAACCAGATTTTGGTCGTGGATGCAGGCATTATGTTCCCACATAATGATATGTTGGGAATCGATTACATCATTCCCGACTATGAATATCTGCGCGGTAAAGCAGGCAACGTCGTCGGCATTGTCATTACGCATGGACATGAAGACCACATCGGAGCGATCCACCACGTTCTGAACGATATTCACGTGCCTGTGTACGCAACACCTTTGACCATCGGCTTGATCGAGGTCAAATTGGCGCGCAACAACGCCATCAGCAAAGCGATGTTGAACACGGTGGAAGCCGGTTCAACCGTGGAGATCGGCCCGTTCAAAGTGGAGTTCTTCCACATCTGCCATTCCATTCCCGACGCGGTGGGGTTGGGGATCACGACTTCCGCCGGGCTTGTCGTTCACATGAGCGATTACAAGTTCGATCACACACCAGTGGATGGCTGGCCGACGGACTATGCCAAGCTGTCAGAATTCTCGAGTCGCGGCGTAGACCTGTTGCTTTCGGATTCGACGAACGCCGAACGCCCCGGCTGGACTCCATCTGAGATGGTGATCGGTCCCGCATTCGACAAGGTGTTTACCGAAGCGCCCGGACGCGTCATCGTGGCAACGTTCGCCTCGCTGATCTCGCGCATCCAGCAGGTGGCACAGGCTGCCGAAAAGCACGGCCGCAAGATGGCGCTGGCGGGTCCGAGCATGATCGATAATGTAAAGATCGCCCGCAAACTGGGCTACCTGGATATTCCCGACGAGATCCTTGTGCCCATCGAACAGGCATTGCAAATGCAGGACCACAAAGTGGTATTGATGTGTACCGGCTCTCAGGGTGAACCATCCTCCATCGTGGGACGCCTATCAGCGGGAACGAATCGTCAGTTCGATTTGAAACCCAATGACACAGTCGTTCTCTCCTCCCACCCTATTCCGGGAAATGAAGAGACGATCAGTAAAACGATCAATCGTTTGCTGCGACGCGGCGCCAATGTGATCTATGACTCACTGGCCCCCATCCACGTTTCAGGACATGCCAGCCAGGAGGAACAGAAATTGCTGATCGACATGGTCCGTCCAAAATACTTCCTCCCCATTCATGGTGAGCTGCGCCAGTTGAAGCGGCACGGAAGACTGGCCGCCGAGATGGGCATCCCTGAAGAGAACGTGATCGTGGTTGAGAACGGACAGATCGTGGAACTTTCGGGCGGGAAGATCAAACTTGGCGACCGTATTCCCGGCGGCTACGTCTTTGTAGACGGACAGTCCATCGGCGAAGTGGATTACGACATTATGCGCGAACGCGAAAAGCTGGCCCGCAACGGCATCTTCCTGATCGATATCAGCGTGGATGAATTCAGCGGGCGTCTATCGCATGAGCCGGAAATCATCACGCGCGGGTTTGTGTCACCGGAAGACGCGGAAGAACTGCTTCCCGAGGTCCGCAGGCGCATCATGGATGTGGTCAACGGCGGTGGATACGATAACGAAAAAGATATCGCCAACGCGGTCAAATCGTATCTCTATGAAGAGACCAAGCGCCGACCGATGGTGCTGGTCACATTGAGCAAATCGCAGATCCCACAATAAGAAATAACTTTAAACAATACAAAAACAGCCCCGCCAGGCGGGGCTGTTTGCTTGTTTGGATTATTCGATCACAAGGTCAAAGAATTGTGCGCCGATGGCGTTGCTCCCATTTGCCGATCGAAATCCGATAAACAACCATTTTTGGGCAGACGTCACCGGGACGGGATTGAGCACAACGCCATCGTTCATCGCCAGGACCTGCACGGTCCCAATGGCATACTTAAAGTGTACGTCATAGGTAGCCGAGCTTTGACTGAACAGTTGCGTCTGACTCTTATTCCCGCCAGGTAAAGGTTGCATGACCAGCAATCGTCTTTTCACATCGCCAGACGGAATATACATGATCACACCGGTTGAATCGGTGGATGCCTCAGAAAATACGCCCATCCAGATCTCGCCTTTATCCAAAACATCCAAATGGACCTTCAGGCGGACCGTTCCATCGTCACCAAGTGGGGCGAACATTCCATAGATCTCACCGCCGGTAAATCGCCGGTTCACTAAAAAGCTAAAGCGACCACCGCCTGCAGCGAAATCTCCGATCGGTTGCTTTAGACATCCATTTTCCTGTTCCGTTTGAATACTGACCGGAACAGCCTGCCAGAGCGCGCTGATGCAATCATTTGCCCAGTCTGCGCCAATGGGAGGTGGTGTGGGTGTAAATGTCGGTTCTGGGGTTGGTGTGTCGGGCGCAGGCGTGGAGGTCGATTCACCGACAGCCACGGTATCGGTTGGGACGGCTGTATCCACCATCGTAGCCGTGGGCGCAGTTGTCCACGTTGGAACTACAGTTGGGTCAGGTTGTGACGAAGGGCGGTTGGCAAGGGTAGTAATGAGAGTGACAATGATACCTCCGGCAACAGTGATAATTGCCGCGAGCACCGCCGGATCCAGAGACTTTTTTTCAGGTGCCATAAAATTCCTCTCTCCCGGAGTTTTGTTTATTCTACGTCATATCAATCGTGTATTCAAGAGTACTTTGAGTTTGCAACAAGGACGCAATCTGCCGGTCGATTTTGCCCATCGGATAGTCATCCAGTTTCTTCAAGGGGATCCATTTCATAGTTTCCCCAATAACTTCCGAAGCAAGCTGACATGGATAGACATACACCGAGACACTGAAATGAGAATATCCATGATGGACGATGCCCAATGGTTCCCTATTTTGAATGCTGCGCCGGTTCGCACGAAGCCTGAGGTTGTATCCCGTTTTCAAAGCCTGAGCCAACCCTTCAAGCGGGTCACCAGACACACGCCCGTTTGGGAATTCCCACATCCCTCCCAGCAGTCCTTTCGATGGACGTCTCGATAACAGGACATGTTCGCGGGGCGGATTACCAATCCGCCTTACAATCACCCCCGCCGCATGAACGTGATGTGGCACACTCTTCTTCGGCGTTTTCACTGGACGCTGATCCTGCGTTCCGTTCTTGCGAGCCCTGCAAAGCGTCATGACCGGGCAGATCAAACAACGCGGATTTTTTGGAATGCAGATCGTCGCACCCAGGTCCATGAGCGCCTGGTTGTAATCGCCTGCATCATGCTTTGGCAATTGCTTTTCAGCGATCCCCCATAAAAGTTTATCCCCGTTTGAGGTATCCACAGGCTCAGCAATATCAAAGAGGCGTGCATAGACGCGCTTGATATTTCCATCCAACGCGGCGACGCTCATACCGAATGCCATCGACGAGATCGCTCCCAGCGTGTAACGCCCAATGCCGGGGAGTTGAGCTAATCGCTCGAGATCGCGAGGTAACTCACCACCGTATTCCTTTGCGATGATCTTTGCCGCTTTATGCAAGTTACGTGCACGGCTGTAGTAACCGAGTCCTTCCCAGGCGTTGAGAACCTTCTGTTCTGACGCCTTTGCCAGCGCACTCACGGTTGGAAATAATTGCATCCATTTTTCGAAATAGGGAATGACGGTTTCCACGCGCGTTTGCTGCAGCATGATCTCCGAGACCCACACAGCATACGGGTCGGGGTGGTCGCGCCAGGGCAGGGTCCGCTTATTGAGACGGTACCAATGCAGGAGCTTGGAGGAGAGGCGGGAGGTTGTCATGTCAATATAATACCCCCGGTCACAAATTACGTTCGTGGTACGCAATCTGTGACCGGAAGGGTATAAAAAATCACGGAGACTTCTGTCTCCGTGATAAAGTCAGGCATCCAAAATTAGAATTGAAATCCGGTTTTGGCGGGAACCACTTTGCAGGAGTAATTCTTAACGTAGTCAAACAACTTATCCTGCAATAATCCCCAATCGCTTGAATCGAGAATGCTGCGAGCCTGGGTGGCATCACTGGCAAGCAATCCAACCTGAATTTGTGGGTATGAACCATAAATTGTTGCCCATGCTTCCGCAGGCTGCAGGCCGAGTCGCTGCACGCCAGGAATGAATTCACCGATGATGAACTCGAAATATTCCTGGTCACGCTCGCCGGCGATATCCCATGTCATTAATACTTTTACTGCCATGTTTTCCTATCGATAATCTTTCAGGTCAACTCTTTTGATAATCCAACACCACAACATGAGTTTCATTGGGAAGACTGCTGCGCGTCACCTTCAGGGACGGCTGTGTCTCGGCTTTGGAAAGTCCCATTTCCTTGATGAACTTGTTTAACGAGTCAAGCGAGAGCTTTGCTGCCGGCGTGGAATAATGCATTGGGATGACCAGATTCGGCTCGATCAAGCTGATGACTTCTGCTGCCTTGGCTGCGTTCAGCCCACCACCACCACCCACCGGGATCAACACTACATTCACTGTGCCCAGCGATTCAATCTCAGACTGGGTGGGAGTCTGCTGGAGATCGCCAAGATGTGCAACGGTAATTCCATCATAGTCAAAAACATAGATGGTGTTGCGTCGCGAATTGTCTTTCTTTTTCTTGCCGCCGCTGCTATCTGATTGCACGCCAGTGATGAACACGCCGCCGATCTCAAATTCACCGGGACCGTCGATTGTATATGTAGTACCTTTCACTGCGTCTGTAAAATTGTGACCGGGAGCATCGTGGCTGACTGTCACAATATCAGACTTGAGCTTAAGCGAATCGTAACCGATTGTTTTGCTATCAAAGGGATCCGTCACTACCGTGGCGTAATTGCGCTCGGTGAGACGAAAACAGGAATGTCCGTACCAGGTAATTTCCATGAATCTGTAGCCTCCAGCACGATATTATACCCGTTGTTGCACAGACGTTCTAACTCTGCATTTACTTTCGAAATTCAGTATGTCACAGATTGTGTAGTAACGGCTTCAGCCGTTGTATGTATTGCGCGAATTTTTAAACCCGCGCGAAGACCCATGCCCAGTTCTGCAACCTAAACTTTTATCTTGCCATTCACCAGATCATCCACAAACTGCCAGCGCCTGGTTTTGCTGTAATCTCCATTTTCGGGATAGAAATACTTTTTATAGAAAGACCAATTGTCGACACCAAAGTTCTTATCCTTGGCCCCATCTGGTAATAGATAACGATCGAGGCGCGCCTTTGCCCAATCGGAGAGATCGTTGCTTCGTCCCCAGCCGACATACATGGCAACCGATTCGGCAAAGTCTTCCTTGCGGTTGAAGCTCCAGTTGGAGCCACTGGGTTTATCGCCATAAAAATATCCCGCTGCATTGCAGCCGGGAAGCCGGCCATAGCGGCCCGGCTTTTTCTCAGGAGCACCTAACCCCGCATCACGTTTGCCAATTAGTTTAACGATCCATGAGTGCAGCAGGCTGGTGTGTCCGCCTGTATATTTTTCAAGCTCCCTGGATAACTGCCAGTTGTATTTCGCATCCCATGTATGCGCAAACTCATGCACTACGGTCCACGGGGAGAATGTGGCTTTTGTCGAAAAACTGACACGGCGTTTCAGAGCTTCGCCGCCATGTGAACCAATATCTGCCTTCTTGACGGTCACCCCGCCTGTACATTCCTTGAACTTTTCATATCCGCCGATATAAGTGGCAAAGCAATCCAGAACATTGTGAAGTCTATCCAGTTCATCTTTTGCCCAGTATCCCATTTGCCAGGTTCCGGTGTCATCGCCCCAATCCCGATCGATATCCACCTGGAAGATCGATTTCAGTTGCGCTATTTTTTCAACCGCATATTGAGCATCAGACTGATCCATAACACCTCCAATTTGAAACCTTGCGAAGGTTCGTATGAAAACGACAAGCCTAAAGAGCCAACCTTCGCAAGGCTCCCTGACTTATCGATGCGCTGTCACACCAACTTGCTGGCACATGTCCAGGACAGGGCAGGTAGAACAATGAGGCAGGTTGCCCATACAAATATGCTTTCCAAACGGGACAAGTAATCTATTAATTTCAACCCAATACTTTTGCGGGAGTTTCGCTTCCAAAGCGAGCATTGTTTTTTCAGGTGTGGACGCCTGCACATATCCCCAACGATTTGTGACACGATGGACATGGATATCGACGCTGATAAATGGTTCCCTACAGGCAATGCCCAATACCAGATGTGCACATTTAGGACCCACCCCAGAAAACGACATGAGAACATCCGCGTCACAGGGAAGATTTCCATCGTATTCATCCAATACACGCCGGGCCAATTCCTTTATCTGGACTGCCTTCCGCTCATGGAACGTGGACTGTCCGATCAGCGCGTCGATCTCTGCCGCCGATAGTTGACTCACTTCCTTCGGTGTTCGCGCCCGCTCGAACAACCGCCGCGACACGGGAATCGTCACCTCGTCATACGTGCGGATCGAGATCATACAGGCGACCAGTTGCTCGAAGGTGGAATCGAATCCATCTTCGGCAAGTTCGAACATGGCGGCTTTTTTATAAGGTTGGATGGCTTGGTCGATGAGTTTTGTAGCGCGGTCGATGTCAAACTTCTTTTTCGGCATACAGATAAAACCTTCTCTGATTAGTATACAACTTTCAGACATCAAATGTGTTACCCATATGGGCGATGACCAAGGATGCGTTATTTGGCAAACTACAACACTTCTGGGTGAGATTTATAATTCAATATTGCACCGGCCACCGCCCCGCGGCGCAGAGAGCAATACGATAACAGGGAAAATCCATGTCCAACTCAAAGTTAATTCCATATCTTGAAGCAACGTTTGCAGTCATCGTTTGGGGCGCGTCGTTTATCGCCACAAAGGTGGTGCTGCGCGACATTTCTCCCGTTACCGTGGTGTGGTTACGATTTGCGATGGGCATTGTTATTCTGGGAATCGCGGTTGCCGCACGAAAGCAGTTCGCCCTATTGAATAAGAACGAATGGTTGTATTTTGCGTTGCTGGGTTTTCTGGGAATCGCATTCCATCAATGGCTGCAATCGAATGCATTACAGACATCCGAAGCCAGCACCACGGCGTGGATCGTATCCACGACACCCGTGTTTATGGCGATCCTCGGTTGGATCGTGTTGAAGGAA
>Ga0190269_10001027_pt1 | contig 13644 bp, 14 predicted proteins | sample Popmic249IS_FD_133749 | JGI IMG/M metagenome (GOLD analysis project Ga0190269, IMG submission 133749) | Populus adjacent soil microbial communities from riparian zone of Blue River, Arizona, USA - 249 IS | ecosystem: Environmental > Terrestrial > Soil > Riparian zone | place: USA: Arizona...
ACGAGGTCTCTGGCGATCCCGCACCATCAGGGCAAAAGGGACTTGAAATCAACCCGAAAGTCCCTTTCCTCCGCAGACGGTCGTATCACAGGTACGGCTTCAGCCAGCCGAGCCCTGCCGATGTGCCGGCGCGAGGCCGATACTCGCACCCGACCCAGCCATCGTAGCCCGTGCGGTCGAGCAGACCGAAGATGTGGGGATAGTTGACCTCGCCGAGATCGGGCTCGTGCCGGTCGGGGACGCCGGCGATCTGCGTGTGTCCGATGCCGGCCTGGAACTTCTCGTAGGTGCGGGTGATGTCACCTTCCACGATCTGGCAGTGGTAGAAGTCCATCTGCACCTTCGCGTTGTCGGCCCCTGTTTCCTTGCACACGGCATGCGCCTCGTCCTGCCGGTTGATGAAGAAACCCGGGATGTCACGCGTGTTGATCGGCTCGATCACCACCGTGAGGCCCAGGGGCTTCGCTTGCGCGGCGGCGTAGGCGATGTTCTTCACGTAGACCTCGCGGTGGCGCGCCCGATCGGCGCCCGCGGGCAGCAGCCCCGCCATCACGTGCAGGCGCTTGTTGCCGAGCACGGCCGCATACTCCAGCGCCTGCGCGATGCTGGCCTTGAATTCGGTCTCGCGCCCCGGCAGCGAGGCTAGCCCGCGCTCGTTCGCCTGCGTGTTGCCGGGCGGGCCGTTGAAGAGCGCAAGTTCCAGCCCATTGTCGACGAGGCGCTGCTTGATGTCGGCCGCCGCGAAGTCGTACGGGAACATGAACTCGACGCCCTTGAAGCCATCCTTCGCCGCCGCAGCGAAGCGATCGAGGAACGCGTGCTCGTTGTACATCATGGTCAGGTTGGCGGCGAACTTCGGCATCGTGAGGGTGTCCTTGTGCGTGCGTCGCGCCGTCAGCCGGCGGGAAATCTGCGCTTGAGATCGGCAACCTGATCGGGCGTCAGCGGGCGCGTTCGCTGGCCCTGCAGCAGGAGATGCAGCTTCGCCGTCGCCTCCAGCTCTTCCGTCGCATCCGCCGCTGCCGCGAGGCTCGTGCCGGCGACGACGGGCCCGTGGTTGGCGAGCAGCATCGCATGATGCTTGCCCGCGAGACCCCGTACGGCTTGTGCCAGCGCCATGTCGCCCGGGGCGAAGTACGGCACCAGCGGCAGCGTGCCCACGCGCATCACGTAGTAGGCCGTGAGCGGCGGCAGCAGGTCGCACGGGTCGAGGCCCTCGATCACCGACACGGCCACGGAATGCGTGGCATGCAGGTGGATGACCGCGCCGGACTTGGGCCGCTCCTCGTACATGGCCAGATGCAGGAAGCTTTCCTTCGACGGCTTGTCGCCGGAGATGTGATTGCCCTTCCAGTCGAGCTTGGACAGGCGCGCCGGATCGAGACGGCCGAGGTTGGAGCCCGTCGGCGTCAGCAGCCAGCCGTCGTCCAGCCGCGCCGAGATGTTGCCCGTAGAGCCGTGCGTGAGGCCGCGGTCGAACATCGACTTGGCGATGGCGCAGATGTCCTCGCGCAGCTTGCTTTCGCTCGACATCACGTCAGGCCTCCAGCTGCGCCAGCGCCTTGGCGAAGAAGTCCACGGCGCCGAAGTTGCCGGACTTCAGGGCGAGGGCGATGGGCGGTTCGGAGCCGAGCGACAGCGTCCACGGCACGCCCGGATCGATCTGCGGGCCGATGCGCAGCGCGCGCACGCCCAGCGCGCTGACCACGGCGCCGGACGTCTCGCCCCCCGCTACCACCAGCTTGCGCACGCCAGCGGCGACGAGCGCCTCCGCGACGCGGGCGAGCGCCTTCTCCACCACCGCTCCGGCCTGCTCGACGCCCAGGTCGTTCTGCGCCGCCTTCACGTCCTCAGGCGACGAGGTCGCGTAGACGAGTACCGGGCCGCGCGGCACCCGTTCGGTCGCCCAGGCGACAGCCTCCTCCACCTGCGCCGGGCCTTTCACGAGCTGCCGCGGATCGAGCTTGAAGGCGGGGCGCGACGCCGCCCAGTGAGCGACCTGCGCGTTGGTCATCTCCGAGCAGCTGCCGGAGATGATGGCCGCGGGCCCGGTGACGCGCGGCAGCGCGGCGCTCGACGCCGCATGCGAAAGCCGGCCCTCGTTGCGGTGCCGGTTGGCGATGCCGAGACCGATCCCCGATCCGGCCGTCACCAGCGGGAGATCGCGGGTCGCGGTCGCGATCACGTCGAGATGCGCGTCAGCCAATGCATCGACGATGGCGATACCGACGCCTTCACCCTTGAGCCGGGCGATCTCGGCCCGGGTGGCGGCCGCGCCCTGATCCAGCGTCGTATAACGGATGAGGCCCACCTTGCGCCGGGACTGCGCCTGCATCACGCGCACGAGGCTCGCGTCCGTCATCGGCGTGAGAGGATGATTGCGCATGCCGGATTCCGACAGCAGCACGTCGCCCACGAACAGGTAGCCGCGGCAGATGGTGCGGCCGTTCTCCGGGAAGGCAGGGCAGGCGATGGTGAAGTCCGCAGCCAGCTTGTCCATCAACGCCTCGGTGACGGGGCCGATGTTGCCCTTGGGTGTCGAGTCGAAGGTGGAGCAGTACTTGAAATAGACCTGCCCGCAGTTGTTGCGAGCGAGCCAGTCCAACGCGCCGAGCGACTGCGCGATCGCGTCCTCCGGCGCGATGGTCCGCGACTTCAGCGCGATCACGACGGCGTCGACCTCGTCCGGCAGCGGCGCGGCGGGCACGCCGATGGTCTGGATGGTGCGCATGCCGCCGCGCACCAGCATGTTGGCGAGATCCGTCGCGCCGGTGAAATCGTCGGCGATGCAGCCGAGAAGCAGCGTCATGATTGGGCCCGTGTTAGCGCTGGTCCGACGTGGGCGGGGGTCACAACTGCGAAGTCGGTCATGCATTATCCTGGCGCTTCGTCGGCAACGTGATGCCGGGGAAGATCTTCACCACGGCCGCATCGTCCTCTGGTCCGTAGCCGGCCGCCGCGGCCATCAGGAACATCTGATGCGCGGCGGCAGTCAGCGGCAGCGGGAACTTGTGGCCCTTGCCGGCTTCCAGGACGATGCCGAGATCCTTGACGAAGATGTTGACGGCCGAGCGCGGCGCATAATCGCCGTCGAGGATGTGTGGAACGCGGTTCTGGAACATCCATGACGAGCCGGCGCTGTTCGAGATCACCTCGTAGAGCACCTGAGGATCGGCGCCGGACTTGATGCCGAGGGCCATCGCCTCCGCCGATGCCGCAATGTGCACGCCCGCCAGCAGCTGGTTGATCATCTTCACCTTGGAGCCGGTGCCGGCAGCGTCACCCAGGCGATAGACCTTCTGCGCGATCGCCGCGAGAACCGCTTCGCACCTGGCGAAGGCTTCCGGCGGTCCGGAGGCCATCACCGTCATTTCCCCGGTTGCCGCCTTCGCCTCGCCGCCGGAGACGGGCGCGTCGAGCATCAGGATGCCGCGATCGGCCAGGCGCTGCGCCAGCTTCTCGGCATAGTCCGGTGGCAGCGTCACGCTCATGACGACCGTGCTGCCGGGAGGCAGGGCCGGGGCCGCGCCATCCGCGCCGAACATCACGCTCTCGACCTGCTCGGCATTCACCACCAGCACGATGACAATGGTGCAGGCCGCCGCCAGTTCAGCGGGGGACGTCGCCGGTTTTGCACCCAGTGCGACGAAGCTCTCGACCACGGCAGGGCGCACGTCGCAGACCGTGACAGGAAAGCCGTTGCGCAGCAGCGATTTCGCAACGCCTCCGCCCATGGAGCCGAGCCCGATGACGCCGACCTGCGGCTTGCTCATGCCATCCTCCCACCGGCGTCTCTGCGCCTCTTGCGCGAGGTTAGTGCATTTCGCGGAAGGAAGAAACCGGCGCAACGCGAGAGACGTTCGTGACAGCGAAGCGCACTGCGGAGGGCGCCGCCACCTGCCACTTTCGCGCGGTTGCCGTGGTCAGCTGAGAAACGGCAGGTGCACGAGAAGCGTGAAGCCGTTGACCATCAGCAGAATGCCGCCGGCTGCGAGCAGGCCGCTCATGGCGAGCAGCAGGCCGTTGTTGACGATCAGGTGCACGGAGGCGAGCACGATGGCGATCTGCAGCAGTGCCTGGCTCCAGTCGAAGTAGGGGTCCTTGCGGAAGGCGGTGTCCCGATCGCCTTCGAGATGGCGGCCGCGTGCCATCAGCTCGTTCATCCCTTCCTTCTTCTCGGGATCGGTGGTGAGGCGCTGCACCTCGGCGCGGTAGTCGGCGATCTTGGACTGGAACTTCTGCTGCAGCTCCGCCGACATGGCCGGCATCGCCTGCTGCATCAACTCGAGGTCGTCGGCGGCGATGGTGGTGGTGTTCCGGCGGATGTTCTTGGCCTGATAGAAGGACCAGGTGTTCGCCGCCTCGATGTGGGCCCGCATCGCGTCCTTGGTGGCGTTGGACCCGCCGACATTGCAGATGGCCAACAGCACCGCGAGGATGCCGACGTAGACGCCGACCCACTTGTTGGAGGCGGCGCTGGCGCCAGACCGTTCCACGACTTCGTCCATCGCCACAGTGCAGATCTCCTCAGCCCGAGATGTGCGCGGCCTTGCCGCTCGCCACGTCCCAGCGGTAGACGATGGGCGCGCCGGTCGCGAGTTCGCGCGCTACGATCTCTTCGCCGCTCAGGCCCTCGAGCTGCATGATGAGGGCGCGCAGCGAATTGCCGTGCGCGGCGACGAGCACGTTCTTGCCGGCCTTCAGCTGCGGCACGATCGCCGCGTCGAAGTAGGGAAGCACCCGTGCGGCCGTGTCCTTCAGGCTCTCGCCGCCCGGAGGCGGCACGTCGTAGCTGCGGCGCCAGACGTGCACCTGCTTCTCGCCCCACTTGGCGCGTGCTTCGTCCTTGTTGAGGCCCGAAAGATCACCGTAGTCGCGCTCGTTGAGCTTCTGGTCCTTGATCACGGGGATGGCGGTCTGGCCGAGCTCGGTCAGGATCAGCTGCAGCGTGCGCTGGGCCCGCCGCAGGTCGCTGGTGAAGGCGACGTCGAACTTGAAGCCCTGCGCCTTCATGTTGACGCCCGCGGCCTTGGCCTCGCTGACACCCTTCTCCGTGAGGTCCGGATCCTTCCAGCCGGTGAACAGGTTGAGCTTGTTCCATTCGCTCTCGCCGTGGCGCACGAGCACGAGAAGATTTCCGGAAGCGGCAGACACGTTGCGATGCTCCTTTTCAGGGATGTTGATGAATTCGCCGATGGGAGGCTGCGTCGGTCAGGCGCCGGCATCCTTGAGGCCGAGCACATCGTGCATATCGTAAACGCCGGGCGACTTGCCCTTGCCCCAGAGGGCGGCCTTGACGGCACCGCGCGAGAACAGGCTGCGGTCGCTGGCCTTGTGTGAGATCTCGATGCGCTCGCCTTCAGCCGCGAAGATCACGGTGTGCTCGCCGATGACGCTGCCGCCGCGGAGCGCCGCAAAGCCGATGTCGCCGCGCTTGCGCGGGCCCGTCTGCCCGTCGCGCACGCGCACGCTGACGTCCGACAGCTTGACGCCCCGCCCCTGCGCCGCGGCTTCGCCCAGCATCAACGCCGTTCCCGACGGTGCGTCGACCTTGTGGCGATGGTGCATTTCCACGATCTCGATGTCGAAGTCGGCATCGAGTGCGGTGGCGATGCGCTTCACCAGCGCCGAAAGCAGGTTGACGCCCAGGCTCATGTTGCCGGCCTTGATGATGGTGGCATGCCGGCCCGCGGCTGCGATCTTCGCTTCCTGCTCGGGCGAGAAGCCGGTGGTGCCGAGCACGTGCACGATGCGGGCGTTGGCCGCGAGGTCGGCAAACTCCACCGAGGCCGCCGGCACGGTGAAATCGAGCACGGCATCGACACGGGCGAACTGTTCGAGCGCGTCGTCGCCGATCAGGACGCCGATCTTGCCCAGACCTGCGAGGAGGCCGGCATCCTGCCCCAGCGCCAGCGATCCCGGCTGCTCGACGGCGCCGGCCAGCACGCATCCGGGCGTGTCGTGCACGGCCTTGATCAGCTCTCGCCCCATACGACCAGCTGCACCCGTCACCGCGATTTTGAGCTTGTCCATGGAGCCGATCCTTCCGCCGCCGCCCGCGCACGGTATAGCAACGCGCGGGCGCGAGTGAAAGCGCCAGACGTCAGGAAAAGCCTAGGGATTTGAGAGGGCTCAGGCGCTGCGCGCGCGTTCCACGCCCCAGGTGCGCAGGGCGAAGGCCGGATAGGTGTCGGCGATCAGGCCCGCAACCTCGGTACGCAGCATGTGCAAGGTGTCGGCGTCCGGCACCGGCGTCGTCGGCACCTCGGCCGGCGCGTCGTAGTCGAAGCCGGTGGCCGCGCGCACCTCGTCCGCGGTCACGCCCTGATGCGTACTGAGAAGCCGGAAGCGCCCCTTCGTCTTGTCGAAGGCGAACGAGCATTTGGGCGTGATCAGCGCGGCCGGCCCGCCGGGACGATAGACCTCCGGCGGACTGGTGCCGGGGGCGCTGACGAAATCCACCTTGGGACAAAGCACGCGCGGCGTATGCTCGAGCGTGAACAGGATCACACGCGGCACGACATAATACAGGTACGCCGAGCCGAAGGACCCCGGAAAGCGCGCCTTGGCCTTCGGGTAGGCGGCGATGTCGCCCACGCCGACCAGGTTGATGTTGGCGCCGCCGTCGATCTGTCCGCCGGAGAGGAAGAAGGCGTCGATGCGGCCTTGGCCCGCGCAGTCGAACAGCTCCATGGCCCCGTTGACGAAGGGCGAGTGCTTGCGGCTGCCGAGGATCGAGATGCGCAGTTGCCCGCCGGACCGCAGCCGCGCCAGATGCGCGGCACTGCCGGGGATCGGCGAGCGCGCGCCGACCGCGATGTGGCGCAGTCCCTCGAGCTGGTCGGCGATCGCCGAGATCATCAGCTCGTGTGCCGAAGGTGGCTGGTTGATGTCGAACGCCATGACGTGATCCTCGTAGAAGTCGCGCCCGAGGATACACGCTTCGCGACCCTGCACCAGCAAGCCCGCGCGAAAGATGGGCTTTCTTCGGCGCAGGCCGCAGGCGCTGCGCCGAAGGTCGTCGCGATCAGTTGAGGATCGGTCCCATGCGCTCGGCCACGGGCTGCAACGCCATCACGGCACTGTAGCGCGTGCGCCCGAGACTGCGATTGCGCTTGTCACGCTCGGCCTCGGCTTCGGTCTGCGTGCGATGCGTGGAAAGCACCTTCATCTCGCCGTACGCCGCAGGCTCGATCACCATCCAGGTGTTGAGCGGCACTTTGTTCGTTTCCATCCCCGCAATCTCCTCTCGTTGCCACACCCTTGTGCGGGACCGGCGCCAAGCGCTGTCCCCGCACGCACGCGAGTGGCCTCGCGTTGGACGTGGAGTTAGGAGGTTAATGCGGCGACATATGGAAAGCGATAGAGAGCACAAGCGCGGTCACTTGACGCGTGACGCGCGCGTGACGTCAAGCGTGCACTGCAGTTTTTGCAGTTGCGTCCATCCACGCTGCAAAGCCCTCAGCGCTGGCTGCAGCAGATGTATAGGCTGCCAGCGCTTTGTTGTCGGCGGGATAGGCGTTGTCGAGGCCGACGGGCCAGGCGCCGTCTTTCGCAACTGCGAGCCCGTGCACGTAGAGCGACGACAGGGTTCCCGGTGCCATCACCGGATCGCGCAGGAAATCCGTGTCCTCGATGCGCTCGACCGTGACCAGTGTCTGGCGCGAGGCGTGAGCTGCAGCCATCAGCTCGCGCTGCACGCCGATCCAGACGTTGCCGTTGCGATCGGCCTTGAGGGCATGCATGAGCAGGAAGTCCGGCTTGATCGCAGGCAGGATGACGACCGGATCCTTCACGCCGCTGTCTGCGAGCGGATTGTTGATCACGCGCCAATCGGGCCGCACGTTGAGCAGATCAGACCCGAGGATGCCGCGCAGCGGGATGAAAGGAAGCCCCTTCTCGCCGGCTTGCAGGCTCGCGAGCAGCGCGGGGCAGGTCGAATCCCACATCTCGAGTTCGCCGGACTTGATGGCGGCATCGAAGCGCGGCGCGATGCCGTGCTCGCCCAGCGTGACGGCGGCCGCCTCGATGCGGGCCACGCAACCGGCGCCGATCAGCCAATCGACCTGGAAGCCACCCTGCGGCATGCACACCAGATGCAGATCGCGGACACCGCGCGCCATCAGCGCCCGGACCGCGGTCATAGCGCAGCCGGAATAGTCCGCCGGAAGCGCAACGCAGGCGCCGTTTGGAATGCGCGAAACCAGGTCTTGCACGGTGACGGACGCGATCATGGCGGGCCTCTCGGGCAACAGGGTGAGTTCCTTATTCATACCTTCTGCACGGCGCGGCGGCAATCGGGGGGTCTGTGCGCCGACCTCAACTCAGCTGTTGGTCGCGTGGCGGCGATGGATCAGCAACAACAGGGTGAGCATCACGAACGGTGCCAGCGGCAGGTAGAGCGCGGCCAGCGAGCGCGACAGCAGCGGCAGCAGGAAACCCATCGCGAGCCCCAGCTTCTCCCACGGCAGAAAGCCGTCGCGTTGCGCTTGCGCATAGAGCCAGACGAGGGGCACGGCCAGCAGCGTCAGATCGTAGTCGAGCACGAACGGCGTCGCGAGCAGGGAGGCGGTGCACAGGGCGGCACCATTGGCGAGGCCGCTGCCGGCCGCGCGCAGGCGATAGAGCAGCCACACGAGCAGCGCGGCCATGGCGATCTGCAGCGCCATGGCGACGCTGTCCGGCGCCCCGAACAGGCGGGCCGCCGCGAACAGGCTCTGCATCTTGTGATAGCCGACGGTGTTCTGCGAGAGCACGGCCGTCGCATTGTCCGCGTTGGCCAGGAATGCCTGCCACACCGGAAAGCCGAATGCGGCGAGCGAGAGCAGGCACAGCGCGATGGCTGTCAGACCCGTGGCGATGAAACAGCGCCAGTCGCGCGCCATCAGCAGGTAGAGTGGCAGCAGCATTGCCAGCTGCGGCTTGATCACGAGGCCGCCGAAAAGCACACCGGCGAGCCACGGACGCGTCGGCTGCAGCAGGGCGCCTCCGCCCATCAGCGCGGCGGTGAGGAATCCGTTCTGCCCGTGGCCCATGTTGACCAGCACGGCCGGGAAAGCCACCACCGGGACGAGCCCGAGCGCGCTTGCGCCGGTGGCCGCGAGCCAACCGCGCACCATGTGAAGCCAGGCAAGGAACGTGATCGCCAGCCATGCGACGAGCGCGAGCAGGTAGGGCAGCAGCGCCAGCGGCAGGCACAGCAGCAGATAGGGCGGCGGATAGAAGAACGCGGCGTAACCCGCGTCCTTGCCGAACTTGGCAGCCTGCACCGCGGCATGCTGCGTCATGCTCCAGGCGTCGGCGGCGCGGCCCTCGAGGGCGAGTTGCGAGGCCGTCCAGAAGCTTGCGAAGTCGGTGCCGATGGGCTTTCCCATCGGGTCGATCCCGTCGCGCGACAAGGCGAGATAGCCGACGCAGACGAGCAGGCCCACACCCGCGAGGATCATCGCGTAGGCGCGTGCGCGCTGGGCATGAAACCAAGGCGCGTCGCGCACCGCGGAGATCAGAGCTGAGGCTGCCTGGGACATCGGCACCGCGTCCATGCTGCACATGCCGGAGCGCCGACCGCTATGCGGGCGGAAGCCGACTTCCGATCCGCCGGCGCTCTGCCTCTCGATGCGCCCGCGCCGTTCGTCGTCAGCGGATCAGTTCGAGGCCATCAGGCGGGCCAGGGCTTCCTTGGCGTGGTTGTGAGCGGGCTGCAGCGCCAGCACTTTCTGATAGTCCGCCTTGGCCGCAGGCTGGTTGCCCATCGCCTCGTGCACCACGGCCCGGTTGGCGAACGCCTCGCTATCGGTGGGGTCGAGCTTGATGGCCTGGTCGAAATCGGCGAGCGAAGCCTTGTGATCGGACTTCGCGAACAGGGCCAGGGCACGGTTGTAGTAGGGCCGTGCGACGGCCGGCGCGAGGCGGATCGCCGTCGTGTAGTCGGCAATGGCCAGATCCTGCTGCCCGCCGTTGTCGTAGGCTTGGCCGCGGTTGTTGTAGACGTCGGCGTCGTTGGGATCGAGCTTGATCGCTTCGCTGTAGTCGGCGATGGCGAGATCGTGCTGGCCAAGCTGGTCGTAGACGTTGCCACGATTGAAGAAGGCAACCGAATTCGTGGCGTCGATCTTGATCGCCTCGCTGTAGTCGGCGATCGCGTCTTCGCGCTGTTCCAGCCCTTCGCGCAGCACGCCGCGCTGCACCAGCGCTTCGGCGCGGATGTCGTCATCCTTGCTGTCGGCGATGACCTTGCTGCAGGCGTCCAGCCTGTCCTGCGGCGCGCCGGCTTCGGCCTTGCAGGCCGCGAGAAGATCGGCGACCGGATTGGCCTGCGCGACGGCGAGCTGCGCGCCCAGCGCCAGGCTCGAGACGACGGCAAGCACTTTGAAACCCGCGTATCTCACCAGATTTCCCCCTGAGTGCGTGATGGGATGAGCGGCAATCGAACCGCGAGCGAAGCGCGGCCGCGGCTCCGTCATAAGTGTGTTCTCACGTCGCAACCAGACGATTCTGCCCGCTTTGCCCGGCCGTTGACGAACATCAGGCTGCTGTGGCGCCCGCGTCACGGTGAGGGAAGGGCGCCGCCGCTACAGCCAGCGCGCGCTATCACCTTCGAGAACAAGGACTTTGTCCTGGGGTACGGGCAGCGCCTGCACGGCTTCCGGAGCCAGGCCTTCCGTCAGGCCACGCATCACCCGCATGACGCCGCCGTGCGCGACGATCACGGCCGTGCGCTCCACGGTCTCGAGCCACCCGGCGATCCGTTGCGAGAGCATGGCGTAGCTCTCCCCGCCGCGCGGTTGCCAGCCCCAGAAATTGGCCTGCCGGGCCGCGAAGCCATCCGGGTCGAGGGTCGGCAGCTCGCTCCAGAGCTGGCCTTCCCAGTGCCCATAGTGGATCTCGGCGAGGCGGGGATCCTGCCGGTAGCCGTCGCGGCTCAGGCCCATCGTTTCGCGCACGATTTCCATGGTCTCGCGCGTACGCAACAGCGGGCTGGAGACGAAGTCGAGCGTGGCCGCCGTCGTGCCCAGGGCGCGTTCGAGCGTGCGCCCGTTCGCCTCCGCCTGGGCGCGCCCAGTGGCATTGAGCGGGATGTCGCGCTGGCCCTGGTAGCGCTGGGCTTTGTTCCAGTCGGTCTCGCCGTGGCGGACGAAGTAGAGTGTGACGCCGTCCTTGAGCATCAGACCTTCAACACCAGCTTGCCGAAGTTGCCGCCGGTATAGAGTTCGTTCAGCACCGCCGCGAAAGAGCCCAGGCCCGAGGTGCGCACGTCCTCGCGGATCTTCAGCTTGCCTTCCTTGTGCCAGGCGCCGAGCTGCGTGATGGCTTCCGGAATGCGATCGGCCCAGTCGAATACGATCAGGCCCTGCATGCGCAGGCGCTGGGTGAGGACGCAACGCAGGTTCTTGGGCCCCTCGGGGGCCTTGGTGGCATTGTAGGCCGAGATCAGCCCGCACACCGGGATGCGGCCGCGCAGGTTCATCTGCGGCAGCACGGCATCAAGGATCTCCCCGCCGACGTTCTCGAAATAGACGTCGATGCCAGAAGGACAGGCCGCCTTCAGGTCGGCCGAGAGATTGCCGGCCTTGTAGTCGACGCAGGCATCGAAGCCGAGCTCTTCGACCACGTAGCGGCACTTGTCCTTGCCGCCCGCGATGCCGACGGCGCGGCAGCCCTTGATCTTCGCGATCTGTCCGACGATGGAGCCGACGGCGCCGGATGCGGCAGAGACGAGCACCGTCTCGCCTGCCATGGGCTGCCCCACTTCCAGCAGGCCGAAGTAGGCCGTCCAGCCCGGCATGCCGAGACCGCCCACCCAGCGCTCCAGCGGCGCCTGCTGCGGGTCGACCCGCACCAGCCCTTTGCTCCGCGCGATGGCATAGTCCTGCACGCCCAGAATTCCCTGCACTGCGTCGCCGACTTTGAAGTCGGGATTTCGCGAGGCATCGACGATGCCCACCGAGTAGCTGCGCATGGTCTCGCCGATGGCGACGGGCGGCACATAGGATTTCGCCTCGGTGATCCATCCGCGCATGGCGGGATCGAGCGAAACGTAGGCAATCTTGACGCGGATCTCGCCCTCACCCGGCTCCGGAACGGGGCCTTCCTCCAGGCGGAAGTCTTCCGGCTGCACCATGCCCACGGGGCGGCGGGCGAGTTTGACCATGCGGTTCATGACTGTGCCTTGTTCTGCCACGGGCGGCGTTGTCGCTTGCGGCGCCTCTTTCGCACAGCGACGCCCGGCCCCGCAACCCTCAGCTTCGGAGGGGCGCGGCGGCGTGTACGGCTGGAACTGGGTCGGTCGAGGAGGGTGCGTGACGTATCGGGCCGCGCAGCGAGACCCGATGTCGCGAGGCACGGGCCCCGGCGGCGCGCGCCGGGGCCCTGTGCGCTACTGATCGAGCCAGACCTCGCTCAGGTCCTGCAGGATGTATTGGCTTGGCGAGAACTGCCAGCCCTTGATCTTCTTGTTGTTCACGATGATGCGCTGGTACCAGAGGAAGGGCACGTTGTAGGCGGTGGTGATCGCGTACTTGTCGAGATCGTTGACGATCTTCTTGCGTGCCGCAGGGTCGATGGCGCGTCGCTGCGCCTCGTACATGGCATCCAGCTTGGCGTCCTCGTGTCCGGAGAAACCGGTCGGCGAGGATTTCTTGGTCAGCAGCTTGGAGAACTGCGCCGTCGGGTCGTCGGTGAAGTCGTTGATGAACTCGATGGCGACGTCGAAATTCCCGCTGATCACGCCGTCCTGATAGAGTTTCGTCTCCAACTGCTCGTGTTGCACCGTAATGCCGATGCGGCGCCACTGATCGATGGCATAGACGCCGCCCGGCGTGTAGGGCTCGGCCACGTTACGATTGAAGAGCTTGAAGGTCAGCTTCTCCTGGCCCGCCTCCTTCAGCAGGCGCTTGGCCTCGGCCCGGGCTTTCTCGATGTCCTTGGCGAAGCCCGGCAGCTTCACGAGCTCCGATTCCGGCAGCGCCATCTCGTAGCCCGGGCGCATGAAGCCGCCCACGTGCTTCAGGATCGAGATCTTCGACAGGTTGGTGGAGCCACCCCAGCGGTCGATCGCCATCGACAGGGCCTGCCGCACGCGCTGGTCGTCGAACGGCTTGCGCTTCGTGTTGAAGACGATCATCAGGCTGCCGACCCAGGGACCCTCGTGCAGGGTGAGCTGGTCCTTCATCTTCGACATCAGCTGGTCGCGTTCGGACGGATTGCGGCCGCGGAACTCCGCGTCGAACTGGCTGCCGAGGATGCCCGGCACCACGCCGTTCGACTTCACGAAGTAGGCCTTGTAGCCGTCGAGGTAGGGCTGGCCCTTGCGGAAGTATCCCTCGTAGCGCTTGCCCTCCCAGAAGGAGCCCTTCTCGTACTTTTCGAACTTGAAGGGCCCGGAGCCCAGGATCTCGGTTTCGGGATAGCGCGGGTTCTGCGCCAGCTTCTTGGCCGAGTAGATGCAGTCGAAGGGCGAGGCGAAGCTGACGAGCATTGAGGCGTTGGGCGCCTTGAGCTTGAAGACCACCTGCGTCGGGCTGGGGGTATCGATGCTCGAGATGTCCGAATACCAGGCCTTGCGCACCGACACGACGCCGGCCGGCGGGTTCGCGATGCGCTCGTAGGATGCTTTGACGTCGGCCGACGTCAGCGGGGTGCCGT
>Ga0190269_10001028_pt1 | contig 13638 bp, 15 predicted proteins | sample Popmic249IS_FD_133749 | JGI IMG/M metagenome (GOLD analysis project Ga0190269, IMG submission 133749) | Populus adjacent soil microbial communities from riparian zone of Blue River, Arizona, USA - 249 IS | ecosystem: Environmental > Terrestrial > Soil > Riparian zone | place: USA: Arizona...
CCGCGAGGGGCACCGGGACGGCACGCAGCCGGGAGAGCATCGTCGCCTCCCTTTTGAGCAGTCGCAGCTGCCGGCGCAGCCGGCTGACCGCGTCGTCGATCGCGAGCAGGCTCTGCTGGTCGTCGAGCGTCATCGGTGCGGCGGAGCCCACCAGGTACGAGAGCATCGACGGGTCGCTCGGCAGCGGCAGCGCCGGGAGCACCGGCCGGGCGGCGTCGTCGTCGCCGGTGGACTGCTCCCCGGCCCGGAGCGTCGCGTGCAGCAGGGTGCGGCACCGGGCGAACACCTCGCGGACGCCCGCGGCGAGCACCTCGGCCTCCTCGCCGGCACCGGCGTCGGCGTCGGCCTCGGTGAGCCGCTCGATCCGCCCGCGCAGGTAGGGCACCTCCCCGTCGGCCGGAACGACGTCCAGCAGCCGGAACCGGTCCCGCCCCACCGAGACGACGTCGAAGCGCCCGTCGCGGTAGGGATGCACCTGCCGGAGTTCGGCCGTGCACCCGACGTCGTAGAGCGCGGTCACGGCGTCCTCGCCGACCTCCCAGCCCTGCCTTATCGCGCACACACCGAACTGCCGGGAGTCGGCGCCGGCCGCCATCAGGTCGCGGATCAGCGCCCGGTAACGCGGTTCGAAGATGTGCAGCGGGAGCACCACTCCCGGGAACAGGACGGTGCCGAGCGGAAACAGCGGGATGATCTCGGCCACGCGTTCAGCGTATGAGCGCCGCCGCCACGCTGCGCGCTGAACCGTCCCTCTGCGTCGGTTACCACACTTTCCGCGCGGCAGTGGCCGAGGTCGCTCCCGGAAGTGCGCCGCAGCACCACGGGGGGAAACCTGTCGGCGCGCTCCGTAGACTCGTAGCCGTGCTGACCCGAATCGACCTCCGCGGCACCGCTGCCGAGCGCAGCGCCGCCGACCTGCGGGGCGTGCTGCCCCGCGCCGCCCTCGACGTGGACGCCGCGCTCAGCCGGGTCCGGCCGGTGGTGGAGGCGATTCATAGCGAGGGTCTGCCCGCCGTGCTCGACGCCACCCGGCGGTTCGACGGGGTCGAGGCCACCGGCGTCCGTGTTCCGGCCGAGGCGATCGCCGCCGCCGAAGCCGGGCTGGACGACGGCGTTCGTGCCGCGCTACGGGAAGCGATCCGCCGCGCCCGTCTCGTCCACGCCGATCAGCGGCGCACCGACATCACCACCCGGGTCGTGCCGGGCGGCACGGTCACCGAGCGGTTCGTGCCGGTCGGACGGGTGGGGCTCTACGTCCCGGGCGGGCTCGCCGTCTACCCGTCCAGCGTCGTGATGAACGTGGTTCCCGCCCAGGAGGCCGGCGTGCCATCGTTGGCGGTCGCCTCGCCCCCGCAGAAGGAGTACGGCGGCCTGCCGCACCCGACGATCCTGGCTGCCTGCGCGCTGCTCGGCGTCGAGGAGGTGTACGCGGTCGGCGGCGCCCAGGCGATCGCCATGTTCGCCTACGGCCTGGCCGACGCGGGCGACGACGCGGGGCCGGTGGAGCCGGTCGACATCGTCACCGGGCCGGGCAACATCTGGGTCACCGCCGCGAAGCGGCTGCTCCGTGGCGTCATCGGCATCGACTCGGAGGCGGGCACCACCGAGATCGCGGTGCTGGCCGACGACACCGCAGACCCCGTGCACGTCGCCGCCGACCTGATCAGCCAGGCCGAGCACGATCCGGCCGCTGCGTCGGTCCTGGTGACGCCGTCCACGGCGCTGGCCGACGCGGTCGACGCGGAGGTGGTCCGGCAGGTCGCGGCCACCAAGCACGTCGAGCGGGTGCAGGCGGCGCTCTCCGGCCCGCAATCCGGTGTGGTGCTCGTCGACGACCTGGAGCAGGGCCTGCGCGTGGTGGACGCGTACGCCGCCGAGCACCTGGAGATCCAGACCGCCGACGCCCGCGGCGTGGCCGCCCGGGTCCGCAACGCCGGCGCGATCTTCGTCGGTGCCTGGTCGCCGGTGTCGCTCGGCGACTACTGCGCGGGGTCGAACCACGTGCTGCCCACCGGTGGCTGCGCACGGCACTCGTCCGGCCTGTCCGTGCAGACGTTCCTGCGGGGTGTCCACGTCGTGGAGTACACCGAGGAGGCGCTGCGCGAGGTGGCCGACTACGTGACGACGCTGGCCGACGCCGAGGACCTTCCGGCCCACGGGGCCGCGGTCAGGGCCCGGTTCGCCAAGTGAGCGCCCCGACCCTGCCCGCGCCCGGACCCGACGGGCGCTGGGCCGACCGCAGTGTGACCCTGGCCGACCTGCCGATCCGCGACGAGCTGCGGGGCTCCGAGCCCTACGGGGCGCCGCAGCTGGCCGTCCCCGTCGCGCTGAACACGAACGAGAACTCCTACCCGGTGCCGGAGGTGGTCGTCGAGGCGATCGTCGCCGCGATCCGCGCCGAGGCGTCCGGCCTGAACCGGTACCCCGACCGGGAGGCGATCGCGCTCCGCGAGGAGCTGGCCCGCTACGTCGGGCACGGGCTCACCGTGCACAACCTCTGGGCCGCCAACGGCTCGAACGAGGTGCTGCAGCAGCTGCTGCAGGTGTTCGGTGGTCCGGGGCGTACCGCACTGGGCTTCACGCCCGCCTACTCCATGCACCCGATCCTGGCCACCGGCACCGGCACGGCGTGGATCGACGGCCGGCGCAACGCCGACTTCTCGGTCGACGCCGAGAACGCGGCCGCCGACGTGCGCAAGCACGACCCGGACATCGTGTTCCTCTGCTCGCCGAACAACCCGACCGGCACCGCGCTCGGGATCGACGTCGTCGAAGCGGTGCTCGCCGAGTCCCGCGGCATGGTCGTCGTCGACGAGGCGTACGCCGAGTTCGCCCGGCCGGGCACACCGAGCGCGCTGTCGCTGCTCGGCGCGAGCCACCGCCTGGTCGTCACGCGCACGATGAGCAAGGCGTTCGCCCTGGCCGGTGCGCGGCTCGGCTACCTCGCCGCCGATCCGGCGGTGGTCGACGCGATCCGCCTGGTGCGCCTGCCCTACCACCTCTCGGCGCTCACCCAGGCCGCCGCGCGGGCCGCGCTCGCGCACGCCGACGCGCTGCTGGCCACGGTGGAGGCCATCAAGCAGCAGCGTGACCGGATCGTCGACGAGCTCACCGCCCGCGGCCTCGACGTCGTCCCGAGCGACGCCAACTTCGTGCTGTTCGGCGGCGTCGGCGACCAGCAGGCGGTCTGGCGGCGGGTACTGGACCACGGCGTGCTGATCCGCGACGTCGGCCTCCCGGGCTACCTGCGGGTCACCGCGGGAACGCCGGCGGAGACCGACGCGTTCCTCACGGCGCTCGACGCCGCCATCGACCAGAAGGAGCAGGACCGAGCATGAGCCGCACCGGGCGGATCGAACGAGCCACCGGCGAGTCGAAGGTGCTCGTGGAGATCGACCTCGACGGGTCGGGGAAGTGTGACATCTCCACCGGCGTCGGCTTCTACGACCACATGCTGAACCAGCTGGGGAAGCACGGCGGTTTCGACCTGACCGTGCAGACCGTCGGCGACCTCCACATCGACGCGCACCACACGGTCGAGGACACCGCGATCGCGCTGGGTCAGGCGTTCAACCAGGCGCTCGGCGACAAGGCCGGCATCCGTCGATTCGGTGACGCGCTGGTGCCGCTGGACGAGGCGCTGGTGCAGGTGGCGGTCGACCTCGCCGGGCGGCCCTACCTCGTGCACGAGGAGCCACCGGTGATGGAGGTGGCGACGATCGGCCCCGCCTTCCCGGCCACGCTGGTCCGGCACATCTGGGAGGCGCTCACCCACAACGCCTCGATCGCCCTGCACGTGCTCGTGCGCTCCGGCCGGGATCCGCACCACATCGCCGAGTCGCAGTTCAAGGCGGTGGCCCGGGCTCTGCGCGACGCCACGGCGTACGACCCCCGGGTCACCGGTATCCCGTCGACGAAGGGCAGGTTGTCCGGATGAGCCCCCGTGTCGTCGTCCTGGACTACGGGTCGGGCAACCTGCGGTCGGCCGAGCGCGCGCTGGTCCGCGCCGGTGCCGAGGTGACGGTCACGCCCGACCTCGACGCCGCCGCCGAAGCGGACGGCCTCGTCGTCCCCGGTGTCGGCGCGTACGCCGCCTGCATGAGCGGCATCGAGAAGATCGCCGCGCAGGACGTCGTCCACGCCCGGGTGGCCGACGGGCGGCCGGTGCTCGGCATCTGCGTCGGCATGCAGGTGCTGTTCGAGTACGGCGTGGAGCACGGCGTCCGGACGCACGGGCTGGGCGTGTTCCCCGGCGGCGTCACGCGGCTCACCGCCGAGCGCATCCCGCACATGGGGTGGAACACGGTGGACGTCGGTGCGGGCTCGGAGTTGTTCCGCGGCGTCGAGGGCGAGCGGTTCTACTTCGTCCACTCCTACGCCGCGCCGGCGACCGGCATCGACGGCGTACTCACCACGGCGTCCCACGACGAGCCGTTCCTCGCGGCGATCGAGCGGGGGCCCGTCGCGGCTACCCAGTTCCACCCGGAGAAGTCCGGGGACGCCGGAGCGGCCGTGCTCGCGAACTGGGTGCGAGCGCTGCCATGACGATCACGTCTCCCCTCCGTGGGAACGAGGAGCAGGAGCCAGACGGTGCCGGCGGCCCTGGTGCTGCCGGGTCGCTGCTGCCCGGTGTGCGTGACGCTGCCGGGTCACCGCCGGCCGGTGTGCGCCCGGCGGCCGCGTCCTCGGCACGGGGTGGCGCCGGGAGGACACGATGACGAGCAAGGCGCGGGCGCTGGCCCGGGCCGCGCGGGAGGCGGAGGCGGCGCGTCTGCGGCGCGAGGCCGAGCGCCGGGCCCGGCGGCGCGCGATCCTCACCGCGCCCTACCGCGCGCTCCGCGCGGTGGTGCCGGGCCGACGCCGGGCACCGGGCCGCGCCGGCACCGCCCGCGGGCCGTTCGGCCGCGGGCGCACCGCTCGCCTGCGTACCCGGCGCGACCGCGCCCAGCTCGCGGCGATCGCGATGGGTCTGCTGGTCGCGCTCGTGATCGTCTTCGTGACGATCGAATCGTGGGCCCTGCGGATCGGCGCGACCGTGCTCGCGTTACTGCTGGCTCCCGTCCTGCTCGCCCTGACCCGACCCGCTTACGACCGGAGTGTGCACAGATCATGAGTGAAACCGCCCGACTCGCGCTGCTTCCCGCCGTCGACGTCGCCGACGGCCAGGCAGTCCGGTTGGTGCAGGGGGAGGCCGGCAGCGAGACGTCCTACGGTGACCCGCTGGAGGCCGCGCTCACCTGGCAGCGCGACGGCGCGGAGTGGATCCACCTGGTCGACCTCGACGCGGCGTTCGGTCGCGGCTCCAACGCCGCTCAGCTGGCCGACGTCGTCAAGGCGCTCGACGTCCAGGTCGAGCTGTCCGGCGGGATCCGCGACGATGCCTCGCTGCGGGCCGCTCTGGCCACCGGCTGCACCCGGGTCAACATCGGCACCGCCGCGCTGGAAGACCCCGAGTGGTGCGCCAAGGCCATCGCGGAGCACGGTGACCGGATCGCGGTCGGGCTGGACGTCCGCGGCACGACGCTGTCCGCCCGCGGCTGGACGAAGGACGGCGGTGAGCTGTTCGAGGTGCTGGCCCGGCTCGACGCGGAGGGCTGCGCCCGGTACGTCGTCACCGACGTGCGGCGGGACGGCACGCTCACCGGCCCGAACGTCGAGCTGCTGAAGTCGGTCTGCGCCGTCACCGACCGGCCGGTGATCGCGTCCGGTGGGGTGTCCACCCTGGACGACCTGCGGGAGCTCGCGACGCTGGTGCCGCTCGGCGTCGAGGGCGCGATCGTCGGCAAGGCGCTCTATGCCGGTGCGTTCACGCTCCCCGAGGCGCTCGCGGCGGTGGCTTCGTGACCGTGGCGGTGCGGGTCATCCCGTGCTTGGACGTCGACAAGGGCCGGGTCGTCAAGGGCGTCAACTTCACGCAGCTGCGCGACGCCGGTGACCCGGTGGAGCTGGCCAGGGCGTACGACGCGGCCGGCGCCGACGAGCTGACGTTCCTCGACATCACCGCGTCCTCGTCGGGCCGGGAGACCACCTACGACGTCGTGCGGCGCACCGCGGAGACGGTGTTCATCCCGCTGACCGTCGGCGGCGGGGTGCGTACCACCGCGGACGTCGACGCGCTGCTGCGGGCCGGTGCCGACAAGGTCGGGATCAACACCGCGGCCATCGCCCGGCCGGAGCTGCTGCGGGAGGCCGCGGAGCGGTTCGGGTCCCAGTGCGTCGTGCTCTCGGTCGACGCCAGGCGGGTGGTCGACGGGCCGCCGACGCGGAGCGGGTTCGAGGTGACGACGCACGGCGGGCGCCGCGGCACCGGCATCGACGCGGTGGAGTGGGCGGCCAGGGGCCAGGAGTACGGGGTCGGGGAGATCCTGCTCAACTCGATGGACGGGGACGGGACGAAGGACGGGTACGACCTGCCGCTGATCACCGCGGTGCGGGCCGTCGTCGACGTACCGGTGATCGCCAGCGGGGGCGCCGGTGCGCTCGAGCACTTCGCGCCGGCCGTGGCGGCCGGCGCCGACGCGGTGCTGGCCGCGAGCGTCTTCCACTTCGGCGAACTCACCATCGGCCAAGTGAAGGACACCCTCCGAGCCGCCGGCACCCCGGTCCGCTAGCCCACCCGAAGCGAGCGGCCCCGCCGAAGGCAGAGGCCGCTCGCTTCGCCGTGCGCACAGCCCCGCGAGGCGGGAGCGAGCAGCCGACCGCTCCGAAGGCCACCCTCGGCACTGGCCCCGAGCCCACCGAGGCGGCATCAGCGGTGAGGCGCGCCGAAGGCCGCGCACGGTAGTGACTCGGAGCCCGGCGGCGACCGCCAGGAGTGGAAGCGCGCCGAAGGTCGCGCCCCGCAGTGACCTGGAGCCCGCCGAGGACGAGCCGGCGTCCTCGCGCGAGGCCGTCGCGACCGTTGCCGTGGTCTCAAGGCCTCGCGAGGCCGTCAGGCTCGTACGTCGGCGGGCCGCCCACTCACAGCTGGAGGAGGCGTCCGATTACTTCCCGGTGCCGCAGCAGCGCCACCCGCAGGTCCTCGGTACCGTCGGCGGCCTCGGCGGCGTCGGTCACCGACCGGCGGAGCTTCTCCAGCCCCCGGCCGATCGCCGTGATCGAGTCCTCCAGCACCGCGCTGGCCTCGCGCACCGCGCTCTCCGGGTCGTCGACGAACGCCGACTGAACCCCGAACCACCGCTCGCGCACGGTCGCGGCGTACTCGGTGTCGAGCAGCGGCTGTACGTCCGGCCGCGCCGGCGTCGCGCTGTCGCGCCCGCCGTTCAGCCCGGACCGGCCGCCGTTCGCGGACCGGGCTGCCGGCACGAGGCCGGCGGTGCCGTTGTCCGCACCCGGCGCGGCGGACGCGCCGGAGACACTGGAGGGGCCGGAGACACTGGAGGGGCCGGAGACACTGGACGGGCCGGAGACACTGGGGGTGCCGGCCGCGCCGAACGTCGGGTTGCTGCCCGTCGTGGCGCCCGTTGCGGCCGCGCCCGTGCCGGTGGTGCCCGTACCGGTCGCGCTGGCTCCGGTCGTTCCGGTGCCGGTCGCCCCGGCTCCGGTGACCGACGGGCTGCTCGGCGAGCTCGGGGTGCTGCTCGGAGGCGACGAGGGGCCCGTCGCGGTCGGCGCGGTGCTTCCGGCCGGGGCGCCGGGACCGCGCTGCGCCGGTGTCACCGGCGGCGTGGTGCGGGGGCCGTCGCCCGGCCGGTCACTCGTGTCGACGTCTGGCACTCGAGACTCCTGTCCTTTACTCCGTTGAAGGGCCGCCCAGAGGTTGTCGACGACCTCCTCGGCCGACTGCCCCGACGGGCTGGACCCGGCAGCGGAGTCAGGGTACGCGGACGCCGTACCGGCCGAGCCGGGCCCCGTCGCAGGCGAGGCGCCGGGCGCGGTCGGCCGGGAACGGTCACCGGGGTGCATCTGAAAGGTCCTCTCCTCATGGCGAACCGCGAGGCTCCGGCCTGCGACGCACTCCGCGCCGGCGGGAACCTCGGGTGACCGCGGGGCGACGGAAGCGTCCGGAAGCACGGGGCCCCGCGGTGGCGCCGGCGAACCCCCCGGGTCGCCGGTACCGGAAGCGCACGTTACCAGCAGCTATCTCGACTAACGCTGTTTTCCCGCTGGCGCGGGCGCCACACGTGTCACAGGCGTCAGACGCCCAGGTCCGCCGCGCGCAGCCGCTCGGCCGCGGCCGCATCCCCCTCGATCGTCACCCGGGCGTGCTCCTGCCGTCCGAAGCAGAACAGCACCAGCTCGGCCGGCTCGCCGGAGACGACGAGCGACGGCTCTCCGGTCTTGGCGACCCGCTCACCGAAGCCCGGTGCGACGAGCCGGACGCCCGCCGGTGCCGACCGCAGCAGCATTCGCGCCGTGCCGAGCGTCCGCCAGAGTGCTTTCTGGACGGGTTCCGGCAGCACGCGCGGCTCCCAGCCGTCCTGCGCCCGCCGGACGTCCTCGTGGTGGACGAACATCTCCACCGAGTTGGCGAGCCCGTCGACGCCGGGGAGCCCGAACGGGCTCAGCCGCGGCGGACCGGACCGGAGCTCGCTGATCAGGCGTTCGTAGCCGCGGCCTCGCAGCGCGCCGAGCCGGACCCGCTCGGTCCACGGGGTGAGGGCGCCGACCCGGATCCCCGGCAGGCTGTCCGGGCGCCGTTCACGCACGACGAGGTGCGCCGCGAGGTCGGCGGTGGTCCAGCCGGCACAGAGGGTCGGTGCCTCGGGCCCGAGCGTCTCGAACAGATCGGCGAGGGCGGCACGCTCGGACTGCGCGATCGTCGGCATACGTCGAGCGTAGAGCCCAGCTACGTGTGCGGCAGGTCGAGCGGATCGGTCAAGTAGCGCTGGAGCGTCGGGCCGATCCCCGCGACGAGCTCGTCCGGCGTGGCCTCGACCATCGCCGGCAGCTTCAGCAGATACCGGGTCATGACCAGGCCGGCCATCTGGGAGGCCACCATCGCCGTCCGCAGCTCCGGCCGGTCTGCGTCGATCGCCTTGACGATCGTCGCGAAGATCGCCCGGCTGGCGAACTCGCGGAACATCGTGGCCGCCCGTTCGTAGGTCATCGCGCTGCGCAGCAACGCGGCGAACGGGTTGTTGTCGCCCGCGCCGTCCCAGACCGTCAGCAGCATGCGGACGACCCGCTCGCCCAGCCCGTCCAGGCCCGGCTCGAGCAGGGCGGGGAGGACGACGGTCGGGTCGAACGGCAGCTCCATCGCGGCGACGAAGAGCTGTTCCTTGGTGCCGAAGTAGTGGTGGACGAGTGCCGGGTCGACCCCCGCCTTGCCGGCGATCCCGCGGATCGTCGCGCCGTCGTACCCGGATTCGCTGAACGCGGTCCGGGCGGCGTCGAGGATCGCCTCCTGCGTCCCCGAACCGCCGCCCGGTCGTCGTCCGGTCCGTGCCATGCAGCTCCTGGATCAGTCGGTGCGGCGGCGCAGCGTGGCCGCGGCCAGTCCGAGCGCGGCGGCGGCGGCTCCGGCCACGATGCCGAGGTCGCGCACGAGCGTGCCGGTGATGTCGGTATGGGTGGTGACTTCGGTGAGCGCCTCCACCGCATAGCTCATCGGTAGCACGTTACTGATCGCCTCCAGCCAGTCGGCCATCGCCTCGCGCGGTGTGAACAGCCCGCACAGCAGGAGCTGGGGCAGGACGAACGCGGGCATGAACTGCACGGCCTGGAACTCGGTGCGGGCGAACGCGCTGACCCAGAGCCCCAGCGCCATGCCCAGCACCGCGTCGGCGACCGCGATGACGACGACCAGCCAGGCCGGCCCGCTCGTGTCGAGGTCGAGCAGCCAGTAGGCGGTCGCACACGCCACCGCGGCCTGCGCGGTGGCGGCCAGCGCGAACGCGATGCCGTAGCCGAGCAGCAGGTCGAGCTTGCCCAGCGGTGTGGTGAGCAGGCGCTCCAGCGTTCCGCTCGTGCGCTCGCGCAGCATCGCGACGCTGGTGACCAGGAACATCACGATGAACGGGAAGACGCCGAGCAGGGCCGGGGCGAGCCGGTCGAAGATCGCCGTGTTGTCGAAGACGTACCGCAGCAGCACCATCAGGACGCTCGGTACGACCAGCAGCATCGCGACCGTGCGGTGGTCGCGTATCAGCTGGATCAGCACTCGCCGGGCAGTGGCCAGGGTGACGCGCGGAGACATCTCAGGCCACCTCCGCGGATGCGGCGTTGATCAGGCGGAGGAACGCTTCCTCCAGGTCGTCGGTGCCGGTCGAGGCTCGCAGCGCCGTGGGCGTGTCGTCGGCGACGAAGCGGCCGTCGCGCATGAGCAGGAGCCGGTCGCAGCGCCCTGCCTCGTCCATCACGTGGCTGGAGACGACGAGCGTCGTGCCGTCGGCGGCGAGCTCGTGGAACCGCTGCCACAGCTCGTTGCGCAGCACCGGATCCAGGCCGACGGTCGGCTCGTCGAGCACCAGGACGTCCGGCCGGCCCACGAGAGCGCACGCCAGCGACGCCCGGGTGCGCTGTCCGCCGGAGAGCGCACCGACGGTCTGCCCGGCGTGGTCGTCGAGCCCGACGTCGCGGACGGCCCGGTCGGCTTCCGCGGCGGGTACGCCGAGGACGGCGGCGAAGTACCGGGCGTTCTCCCGCACGGTGAGGTCGGCGTAGACGGACGGCGCCTGCGTGACGTAGCCGACGCGGTGGCGCAGCGAGGCCGCGCCGGCGGGCTCGCCCAGCACCCGCACCGAGCCCGACCGGATCTTCTGGACGCCGACCAGGCACCGCATCAGCGTGGACTTGCCGCAGCCGCTCGGGCCGAGCAGGCCGACGACCGCGCCGGGCGATGCCTGGAACCCGACCCCGTGCAGGACTCGCCGCTTCCCGCGGTCGACGACCAGGCCGTCGACCGCTATCGCCGCTTCCATCGCGTCCTCCTGTAAATCATCGGCTGTTGAATTCAACGGTAGTGGAATTCGGGCGGTGGTCGCAAGAGGGAGGGTCGGCCGCGAGCCGGAGCGGAGGGGGGAGCATGGAAGACATGACGTCAGGGCTCACCGTGCAGGACGCGGCCGCGAAGACCGGCCTCTCGCCCCACACGCTGCGGTACTACGAGCGGGTCGGCCTGGTCTGGGACGTGCCGCGGGACGCCGCGGGCCACCGCCGGTACACCGGCACCCAGATCGAGTGGCTGCTGCTGCTGACCCGGTTGCGGGCCACCGGGATGCCGATCGCCGGGATGCTGCGCTACGCGGAGCTGGTGCGGTCGGGCGGCGGGGAGGCGCAGCGCCTCGAGCTGCTCCGCCAGCACCGGCTGGAGCTGGCCGCCAGGGTGGCCGAGCTCACCGCAGACCTGGCGCTCATCGACCGCAAGATCGCGGTGTACGAGGAGCGCTTCCCCGCTCTGGTGTCGGGCAAGATGGAGGTGTGACCGCACCTGCTCGCCCGTCCCAGCTGGATCCCTCGATCGCCACGCAGCTCAAGCGCGACGCACACGGCCTCGTGACCGCGGTGGTCCAGCAGGAGGGCACCGGCGAGGTGCTGATGGTCGGGTGGATGGACGACGAGGCGCTGCACCGCACGCTCACCACCGGCCGGGCCACGTACTGGTCGCGCAGCCGCAACGAGTACTGGGTGAAGGGCGAGACGTCCGGTCACCGTCAGTGGGTGCGGTCGGTGGCGCTGGACTGCGACGGCGACACGCTGCTCGTCACCGTCGACCAGGAAGGCGCGGCCTGCCACACCGGCGACCGAACCTGTTTCCAGGCGAACTTCCTGCCGGTGGCCGGCCCGGAACGCCGCTGAGTTCCGCGGTGCTCCGGGCCGGAACCGGCCTCACGGCTTCCACTCGACCATCAGGACCGTCGCGTCGTCCTGCAGGTGCCCGTGCTGATGGTCCAGGATCGTCCGGATCAGCCGCCGCAGTGTCTCCGGTGCCGGTAGCGCGTCGGCGTCGCGACGGATGACGAAGTCGACGAGGCGGTCGAGACCGAACTCGTTGCCCTCGGCGTCCCGGGCTTCGGTGACGCCGTCGGTGTAGAAGAGCAGCCGGTCGCCGGGCTCGAGCTGCACCGAACCGAGTTCGGTCGGGCGGTGCACGCCGATGCCCATCGGGAGGCCGGGCTTGAGCCAGAGCGTCTTCACCCACTTGCCGTCCCGGATCAGCACGGGCGGCGGGTGGCCGCGCAGCACCCACTGCAGCCGTCCGGAGCCCGCGTCGAAGTGCGCGAGCACGCCGGTGACCAGCTCCGGCGGGCCGAACCGGGCCGCGACGGTCCGGTCGATCGCGTCGCCCAGCTCCACCAGGCCGAGGCCGGCCCGCCTGCCCTGCCGGTAGGCCGCCGCGGCCAGGCCGACCACGACGGCCGAGTTCAGGTCGTGCCCCGCCGCGTCGAACAACGCCAGGTGGACGCCGTCGTCGACGATGCCGTAGTCGAACGTGTCACCGGCGACCTGGTACGCGGGCTCGAGCGCGCCGGCGATCACGATCCGCTCGGTCGCGAACGTCAGCGGAGGCAGCAGGCCCCACTGCATCTCCGCCGAGAGGCTCATGTCGTCGCGCCGGGTGAGCTCGACCAGCGTGTCGCTGTAGGCCCGTTTGCTCACGACCAGCAGCGCGACCAGCGACGCCAGCCGCCGCGCCCGGCGGGCGATCACCGGATCGACCCGGTGGTGGGACTCCGCATCGACCGTGAGCCGCAGGACGCCCAGCCGCTCGCTGCCCTCCAGCAGCGGTAACCAGATCAGGCAGCGCCCGTCCTCGTACGGCGCGAAGCGCACCTGGTTGCGCCGGAACACCCGGCCGATCGCGGTCGTGTCGATCCGCAGCCGCTCGTCGGGGCGGATCGGGCCGTGCACCCGCCCGCGCGGCACCCGGACCAGGTTCACCTGCTGGAGATCGGCCAGGTAGAGCACCGGGTCGTGCAGGCCGACCGGAGCTGCATGGGTGGCCACCAGGTCGATCAGATCCTCCGGATGGCACCGGTGCGAGTCGTGCAGCAGACCGTCGAACATGCCTTCACCGAGGTCGCTCACGAGCCTCCTTCCCGACGCGCCTGGGAGGGGTTTACCCGGCTGCCGCACGGTTACCCGGGTGCTCCGCGGGGTCCCTGTCGGCCACAATGGGCTGGTGACTACTGGCACCGACGGCACGTTCAGCCCCGACCGCGACGAGTTCACCCGCCTGGTCGCCGACCGGCGGGTGGTTCCGGTGACCCGACGCCTGCTCGCCGACGGCGAGACCCCGGTCGGGCTCTACCGCAAGCTGGCCGGAGGGCCGGGCACCTTCCTGCTCGAGTCCGCCGAGCACGGCGGTGTCTGGTCGCGCTACTCGTTCGTCGGCGTGCGTAGCGTAGCGACCCTGACCAGCCGGGACGGACGGGCGTTCTGGCTGGGTGACCCGCCGCCGGGTCTCCCGGTCGACGGTGACCCGCTGGTCGTGCTCGGCGAGGTCGTCGAGGCGCTCGCGTCGCCGGTGCTGCCCGGGCTGCCAACACTCACCGGTGGTATGGTCGGCTACCTCGCGTACGACATCGTCCGGCGCATCGAGAAGCTGCCGAGCAACGGCATCGACGATCTGGAGCTGCCCGAGCTGGGCATGATGCTCGCGACCGACCTGGCCGTGCTCGACCACTCCGACGGGTCGCTGCTGCTGATCGCCAACGCGATCGTGCCGGCCGGCGCATCCGCCGAGGCGGTCTCCGA
>Ga0190269_10001029_pt1 | contig 13634 bp, 10 predicted proteins | sample Popmic249IS_FD_133749 | JGI IMG/M metagenome (GOLD analysis project Ga0190269, IMG submission 133749) | Populus adjacent soil microbial communities from riparian zone of Blue River, Arizona, USA - 249 IS | ecosystem: Environmental > Terrestrial > Soil > Riparian zone | place: USA: Arizona...
CTACCCCTTCCCCGACCCGGTCGCCGCGCCCGTCGCCGAGCCCCGTGGACACCCGGCCGGCGGCTCAGGTGCTGTTCCTCAACACCACCGAGTCGGAGGTGGTGGGGCATCTCGCCGGCACGTCCTTCCGCCTCGGCCCGGGCGAGCGTGTCGGGCCGCTGCCCGTGCGGCCCGACCAGCCGTACAACAACGCGTCCGCCTCGGTCTGGCTCGCCGAGAACAAGACCTGTGGCTCTGGCGGTCCGGAGGGCGTGCTCGTCGGCCACCGCTACACCTTCAGGATCTACTCGGCCGGTCGGTGCGGCGCGGGTCAGGAGCTGCCCGCGTTCCAGCTCGTGGAAGGCTGAGCGCCCGCTCAGGGGTCGACGACCCGGATCCGGACGTCGCGGAACCGCAGCTCCTGCAGCACCTTCAACCGTGGGTCCGGTACGTCGAGCAGCCGGCCCGTCACCAGCGGCCGCAGCGGCGCCAGCCTCCGGTCGGCCAGCACCTCCTCAACCGAGGCCCGGTCGCCACCCGTGACCACCGCGTCGAGGCCGCGGCCGAGCAGCACGGCCGCCGCCGTGTCGGCTGCCGCGCCGCGAGCGACCGCGGTCTGGCCCTCGCGCCGGCGCGCGAAGCGCTGCTGCGACCAGCCGCCCGCGGCCGTCCGGCCCTGGACGTGCCGGGACCCGACCTTCGAGGCGACGAGCCGGTCGCCCTCGAAGACGCCAGCGGCGTGCCCTCCTCGGCGTACCAGGAGCACGCCGACCGTCCGAGGTCGCTGCGCGTGCTGGACCAGGTCGCCGTGCAGCGGCGGGAACGGGACCTCGACGTGCGCCTCGGCGCCGTCCGCGGCCGTGAGGACGACCTGGGTCTCTGAGCGGGTCGTCGTCACCGCCCCGTGGCGCTCCTCGAACCCGGCCAGCCAGCGGGAGAGCCGCTCGGGGGCGACGTCGACCCAGCGGCCACCGCCCGCCGCCGGACGGGAGCTCACCGGACGGTGACCCGCCGGAAGGCCTCGGCGAGGCGTCCCGCCGGGAGGCCGCCGCGCTCGGCCTGCAGCGTGCCCCAGGTGCGGAGCAGGTCCTCGAGGTCGTCCATGTGCGCGGTCTGGCTGTCGTGCGCCCGCAGCGCGGTGACCTTGCGGTCGAAGGCGTCGGTGATGTCGACCCAGTGGTTCGCCTCCGGCCCGCCCATCACCCACAGGTCGTGCACGGTCCAGGCCTCGAGACCCTCCTCCTCCAGCAGCGAGGTGTGCGTGAAGGGGTTGCGGGCGTCCGGGTAGACCGCCGCGAGCGCGGCCTCGCCGGCCGCGCGGTGGTCGGGGTGGCTCGCGGGCAGCCGGTCCCAGGTGATCTCCGGGCTCTGGATGAGGACCCGGTCCGGACGCACCTGCCGGATCACCCGGCTGATGTCGCGGCGCAGCTCGAACGACGGCGTGAGCTGCCCGTCGGGGTAGCCGAGGAAGCGGACATCCGTCACGCCCACGGCCGCGGCGGCGCGCTGCTGCTCGGCCTGCCGGATACCGGCGATCTCCGAGCGCGGCACCGACGGGTCGAAGCCGCCGGCGTCGCCGTTGGTGCACAGCAGGTAGGTGACCGTCGTGCCCTCGGCCACCCAGCTGGCGATCGTGCCGGCGGCGCCGAAGTCCATGTCGTCGGGGTGCGCGGTGACGACCAGCGCCCGCTCGGGTACGTCCATGATCCGAGCCTCTCATGGGGACTTCGCCGGGGTGTGCGAGCGTTGTCCCTGCAACAGGAGGAGACCACCGCATGCGCAAGCTCGACCCGTCGGAGCTCTACGACCTCGACCCGGACCGCCCCGACCTGCGCGGCGTCGTGCTCGTCCAGGCCCTGGAGGGCTTCATCGACGCCGGTGGGGCCCGCAAGCTCGCGTCCGACCACCTCCTGAGCACCCTGGACCACAAGGTGCTGGTGCGGTTCGACCACGACCAGCTCTACGACTACCGGGCCCGCCGGCCGATCATGGTCTTCGCCAAGGACCACTGGGAGTCCTACGCGTCCCCGGAGCTGGCCATCCACCTGTGCCGCGACCGGGCGGGCACGCCGTTCCTGCTCCTCGCCGGCCCGGAGCCGGACGTGCAGTGGGAGCGCTTCGTGGCGGCGGTGCTCGACCTGTGCCGGGTGCTGGGGGTACGCCGCTCCATCGGCCTGAACGCCATCCCCATGGGCCTGCCGCACACCCGGCCCGTGGGCGTGATCGCGCACGGCGTACCGCGGTCGCTGGTCGAGGGCTACGAGCCCTGGATCGAGACGGTCCAGGTGCCCGCCTCCGCCGGCCACCTCCTCGAGCACCGGCTGGCCGAGGCCGGCGTCGAGGCGATGGGCTTCGCGGTGCACGTGCCGCACTACGTCGCACAGTCGGCGTACCCGGCGGCGGCGGCGCAGCTGGTGCGCGAGGTGGCCCGCAACGGCGCCCTGGACCTGCCGGTCGAGGCGCTGGACGAGTCGGCCGCCGTGACGCGGGCGGCGCTCGACGCCCAGCTCGCCGATGCACCGGAGGTGGCGGAGGTCGTGCACCAGCTCGAGCAGCAGTACGACGCCTTCGTCAGCGGGCGCGGACGCAACCTGCTGGCCTCGGAGATCGACGAGACGGAGCTCCCGACCGCCGACGAGCTCGGCGCCGAGCTCGAGCGGTTCCTCGCCGAGCAGCACCGCCCCGACCAGTAGCCCCTCCCTCCTCCCCCTTCCCCTCGCTTGTCTACGCGGCTCCCCGCCAGGAGCCGCCGTCGTCCCCCTCGAAGCGGGGGGTCGCGTAGACAAGCGAGGTACGTCGGTGGGCGCCCGTAGGATGAACGGGTGTTCGACCTGCCCGAGCTCCAGACGGCTGACCCGCGGGTCGAGCGGCTCCTCGAGGGCCTGAACCCGCAGCAGCGGCTGGCCGTGGTCCACGAGGGCTCGCCGCTGCTCGTGGTGGCCGGCGCCGGATCGGGCAAGACCAAGGTGCTCACGACCCGGATCGCCTACCTCCTGGCCGCGCGTGGCGTGGAGCCCGGCGAGGTCCTCGCGATCACCTTCACCAACAAGGCCGCCGGGGAGATGAAGGAGCGGGTCGCCGCCCTGGTGGGTGGGCGCGCCCGCGCGATGTGGGTGAGCACCTTCCACTCGGCCTGCGTGCGGATCCTGCGGGCGGAAGCGAAGAAGCTCGGCTTCACCAGCACGTTCTCCATCTACGACCAGGCGGACGCGCAGCGGCTGATGACGCTGGTCTGCCGCGACCTTGACCTCGATCCCAAGCGGTTCCCTGCGCGGCAGCTCAGCAACCAGGTCAGCGACCTCAAGAACGAGCTGGTCGACTGGGAGTCCGCGGCGGCCAGGGCGAGCAACGTGCACGAGCAGACCCGGGCCGAGGTCTACAAGCTGTACCAGGCCCGCCTGCGCCAGGCGAACGCCATGGACTTCGACGACCTGATCATGACGACGGTCGAGCTGCTCCAGGCCTTCCCCGACGTGGCAGAGCACTACCGCCGGCGCTTCCGGCACGTGCTCGTCGACGAGTACCAGGACACCAACCACGCGCAGTACACGCTGGTGAAGGAGCTGACCCAGCCGGTCGGGGAGCTCCCGGCTGCGGAGCTCTGCGTGGTCGGCGACGCCGACCAGTCGATCTACGCCTTCCGCGGGGCGGACATCCGCAACATCATGGACTTCGAGGTCGACTACCCCGAGGCGGCCGTGGTGCTGCTCGAGCAGAACTACCGCTCCACGCAGCGGATCCTCACCGCGGCCAACGCGGTCATCGCCAAGAACGAGGGCCGCAAGGACAAGCGGCTGTGGACCGACGCCGGCGACGGCGAGCTCATCACCGGGTACGTCGCCGACAACGAGCACGACGAGGCCGCATTCGTGGCCGAGGAGGTCGACACCCTCGTCGACGCCGGCGCCGTCCGGCCCTGCGACGTGGCGGTCTTCTACCGGACCAACGCCCAGTCCCGGGCCTTCGAGGAGGTCTTCATCCGGGTCGGGCTGCCCTACCGCGTGGTCGGCGGCGTGCGCTTCTACGAGCGCAAGGAGGTCCGCGACGCGCTGGCGTACCTGCGGGTGCTCGTCAACCCGGCCGACACGGTCTCGCTCAGGCGCATCCTGAACACGCCCCGCCGCGGCATCGGCGACCGCGCGGAGGCGTGCGTCGAGGCGCTGGCGAGCCGTGAGCGGATCAGCTTCAACGACGCGCTCCACCGCTGCGAGGAGGCGCCTGGCATGGCGGCCCGCTCGGTGGCGGCGGTGCGCGGGTTCGTCACGCTGCTCGACGAGCTGCGCGCCCTGGTCGCGGACGACGTGCCACCGGCGGAGGTCATCGAGGCGGTGCTCGACCGCAGCGGCTACGTCAAGGAGCTCAACGAGAGCACCGACCCGCAGGACGAGTCGCGCGTCGAGAACCTCGCCGAGCTCGTCAACGTCGCGCGCGAGTTCGAGGAGCGGGTGCCCGATGGGGGGCTGGCGGAGTTCCTCGAGCAGGTCTCGCTGGTGGCCGACGCCGACACCGTGCCCGACCCCGACGGGCAGGGCGGCGTCGTCACCCTGATGACCCTCCACGCCGCCAAGGGCCTGGAGTACCCGGTCGTCTTCCTGACCGGGCTCGAGGACGGCGTGTTCCCGCACCTGCGGACCCTGGGCGACCCCGCCGAGCTGCAGGAGGAGCGCCGGCTCGCCTACGTCGGCATCACCCGGGCCCGGGAGCGGCTCTACGTCAGCCGGTCGACCATGCGCTTCGCCTGGGGCCAGACCTCGTACAACCCGCCGTCGCGGTTCCTCGAGGAGCTGCCGGCGCACCTGGTCGACTGGCGCCGGCTCGGCTCGACCCCGGCCGCGATGGTCGGCAGCACACCGGCGGGCGCCCGCGTCGCGCAGCGGGTGGCGGCCTCGCCCACGTTCGGCCGCCGCTCGCCGGGCAACCGCCAGGTGCCGCACCTCGAGGTCGGGGACCGGGTTACCCACGACGCCTTCGGGCTGGGCACCGTGGTCGCGACCAAGGGCGCCGCCGACCAGGCGCAGGCGTGCGTCGACTTCGGTGGCGACGCGGGGGAGAAGTGGCTGCTGCTGCGCTACGCCCCGGTCGAGAAGCTCTAGCTCAGATCCGCACGCCGCGCTTGCGGAGCCACTTCAGCGGGTTCACCTGCTGGCCGCCGACGCGGACCTCGAAGTGCAGGTGCGCCCCGAAGGAGTGCCCGGTGTTGCCCACCTTGCCGATCACCTCGCCGGCCTCGACCTTCTCACCGGCGTGCACGAGCGCCTCTGACAGGTGCGCGTAGGCGCTGACCGCGCCGCCCTTGTGCCGGACCAGCACGATGATCCCGTAGCCGCTCTCCGACGGCAGGTACCCGGCCCCGATGACGCGCCCCGGGCCGATCGAGCGGACCCGCGCGCCGTAGGAGGCGTTCAGGTCGATGCCCTTGTGCATCCGTCCCCAGCGCGGCCCGTAGAACGACGAGACGCCGGCGTGCACGGGAACGACCCAGGTGGGGCCCACGTGACGGTGGGCGCGCTGCGCGCGGGCGGTACGGCGTACCGGCTTGCGCACCGGAGCCTTCTGTGCCGCGATCCGCGGGGCCGGCGTGGCGGAGCCGTGCAGCGCGGCGGGCTCGGCGACGACCGCGGCGAGCGAGGCGCTGGTGGCAGGGCCGGCGACCGCGGCGGGCCCGCCCGGCAGGGCCAGGCCGGCGAGGCCGGCGCCGAGGGCACCGATCAGCAGGACCTGCGCGTACCGGGGGGCGTGCGCGCGCGGCGGCAGGGGCGTGTCGGCTGGGGCAGGCACGAGAAGAGAGCTCCGGGTCTTCGGCGGGACCCGCCTCTCCGGGCTGGCAGGCGGGTCGGGCGACCGCTCTCCCGGGACAGGGGAGGCAGGTCCGTTATGCCGATGTTATCCGAAAGGCCCGCTTTCCGGCTAGCGGCGTCAGCAGGTGGCCACGCTGCGTGCCTGCCCGGCCCGTGGAGCTGCCGGTGCGCCGCCGGCCGCCGGCACGGCGTCGATGGCGGTGACGCCGGCCGTGACGGTGTGGCCGTCGGAGTGCAGATGGGCCAGCAGGGAGGCGATCTCGCGCACCACGCGCCCGTCCAGGGGCAGCGCCATGTGGCCGACGCCGCGGAGCAGGACGTTGCGCGCCGCCAGGTCGGGGTGCTCGATGCGGGCCGCGCGCTTGGGCACGATCAGCTCGTCGAGGTCGCTCCAGAACGCGACGAACCGGGTCGCCAGGCCCGGAGCCGGCTCGGCCAGCTCGGCCATCACGTCGGAGCCGGGCCGGAGCTGCTTCACGAGCCGCTGCGGCACCAGGTGGGCCGTGACGGTGCCGGTGTGCGGCGTTCCGAGCGTGCAGACCGTGTGGACCCGGGCGTCGCCGCCGAGCTTCTGCACGTAGTAGCGCGCGATCAGCCCGCCCATGCTGTGCCCGACGACGTGGACCCGCTCGTAGCCGGTCTCCTCGCAGGTCTTCTCGACCAGCGCGGCGAGCCGGTGGGCCACGTGCCGCACGTCCTGCGTGAAGGGGCTGTAGTTGAGCGTGATCACCCGGCCGAACCCGCGTCGCCGCAGCGCCCGTCGCAGCGTGACGAAGATCGACCCGTTGTCGACCAGGCCGTGCAGCAGGATGATCGGCGTACCGGCTGCGACGACGTCGCCGAGGATCAGGCCGCGCTGCACCGGCGGCAGGTCGCTGAGCGTGAAGCGGTCCAGCTCCTCGCGGTGGACGCGGCGCCGCTCCTTGGTGAGGCCCCACGGGTACATCAGGCCGTGCGCCGCGACCCAGGCGACCTCGGTGGCGGTGCCACGCAGCCCGGAGGGGCTGAGCACGGTGCGGACGCCGCGGCCCGTGGTGCGGGCGGCGCTGGTCAGGCGCGGGCGGGGGTCAGGCACGCGCACCTCCTACGGGGCAGGGAAACCGGGGTCACGGTAGCCGTCGGTGACCCCTCGGTGACGCATGACACACGAACGGGTGTCACAGCTCCTGGAGCGAACCGGGCAGGGGACTGCTCCAGCGGGCAAGACGGGCGCGGAGCCGGTCCTCCTCGGCCCGGTCGACGAGCGTGACCAGCTCCGCCGCGACGGACTCGGCGCCGGCGACCCGGTCGGCGAACCCGAGCTGGACCAGGTCGTGCGGGGTGATGCGCATCCGGTCGGCGCACTCCTCCTTCGGACGGCGCAGGGCCGCAGTCGCCCCCTCCGGGCCCATCGGGGCGAAGTACGCCTCGGGGCCGACCAGCACGACGTCGGTGACGGCGGCGGCCAGGGCCCCGCCGGAGCCGCCCTCGCCGTGCACCAGCGCCAGCGTCGGCGTCGGGCAGCGGAGCAGGGCGTCCATCGCCTCGCCCATCGCGGGCGCGATGCCGTCGCGCTCGGCCGCCGGGCCGGGGTCGGCGCCCGGCGTGTCCACCAGGCTGACCACGGGGAGCCGGAGCCGGGCTGCCAGGCGGTAGGCCCGCGCGGCCAGCCGGTACCCGTCCGGCGTCGGCTTGCCGCCCAGCTCCGCGGCCAGCGCCACGCCGACCACCGGCCGGCCCGCGAGCCGGCCGAGGCAGGCGACGACGGTGGCATCGGCGTACCGCGCCTGGAGCGGCACCCGGTCGGTGAGCAGCTCGGCGAGGAGGTCGGCCCCGGAGGCGGTCCTGGCCCGCGACCGCAGCACCTGCTCCCAGCCCCCGACCTGCGGAGGGTCCGTCGGCGTGTCGGGGGCCGGCTCGCCGGCGAAAGCACCCACGCTCGGGGGCGCCAGGGTGGTCAGCACCCCGCGGACCCAGCCGGCGACCTCTTCGCGGGGCAGCACGGCGTCGACCAGGCCGGCGGCGTACGCGCTCTCCGCGGTGTGGCTGTCGGGCCCCGGCAGCTCCCCGGTGAGCACCTCCACCACCCGGGGGCCGGCGAAGCCCACGGTGCCGCCGGCCACGGCGACCCGGACGTCCGCGGAGGAGACGACGCCGATCCAGACCCCGCCCGTGGTGGGCGCGTCCGCGACGGAGACGTGCGGGAGGCCGGCTTCGGCCAGGGACTGCAGCGCCAGCACCGAGCGGGGGATCCCCACGAGCGCCGCCATGCCCTCCTGCAGCCTGGTCCCGCCCGTGCGGACCAGCGTCAGCAGGGGCACCTGCCGCTCGACCGCCCGGGCGCAGGCCGCCTGCAGGACCGCCGCGTCGTCCTCGCCGAACGAGCCGCCCTGCACCGAGAAGTCCCAGGCGGCCGCCACCGGCCCGCCGTCGCGCAGGTCGTAGGCCCGGACGGAGGCTTTCGGCTCGTAGCCGGGCCAGTCCGCGGGATTGCGCCGCTGGAGGTGCACGGCGAGCTCACTCGCGCCGTGCAGGAGGGGCTCGCGCCAGTCGTCCGTCACGGGCGCGTACTCTCCCACCGCACGTGCAACCGCTGTGAAGGAGGACCTCCCGTGGGTGGTCGAGTCCGCGTCGTCGTCGCCAAGCCGGGCCTCGACGGCCACGACCGCGGGGCCAAGGTCGTCGCGCGCGCCCTGCGCGACGCCGGCATGGAGGTCATCTACACCGGTCTGCACCAGACGCCCGAGCAGATCGTGGAGACGACGATCCAGGAGGACGCCGACGCGGTCGGCCTGTCGATCCTCTCGGGCGCGCACATGACGCTCCTGCCCAAGGTGGTCGACCTGCTCCGCCAGCGCGGGGCCGACGACGTGGTCGTCTTCGGCGGGGGCATCATCCCCGAGGACGACATCCCGCAGCTCGAGGCTGCGGGCGTCACGAAGATCTTCACCGCTGGCGCCTCGCCCACGGCGATCGTCGCGTGGGTCAAGGACAACGTCGGCGCGTCCGCCTGACCCGGTTGGGGATCCCCAACGTTGTTTCCGGGGGTCTCTGACGCGGTTGGGGATCCCCAACCGCGCTTCCCGGTGCTCGAAAGCCGGTTGGGGATCCCCAAGGGGGCTACTGGCGGGGGAAGGCCGAGAGGTCGATCCGGCCGGGCAGGGTCAATGACGTCGGCTTCGCCTGGGTGGTCGACAGGGTGACCACCTGGCCGAGCGTGTTGCCCTTGTAGGCGAAGTCGGACAGCGACACGACGAGCTGCAGGCGGTGCCCCTTCGGGAACCGCTTGACGATGCCCGGCAGCGACACCTGGACCGGCTTGGACAGGTCGGCCACCCGGATCGGCGACACCAGCCGGTTCTGCAGCGTCACCGTCCCGTCAGGCGCCACGTCGTAGAGCTTCACGAACGCGACCAGCATCGACTCCGGCCGCGCGCCGCTCGCGGTCGGGGAGGACAGCTGCAGCGTGGCCGTCGGCACGCCGACCACGTCGACGTCCTTCAGCAGCGGGCCGGTGCTGAGCACCGCCGTCGTGCCGGGCGCGTCGCGCACCGCCTGCGACTGGTCCAGGGCCGACGTCTCGGTGTAGCTCAGCGGTGCCTGGCCGGGAGCGCCGACCGTCACGCTGCCCGCGAGGAGCCCGGTACGCCGCGCGACGAGCGCCGTGCCGGAGCCGAAGAGCGTCGTGCTGCCGCGCAGCGGGTACGCCGGCGCGCTCGCGAACGCCTTCGCGACGTCGCCCTTGTCGGCCCACGGCCGGTAGTACTCGAACCGCAGGTCCGGCTTCGGCCCCTTGCCCTTGAGGTAGTGGTCGAACCAGGCGGCGACCGTGCGGCCCTCGTGGTTGGCCATCGGCTTCGACAGGTCGAGGTCGCCGGGCTTGGCGCCGGCGCTGTGGCCCCACCGCTGCCAGACCATCTTCACCGGCACGCCGCGCGCCTTGAGCTGCTGGTAGGTCGCCGCCCCCTCGTTCAGGTTGAACAGGGTGTCCCCCTGCCCCTGGCCGAGGAGCACGGGGATGCGGATCTTCGACAGGTACGACGACACGCTGGCCTGCCGGGCGAAGGCGACTCCGGCCTCGTCGGCGTACCCGAGGGTGTCCATCGTGACCTTGATCCGGCAGGCCTCGTCGGCGAAGTTCGGGCAGGGCCCGAGCCGGGTCGGGTCCTGGTTCTGCACGGCGCCCTGCGCGCCCCGGGCGATGCCGAGGCTGAAGAACAGCGTGGTCCAGTCGATCTTCTCGACACCGGGGGTGGTGTAGGTGACCGAGCCGGGACGGGCGCTGGTGTTGTTGGGGGACAGCGAGTAGGACAGGTCGTTCCAGGTGATCAGCGGGACGATCGTGTCGAGGCGAGGGTCGACCGCGGCGACGGCGAACTGGATCTGCCCGCCGTAGGACCCGCCGACCATGCCGACCCGCGGGTCGCCGCGGTGCGCCTTCCCGTCGTGCCCGATCCGGTCCTTGACGACGTAGTCGACGACCGTGCCGTCGTCGGCCTTGCGGATGCCACCGAGGAAGTCGACCAGCTGCTTGCCGGCGATCCCGTCGTGCGCCCGGTCGTCGAGGGTGATCTTGCAGTCGGAGCCGCGCACGCCGTTCTGCGGGTCCGAGCCGAAGCCGAGACCGCTGTACGACAGCACCACGTAGCCGCGCTTCGCGAACGCCTTCGCCATCCCGGCCTGGTCGGCCTTGCTGCCGCCGAAGCCGTTGGTCGCGAGGATCGCCGGCGCGGGGTGGCGCGCGTCCACGCCGCGCGGCGTGTAGAGGTCGGCGTCCACGACGCAGGTCGTCGTGCCGACCACGCCCTCCGGGGCGACCGTGGTCGTGATCGTCAGGCTCGTCACCGTGAACGGGTCGGCCGCTGCGTGCGCGGTCACGGCGAACAGGGGGGCGCTCAGGGCGAGCACCCCCACGAGGGCGGTACGGCGACGCATGTCAGGCCTTCCTGAAGGGGAGCGTGAAGGACGTGCCTCGCCCGGTCGTCACGGTGATGACGTCCGGGGCCGGGTTGTTGAACGAGGTGGCGTCGGTGGTCGCCAGCGTCAGCCGGACCCGGTGCCCCTTGGCGAACCGGTGCGCGAAGCCGAGCAGCTTGACGTCGACCGGCTTGGCCAGGGCCGCGGTCGGGATCCGGAAGGGCGAGATCAGCCGGTGGATCAGGGTGGCCGAGCCGTCGGGGGCGACGTCGTAGACCTTGCCGAAGAGCACCAGGTCGGTCGGGGCCGTGTGCGACAGGATCAGCCGTGCGCTCGGCACCCCCACCGACTCCACGTCGGTCGTGAAGGGCTCGCTGGTGAAGTCGGCGTGCTGCCCCGGGACCTCGTACGGCGCCATGCCGCTCGCGTTCGGCGAGCCGCCGGGGCCGGTGAAGTTGGACAGCTCGGTGAACGCGCTCGGCACGCCACCGGGAGGGTTCACGATGGTCGTGGGCTCGGGGACGGCCCTGCCCCGGGTGATGAGGCTGCTGCCCGACAGCACGAACGTCCGGGTGCCGGGGAGCGGGAAGGCCGGCGCGTCGCCGTACTGGGTGGTCGCGCCCTTGCCGCGATAGGGCACCCAGTCGCGGTACCAGGAGAAGCCGGGGCTGCGGTCGGGCTTGCCGCGCAGCCACCGGTCGAAGAAGGCCAGCGTCCGGACCGTCAGGTAGCAGTCGTCGAGGGTGGCCTGGTTCGTGCGGTCGGTGGAGCCGTCGTACATCTCGCACTCGCCCGGCGGGGAGCTGTAGCCGCCGTGCCCACCGGCGTTCCAGATCATCTGGACCGGGGTGCCCTGCCGGCGCAGCGCGGTGTAGGTCGCGACCGCCTCGTTGAGGTTGAAGATGGTGTCGCTCTGACCCTGGACCAGCAGGGTGGGGACCCGGAGCCGGTGGATCGCCGTGGCGCCGGCGGAGTCGGCGATGAGCGCGCGGTCCGCGTCGGTCGCGTCGCCGGTGGCGGACAGGCGGGCGAACGTCTGGCACAGCTCCAGGCGGTAGCCGGTGCAGACCTGGCCCGGCGCCTCGGCCGGCGTGGCCTTGTCCTGCGGGCAGCGCCCGTACTCCTTGCCGGTGGGCGGAAGGCCGCCGACCGGGTTCGCCGCGCCGCTCGCGAAGAACAGCGAGGTCCAGTTCTTCTTGAAGACGCCCTGCTTGGCGAGGGTGTGCGTGAAGCCGGTCGGGTCACCGGGCACGACCCAGTTGTTGGGGTCGAGGGCGTACTGCAGCGTGTTCCAGGTCCGGCCCGGCGCGATCGCCCGCACCCGGGCGTCCGCCTCCGCCAGGTTGAGCTGGATGCCGCCGCCGTAGGACCCGCCCGCCGTGCCGACCACGGCACCCTTGCGGTCCTTCTTCACGTACGGCTTCGGCTCGAGCACCTTGCTGATGAGCTGCCGGGCGTCCTTCACGTCCCACGTGCGCGACTGCAGCGAGATGCAGCCGCTGCTGTCGCCGAAGCCCTGCGAGGTGTAGGTCAGCACCACGTAGCCGTGCCGGGCGAAGAGCTTGGCCGACTCCGCAACCTCGTCGCTGAGCTTGGTGAGCCCGAAGCCGTGCGTCATGAGGATCGCCGGCTGCGGCGTGCGCGCCGTCGCGTTGTCGGGGACGTAGAGCCGCGTGTCGATCGTGGTCACGTGCTTGTCGTCCGGTCCGTCGAGCACGGTGACCATCGCGTCGGTCGTCGCGTACCGGTGGGTGCCGGGCGAGCGGCGCACCTGATCGGCGTGCGCGGCGACGGCGAGGCAGGCCGAGGCGGTGATCAGGGCGCAGGCGAAGGCCAAGCGGCGCACGGGGGCACTCCAGGGCTGGGGGACTCGCGGGTTTCTTCGCGGTGAACGCGACGTTCACCTGCAACTGGTGTGACACCCGTCAATGCCGTGCGTCACACCGGTGTCCCCGACGTGTGACCCGATCGTGACCCTGACTACCCTCGACCCAGATCAGTCCCCTTGAGACAGGACCTTCCGTGGACCTCATGGAGTACCAGGCGAAGGAGCTCTTCGCCAAGCACGGCGTACCGGTCTTCGCCGGCGAGACCGTGGACAACCCGGCCGACGCCCGTGCCGCCGCTGAGCGCATCGGCAAGCCGGTCGTCGTCAAGGCGCAGGTCAAGACCGGCGGTCGCGGCAAGGCCGGCGGCGTGAAGCTGGCCAGCGACCCCGCCGAGGCGGAGGCCCGAGCGACCGACATCCTCGGGCTCGACATCAAGGGCCACGTCGTGCGCAAGGTCCTCGTCACCGAGGCGAGCGACATCGACACGGAGTACTACGTGTCGTTCCTGCTCGACCGGGCCAACCGCACGTACCTCGCCATGGCGTCCGTCGAGGGCGGCATGGAGATCGAGCAGCTCGCGGTCGAGCGCCCCGAGGCGCTCGCGAAGGTGCCGGTCGACGCGATCGTCGGGTGCGACGCCGCCAAGGCCGCCGAGATCGCCGACCACGCCGGCTTCCCGGCCGACGTGCGCGACCAGGTGATCGCCGTGCTGCAGAAGCTCTGGGACGTCTTCGTCCAGGAGGAGGCCACGCTGGTCGAGGTCAACCCGCTGGTGAAGACCCCCGCGGGTGACATCCTCGCGCTCGACGGCAAGGTCACCCTCGACGGCAACGCCGAGTTCCGCCACAAGGACGTCTTCGAGACCTACGCCGACGTGGTGGCGGCGGACGACCTCGAGGGCCGGGCCAAGGCCAAGGACCTCAACTACGTCAAGCTCGACGGCCAGGTCGGCATCATCGGCAACGGCGCCGGGCTGGTCATGTCCACCCTCGACGTCGTCGCGTACGCCGGTGAGAAGCACGGCGGGGTGCGCCCGGCCAACTTCCTCGACATCGGCGGTGGCGCCTCCGCGCAGGTGATGGCCGACGGCCTCGAGATCATCCTGTCGGACCCGGACGTGAAGTCGGTGTTC
>Ga0190269_10001030_pt1 | contig 13621 bp, 5 predicted proteins | sample Popmic249IS_FD_133749 | JGI IMG/M metagenome (GOLD analysis project Ga0190269, IMG submission 133749) | Populus adjacent soil microbial communities from riparian zone of Blue River, Arizona, USA - 249 IS | ecosystem: Environmental > Terrestrial > Soil > Riparian zone | place: USA: Arizona...
AGCGCCTGGCGGAGCTGGGGCGTCGAGATCCCGGGCGCGATCAAGTAGGCGACGAGACGCTGATCGCGGGCGAGCACCAGCGCCGATTCGACGCCCGGCTGGCGGACGAGCGCCGCTTCGATTTCCGCCGGCTCGATGCGGAAGCCCCTCACCTTGAGCTGATTGTCCAGGCGGCCCAAATACTCCAAGGACCACTCCAGATCGCCGTCTCGCCTCAGCCTTGCCTGGTCCCCGGTGCGGTACATCCGCGCTCCCGGCTCCTTTGCGAACGGATCGGGCAGGAAGCGCTCGGCGGTCAGTTCCGGCCGGCCGAGATAGCCTCGGGCCAGACCCGCTCCGGAGAGATACAGCTCACCGGGGATACCGGCCGGAACGCGCTTCTGGCGGCGGTCGAGCACGTAGGCCCGCGTGTCGTGCACCGGCCGGCCGATCGACGGCGGCCGGTCCGAGGCTCGCTCGACGACCGTCCAGGTCGAATAGGTCGTGTCTTCCGAGGGGCCGTAGAGATTGCAGACCCTCTCGATTCCGGGCTGCGCGTAGGCCCGGTCCACCAGCTTGCGCGGCAGGGCTTCCCCTGCGAGATTGATCGTCCGAACGGAGGCGGGCAGCTCGCCGCGCAGCAGCTCGGACATCGCCGAAGGCACGGTGTTGATCAGCGTGATCTCGGCCCCGGCGGGCAGCTCCAGGGCGTTTTCCGCGAGGATCACCGTCCCTCCCCAGGAGAGGGTCGCGAACAGCTCGAACACGGAGAGGTCGAAGGTGACGGCGGTCGAGGCGAGCACGCCGCGCAGCTCCTCGGGGGAGAAAGCCTCCCGCGCCCAGCAGGCCATCGCGAAGGCGCTGCGGTGCTCGATGGCGACGGCCTTGGGCCGGCCGGTCGAGCCCGAGGTGTAGATGAGGTAGGCGAGGTTTCCGGGGCTCGGCTCCGCTCTCGGGGGCGTGAAGAACCCGGCGATCCCGAGATGCGTCACCACGAGCTTCGCACCGCTGTCCGCGATCAGGAAGCTCCGCCGCTCTTCGGGATACCGCGGATCGAGCGGCACGTAGAACGAGCCCGAGCGCAGAACGGCCAGGAGGGTGACGACGAGGTCGGCCGTCCTCTCCAGGCAGACCGCGACGCCGACTTCCGGCCCGGCCCCCTGGGCGCGCAGCCGGCCGGCGAGGCGGGCCGAGCGCTCCTCCAGCTCCGCGTAGGTGACAACATCCTTGCCGGCCACCAGGGCCACGGCTTCGGGCGTGCGCCGCGCCTGATCCTCGAAAAGGCCGTGCAGGAGCCCCTCGGAATGCCCCCGGTCGGCGGCTTCGTCCCAGAACAGGAGCTGCGAGCGCTCGGCCTCGTCGAGGACCGGCAGCTCGGACAGTCGCCGGCCGGCGTCCTGGGCCAGAGCCGTGAACAGAATCCTCAGCCGGGCGGCCATGCGCTCGGCCGTCGTCCGGTCGAACAGGTCGGTGGCGTACTCCAGGCGCAGGCGCTTCCGCGAGATCGAGAGGGTCAGGTCGAGCTTCGCGGTGCCGGTGCCGGAATCCAGCGGCTCGACCGACAGGCCGGGCAGGCGGAGCGAGTCGATCTCCCCCTCGTGGTAGCTGAAGAGCACCTGGAAGAGCGGATTGCGCGCCAGATCCCGCTCCGGATGGAGCTCCTCGACCAGGATCTCGAACGGCAGGTCCTGATGGGCCAGCGCCTCCAGCGTCTCTCCCCGCACGCGCTCCAGAAGCTCCAGGAAGCCGGGATCGGCGCCAAGGTCGGCACGCAGGACGAGGGTGTTGGCGAAGAATCCGATCAGCGGCTCGACCTCTCCTCGCCCGCGGTTCGCGACCGGCGTGCCGACCGCCACCTCTTCTCCGCCGGTGTGATGTTGCAGGAAGGCGAAGAAGCCGGCGAGCAGCACGGTGAAGAGGGAAGCCCCCCGAGCCCGGGCGAGCGCTTCCAGCGGTTCGAGCACGTCCGCCGGCAGGCCGAGCACGAGGTGGTCGCCGCGGTAGCTCTGCACGGGCGGCCGGGGCCGGTCGGTCGGAAGCCCTTCGAGCTGCTCGATCCCCTCCAGCCGCTTCTTCCAATGGCCGAGGAGCCCCTCCAGGCCCGGCCCGCGCAGGTGGCTCACCTGCCACTCGGCGAAATCGGCGTACTGGAGAGGCAGCTCGAGGAGCGCCGAGCCGGCGTACAGGGCTTCCAGCTCCCGGGCGAGCACCCCGACCGACGGGCCGTCGAAGGCGATGTGGTGGAAATTGAGCAGCAGGCGGTGCTCCTCGGGGCCGAGCCGCAGCAGGAACGGACGCAGGAGGGGGCCGGCCGCGAGATCGAACGGCCGCCGGCTCTCTTCGTGGGCCAGCCGGTCCGCCTCGCTCTCCTCGACATCGATCACGGGCAGCGTCAGCTCCCGGTGGATGGCCGATTGCACCGGCTCGCCGTCCACGCTCCTGAACACGGTTCGTAGGATCTCGTGGCGGCGGACGATCTCGGCGAGGCTCCGCTCGAGAGCGGGGACGTCCAGGGGGCCGGAGAGCCGCCAGTTCAGCGGAATGTTGTAGACCGCGGTCCCCGGATCGAGCTGCTCCAGGAACCAGAGCCGCCGCTGCGGGAAGGAGAGGGGCGAGCTCTCGCGCTTCGAGCGGGTCAGGGCTGCGTAGCCGCTCGCTTCCTGGACCCGGCGGGCCAGCTCGGCCACCGTCGGAGCCTGGAGGAATCGGCCCAAGGGAACCTCGACGCCCAGCTCCCGGCTCACCCGGGCGAGCAGCCGGGTGGCGAGAAGGGAATGGCCGCCGCGCTCGAAGAAGCCGTCATGGACGCCGACCACCCCGCCGGGGAGCATCTCCCCCCACATGACGGCGAGCTGCCTCTCCAGCGAAGTCCGCGGCGCGACCGATCCGGCTTCTGCCTCGGGAGCTGGCAGGGCCGCACGGTCGATCTTGCCGTGAGCGCCGATCGGCAGCTCGGGCAGGACCACGAACGCCGAGGGGACCATGTAGGAAGGAAGCCGAGCGGTCAGAAGCTCCCGCAGCTCATCCTGGACAGGGCTCTCCGCGGCCACGTAGGCGATAAGGCGGTCGCGGACGATTGCCACGGCCTCGCGCACCGCCGGATGCTCGCGCAGGGCCGCCTCGATCTCGCCCAGCTCGATGCGGAAGCCCCGCACCTTGACCTGGAAATCCACCCGGCCCAGAAAATCGACGGAGCCGTCGGCCAGATAGCGCACCCGGTCGCCCGTCCGATACAGGCGGCTGCCGTCGCCAAAGGGATCGGGCACGAATCGCTCCGCCGTCAGGTCCGGGCGGTCGAGATAGCCCCGCGCCAGGCTTCCGCCGCCCACGAACAGCTCGCCGGGCACGCCGACCGGCTGCGGCTGGAGCCGGGAGTCGAGGACATGGACCCGCACGTTGGCGATCGGCCAGCCGATCGGCGGACGCTGGGCATCCCGCGCGACCAGGGTCGCGGTCGCGACGACCGTGTTCTCGGTGGGGCCGTAGTGGTTCACCAGCTCGAAGGGGGCATCCTCCCCCGCTCCCCGATGCAGGGCATCGCCGCCCGTCAACAGGTAACAGAGATCGGTCCCCTCCCAGGGCTCCTCCAGAACGGCCTCGGCCAGCGGCGTGGGCAGGAACGTGATCGTGATCCGTTCGCGCACCAGCCAAGCGGCGAGCGCGCCCGGTTCGGAGCGCACGTCCTCGGACGGGATATGCAGGCTGGCGCCCGCGGTCAGATAAGGCCAGATCTCCCAGACCGACGCGTCGAAGCCCGGGCTTGCCACCAGCGTGGCCCGGTCGGAGGGCTGGACGGCGTACTCCCTCCGGTGCCACTCCACCAGGTTGAGCAGGCTCCGGTGCTCGATCTGCACCCCCTTGGGTCGGCCGGTCGATCCCGAGGTATAGATGACGTAGGCGAGTTGCCCCACGTCCACCTCGGGCAACGGACCGCCTGCATCCAGATCGTCCTCTAGGAGCAACACCCGGCCGCCGTAGGAAGGCACCCGTCCCGCCAGACCGTTCGTGGTCAGCAGGACCGGAGCGCGGGCGTCGTCGAGCACGAAGGCGATGCGATCCGGGGGATAGGCGGGATCGATGGGCAGGTAGGCGCCGCCGGCATTCAGCACGGCGAGGAGGCCGGTCACCAGCTCGGGCGAGCGCTCGGCGAAGACTCCCACCCGGGATTCGGGGCCGACGCCCATGTCACGCAGGCGGCTGGCCAGGGCTCTCGCCCGGCGGACCAGCTCGGCATAGGTGAGCGAGCCATCCTCCCCCGCCACGGCCAGGGCATCCGGCTGCTCCTCTGCCCGCCGGGCCACCAGCTCATGGACGCATACGGTTCCGACGGCTGCTTCCGTGCGGTTCCAATCCACCAGGATCTGGCGGGCCTCCTCGGGAGCCAGGAGCGGCAGCTCGGCCGCGCACCGGTCCGGTTCGTCCAGGGCAGCCGACAGCAGCCGCTCGTACTGGCCCCACATGCGGCGCATGCTCGATTCGTCGAAGAGATCGGCGGCGTACTCCCACATCAGGGTGATGACATCGTCTTCCGGCCGGCTCTCGCGGCCCACCCGCTGCTCGGCGCGCGGGATGCCGATGATGTTGAGGTCGTTCTTGGCCGAGCCGTTGTGCCGGTAGGTCAGCTCCCCGCTCAGGCCGCAGAAGTCGAGATCCGGCACGGGCGAGTCGTGGAAGCTGAACATCACCTGGAAGAGCGGGTTGCGCGAGGGGTCGCGCACCGGGGCGAGCGCCTCGACCACCCGCTCCAGGGGGACATCCTGCCAGCCGTAGGCATCCAGGGCCACGGCCTGCACCCGGGCAGCGAGGGCCGCGAACGAGGGCGACCCCTCGAACCCCACCCGGAGCGGCAGTGTGTTGACCATCATGCCGATCATGGGCTCCAGCTCGGCGACCGGACGGTCGGCCGCGGCCGTGCCGACCACCAGCTCATCCTGGCCGCTCAGCCTGTGCATGAGCAGGGAGAAGCCGGCGAGCATCGAGGTGTACAGGGTTGCGCCCCGCTCGCGGGCAAAGGCGCGCACCCGATGGCCCAGCTCCGGGTCCACCTGGATGCGCAGGGCCGCGCCGCGGAAGCTCTGGACCGGCGGGCGGGGCCGGTCGGCGGGGAGATCGAGATAGGCCGGAGCGCCGGCCAGCACTCCCACCCAGTGGTCGACGTGGCGCTTCAGCACCTCCCCCTGCATCCAGCTCCGCTGCCAGGCCGCGAAGTCCACGTACTGGAGGGGTGGCTCGGGCAGCGGCGACGGCTTCCCCGCCGCGAAAGCCTCGTACAGCTCGCGGACCTCCAGGAGCATCCGGGCGAACGACCAGCCGTCGTGCACGAAGTGATGCTCCACCTGGACCAGCGTGTGGTCCTCCGGCCCGTGGACGATCAGGAGCCAGCGCGCCAACGGCACCTGGAGCAGGTCGAACGGCTGCTGCTGCTCGCGCTGGATCAGCGCCTCGGCCTCGGCCTCGGTCTCCACTTCCGCGACCGGCAGGCGGATCGGGAAGGGAGGCAGCGGCTCCTGGACCGGCGAGCCGTCCACGGACGGGAAGCGGGTGCGGAAGATCTCGTGCCGGCGGACCACCTCCGTCAGAGCGGCTTCGAGCACCGCCGCGTCGAGCGGCCCCCGGAAGCGGATCGTCGCCTGGAAGTTGTAGGCGATGTTGCCGCCGGGCGACAGCTCGTTGAGGAACCAGACCCTCTCCTGCGGGAACGAGAGCGGGATCGGCTTGTCTCTATCGGCGCGGACGATCGGCGGGCGCTCCGCCTTTCCGGCCGCCGCCACCCGCTCGGCCAGGCCGGCCAGCGTGGGGGCTTCATAGATGTCGCGCAACGGCAGCTCGGCCCCGAGCTCGGTGCGCACCCGCGAGATGAGCCGGCCGGCGAGCAGCGAATGGCCGCCGAGCGCGAAGAAGTCGTCGTGCACGCCCGGCTTCTCGACCCCCAGCAGCTCGCGGAAGAGGACAGCGAGCCGCTCCTCCATCGGAGTCCTCGGAGCGACGTGGTCGAGGAGGCCGATGCTCTCGCGGTCGGGATCGGGCAAGGCGTCGCGGTCCAGCTTGCCGTTCGGGGTGAGCGGCAGGGTGTCGAGGAGCACCACCGCGGAAGGCACCATGTGGGAAGGCAGCCGCTCGGAAAGGAAGCTCCGCAGCTCGGCGCGATCCGTATCCGTCGCCACCGCATAGGCCACGAGGCGCTTCTCCCCGGAGGCATCCACGCGCACCGCGACATGAGCCTGGCGGACAGCAGGATGGGCGGAGAGCGCCGCTTCGACCTCGCCGGGCTCGATGCGGAAGCCCCGGATCTTCACCTGATGATCCAGCCGCCCGAGGAAGTCGAAGCCGCCATCCTCCCGGAGCGCAACAAGGTCCCCGGTACGGTAGAGGCGCGAGCCCGGGGCTCCGAAGGGATTGGGCACGAAACGCTCGGCCGTGACATCCGGCCGGTTCCAATAACCCCGGGCCAGGCCGTCGCCTCCCACGAGCAGCTCCCCGTCCACCACGTAAGCCTCGGTCCTGGAGATCGGCCGTCCGATCGGCACGCTCGCCGCCCCCTCCGCGACCGCCTTCACCTCGTAGGCCGTGGCCACCACCGTACTCTCGGTGGGGCCGTAGAGATTGACCAGCCGGCCGGGAGCCCCATGCTTCAGCACCTCGCCCAGCAGGTGGGGATCGGCCGCCTCGCCACCCAGGAAGGCCTCGCGCACGCCCCGGAAAGCATCGGGAACCTCACGAGCAACCTGGTGGAACAGGGCGGTCGTGAGCAGGAGCACCGTGATCCTCTCGCTCCGCAGCGCAGTTGCCAGGGCGCGGGGCGAGAGAGTGATCTCCCTTGGCAGGCCCACCAGGCAGGCGCCGTTGAGGAGAGCGCCCCAGATCTCGAAGGTGGAAGCGTCGAAGGACGGCGTCGAAGCGTGCAGAACCCGGTCCCCGGGTCGGATGGAGACGTAATCCGCGCCGACCACGAGCCGCACGATCCCCCGGTGCGGGATGGCCACCCCCTTGGGGAGGCCGGTCGAGCCCGAGGTGTACATCACGTAGGCAAGGTCGTCGGCACCGTCGGCGCTCCCCTGCCAAGGAAGGGCCGAGGCGCACCGGGCCGCGATGGCCTCCGCGTCGCGGTCGAGGGACTCGCGGGAGATCACGACCCGCGTGCCCGAGTCGGCGAGCATCCAGCGCAGACGCTCGGCGGGATAGGCGGGATCGAGGGGGAGGTACGCGCCGCCGGCTTTGACCACGGCGAGGACGGAGACGATCAGCTCCGCCGAGCGCTCCAAGCAGACGCCCACCAGCTCGCCGGGCTCCACTCCGAGGCCGATCAGATGACGCGCCAGGCGGTTGGAGCGGCAGTCCAGCTCGGCATACGTGAGGCGCTCTTCGCCGAAGATGATCGCTTCGGACTCAGGAGAGCGCGCAACACGCAGAGCGAACAGCCCTGAAAGAGTCTGTGGGTTCATTACACTGATTCAAGTGCATCTCGGGAAGCAGACGTGACAAGGCTTTTTCAACAATTCTTCATTGCGCTCTGCGTGTGAAGAGCTGAAAGGGGGCTGGAATGAGCAGGCTTTACCGCAGTGCACTGCTGTCGATCCTCGTCGTGCTGTTCTCGTATCCGACCGTCGCCACAGCCCAGGGCCCGGTGTGCCCCGAGCAGGGTACGGGGCGCACCTCGGACGGCCAGCCGGTCACCGTTTGTACGAAAATTTTCGCTGAGCCGCCTTTCGTGCGCCTGCCCGCCGACCAAACGGCGGCGCCGCTCAAGGCGATGCACGGCGTCGTCGACCTCGACATCCAGGCCAAGGGTTCGACATGGGCCATCGTCACGGCGCGGTTCATCGACCGCAACCTGAAGACCTATACCCTCGCCAACCGGGACGGCTCGCCCATGACCGAGGCCTCGCCGCTCATGAAGAACAACTTCCTACCCTCGAACCGGGTGCACTTCCTCGTATACGAGGCGAAGGGGCTGCTGAATGGCAACACCTTCCAGATCGAAAGCCTGCGCCCCGTGGTCATGGTCACGGGCCGCGCGCTCGACGAAAGGTTCCTCGGCGCCTGGGAGGGTACGATGTCGCTCTACCTGGGGAAGGACGGCGGCAACGACGTGTGGTCCGCGGATCAGAACGCGAAGGTGCGCCTCGAGTACGGCTCGCTCACTCCCTACGACAACATTTCCGAGGTCGCCGCGAAGTTGACGCCGCTGCTTCCCGACGGCACGCGCTTCAAGGCCTTGGGCGGCGTGGCGAACGCGGTACAGAGCGTAAGGCTGTCGACCGGCGAGTGCATCCCGTCGCTGCTCTCGCTGGGCGACAAGAATCCGCTGTTCATCGCAGGCGATTACCGGCTCACCCTGTGGCGCTTCCCCGTGATGCACACCGCCTATTCGCGCGATTACCACATCGTGAACGACTATCCGCGCGACCTGTATCCCGCCACGCTGGGCATGGCCAGCACGCACAACTTCCGCCTGGAGAACTACATCTCGCCGGCCACCGCGCCGATGGAGCTGACCTTCAGAGTGCACGGAAACCCGTTGCGGCAGATGGCCATCCAGGCCAAGCCTGTGAAGGGCGGAGGGGAGCCCTGCACACGTTAGCCTGGCGAATCCGGCAGGCGTTATCTGATCGGCACCCTGAGCATGAGCGCTCCCACCCAATCCGAGGTGGGACCGGGCTGGAAATTGGCGTGGCACATCGCGCACTCCGCCCGGAAGTTGCTGAGCGGGATGGAGCGGCGGTAGTACCACCGCTCGTCCACGCGCTGGACGGCGGTGTACGCCTGGCCCGTCAATGCCAGCTTGTGCGCCTTGCGCTCAAATGAATCGGAGGGGCGGTTGTTTTCCTGAAGCGGTCCATGGGTGCCGACCAGCCTGATGTCGTCGTTGCGGTCGTTGAACACCAGCGAGATGGACCGCTTGCCTTCCTCCACGTTGTCCGGAGTGGTCTCGTCGAACTCCTGCGTCAGCGCCGCGAAAAGCGTGGCGAGCAGGAGATCGCTCGTCCGCTCGGCGAACGCAACCTCCTCGCTCGAGGGCGGGCCGCCGCCACCATCATGGGCGCTCGCGGTGATCCCGATCCCGACGACGGCTCCGGCGGCGAGGATCCCGGAAACAATCAGCTTCTTCAGATGCATGGCCTTGCTCCTTTCGCTTATATCCAGAGATACGCGAAAGGCTTTTCCCTACCGCCATGTCATGTCCGTTCTTCTTTCCCTCTTACAGCCTCCCATCAAAACCGGCCTGAAAGGCCGGCAGAGTCCAGCCCAGGGCTGAGGCCGAAGGCCGATGCCCTGGGTAGCAGATGAGGACAAACCAAAGCGGCCTGAAAGGTCGCGAGAACTCTGCCACGCGTTGACTCCGCCCTGGTTCTCGCGGCCATTTCAGGCCGCAACGTCTATCGAAGCCCGATTCCTTCGAAACTGCCGCAAAAGTACGTAGGGAGGAATAGAAAGCAAATCCCCATGAGAAGCCCAAGGCAGGAAGCTACTACCAGCCAGAACTTGTAAAGGCTCACATGCCCTCCGAGAAGACCTATCCAAATAAGCCGCACCACGAAGATAGAGGCTCCCACTATGAGCCCATAGAACATGGCGCCCCACTCGTAGCCGCAAAGGTAATAAGGAATGACATATTGCACCGCGGGAAGAAGGACTGCGAGAAGAATCGCCGCGGAAAGCCACTTGACCAAGGTAGTCTTACGGCCCGGAAAGGGAAAGAGCATGGGGAAGACAATCAATGTAGCGATCCCAAAGGCTAAAGGTCGATCAAACCATATGGCCAGCAGATCTCTGGCAATCAGATAAAGCGGCCCCACCACATACTCTCTGATCCCTCCGGTGGCATCATCCTGCTCTCTTCCTGTCATTCTGCCCAACTCTCTCTGTGATAATCGACCTTGGCTTTGGGAGTGTAACGTTTTGATGCTTCACCGCGCAGACGGCGAAGCCAGCTCCGACGGAAGCGTTTGCTGGGCGTTTGTCTCATTCAGGCATATCAACTTCGCCTGCGAAAGGCTGACAGCCAGTATGTTGCACCACAACGCCGGGCTTCCCAAGGCGTCGGCCATTGACTTGGGAACTCGAGCAGACAAAGAGTTCACCAGTAGATGTGTCTATCTTGAACAATGCCTCGTTCCAATACTCTTCACCCTTGGCATTGATAAACTGATACCGACCCTGAAATAGCTGAAACCGGCCAGCAGCAGATCCCCCCGGGGTTGCTCCAATTAGCAGCACTCATCTAAATTTAGTCTCGTGAACACCAATTTCGCCAGCGCCCAGCTTCAGGTTTCCCTTAGTGGTCTCGGCGACAAGCTTCTTTGCTCTTGCCGATAAGGCCATCTGTCGGTCCCCCTCTACTTGCCGAACAGCCTCTTTAAACGTCATCCCCAACACTCCGCCGAGCACGAAATCCGACATCCACGGCCGCACCGAAGGTCCTGCCCATCTCGTTGAGGCCCTTACTACCACTACACTCGGCAGGAACTTATTCTGGGTTCCCATGCGGCGGCATTCCGTAGCGAGTCAAACGTGCGCAGCGGGGCGGCTGCAATTGCAGGCCGGTTTGGTGCAGACCTTGAGAGTCCTGCCGCACTCGCAAGCATCCTCCTTGTCACAAGCGCGCTCCCGGGAGCATACACAAGTGGTTTTAATACAGATCTTTGGAAGGCCGCAACCACATTTGTCGGCTGCAGCGCAGTATTGATCAGGCTTACCCTTGCTAGTCCTCTGCTGGAGATGCTTGTCGAGCAAGGCGAGCGCCTTCTCGAGTTCCGCTACTTCCTTCGCAGCGGCGTTCACCTGCGATTTTGCGGCATCGACAGGTTTCTCATTGCCAGCTGAGTAGAAGACGTCTAACCACCCTTCATTGGTAGCACGATCTTGCCAGTGATTGTAGTAGTCCCAAGCCCTATCGTATTCCGTCTGCAGCCGCGTGAGTTTGCGCTCCAGCGACGCTCGGTCCGATCGCAGCTTTTCGTGTTCAAACCGGAGGTTGTCTGCTGTCAGCCAGCGAAGCGACTGCGACCATTCGCTGACTACTCGTCCGCCACCCGCACACTGAGAGCAGGAGATGCGCTGTGTACCTTTGCAGTGACCGCAGGTTCCGAGCCGCTTTGCGCCCTGACAAGACGGGCATGTGAGTGAGCGCGCTCCTTTGCAGGCCAGACACTCAACAGTGCCGTTAGAGCAGACAGTGCAACGCTCTTTAAGGGTGCGAACGAAGAGCCGACCGTGTCGGACCTCAATCGTGGACGTGCCCCCGCACTGCCGACAGGGAACCCTGCCGCTCTGGCAAAGTGTGCAAGGCACGGCGCCGGTACCTTGACAGCCGCTGCAAAGAGGGCAATCGATGCAAACCAGGTAGCCGTAGCCGCGACAGGTCTCGCAAGGTGTATCGAGAAGTGGCATTTTCTCAGCCCTCGCTATCGATTCGAAAAGTAGTCCCGGTGACGGCCCAACCGTAGCTTCTGCATCGCCTAATACAACCTGCGCAAACTAGAAACACGTCAAGCCGGAAGAAGGTGACTGTAGTCGTAACTCCCTACACCTCTACACGTTTCTTGAGGCTACACCCTTCTTTTATCAACGTCAAAATGATAGCGCCTGACGCATAAGCGCTAGGGGTAAAGAGACCATGGGACCTGAGAAGGTTTCGGATAAGCCGCCGTGTCAACAGGCGGGATGCTTCTGCGGCTGGACCGGTCGCATAGGCATCTCCAAGGGGAATTGCTTGGGCGTCGCGAGTTCGGTTGGGCAAGCTTCCCCGGCGAGCGCAGAAACTTCTGGACTATTCGGCCCGCCGTGCGAATGGCTCGAACGGTAGTGCGGACAGTTCGACCGGTCGCACGAGGTATTCGGATGTCGGCGTGGATGGCTCCCTTCGCGATCCGGACGGTTCGCGCCGCCGTACGGCCAGTTCCCGCCGCCACCCGGATGGTTCGTACCGCCGTACGGAGGGCTCCACCCGAGATATGGACGGCTGGTGGCACCGTACGGGCGGTTCAACCCAGGATATGGACGGTGGAAATGGCCGTACGGACAGTTCAGCCCGTCGTACGGACGGTTCCCACGGCCGTACGGACGGTTCAACCCGTCGTACGGACGGTTCCCACGGTCGTACGGACGGTTCAAACCGCTGTACGGACGGTTCCCGCGACCGTACGGACGGTTCAAACCACTGTACGGACGGTTCCCGCGACCGTACGGACGGTTCAAACCGAGGTACGGACGGTTCCCGCGGTCGTACGGACGGTTCAACCCGCCGTTCGAGCTGCTCGTACCGAGGTTTCTATCGTCCGTACCGGCGTTCCGACCGTCCGTACCGCCGTGCGAATCGTCGGAATCGCCGCTGGAATGGCTCCCGCCGTGGGACGGATGGCTCGGGGCGCGGTGGGAACGGCTCAATCGCTCGGGAGAGCTGCTCGATCCGTCTCCCGGATGGCTCAGGGCGCGGCTCCAACCGTTCGGGTGGCGGGGTGAACCGTCCGTGGCTTCCTTTGAGAGGGGCGGGGCCGGGGTGGAGGGAGGCCACCCCGGGGGAGATTGGTGGGAGATGGGAAAAGTTACGCTGTCATTCAGAGATACGCGAAAGCTCTTCCCCGCCCGCCATCTCCTGATGAAGCAGCGCCCGGACTTCCGTCTCCGACAGCTCCGGCAGATCGCTCTCGGCCAGGAGGGCCCGCGCCACGATCCCGGTGAAGGCGCCCAGCTCCGGCGACTGGAAGAGCGCCCGCAGGGGCAGCTCCACGCCGAGGTCGAACTTCAGCCGGTTGAGCAGACGGGTGGCGAGCAGCGAGTGGCCGCCGAGGTTCCAGAAGGTGTCCTGCATGCCCACCCGCTCCACGCCGAGGATCTCCGCCCAGAGCGCCGCTATCTCCTCTTCCAGCGGCGTACCGGGCGCCACCCAGGCCGCGGAGCGCGGGCCTGCATCCATCCCGGCCAGGGCGCGGCGGTCGAGCTTGCCGTTGGGCGTGAGAGGGAGCGTGGGCAGGGAGACCACCTCGGACGGCACCATGTAGCCCGGCAGACGGGCCTCCACGAACGTCCGCAGGTCGGGGGAGGCTCCCGGATCGAGCGCCACGAAGGCGAGCAGGCGCTGGTTGGAGGCGATCACCGCGGCCTGGCGGACCGCCGGATGCGCGCAGAGCGCGGCTTCGATCTCGCCCAGCTCGATCCGGTGGCCCCGGATCTTCACCTGGTGATCAAGCCGGCCGAGGAATTCGAGCTCGCCTGACGGCTGCCAGCGCGCCAGGTCTCCGGTCTTATACAGGCGCGCTCCCGGCTCGAAGGGATCGGGTACGAAGCGCTCGGCCGTCAGGTCCGGCCTCCCCAGATAGCCGCGCGATACCCCGGCTCCGCCGATCGTCAGCTCGGCCGGGACTCCCAGGGGGGCCGGCTGGCCATCCCGGTCCAGCAGGTAGATCCGCGTGTTCGCGATCGGCCGGCCGATCGATACCGCACCGGGCCGGACCCTCCAGGCCGCCGACCAGACGGTGGTCTCGGTCGGGCCGTACAGGTTCCACAGCTCGCCCTGGATCAGGCCGGCGAGATCCTCGGCCAGCGGGCCCGGCAGAGCCTCGCCGCCCAGAATGAGCCGGCGCAGCAGGCGCAGGGCATCGCGGCTCGCGGGATCGGCCGCGAGCGCCTGGGCCAGGGACGG
>Ga0190269_10001031_pt1 | contig 13620 bp, 10 predicted proteins | sample Popmic249IS_FD_133749 | JGI IMG/M metagenome (GOLD analysis project Ga0190269, IMG submission 133749) | Populus adjacent soil microbial communities from riparian zone of Blue River, Arizona, USA - 249 IS | ecosystem: Environmental > Terrestrial > Soil > Riparian zone | place: USA: Arizona...
GCCGGAGCGGCGCGCCGGATCGCAGAACGCGGCGTCGTACCCGTCCAGGTCCACTGCGGTGGCGTCGGCGCACACCACCCGGGCCCGGTCGGCGAGCCCGAGCGCCTCGACGTTCGCGGTCGCCACCGCCGCGGTCACCGGATCCCGCTCCACGCCCGTCACGTCCATCCCCGCCCGCGCGAACGCGATCAGGTCCGCGCCGGCGCCGCAGCCCAGATCGACGACACGCCGGGCGCCGGCGTCCGCCAGCCGGGCTGCTCTTCTCGCGGCCACTGTCCTGCGGGTGGCTTGCTCGACGGCGTCGTCGGTGAACAGGAGGGCGGCAGAGTCGGGCCCGAGCTTGACCGCGGCAGCGCGGCGGAGCCGCTGCTGGGTGAGCGCGAGCGAGACCAGGTGCGGATCGTGGCCGGCAGCGCGCAGCCGAGTGGCCAACGCGAGCGGGTCGCCCTCGGCCTCCGCGGCCGACAGCGCCGCCGCACCCGCCGCTGACCGCAACGCCTCGACGTCCGAAACCTCCACGGGAGGACATCCTCACACGGAAGCCAGCGGAACCCCGCGACGGGCGAGCGCACGGGCGATCGCCTCCGCGTCCACGATCGCGGCGCCCCCGGGGTCGTTGTTCAGGTAGACGTAGACGTCCTCGCGGGCGGTGTAGGTGCGACACAGGCGCTCCGCCCAGGTCTCCAGCGCCTGCCGTCCGTAGCGCGGACGGGGCGTGGCCCGGCCCTCGTGCAGCCGGAGGTAGCCCCAGTTCGTCGTGCGCCACCGGGGAGCGACCGGGCGACCGAGCCGGTCGGCCCAGCACAGCGCCGCGCCGTGCTTCTCCAGCAGCTCGCGGATCTCGGTGCTCCACCAGGACTCGTGCCGCGGCTCGACCGCGACCCGGGTCGACGAAGGAAACGCGGCCAGGCAGGCGTCGAGTGCCGCCGGGTTCGCGCGCAGCGTCGGCGGGAGCTGCAGCAGTACCGGGCCCAGCCGGTCGCCGAGCGCGGACGCCCGCTCCATCAGCCTCCCCACCGGCTCCTCCGGCTCGGCGAGCCGCTTGACGTGGGTCAGGTACCGGCTGGCCTTGACCGTCACGACGAAGCCGTCCGGGGTGCGGGCGCGCCAGTCGGCGAACGTCGACTTCTCCGGCAGGCGGTAGAACGCGTTGTTGACCTCGACGGTCGGAAAGCGCGTGACGTAGTACTCGAGCCAGGAGCGCTGCGGAACGTCCGCCGGGTAGAACCGCTCGCGCCAGTCGCGGTACTGCCATCCGGAGGTACCCACCCACGCCGGCATGCCGTCTCCTTCTCGTGTTCGTGCGCCCGCCGGTGGGATTTCCATCCGGACGGGGAACATGTTGAACCGAGTCGGGTTGTTCGGCGTGATGGCAATGAGTCGGTGGCGAGCGACGGTGCTCACGATGCTGCTGGTAGCCGGGAGCCGAAGGAGCCGCAAGAGCATGGGAACCTGCGGTGGCTGATGCTCGGCGGGCGTCGCACGGCTGGGCGGAGTTCGAATTCCGGTCGGAGGGCGTCGAAAAACCAGCGGAGATCGGGCCGCCCGGCCAGGACTACGGCGGGGTGCTCGGTTACGGGGCACCGGAGGACTACGGCTTCGGCGACGAGCGCTTCGGCGGCCGCCAGGGACGCCGAATGGCCTCCGACGACCTGGAAGCCGCCTACGGAGGACCACCCGGCCACGGACCCGGCTCGCCCGCCTACGACCCGTACGAGTCCGGCCTCGGGTCGGTGTCGGCGTACGACCCGGATCCGCCCTACCCCGCGTACGCCTACGGCGACTCGCCGGAGCCGCGCTACCCGGACTCGCGCTACGGGGAACCGGCTCACGGATACGGCTACGGGCAACCCGCGTACGCACCGCAGGACTACGACGCCGGTGGGCTGCCCGGCTACGGCGGGTTGCTGGCGATCGAGGCCGGGCCCTCGTCGGAGGAGCCGTGGGAGCCGGAGCCCGACAACCTCCCGGTGCTCGCCGGCTCCGGCGCCGACCTGCGCGACCGCGTCCGCGCGCCGAGCGAGGTCCCGGTCACCCTCGCCGACGTCCGCCGGTTGCTGTTCGAGCCGACCGGCGTCGTGCCGGTCGGGCTGGCGTCCGAGTGGCTCCGGCCGGAGGCCGCGATCGTGCCGGTCCAGCCGCGCCCCGAGGTCGACGATCTGGTCGCCTGGGCCGTCCAGGCCGACCGCGGCCCGGTGCTGCGGCTGCTCTGCGGCGCCGGTGGCCAGGGCAAGACCCACGCTGCCCAGCAGGTCTGCGCAGCGCTGGAAGCCCAGGGCTGGCTGGCCGGCTTCGTCGATCTGCCGCCAGCCACCTGGCGGACGGTCAGCTCCGACGACCTGGCGCACACCGGGCCCGACCAGTCGGCCTGGGAGCAGCGGCTCCGTCGCGCCCCGGAGCTGATCGCCGGGATCCGGGCGGTCGCCCAGCTACGCACGCCGACGATGCTCGTCGTCGATCAGGCCGAAGCGGTCGGTCCGCTCGTCGGGGAGCTGCTCAGCACGATCGACGAGTACGACGCGGCTCCGTGGATGCGGGTCCTGCTCCTGGCGCGGTCGCCGGAGGGCTGGTTCACCGACCTCTCCGAGGCCCACCGGCTGCGGTCCTGGGTGTCCCCGACGCCGGTCTCGCTGCCGCCGCTGCCGCAGCAGCTCGGCCAGGAGCGGTCGGCGGCGGTGTGGCGGGACGCGGTGGCCGCGTTCGCGAACCGGGCCGTCTCCGACGGCGTGCTCCCCTCCGTCGACCTCGCCCGCCTCACCTCGCCGGCACCCGCCGGCCTGTGGTCCACGACGCTGGACTTCTACGCCGACGCCGCGCTGCGCGTCCTGGACGCCACGGCACCGTCGTTGCGCCGGCACACCCGGCGGGACGGCGGTGGCCCCGACCCCGTGGCCGGAGTACTGGCCTACGAGCGCCGGCAGGTGTCGGCGGTGCTCGCCGCGGCCGGGTGCGCGATCGAGGACGGTCAGCGCGACTGGGCGATGGCCGTGGTCAGCCTTCTCCCGGCTGCTGGCCCCGAGGCGGCCGTCCGGGCGCTGCGCGCGGTGCCGGCTCCCTGGCAGGTGCCGCCGGACCGCCGGGCCGAGGTCGCGATCGCGCTGGCTCGCCTCTACCGCGGCACCGCCGAGCAGGGCTGGTCGCCGCCCCGCCCGGCGCGGCTGGCCGACGCCCACCTGCTCGACCTGGCCGGGAGCCTCGCCGACCCGGAGTGGTCGGCGGTCGTCTCCAGCATCTGCGGTGACGCCGATCCGCTCACCGCGCTGCACGCGGCGACGACACTCATCCGGTGTCTCTCGGCGCCGACCCCCTCCCGGCGCCAGGAGCGGGCGAAGAGCCGGATCAGCGTCTCGCTGCCCTGGCTGCTGCGTACCGCGCCGGGGCGGTACGCGGTTCCCCTGACGCTGCTGGCCCCGACCCGCTACACGAAGGCGATCACCGACCTGATCAGTGCTCGGGAGATGCCGCTGGAGACCGTGCGGCAGCTCGACTCGCTCGTGCTCTCGGTCGGCTTCACGCCCAGCCGGGCCGCGATCGCGGCGGCGGTCTCCGAGCGACTGGTGGCGGCCGCGCGCCCGGGAGCCGATCCGCAGCCGGCCGAGCTGAGCGAGTACGCCCGCTGCCTGAACAACCTGGGGATCCGGCTCGCCGCGCTCGGACGGCACGAGGAGGCGCTCGCCCCCGCCGAGGACGCCGTCGGCGTCCAGCGACGGCTGGCCATGTCCGACCCGGCCACGTACCTGCCCGACCTCGCGGTGTCGCTGGACCTGCTGAGCACCGCACTGGCCGACGCCGGGCGTCCGGAGGAAGCACTGGGCCCCGCGGAGGAGGCGGCCGTCGCGTACCGGCGCCTGGCCGCCCAGGACTCGGTCGGGTTCCTGCCCGAGCTGGCGTCGTCGCTGAACACGCTCGGTATCCGGCTCACCGACGCCGGGCGTCGGGACGCGGCCCTGGAGCCGGTGGAGGAGGCGGTGGCGGTCTGCCGTCGTCTCTCGGTGATCAATCGGGCGATCTACCAGCCCGAGCTGGCGTTCTCGCTGACGAACCTCAGCATCACGCTGGCGGATCTGGAGCGCTGGGAGGAGTCGATCGAGCCGGCCGAGGAAGCCGTGGTCGTGTATCGACGGCTGGTGGCCGCCGACTCGGTGGGGCACCTACCGGCGCTGGCGCTCGCGCTGAACAACCTCGGTAACCGGTTGGCCGAGACCGGGCGGGCCGCCGAGGCGCTCCAGCCGGCGGAGGAGGCCGTCGCCGTCTACCGGCGGCTCGTGGCGTCGAACTCGATCGAGTACCTGCCGAACCTGGCGGCGTCCCTGAACAACCTCGGCATCCGGCTGGCCGAGGCCGGCCGGATGGAGGAGGCGCTGGAGCCGGTGGAGGAAGCGGTCGCGGTCTACCGGCGCCTGGTCGACGCGGAGGGCGAGGCGTACCTGCCCGAGCTGGCGCTCTCGCTGCACAACCTGGCCAACCGGCTGGTGCGGCTGTCCCGGCCGATCGAGGCCCTCTCGCCGGTCGCCGAGGCGGTCGACATCCGCAGCGGACTGGCCGAGATCGACCCGGGAACGCACGTACCCGACCTGGCCCGGTCGCTGGCGGCCGCGAGCACGACGATGGCCGCGGTCGGACGGCTGGACGACGCGGTCTCCGCCGCCGACCAGGCCGTGGGTGTGCTCACGGCGGCGCCGGAGCGCTCGGACGACACGCTGATGACCGCGGTGGTCAAGATCCGCGACCGGGCGCGGGCCCGGCTGGAGTCCGACGAGCGCAACGCGAAGCGCGCGCTGACGTCGACGACGACCACCGTGCAGGTGCTCGGCTGGGGGACCGGCCAGCAGATGCCTCCCCATCCGCGCGGCCGCGCCGGTAACTAGGGACTACTGGTAGCTGACGTACTCGGGGACGTGGGAGAACGCCAGCACCTCGGCGGGCCCGTACCGGGCGACGTCCTCGTCGTAGAAGAGTTTGTAGCCCAGGTGGAACTGCTCGGGGCGCCGCACCGCGGCGTACGTGGCGTCCTTCGCGGCGCGCGTGCCGAACCCGTCCACGTGCTGCACCATCGCCAGGCCCGGCCGCGGCACGATCTTCTCGATGTCGGGCAGCATGTGGCGGCGGAACTGGTGGAGCAGGAACAGCTTCTCCGGGAGCTGCTTCGCCCGGACGAGGTCCGCGACGTAGGCGGAGGCCTCGTTCACCTCCGCGGCGGACACCTGCCCGATCACCTTCCCGGGGACCTGGTTCCACGCCACCCGCCACTCCGGGTCCAGAGCGATGCCGACGTTCGGGTGCTCCAGCGCCCACCGGTAGGGGCGGATCGCGTCCGGGAAGCTCAGCCGTCCGGGCTGCACGTCGAGGATGATCAGGGCTTTTGCTCGCTCGGCCGCCTCGATGTACCGGCGGATCGCGGCCGTCTTGATGCTGTGGCTGTAGATGCCGTTCCTACCGGGGTGCCGGTCGGCCACGCGGACGATCAGCTCGAACGCGATCTGGACCGGCCGGTCGGGGGTGGCGAACGGGGCGGCCGCCGCGCGCAGTCGCGCGACGATCTGCTCCGGCGGCTGCTCCCCGAGGACGCCGAGGGTGCCACCGCCGACGCTGCCGTAGTAGGCGACGACCCGGTAGCGAGGAAAAATCTGCCGCCCGCCGAGCGGGAGCTCGGGTGGGGGCGGCGCCGGCTTCGCGGCCTGGGAGGCGGGGGGCGGCTCCGAGCTCGCACCCGCGCCGCCGTTCCGGGTGTCGTCCGGCCCGTCGCTGCAAGCAAGCAGGAGAAGAACGAGTGATAGCGCCACCGCCTGGCGATACGCCCTGATCCTCCGGTTCATGCCGTTCAGCTAACCGGACCGGAGGGCGGCTCGCGGGTAATTGGTCCGTTATCGCCGCTCAGTCAGGCGTGTCTGGCCCGGCGTGTCCGGCGACGGCCCGTCGTCACCTGACCTGTCACCTAGCCGTCACTGCCGGGCCGTGCTGACTGCGGTACGTGGTCGGCTGACTACGAAGAGGTCTCCGGTGGGCAGTCCTTGGCGCGTTGTCAGCAGGCACTAGTACTGCAACGGCGGTCAGACGGGTGGCGGGGCTCGGGGTGAGCCGTTGGCCCCGCGCTCCGGGGGCGATCCCACTAGGCGGGATGAGGTAGCGGATTTCCGCTAGCATCCTGTCTGTTTTAGGGGCTCGTGCCGGTTTTTGCGGTGGGGGCGAGGTGTGTCGATGTCAGTTTTCGTGCGTGGGGGCGCGTGAAAACTTCCATTGACAATGGTTTTCTGGCGGCCGGCGCGGAGGGCGCGGTAGCTGCCGTTGCAGTACTAGGGTCGACGCAATCGGCAGCGTCGGGAGGACGCTTGCTAGAGTAGTGGCAGGCTGACGAGCTCCTGCGGACGCCAAAGATCTACAGTCGCGACGCCCTCGTGAATCTCAGCGCGGGGGTGGATGATGATCTTGCCATCGAGAGCGAGGACGGGGCGGAGTTCTTCTGGCGGCTCCGTTTCCGACTCTTCAGTCGGCCCTTGACTATTGTTGTAAGAGAATTAGCTTGCCGGCGCCGGACATGCAGGGAGGGGTCGTATGACAGACGATGCGTCCCTCCTGGCCCAGTCCTTCAAATCTATTCCGAAAGCTCTCTCGTGATCATTACCTGCTGACGGACGACGGATACATACTCGCAGAGTTGAAGTCGTCCGGCGTAGAGAGCTGCGGTCGTGGTCGCGAGGAGATTTTCGGGCGGTTGCTCGCTGGTCATGGCGTCCGCTTGGTCGGTGACGAGCTGCAGGTGGAGGCTTCGGCCGACGAGCTGGGCCAGAAGGCGCACAGTCTCCTGCAGGCGATGCTCGGGCTGGATGACATGTTCGTGTTGGCGCAGCCGCGGTCGGAGCCGGTCCTCATCGACACAGTGGCGAAGTTCCTCGATGCCCACGAAATTCGCTATACGGCGCAGGTGAAGTTTTCCGGGCGCAGTGGGCTCGATCATCTCGTCGACTTCGTCATTCCGAAATCTCGACGTGCGCCCGAGCGTATATTGCAGGTGGTCAATCATCCGCGTCGGGACAGGATCGAGAATCTTCTATTTTCTGCGACCGATACACGTGCAGCTCGGGGTAATGCGGTGAGCTACTACGTGTTGCTGAACGATGTGCGTCAAGACGTGTCCGCAGATATGCTGAGCGCGTTCCGGGCTTATGGCGTCAGTGCGGAACCGTGGTCGCGTCGTGCAGAGATAGCGGGAAGCCTCGCGAAGTGGACCCCGCGCGGCGCGCTCATTCAGTCATTCAAGAGATCCACGAGCTGGGACGCATTGCGCTGCGCGTAGTCCGAATAACAGTTGTTCATCAGGACGTGGGTCTCCTGCGCGGGCAGTTCCCGGAGCTTCGGGGCCCACTCCGCCAGCTCCTCCGCCGAGTACAGGTAGCCGAACTTCTCGTGGATGTCCTTGCTCGTCCACTTGTCGCTGTGCCCGTGGAAGCGCACCACCGCCAGGTCGCTGGTGGCGGTCACGATCGGCGGCACCGAGCTCGGGTGCCCCTGCGGCATGTCGACCACCACGTACGGCACCTGGTAGTCGGTCAGGAACGCCAGCGTCTCGTCCCGGTTCTCCTCCGACAACCACGTCTTGTTCCGGAACTCGACGCAGATGCGGTCGGCGCCGCAGCGCTCCTTCACCTGCAGGATGTACTCGCGGTTGCGGCGCCCGATCGGGAACCACTGCGGGAACTGGAACAGCAGGGCCCCGAGCTTGCCCGCGGTGCGCAGCGGCTCGAGGGCGGAGAGGAACCGCTCCCAGACCTGGTCGACCAGCTCGGGGTCGAGGTCCTTCAAGTAGAGGTTCTTCTTCGCGGTGGCGTCCGGACCGAGCGACTCCCGGAGGTCCTTGTACAGGGACCCCGGGCGCGTCGGGTGCTGGGTGAGCAACGCGAACGCCTTGATGTTGAACGTGAAGTTCTCCGGCGTGCGCTCGGCCCAGAGCGCGGCGGTGTTCTCGGCCGGCGGCGAGTAGTAGGTCGAGTCGACCTCGACGATGTCGAAGTGGTCGGCGTAGTAGCCCAGCCGATCCGCCGCTGATTCGACGCCGTCCGGGTACCAGCCGGAGGCGATCAGCGTCCGGTCGGTCCAGGAGGCGGTGCCGACGCGAATACGTCCCATGCCCGCCCGATGCCCGGAGAGCGCAGGCGGGAAACCGGCTCAGCGGCGGGCGTACTCGCGGTTCGTGTGCTCGATCACCGCGTCGGGGCCGGGGAAGATCAGGCCCTGGTGACCGTCGTTGAAGGCGACGAGGTAGGGAGGCTGGCCTTCGGAGCCGCGCACCTCCAGCACCTCGCCCCAGAGGTCCGGAACCCCGACCGTGTGGCCGTGGACGTGGACCCGGTCACCGATGTGAGCCTGCATCGTATTGCACCTCCGCTGGATGCTCCGGCTGCGCTCAACTCTTCTCCGGAACCCGCCCGACCGAAAGAGCAGCCCTGTCAACTGTGCGTGAACTCTCAGGGTTCGCGGCACTCGACAACCGGGGTAGTGTGCGTACAGAAAGTAACTAGGCCGTCGCTCCCGGCAACTATACGCCCTCGCTCGTGGCTGCACACGAGAAAGATTGCGAAAGTTCGCCGGTTGCCGAGCGTGGTGTTGCCCGCCTCGGGCCGGTTGAACCGCTGCTCGGAGAGGCTGGCACTCGGCTTGACGGAGTGCCAACAACTGCTAGGGTTCGGTTTAGCACTCGACCATCGAGTGTGCCAATTCGTGCACGAGGGCGTCTTGATCCCCGCGACGGCGAGCCGCTCCGTGAAGTACCGGTGGATTGCAACGGTTTGCACCCCACGAAGGGGGAGGACAACGACGTGACGACCGCTACCAAGGTCACCATCAAGCCGCTCGAGGACCGCATCCTGGTCCAGGCGAACGAGGCCGAGACGACGACCGCCTCGGGCATCGTCATCCCGGACACCGCGAAGGAGAAGCCCCAGGAGGGCACCGTCCTCGCTGTCGGCCCCGGCCGGGTGGACGACAAGGGCACCCGCGTGCCGGTCGACGTGAAGGTCGGCGACACCGTCATCTACTCGAAGTACGGCGGCACCGAGGTCAAGTACGCCGGCGAGGAGTACCTGCTGCTTTCGGCCCGCGACGTTCTCGCGGTCGTCGAGAAGTAAGCCTTGTCTTGACGCGTGCGCCCCGGTGGCGGCGGCCGGAGCACCGGTCGCCCGCCGCCGGGGCGTACGCGTTTCGAATACCGAAGACGAGATAGGGACAGCCCTCAGATGGCGAAAATTCTTAGCTTCTCCGACGACGCCCGTAAGGGCCTCGAGCGCGGTGTCGACGCGCTCGCCGACGTCGTCAAGATCACGCTGGGCCCGAAGGGCCGCAACGTGGTGCTGGACAAGAAGTTCGGCAGCCCGACGATCACGAACGACGGTGTCACCATCGCGCGTGAGGTCGAGCTGACCGACCCGTACGAGAACCTCGGCGCTCAGCTCGCCAAGGAGGTCGCCACCAAGACGAACGACGTCGCTGGTGACGGCACCACCACCGCCACCGTGCTGGCGCAGGCGCTGGTCCGTGAGGGCCTGCGCAACGTCGCTGCCGGTGCGAACCCGATCGCGGTCCGCCGGGGCATCCAGGCGGCCGTCGACGCGGTGAACACCGCGCTGCTGGAGAAGGCCATCCCGGTCGAGTCCAAGCAGTCGATCGCGCACGTCGCGACGATCTCGGCGCAGGACGCCACGATCGGTGACCTGATCGCCGGCGCCATGGACGTCGTGGGCACCGACGGTGTCATCACCGTCGAGGAGTCCTCGGCGATGGAGACCGAGCTCGAGGTCACCGAGGGTCTGCAGATCGACAAGGGCTACATCTCGCCCTACTTCTCCACCGACGCCGAGAGCCTCGAGGCGGTTCTCGAGGATGCCCGCGTCCTCGTCACCACCGAGAAGATCTCGTCGATCACCGACCTGCTCCCGCTGCTGGAGAAGGTCGTCGAGGCGAAGAAGCCGCTGCTGATCATCGCCGAGGACGTCGACGGTGAGGCGCTCTCGACGCTGGTCGTCAACTCGATCCGCAAGACCTTCACGGTCGTCGCGGTCAAGGCGCCAGGCTTCGGCGACCGCCGCAAGGCCATGCTCGGCGACATCGCCACGCTGACCGGCGCGCAGGTCATCGCCCCGGAGATCGGCCTCAAACTCGACCAGGTCGGCCTGGACGTGCTGGGCACCGCCCGCCGGGTGACCGTCACCAAGGACAACACGACGATCGTCGACGGTGGCGGCTCGGCGGAGGATCTGGCCGGTCGCATCGCCCAGATCAAGAACGAGATCGAGGCGTCGGACTCCGACTGGGACCGCGAGAAGCTGCAGGAGCGGCTCGCGAAGCTCTCCGGCGGCGTCAGCGTGATCCGCGTGGGCGCGGCCACCGAGGTCGAGCTCAAGGAGAAGAAGCACCGCATCGAGGACGCCATCTCGGCGACCAAGGCGGCCGTGGAAGAGGGCATCGTCGCCGGTGGCGGCACCGCTCTCGTGCACGCTGCACCGGTCCTCGATGGTGACCTCGGCCTGACCGGTGACGAGGCGACGGGCGTGAAGATCGTGCGCGCCGCGCTCTCCTACCCGCTGCGCAACATCGCCGAGAACGCCGGCCTCAACGGCGGCGTCGTGGTGTCGAAGGTCTCCGAGCTGCCCGTCGGCTCCGGCCTGAACGCCGCCACCGGCGAGTACGGCGACCTGGTCGCCCAGGGTGTCGTCGACCCGGTGAAGGTGACGCGCAACGCGCTGGCCAACGCCGCGTCGATCGCGGGTCTGCTGCTCACGACCGAGAGCCTGGTCGTCGAGAAGCCGGCCGAGGAGGAGCCCGCGGGGCACTCGCACGGTGGCCACGGCCACTCGCACAGCCACGGCCCGGGTTTCTGACCCTACGCACGTCAAAGGCCGGTGGGGCTTGCGTCCCACCGGCCTTTCGTGTGCGCGACCCCGCGCCCGCAGGCGCGGGACGCCCGGTCGGTCAGGACGCGTGGGCGATCTGGCGGCTGATCGTGGGCGGCTCGTCGGAGTCGGCCTCGGGAGCGTCGTCCTCCGCCGGCGGACGGAGCGCGTCGCCGCGCCCGGTGCCGAGCAGCTGGTTGCGCTCCGCCTCGCTCAACCCGCCCCACACGCCGTACGGCTCGCGGACCGCCAGCGCGTGCTCCCGGCACGGCTCGACGACCGGGCAGGACGCGCAGATCGCCTTCGCCTGCGACTCGCGCCGCACGCGGGAGGGGCCCCGCTCGTTGTCGGGATGGAAGAACACGGCGCTGTCCAAGCCGCGGCAGGCGCCGTGCAGCTGCCAATCCCACAGCTCGGTGTTCGGTCCGGGTAGGCGACGGACGTCGGCCATGGGGTCCTCCTGCAGGTGCGCTGTCTACGGCTCGGGGATAGGCCTCGAACCGTTCCGCCCGTTTCGCGGGGCCGGTCCAGCTAATGCCCCTGGTCGAAGGCGGGAAACGCTTCGGAGCCAACTTTTGCATCGATTCTGCGTCGAAAATGCGGCCCTGCCATCCCGCTGCGTCGATTCGGGTTCGCGTCGATGCGGGAGGCAGGGATCCGTCGACGGCGCTCCGGGTCGGGAGGGGCGCGTCCCGGATGCGGTGTATCGCCGATAAGTGGCGATGTATACCGCTGCGGCCCGGGCGGGTGGACACTCCAACCGGATGGCGGATTGGCGGATCGCGCATTCCCGGGTGAAATACCGAGCGGGGTAGTTTCCGGACCGTCCGATGTGTCAGGTCGAGATTACTCAGTGTTGTTATCGGCCTTACCGTTACGCTTCGCGTTTTTGTGGCGAGTGGAGCGTCCGCGGTCCAACGGAGTAGTTGAGAATTTGATTTATCCCCCTCTGACCTGCACGTTGACGTCTCGGCCCCGGTGGGGCCGCCTCGTCCGTCCGGGGGATTCGATTCGGCCGAGCGGACAGGTGCCGCCCGCGTGTCCGGCTGGCAGGCTACGGTCAGGAACCGTGGTCAGGCTTGGGCGCGGGCCTCACGCGTGTGAGCCTCAACGGGAGCCGCACGGGTGCGGCGACGAATATGAGTGCAGTCCTTCGACAGGGCGGCGATGACCGGCGAACGGGTCGAGCGCGAGCTGGACGTCCTGGCGTCCCGGGCAGCGCAGTCCGATGCGGCGGCCACCGCCGAGCTGCTCCGGCAGGTGCAGCCGATGGTGGTGCGCTACTGCCGCGCTCGGCTCGGCCGAGCGGGCGGCGGTACCTACACGACGGCGGACGACGTAGCGCAGGAGGTGTGTCTCGCGGTGTTGCACGCACTACCTCGCTATCGCGACCAGGGACGCCCCTTCACGGCGTTCCTCTTCCGGATCGCGGCGAACAAGGTCACGGACGCCCACCGGGTCGCGGCGCGCGAGATCGGCGTTCCGGTGCAGACGTTGCCGGAGACCGCGGCGCCGGGCGGCGGCCCCGAGGGCTACGCGATCGAGGCCGATTCGTCCCGGCGGATGCGTGACCTGCTCGACACGCTGCCGCCGGCGCACCGTGACGTCCTGCTGCTCCGGATCGCCGTGGGCCTGAGCGCGGAGGAGACCGGCCAGGCGCTCGGCATGAGCGCCGGCTCGGTGCGGGTCACCCAGCACCGGGCCCTCAACCGCCTGCGCCGCACCCTCGATCCGCTGGTCCGGGAGACGGCGTGAGCGATCCCCGCGCCCACAACCCGTACGGTCAGCCCGGTCAGGACGATCCGGTCGGCCGGTACGGCGACCCCGCCTACGGGGAGCCTCCCTACGGCGAGCCTCCCTACGGCGACGCTCCCGACAGCGACTCCCCGTACCCGGACTCCCCGTACCCCGACTTCCCGTACGCCGACTCCGAACCCGAGGCCGGAGTGGACGCCCTTCTCCGCGACGACGCTCTCCTGGACGCGCTGGGTCGCGGTGAGCTGCCCGCCACCTACCGGGCGGACGTCACCGCGCGCCTCCTCACCGGCTGGCGCGACGATCTGGACGAAGGACTGCCGCCGCTGTCCGGCACGGGTCACCAGGCGCCCGTCCTGCTGGCGACCGTCCCCACCGACCGTGACGGCGAGTCGCCGACGAGCGACGCCACCGACGTGCTGCCACGGCTGCTCGCCGACGGATTCAGCGACGACACGACGCCGATCCCCGCGCTCACCGACCCCGACCGGATCGACGAGTCGGTGCGGTCGGCGTTCGTCGCGGCCGGCTACGCGCGCCCGGCGGACGAGCTTCCCCCGGTGCGCGCCACCGACGCGCCCACCCATGAGTTCGCGGCCTCGTTCGACCGCCTCCCGCCGGTGGGCGACGACACGACGGTGACGCGGCTCGGCGGCCGTCGTCCCCGGCGTCGCCGGTTCGACCGGGTCGTCGTCGCCGTGGCCGCGACCGCCGCGATCGTGGCCGCCGGTTCGGCCGGCAGCGTCGCGGCCGCGGCCACCGCACACCCCGGCGACACGCTCTGGCCGATCAGCCGGGTCGTCTACGCCGACCGCGCGCGCTCGATCGAGGCCAGTGAGCAGGCGCACGCCTCGCTGGAGAAGGCGCGCGACGCGATGGAGCGCGGTGACACCGAGGCCGCCAAGCGGTACCTCGCCGACGCCCAGGAGAAGCTCGACGCCCAGGTCCGCGAGGGTTCCGACGAGGCCGAACAGCTGGCCGA
>Ga0190269_10001032_pt1 | contig 13610 bp, 7 predicted proteins | sample Popmic249IS_FD_133749 | JGI IMG/M metagenome (GOLD analysis project Ga0190269, IMG submission 133749) | Populus adjacent soil microbial communities from riparian zone of Blue River, Arizona, USA - 249 IS | ecosystem: Environmental > Terrestrial > Soil > Riparian zone | place: USA: Arizona...
AGCGAGAGCTACTTCGGAACCTGTGCGGTATCGCTCGGCCACGGAGACTCTGCGCTCGCGCTGCTCGCGACCTTGCCGCTGTTCGCGGGCGCTGCCGCGCAGGCCTTCTCCGGGCCGCTGGTGCTCTGGCTCGGCGCCCGCAAGCGCCTCGTCGCCGTCGGCGCGCTCGTGCAGGCGCTCAGCCACATCGGCCTGATCGCCATCGCGGCGTTTTCCGTCCAATCCTTCTGGCTCCTGCTCGGCCTCATCCTCCTCTACTACGTCTCCGGCATGGTCATCGCGCCGGCGTGGGGCGCGTGGATGGGCGCGCTCACCGAAGGCCGCGACCGCGAGCGCTTCTTCGCGCTGCGCTCCACCTGCATGTCGATCGCGACGCTCGGCGCGTTCCTGTGGGCGGGCTACCACCTGCGCAACGGCGCCGTGAACAACGACCTCTCGACCGCCTACGCCTGGGTGTTCGGTGTCGGCTTCGTCGCGCGCCTGGCGTCGGCGGCCATGCTCTACCAGCAGCCCGATCCGCAGCCGGCCCCGCGCGACAGCCTACGCCGCGTGCTAGCCCGCACGCGCTCCGCATTACGTGGCGACGGCTTCCGCCTCGCCGTGATCCTCGCCGTCTGGATGTTCGGAGCGCACATCTCGATCCCGTTCTACGCGCCGTACATGCTGAAGACACTCGGCCTCGGCTACGACGGCTTCGCGCTCCTGTGCGCCGTCCAGCTCATCAGCCGAGCGGTCGCGTTCCCATTCACCCAGTGGATCGCGCAGCGCCTCGGTCTGATGCGCATGATGATCGCCTCGATGATGGGCGCGGCGGTAGTCGCGTTTCTCTGGGGCGCCGAGCGCAGCCTCGCAGGCATCGTGCTAGCGCAAGTCATCAGCGGCGCCACGTGGGCGTGCTACGAGTTCTCGAGCTTCCAGATCCTCCTCGGCAGCGCGCGGCCCAAGCAGCGCGTCGAGTTCCTGGCAGTGAGCGCCAGCCTGGCCGGCCTCATGCAACTAGGCGGCGCCCTGTTCGGCTCCTTCCTACTCGCCCGAGTGGGCCTGAGCTACCGAGAAATCTTCCTGGTCAGCGCCCTCGGCCGAGCATTGCCACTCATGGCCTTCCTACCCATGGTCATGTCCCGCAGAGATCTTGCCACGGCTCGCGGAAGCTGACGGCCCTGCGCTGCTTCTGCCATCCCGGGTCGACCCGCTACAGTGGTTGTTCCGGCTTGCAGAGTGACCAGCGGTAGACCTTCGTACCACCCACGCACTCGTCGGAACGTACCTCGACGGCCTCTGGCCAGTGGTCGATGACGGTCTCGCGATAGCGACGCATGCGATCAGCCTGCTTTCGACGCGGTGAAAGAATGGTCGCCTCGTCCGTGAGCCAGGCCACGTCGTACGCAATCCAGTACTCCGCGACGCCGTAGCGGACGCCGAGTTTCGTAAGCTCCGCTGCGAGCAGCTCGTTCTCGTGTTTGGGTGGGCTCGACAGGTACTCGCGCGCCAGCCTAACGTGATCGAGCGCGTTGGGCAGGCAGAGGCAAATGACCGCGGCCACAGTCGGTAAGCGCAGCCGCGCGTCCGACCACGCGAAAGCCACGAGCCCGATCACGCCGAGCAAGGAAAGAAGCGCGTAACGCACCAGCATCACATCGCGCGGCGCCGGGCACATGATGATGTAAGCGAGTGCCTGCCCAACTCCGACCAGCATCAGATACACGGGCAGGCCATCGAGCTCGGATCGCTTCACGTCACGCAGACGCAGAGCGCAGGCGAGGACCGCCCACGAAAGAAAGACGATGAAGACCCAGGTGTGACCGGTGCTCAAACTACTCGTGATGTTGTAGTCGCGCAGCGCAAGCGGGCGCGTTCCGAGGAGCGTAGGCAACTGGAGGAGCGCGTAACCGAGCAGCCCATCGCGCCGCGTCAGACCGCGGAATGAAAGCTTCGCGGTGATGCCATAGTAGTCCGGGCTCAGCGATGCCACGAAGCGAACCAGCGCACTGACACCCAGTACCGTTCCGATGACCACCGCGTAGAAGCGCCAGCGCTGGCCCATTCGGCCCTGCACGACGTCGACCAGCATCAATGCGATCAAGCCAATCAGCGCAAACTCGCGATTCAAGGCGCCGATTCCGAAGATCAGCCCCAGCCAGAGCGCGCGCTGACGAGCGACGTAGCCGAGCAGGACGAACAAGAACGGCTCGACGTTTCCGCCTTGATGTTCGACGATTCGGCTCGCAGTCACCACGCCTGGCAGCGCGAAGGGCAGCGCGGCGAAGAACGCTCCCGGACCTGCGACTGCGGCGTCTCTGCGGAGTTCCCACCACAGCAAGGCAACGAATGCGATGTTGAACAGCAACATCGGGAGCTTCAACGTCACCGGCCCAGCGCCGAACAGCAGGAACAGTGGTGCACACAGCCACGATCCAAGCGCGAGCATGTAGCGCTGCCCGTACATGAACAACGGGAAGCTCTCCCCGCGCGCGATGTCCTTCCCCATCAGCCCGAATACGGCCTGGTCCGAGTCGAAGTGCGAATGCGGAAAGACAAGGAAAACCCAAGAACGCAAGCAAACCACTGCTACCAGCAGACCTGCCGCGATCCACGCGACGGACGCTCTGGTCGCGATCGTGGTGACAGACGATCTCTGCGCCAGTCCAGGCGTTCGGTGAAATGCTTGCGATTCAGTGGACGATCGACGAAAGCGCATGCCTCTCCAGCGTGCTCAGCGCTCGGTCCAGGTTCCCGGCTCGATAGGCAATTGCTCCCAGAAGCTGGGCGGTTTGGCAGGCGATTGGCGCTCGAGCTTGCCGGAGTGGATGGAGCCGTTGTTGCGGGGTGGACACTGAAGGTACGCACCCGAGCCGTCCGTCAGCCGAATGTAGCTCCCGGTGACCTCGAAGCGGGTGGCCGTGGCTGCAGTTGTTCCTCCGTCCGCGTACACGAATCCATCCGCATGAATCGTGATGAATCGCTTCGTCTCGTATGAGCGAAAAGCATAGGTGTTCCCTGCCGCGCCAACCTGCAAGAACGTCTCGTATGGTCCGATCGTTCTGCCATTCGCAGCGAGTTGCGGGTTGGCCGGTAACGCGCCGATGTAGGGAGCATCGGCGTTCTCCTCGATGCCAGATCGTATTGCGACCAGACGTTGGCACATGCCCTCCGAGCACATGCCGTTGCCGCTGCCGGACAAAGTGCACTTGGCGAAGTCCGCCGCGGGGGTGGAGACGCATGCGTTACTGACGCATTTCGAGATCGTGCACTGCTCCGGTGCCGAACAATCGGCGTCGTTCGTGCACGCCACACAGTTCCCGTCGCCGATGCAGTGGCGCTTCTCCATTGGACACGCAGAGGTCGAGAGCTTCCGACCCGTGGCATCACAGACCATCAGGCTATCGCCGGAACATCTCCTCTGGTTCGGCGTGCACGCGCGACAGGCTTTGCTCGCGTCGTCGCACATGCCTTGCTGACAGGTCTCGAGCGTCATCCAACCGGTCTGCCCCGGGTCGCATTGCTGGAGCACGTTGCCTTCGCAGCGCACGGTCCCTGATGTGCATGCCGGAGTTTTGCATGTTCCCGAGTCAGCGCTGCACAGCTCAGGTGTTGCACACTCGGTCGTCATGACCGTTTGACCATCCGCAGCGCAGGTTTGCAGCAGCTTGCCTTTGCAACTGTGACTACCCGGAACACAGGCCGCGCACTTTCCGGTGGAGAGTCCCGCTTTGCAGAGCACGGCGGTGTCGCAGGTCGCGATGGTGGTGGCCGTGCCGTCGGCGTTGCACATCAGCATCACGCCTTGCTCGTCGCATGCGGCCGTACTCGAGCCGGCGGTGCAGAGTGCGTTCAGTGAAATGCACGAAGGCTGGTCGCCATTCATGGTGCACGTCTGACCTGAAGGACAGCTCGACCCAGGGTTCCACTGGCCGCTCTGACACAGCTCACGTGCGCCAACGCCGTTCGGCGCACAACGCGCGCTGCCTTCGATCGTGCAGGTTTGCTTGGTGTCCGTGCTCGACGGGACCGCACCCCTGCCAGCCTGGACGATCGCTGCGCCGGCCATCATGGGTGCTGTCCCGCCACCTCCAGCCCCAGCAGCGCGCGCACCTGCGACCTGAGCGACTGGCGCCGTAGGAGGACTGTTCGAAGCGGCTGGGCTGCGGGTGCCTGTGGGCGTGCCGCCACTGCCACCCGTGTCGACCCCTGGCCCTGTCGTTGTTGCCTCCAGGCCGGCCTTCTCGGTGTTGTTTCGCGTACAGAGATCGCCCATCTGCGTGGTGCCGCTCGGGCAAGTGGTGCTGCAACCTGTCGTCGCGATCAGCGCAAGTGCAAGCGAGCCGAGGATTGGAGTGCGCATCGAGCGGCGAGGTGCAACGGCGAGTGCGAGTAGCGGGTCCACAGTCGAGGCGGGGTGACCGAAAACGCGATCGATCGTGATCTTCATCGAACCTCTACCTGCGTTGCACCGGTCGTTCATCTCGCCGTGAGCTCGCGTCGCGCGCTCAGGCTCCCGATGCGCCGGACATCTACTTGATTGCGATCGGATTTGCCATCGCTGGCGCGATCTAGGACCGACTCGCATTCCCGCGCCGCGAACGCGATCGGGCTGCACTGCAACCTGTGCAACACCTGCACGATCGCGCCCGCTGGGACGCGGAGTTCATAGCTGTTGATGCCCAGACGAGTGTATCAACGCTTGCTCCCGACGATTGGAACGCGCTACATGCTGCGCTCGATGCGACGAGCGAACGACGCTTGGCTCCTGGCAGCCGGCATGCTGGGGTTGCTCTACTTCATCTATCGCGCCGCGCTCGTTCGCTTCTATTTCTTTGATGGCGACCATGCCATCCAGATCATGATGGCGAAGCACTTCGCCTGGCGCAGTCAGGATTTTTACTACTGGGGGCAGAACCGTCTCGGCAGCCTCATTCCCGTGCTGCTGATCGTGCCGCTCAAATGGTTGAGCTTACCGCCGCTGCACACAGCCGTGGCCTGCGCGACTGGCTTCTACCTGGCCGTCGTCGCGCTCCTCATCTACCACGCTCAATCGAGGGCCGAGCGCGTGGCGGCGCTCGTCGCGGCATTTCTGGTGCCCATCGGGGCGTACAAGTTCCTGCTGTACACAGGGCATCCGTACGGGCCATCGATGGCGCTGTCGTTGGCCGCCTTCACGTTGCTTTTCGCTGGTCGAGCAAGCCGTGGCCGGATGCTTGGAGTGGGCGCGCTGTTGAGCGTGGCGTGTTGGGTTTCGGAAGCGACGCTCGCTGCCGTGGTTCCGCTGCTGTGGCTCGCTTTCCAGAGGCGCGAGCGCTTGAGTATTCGGCGCACTCACTGGCTGTGGTTGGGCGCCGGACTCGCCTGGCTCGTGCCGTTCGTGTTCTACTGGCGGCGCCAGATCGGCTTCGATGGTCATGATGCCGACTATGTCAAACCTGCAGATCTGGAGATGTTGCAGGCCGGCTTGCTGAAGTTCCTGCCGCAGTTCTCGGACATGCTCAACAGCATGCGCCCTCGTGCGAGCGCGATGGCAGCGGGCGTGGCTTGCGTGCTGGTCCTCAGCAACTTGTGCGTACTGTTCACGCCAGCGAGCTGGCTGCACGAGGGACGCGACCGTCCGCGCGCCCCGATTCTCAACTTCCTCGCGCTGCACAACGCGCTGTACTTTCTCGTCGTGCTCTTCTCGCGCCATTCCTATTTCGGCGAAGGCTTGATTCAGCGCTTCTGGGTCCCCGTGATCGTCTACTCACTGTACCTCGCGCTGGTGTTCGCCGTGCGCGTAGTGCAAATGAGCGAGTGTCGTGCCGTCTTCAAGACGGTGTCTACGGTCGTGGGCCTCAGTGTGATCTTGAGCATGAGCGCGCTGAGCAGCATGAGCTGGCCGACTTTGCAAACGTTCAAGACCATGCGTGAGCACCGCGACGACGTGAAGAGCGCGCTCGCCCGCGGTGCCACCCACGTCACGGCGGACTACTGGCGAGCGCTGCCGCTCAACGTGCTGTCAGGATTTCGTATTCTGGCGGTGCCCCGCGACTTCTCCCGAACCGGGCACTTCAGGGCCGAGTTCAGTCGCGAGGCGCGTGACAGTGATCCGGGTGCGTATCTCGACTTTTGACGCGGATCGGTTCAAGGCTTTGCCGTGCCGCCCATGTTGTCGGGGCCTGGGGGACCGCAGCCTTCCGGTTGCCCCCCGCACGTGAGTGCCCCGTGGAACTGACTCACGCCGTTGGGGCAGCTCGCGAAGTTCACGGAGCTCTGGCAGTTTGCCGTCGAGCCGCCGTTGAAGCACCTGCACGACAGGGTATTGCCGCTGACTCGGCATGAGCTCAGGTCGCAACTGCCCTTGTACGACCCCCCGGGGAGGCAGCGTTTGAGAGATGGATCGCAGCTGATGCTCGAGTTGGTGCACTCCTCGTCGTTGCCATCGCAGTCGCTGTCTTCCCCGTCGCATTCCCTTTCGGTCGCCGGGAGGATGGCGCCCTCGCAGGTCGAGGAGAACTTGCCGTTCACGCATCGGTTGACGCCCCTTTTGCATTCGCCTCGCACAGGCTCTGGCGGTCCGCATGGCCGCGTCTCACCGGGGGAGCACTCACCGCACGCGTAGGACGAGCCTGAGCCGATGCACGGCTTGCCGTCCGGGCAGGAGTTGTTGTCCTTCGTGCCGTCGCAGTCGTTGTCGCGGCCGTCGCAGGTCTCGCGGCCTGGGCTTTGTTTGCTTTCGCACGTGCCCCACCTGCCTTCGACGCACATCTGCGTGCCCGGCTTGCAGTCACCCGAGGCTGCGCTCTGACAATCGCGGCTTTCGCCGTTCGTGCAGCTGCAGCCGTTGTCGACGCGGCCGTCGCAGTCTTCATCCAGCCGGCCGTCGCAAGTCTCTGTCATCGGCTCGGTCGCGCCCACGCACTCGGTGTCCCACTTGCCCGCGTCGTTGCACGACTGCATGCCCTGCCTGCAGATGCCTTTCATCACGCCGCACGCTCTCGTCATGCCCGGCGTGCAGTCACAGCCTTCGTTGGCTGTGCCGTTGCAGTTCTCGTCCAAGCCCTCGGCGTCGCACGTCTCGGTGCCTGGCTCCACGGCGCCTTGACACGGCGTCCACGTGCCGCCGGCGCACTCTTCGGTGCCTTGCTTGCAGACGCCCATCATCGCGCCACCGCAGGGTCGACTCAGCATTTCGTCGACGCGGCCATCGCAGTCGTTGTCCATCCCGTCGCACGCCTCGGGAGGGGGGGTCTGGCTGGCCACACAGGCCGCGTTCGCGGCTCCCGGAAGAGCACTGGCGCCAGCGGCAGCCGCGACACCCGGTAGCGTGGACGCAGGACTCGCGCCAGGCGTCGCCGCCGGCACAGGGTTCAAACCCGTGCTCGCGTTGACGCTCGAGCCGGTGCCCGCAACGGCCCCCGCCCCCGAGCTTCCGTTCGCCACTCCTGGCGGCACGCTGCTCACAGCGGCGGTTCCAGCGACCGCGGCCACCTGATTGCCTGCGCCCGGCGCCCCTCGACCTGCCTGCGTTCCCGAGGCTGCAATGCTTCCTGCCGCTGATCCCACGTTGGCAGCGCCCGGCGCGATCGACGCTCCCGCGGGCCGCTTGCATATGCCGTTGTCGACCGTTGTCCCGTTCGGACAGTCAGGGCCGCAAGCCACACTCAGCAGCTGAAAAACGCCCAAGAACGATGGAATCAGCCATCGCGTCCCATTCCGTAGCAGAAACCTTGTCATTTGCCCCCTCCGCCCCGACCAGATGAATATGCGTGATGTAATACGTACGTATTCACCATCGCAAGTGGAACGCATACAACAATCTGCATTCGCAGCAGTGTTGGCGAAGACACTGCCGCACGTGACGGGGCGCGCATGCAGCCATGCGCGGCAGTTGCGTCATGCATGCAGCCGCGTGCGCAGCTAAACCAGAATTCCGCGGAAAAACAGCGCGCCCATGCGCAGGCCGATCAGCACTGCCACGGCGGTGAGAGCAGCGAGCACAGGCGTGGGTAGCTTGCGCGCAAGCAACACGGCGGGCAGGAGAACGGCTTCCGCTCTATACAGGCTCAGCTGTCCACCGAGCATGAGCGGGACCAGCCAGTAAAACAGAAGGAACGTCGCGAGCACGCCGTCCAGAAGAATGCGCGGAGCACGCGCTGCAGCCCACAGCAGCGCGAGCGCCAAGACGGCGACGAAGATCGTCTGTTGGCTCGGCACCTTGGACAAGCTCTCCAGGTGCGGCAGCAGCGTCTTCCAGGGCGCATTGATGCCGAAGCCGTACTTCTGCTGCACCAGAAAATATGCGCGCCAGTTCCCGACTTCGAGCTGGAGCACGGCCAGAAAAGCCGCAAAACCGAGCGCGGTGATGCCTGCCGCAGCGAACATCTCAGGGACGCGGCGCCGCAGGTTCGAGGGACGTGTGGTCAACAGGAGTGGAAGTCCCAGCACCGCGGCGAAGAAGATCCCGGAGCTGTAGCTGAAGGCGCCGCAAGCACCCGCAACACCCGCGAGGACGAAGCGCCGCTGTTCGAACGCTTTGATCGCAGACACCTGACACAACGCGCACAGCGAGACCGGAAACAGCGCATGCTCGTACACGAAACCCGGGAAGAACGCGGCGAGCCCGAGCGTGAGCAAGCCGCGCGAGCTCAGCCGCGGTCCCAGAAATCCCACCCAGAGCACGACGAGCGTCACGAGCGCGCAGGCGCCCGCGATCCAGACGCCCGCTCGCACGGGAGCGACGTGCAGCGCGGTCGCGGCGCGAATGAGCCACGGTAGGCCCGGCAGCCAGCCCGTGTTGCCGCAGTGATGCGTCGGGTCGTACCCTGGTAGGCGCGCGCACGAGAAGAACTCGTAGCCGCGCTCTGCGATCGACAGATAGTGCGCGGAATCCCAGCGCGACCACGCCTTGGCCTTTGTGGCGCGCTCACCGACACTCGCGGCGACAAGCACGAGCGAGACGCGCGCAAGCAGGAACGCGGCGATCGGCGGCCCGAAGAGCGCGGCTGCGCGCCGAAGCGTGTCGCGCCATGCCGGTTGCGCTCGGGTTGGGGCCTGATCAAACACTGTCACTGCTCCGGCCTCGACCCTGGGTTCGCGAGACCCGTCCGCCTACCACAGGGTCTGGCGCAAGGTCAATCAGCGGCTGCCGCGGGAGGACGCGCTCCGTCCGCCTCGTCGGAGCGCTCGACGATGCTGGCGAGGAGCAGGACGCCGAAGCTGAAGTAGAAATAGTGATAGTTCAGGAACGACTGTTTGATCGTGTGGAAGAAGGCCGCCCACACGCACAGCAAGCTGAGCACGAGCGCGTGCACTCGCGCGTGCCAGTCGCGCGCGTCGAGCACGACAGCGCCCGCCGGTCGCATGCGAAGGATGGCTGCAGCTGCGACGGCGAGCCCGCCGAGCAGGCCCGCGAACGGCGCAACGCGAATGATGAACGACTTCTCTCCGAAGCCCAGGAAAATACGGCTGAGGTTCAGGAACGAGATGGAATCATCGCGGAACGGGGTGCGGGAGAAGTGGAGCAACGTGCGGGCGATGAGCCAGTCGCCGTGATTCAGGAGGAACGGCAGGAACAACACTCCGGCGCTGCATGCGGCGCTCACGATGAAACGTTTGGCACTGCCGGGCTCTCGGATGCGCCACAGCCACAGCGCGATCGGAAAGAACGCGAGTGGCGCGTATTGCTTGGTGCACGCACCGAGCCCAAACGCGATGCCGGCGGCGATCCAGCGCCTGTCGGCGAGGAACGCCACGGTCGCGAACGTCGCTGCGAGCGGCAGCGAGTCGTTCCACTTCTCCACCACCTGGAAACTCAGCGAGTTGGTGCACCACAAGAGTGTGAGCGCACACGCCGTCTCGAGGCTCCAGCCGAGCGCGCGCGCGAAACGCCAGATGAAAATCGCGCACAGGATCTCGGCGAGCACGTACGCTGCGCGCACGTCGCCCGTGAGCTTGTGCGATAACACGTTCGACAGCAGCACGAGCGGGAAGTAGTTGTAGCCGGGCGAATAGCCGAGATCGAGCTTGGTGCCCACGTAGTAGTTGCTGTAGTCCGCGGCGTAGGGGTTTTCGCCACGCCAAAAGACGGTCGACGCTTCACGCGCCAGGGTGAAGACGTCGATGCGTGGATCGGGCGAGACCGCGAGCACCTGCTGGCGTGCGAACAAGAGCAGCGCGATGGCGCACAGCCACGGCGCGAGTCGCAGCGCCTTCGGCAGGCGCGCGCCCCAGTGCGACAGCGGCCACGCGATCAAGGTGAGCGGAAGCGCGAGCTTCACGAGCTTGCGCAGCACACTCATGGCGCCGGCATCATCGATGTGACTGACGACGAAGCCGCGACTCATCGAGATCATGAACAGCGAAGCAAACACCCACAGCGCGAGCTGGAGCAGCTTGTCCGTGGTGTAGCGCCGGCGCAGCCAGCCCAGCAGCGGCAGCGCGAACGCACCGACCGCGCTCACGAGCGCGTGTTTGACGAGGCGGACCTTCTCGGGCCGCGCGGGGTCGATGCCTTCGAGGTGGATCATCGCGCCGAAGTACACGAGCGCCGACAACAGCCACCAGCGCAGCTCGATGAGCTGCCCGACCCACCCATTGCGCGGCAGCGCCGGCGCGCGCGCGTCGTCAGACGTGGGTGCCGCTTGCGGTCCGGCTGAGCTCATGAGTTCTCCATCGCGCTCGATCACCGACTGACCGGCTGTTGCGCGTCCGCGCGCATCATGTCCGATCTGTCCGCAAAGGAACAGACGTGCGAGCGCGTGTGGATCACACGTGAAAACCACGGATCCAGGCGAGCACCCGCGGCGGAGCCCCGATGACCTGCTGTACCGCTTCGGTGATCACCGACAGCCACAGGTTGAGGGTGATCCGCAGGTACACGATTACGAACAAGGTCAGCGCGTTGGCTTCCCACTCCACGAGCTCGCGCGTCACGACGAAAGGTCGGATGAGCACGCTGAACTCCGGCACATACCAACAGAACGACTCGAGCCGATAGTTCTTGGCCGCGCAGATGTCGAGGTTGCTGAGCGAGAACACGAGGCCCGCGTACCCGACCCACAGCGCCCAGGCGATGATCGTGCACGCGGCGAGCGCACTGAGCATGGAGCGCGCTTGGCGGCTCCACAGCGCCATGGCCAGGCACGCGGGGAGCCCGGCGAACAGGAAGAAGCGCGGCCCCCAGCAGAAGCCGCCGTACCAGGACCACCATCGCGAGTACACGAGCAACAGGCCGAACACGACCAGCAGCCAGGCCCGGTGCAGGGCGCGCGCCTCGGGCGTGTGCGCCTTCAACCAGCGCCACGCCGGCAAAAAGAGCCCCGGATAGAAGAACAAGAGCCCCTTGCCGAAGGAGAACAGTATGGACAGTGCACCGAGCGCAAACGGATAGCTGAACCCTGGGAGCCCCGAGTAAGGAAGCGCCGTCTTGAAGCCTGCGTTGCCCTCGTAGCCTGACGTGAACGCGGAGCCACGGCGGAGCCACGCTTCGAGGCATACGGCCCCCGCACAGAGCAGCGGCACGAGCAAGAAGCGCAAGCGCTTGCTGAACTGCACGAGCTGCAGGACGGACAGCCCGGAACCGATCGCGAGCCCGGGCATGTTTGCGGTGCCGAGCACGACGAACGTGCTGCCCAACACGCGGGGCCAGCCCTTGAGCGACAACAAGCCGAGTAAGCCCGCGCCCAACGCCAGGCTACTCAGCACTTCGTTGTTGAAGTTCTGAAGCTCGTGCGGGAACGCCGTTCCGAACAGGAGCAAGAGCAGAAAGCGGCGCGTACGCTCGGCCCCGATGTGGCGCCGCAGCGAAAAAAACAGGGCGAAGGCGGCGATCGCGAACACGCCGAGATTGAAGTACGAGACGAGCTCGCGTCGCTCTTCGGGCGTCTCTCCGAGCTTCCACAGCGGGGCTGCCAGCGCCGGGCCCAACAGCGAGTAGGACGTGTTGTCCATCTTGCCGTTCAGCATCAGCTCCTCGAGGGAGCGGTAACGCGACTCGGCGTCGCCCACGATCACGAGCGGGGAGCACGCCACTACCCACAGACCGCAAGCCAGAAGCGCGACGTCGAGGATGGCGAGCCACCTCGAAGGTAAGTTGACTGCAGACACGCGGCCGGGACTATCGGTCAAGTGGTGCGTGGCGGCTACCGCTATCGGAGTCACTGTGAGGTGCCTTGCGAAGAGGGCTGCAGCAAGGGCGTTCTCTGCACACCGTCGACCGAAGTGGTGGTGCTGTCGTCTTCGAGCTCTTCTTCACCGGGGCTATCGGCGGTTGCGCCCGGTGCCGCGGTGGGCGGGGCGGTCTTCGCGCTCGGCAGGACCTCGAACACGCGAAAGCGTGGATCGACTTCGTCTTGGTACACGAGGCGCAGGTACGGGAGCATGCGAGGCAACTTGCGATCCGTGAAGAGCTTCCAGGAGTACCAGCCGAGCGATCCCCCGTGGAATCCCACCACGAGGAGGTCAGCGCGTTTCCAGTCGTCTTCCATCAGCCAGTAGTCGAACATGTACAGCCGCTCGCGGTCCGTGAGGTGAGCGGCGATGCGCTGGGGCGCGGCGATGGCTCGCTGATCGTTGGGGACGTGCTCGTCGAGCAGCTTGGCGAGGCGACGCTGATCTTTGGTCGGGACCGTCCAGCGCGCGATGCCGAGCGCGCTCTGGGAGGTGAACGCGACGAGCACGACGGCGAGCCAGATCGCGCGAGCGCGCGGCGTGCTCATGGCGATGACGCCCATCGCGAAGAGCACGGGAAAGATCTCCGCTTCGTAGTGATAGCCGGCGCTGAGCAGCGAGGGGTTGTTCGAGAGGATGTTGACGAGGATCGCAGGCAGCACGGGCAGCAGGTACACGGGGTGCCGCAGCGGAAAGAACAGAAACGGCAAGAGCAGCCCGCCCACGTACCAGAGCTTCCTCGGCTTCAGCAGGTGATAGGCAAAGTACACCGGACGCGTGAGCGCGGTCGTGACGAACTCCGGCAGGTCCTTGCCGAGATGCCCGTAGTACTTCGCGAAGTACATCGTGCCCTCGCCGCTGCGGAAGGCCGGATACACCACCTTCATGATGAGCGCGAACACGACGGCGCCGATCAGCGCGAACGCGAGACCCACGTTGCGGCGCTTCGTCTCACCCTTCGCCGTGAGAAACAGATAAGCACCGAGGCCCGCGAGCGAGAGCGGCGCCGATTCTTTGAGCCCTAGGTAGATGAGGCCGAGCGCGATGAGCCAGACGTAGTGCTTGCTTGCGATCGCCCACCAGATCCACGGGACGATCGCGAGCGTGAGCGCGAGCAGGTGGAAGTCGTAATAGGCGATCGTGACGTGGCCCGTGAAGTTCAGGTACAGCATGGCGCACAGCCAGGCTGCCGACGCGCGGTAGCCCTGCCGGCGCGCCAGCGCGTAGATGCCGAACGCGCCCGCGCCCCAGCCGAGCGTCTGGACCGCGAGCAACGAGACCGCGGGCGAGAACGCGCGGCACAGCGGCGTGAAGAGCAGGAGCAGGGGCTCGAAGTGGTCTGCGAACAGCCACACGTCGCCCTTCATCGTCGAGTAGAGGGCGCCGTGGCAGGCGTTGGCGTAGATGGCCAGGTCCATCGCCGCCTGAAACGAGTAGTAACGCAGGAAGACGACGAGGCCGTGCGCGAGCAGCGC
>Ga0190269_10001033_pt1 | contig 13608 bp, 12 predicted proteins | sample Popmic249IS_FD_133749 | JGI IMG/M metagenome (GOLD analysis project Ga0190269, IMG submission 133749) | Populus adjacent soil microbial communities from riparian zone of Blue River, Arizona, USA - 249 IS | ecosystem: Environmental > Terrestrial > Soil > Riparian zone | place: USA: Arizona...
CGCGAGCTCGGCGAGAAGAACGCGCGCCTGCAGGAGGCGTTCGACAAGCTCAAGGAGCTCGATCGGCTGAAGTCGAACTTCCTCGCCACCGTCAGCCACGAGCTGCGCACGCCGCTCACCTCGATCATCGGCTACTCCGAGATGCTGGAGGCCGGCATCGCGGGCGAGCTGACGGCGGAGCAAGGAGGCTTCGTGGAGACCATCCGCAGCAAGGGCGAGCTGCTCTTGCAGCTGATCTCGAGCTTGCTCGACCTGAACAAGCTCGAGCGCGGACAGCTGGCCATCTCGCCGGAGTACATCGATCCGCGCGCGCTGCTCGCGGAGGTGCGCGAGACGCTCTTACCCGAGGCCGAGAAGCGCAAGATCAAGCTCGATGCGCTGTGGACCGAGGACGTGCCCGTGATCCAGGCCGACCCCGTGCGGCTGCGCCAGATCATCACGAACCTCGCCGGCAACGCGATCAAGTTCACGCCCGACCGCGGGCATGTGAAGCTGAGCGTGCGGCTGAGCGAGCTGCGCCTCTCGCACCCCGAGGACGACGACGAGCTGGAAGGCGGCATGGGCGCCGCACTCATGATGGCGCCCGAGCGCGCGGTCGAGTTCGCGGTCAACGACAACGGCATCGGCATCTCGGCCGACGAGCTGCCGAAGATCTTCGATGCGTTCTATCAGGTGGACGGCAGCTCCACGCGTGAGTACGGCGGCGCGGGGCTCGGGCTCTCGATCGCGAAGAGCCTCGTCGAGGCGCACCATGGTCAGATGCGCGTCGAGAGCGAGCTCGGCAAGGGCACCACGTTTTTCGTCGTGCTGCCCGAGAACCAGCCGGACATGACCGGCAGCTGATCAGCCGAGCTCCACGTCGGCGACGAGCACCACGGGCCCGTGCTGGCTCGATTGCTGCGCGAGCACGCGCCCCGCACGGTCGAAGATGGCCGAGATGCCGTGACCGGTCGCTCGCACGAGCGGCACGCCTGCCAGCACCGCGGACCAGACGGCCGTGTGGTGGTGGTCGAGCTCGAAGCCGTCGAACCAGTCGTTCGACGGCGCCGCGAGGAGCCGGCCCGCGCGGCGCGCCGAGCGTGCGGTGACGCCGTAGTCGAGGTCGACGCAGATCGCAGTCGACAGCTGCAGCTCGCCCGCGGCCGTCAACACGCGATGTGGACCGACGTGCAGGCGCTGCCGCCGCGGCGGCTCGATGCGCGGCGCCGGATACTGTTTCTCATGCTCCGCGACGACGCCGCGCGCGTCGACGACGGCGAGCTCGTTGCGCGGCAGCTCCGCATTGAAGTACGGCGCGACGATGGCGACGCCGTGCGCGCGGGCCCAGCCGTGGACTGCCTCGAGCCAGCGCGGGCGCGAGACTGCGTCCAGGTACACGCAGACCTCCGGCAGGACGAGGATGCGCGCGCCCTCGCCCGCGGCGCGCTCGATCAGCGGCTGATAGCGCGCGATGGTGCCGTCCACGTCGCGGTAATCGGGCGACTCTGCGGGCCACAAGCCGTTCACCTCGCCGCTCTGCGGCGGTGGCCCGTCCGCGACCACCGCCGCGACCCGCACGCGCGCGGCCCGTGTCCCCTTCGCAGCGGCGCTCCGCAAGCTGTACCAGCCGAACGACAGCGCGGCGATCAGCGCTGCGCCGGCCGCCATGAGCGGCAGAGACAGGCTGCGCGAGACGAGGAGCAGGCTGAGCGCCGCGCTCGCCAGCGCGAGCAGCGTGCTCGTGGCCAGGTCGCCCGCGTGAGCCAGACGCGCGGTGTGCACGACCGGCAGCCAGCGCTCCTGCGTGCAGGCCAGCGGGTTACTGCCCCAGCGCGGCGCCCCGGCGAGGCGCGGCAGGAGCGTGGCGAGCGCCGCGCCGAGCGGCAGGCTGACGACGATGAAGCCGGGGCCCTGCTGCCGCTGCAGCCAGCCCGCCAGCGCAAAGGCGAGCGCCCAGCCCGCCCCGCCGCTGATAGCTGCAAGCGGCACCAGCTTGCGCAAGGTCCGCGTCCACACGCTCGGCACGCTGGCGAGCACACCCGCGACCGCTCCTGCCACCGACGCCTCCAGCGCCGAGCCGGACAACATGCACAGGCCGACCGGCACGAGCGCCACGAAGCCGAGCAGCGGCAAGCGCTTGCCGAAGCCGATCATGAGCCCGCTGACCCCACCCGCCAAGAGCGCCCACAGCAACATGTCCAAGCCCCACCTCCCTCGTAGTGTCTGCTGCTGAGCATAGGCAGCGCGGAGCCACCACCGCGATGGGACGACTGTCCTACGGGAGCGCGCGGCCCACGCGAGCGTGGGTCATGAGCCTGCGACATCGCGGTATGGTCCCGCGGTGCTTCGCGTCCTTGCACGTATCCGCTTGTATGCCATCGCGGCCACGCTCGCGGTTTCACCCGCGGCGTCGCGTGCTCAGAAGAAACAGCCTACCGTCGAGTTCCTTGCCCCGCTGGAGCTTGCACCCGGGGTGCGGAGCGCGCTCGAAGAGGCGCTCGCCACCCACCTGGCGCTCATCCCGGCGACGCTACGCTTCTCGACGAACGCGGCAGGCAAGAGTCAGCCGGGCGAGCGTCTTCACGCGGCGAAGCGGATCGCCGCTGCGAGCGGCGCGATCGGCGTGTTCTGGCTCGACGCAAACGCAGGCGAGCCGTGGCTTCTGTACGCCGTGGACGCGCGCTCCGAACGCATGCTGGTGCGCCAGCTCGCTTCGACGCCCGCGTCGGAGTACGAGGCGGCCATCGAGGCCGTTGCGCTCCTCGTGCGTGCGACGACGCGAGCCCTGTTGCACGGCGAGCCGCTCGCGCCGAGCTCCGAGGAAGCGAGCACGCCGAGCGCCCAGAGCGCGCCTTGGCCCGTCGAGCTGCTCGACGCCGGCGAATCCGCGCTCCGCATCGCAGTCGCCTTCGTGGCCACGACGTTTTCAGCGGAGCAGCCCGTGCAGCCGGGCATCGCGCTACGGGCTGCGTGGCTGTGGCCCAGCGGCACATACGTGGGCCTCGGGTTCAGTGTCGTCGAGACCGCCGTGTTCGACGTGCCGCCGATACGGTTCGAGCTCGAGCGTCATCCGATCTCGCTCCACGCCGGTCTGCGTTTTGGCTTCTCGCGCGTCACGCTGAGCGGCGAGTTGGGCGCGGAGCTCGAGGTTCGCGCACGACGCACCATCTCCGCTGCCGACCTCGAGCCGACCCGCGACGAGCAGCGCGTCGTCTACAACATCTGTCCAAAGTTGGAGGTCGAGTTTGCGGTCACGCCGTGGCTAGTCACGTTCCTGAACACGGGCCTCGACTTCGTCCTGGACAACTTCGCCTATTCGCGCGTCGACGAGGCGACCATGACGACTACGACCGTCGCGCAACCGCACTGGGTCCGATTCACGCTTCAGGTAGGAATCGGTGTCATCCGCTAGACGCAGCGAGCTCAGGGTTTGGTTTGGTTGCGCATGTATTCGTCGATCACGCTGCGGATCCCCGCGTCGCGCAGCACCACCGAGATCTCGATGCGCCGGTTCTGCTGGAACGCCGCCTCGGTCTTGCCCGTGCTGAGCGGGCGGAACTCGGAGTAGGCGCTCGACGCGAAGTAGTTGCCGTAGTCGCGCGCGAGGCTCGGCTCCGCGCGGAACATGTAGTTCAGCACGGCGTTGGCGCGCTTCGCCGACAGCTCGCGGTTGTACTCGATGCTACCGCGCTCGTCGGTGTGGCCCTGAATCAGCACCACGTCGATGTTCTGGCGCACGTTCGAATCCGCGAGCACGTTCGACAGCGCCTTCGCGAGCGCATTCAGGAAGGTCTTGCCGCTCGCGCGGATGCTGTACTGATCGACCTCGAACACGAGGCTCTCGTCGATGGTGATGTTGCCGTTGTCGGCGATGCGCGCGGGCAGGCTGCCCGCGCTGGCCTGCAGCTGGGCGTCGATCGACTGCTTGACCTTCTGCAGCACGTCCACGCGCAACACCGCGATGCCTTCGACCTTGGCGCGCAGGTCCGCGAGCTCCGTGTTGCTGAGCGAGATCGACGCCTGCTGCGCCTCGACCTGCGCCCGGGATAGCGCGAGCTGCTCCTGGCCCGCCTTGATCTCCGCGCTCAGCGCCCTGAGCCGGAGCTGCGCCTGATCGAGCTGGCCGCGCGCCGCGCTCATGAGCCGCGCGTTCGCGTCGAGCTGCGTGCGCGTCGCCTGCAGCTGCTTACCCGCGATGAGGTTCTGGATGTACGCGAGCAGCACCAGCACGAACAAGATCATCGCCACGGTGGAGATCAGGTCCGTGAAGGACGGCCAGAAGTTCTCGCCGCCGTCGTCTTGCAGCAGTAAGCGTTGACGCTTGCGCATGGCCGGCCCCCTTTACTGCCGATCGCGGCGCGAGAGCGCGGCCACGTGGCTGTTCAGGGTGTTGCTCAGATCCGCGAAGCTGAGGCTCAGCCGTTGCACGTTGTCCTTCAGGTGCAGGTTGAACTCGCGAAAGTCGCGCGTGGTGCCGGAGAACGTGTGCAGCGCGGCCTCGAACTGAGCGACCGCCGCTTGTAGCTGCGAGACCGAACCGGAGAGGCCGCGCTCGAAGTTCGCGAGCAGCACGGCCGCGTTGCCCACGCCGTGCATCCCCGCAGGCAACCCGCCCTGGGCTTGCGCTTGCGGCTGCGGCAGGCGGTTGTCGAGGTAGCTCTCGATCTCGACCATCAGCGCCACGCGCGCGTCGGTCACGTTTAGGAACACGCCGACCAACGTCATCAGGATGGCCGAGACGATGCCGAACAGCGACGTCGTGAACGCCACGGACATGCCGGACAGCGCCTGCGTGAGCCCCTGCGTCAGGCCCTGTGCGATGTCCCCACCCCCACTCGCGTCTCCCGCGACCAGACCGACGAGACGCCCGATCGACAGGGTGAGCCCGTAAAACGTGCCGACCAGGCCGAGGATGATGAGGAGGCCCGTCGTGGCCTTCACGAAGCGCTCCGCGATCATCGCGCCCTTCATGCGCGTCTGGAAGTTGTGCTCCACGACCGCCTGGGTGTTGACGTCGGCCGCGCCGCGCTCGAGCGCCTCGATGGTCTCGCGCACGATGCTAACCAGCACGGGCGCGCGGAAGTCGCCGTCCGCGCTGCGCCGCAGCTCTTGCGATAGCCCCCGGTAGCGGGCGCGCAGCCCGAACGTGGCCGCGATCGCGGAGCCGAGCAGCAGCAGGATCAGCGCGATCACTACGTAGGCGCTGGCATCGAGCAGCGCAAAGTTACTCAAGAAAGCGTCGGACATGAGGCGTCGTCTCCTTCACGCACGGGCGCAAGCAAGCGGTCACGCCGCATGCCGCGCGAGGCGCGCAGTATGACATCGGTCGCTCTGGCCGCCCAATACGCGTCAGCGGACGCGAGCGCGACGCCGCCTCACGTCCAGAGCTGTGGGCGGCGGCGCGGGCGTGCTGGCCCGAGTCTGTGCGCGCTCGAGCGCGTTCACGAAGGCGAGCGCCGTAGAGAAGCGCAGGCTCGGATCTTCATGCAAAGCGCGCTCGAAGATGATGCCGAAGCCCGGCACCGCGCAGCGCGCGCCCGGCAAGTCGACGGCGCCCGGCGCGCGACCCTTGCCGCGCTTGCACTTGAGCGGGGACACGCCCTGGCGCGCGCGTCCCGTGATCAGCTCGTGGCCCACTGCTGCGACTGCGTAACGATCCGTCGACGGGCTGCAGGCTTCGCCTCGCAGCTGCTCCGGCGCCATGTAGCCCGGCGTGCCCGCGCTGCCGCGGCGCTCGCGCTCGGTCTCGAGATCGAACGCGACGCCGAAGTCGATCAGCTTCAGCAGATCGCCGCGGTGCGTGTCCAGCATGAGGTTCGCCGGCTTGATGTCGCTGTGCACGATGCCAACGCCGTGCAGGTGGTCGACGGCGCTGGCGAGCTGGCGCAGCACGTGCAGAGCCCGGGGCGGCGGCAGCTTGCCGCAGTGGCTGAGATAGTCCGCGAGGTCGATGCCCGTGACCTGCTCGAGCACCAGATACTCCGTGCCGTCGCGCAACCGGCCGCGGTCGAGCGCCCGCACCACGTTGGGGTGTTGGACGCGCGACAGCAGCGCAGCCTCGTGCGCCAGGAGGCCCACCCGCGCGGGGCCGCGCATGGCGTGCAGCTTCACCGCGGCGTATGCGCCCGTGCGGACGTGCTCGGCGAGATAGACCTCGCTCATGCCCCCGCTCGCCAGCTGTCGCACGAGGCGATAGTCGTGCCCGACGGACGTGCCGATGCGCGCAGGCTGCGCGGCAAAGCTCTGTAGCTCCTCGGAGCGCGCGTGTCCTGTGCTTCGCAGACTGTGCCTCAGCGAATGAGCTGACATCCAACCTCGATGGGCCCGGCGCGCCCTGGACTGGCGTAGACCGACTGCACGACTCCGCGCGGGCAAACACACTTAGAGCAATGCGCGTACCAAGGTTGGATCGTACCCGAAATCAATCAGGGATTGGGACGCAGCCGAGCCGACATTCGCTAGCCGTACGAACGGTGTCGCGAGCAGCGGCAAGCTGCGAGGCGCGCGCCGTCAGTCGGCTTCCTTCGCCTGTTCGCGCTCTTGCCCCGAGCGCAACGCGGTCGCAGCTCCACCGGCGGGATCACGAGAAAATGTGGTGATCTGTGTGTGCATCTGCGTCGCGAGCGCGACACGCACGAACGCCACGCGGCTCGCGAGGACCGAAGCTCGCCACGATCTCGACTGCGCTCGACTGCGCGCGTGGATCGGTCTCGCTCGAGCGCGGATCAGCGCGCGGCCCGACGCGCCGCGCCGCGAGTACGAGTGGGCCGACTGGGGCGGACAAAAGCGCCGCAGCCAGCCCTTCTGGCGCGCTTTGGTCAGGGCTCCCCACCTACACCGCCGCAGCGACTCGCAGCCCTCGAGCCTCAAACCTTCCACGCCTCGACCCCGCGCGCTGACGCGGTCCTGCGTCGTGGCGCCGGCTTTGCTGTACATCAAGAGCATGCTGAACCTGACCGTCCAACAGTTCATGACCCGGAGCCCGCACACGATCAGCCACGATCAGCCGCTCAGCGCGGCGCGGCGCGTGATGCGGGACAACGACATCCGGCACCTTCCGGTGCTCGAGGATGGCAAGCTCGTGGGCATCGTCTCGCAGCGCGACCTGCACCTCATCGAGAGCCTGAAAGACGTCGATCCGAACACGGTGTTGGTGAACGAGGCGATGCTCTCCGAGGTATACACCGTCGGCCCGCGCGCCTCGATCCGCGAGATCGCGAGCGAGATGGCCACGCACAAATACGGCTCGTGCATCGTCGTCGAGGACGAGCGCGTGATCGGTGTGTTCACCACCGTCGACGCGCTGGGCGTGCTCTACGGATTGCTCGAGGTCGACCGGCAGAGCTAACGGCGCCGGTAGCTCACAGCAGCTGCAGCACGAGCTTGCCGGTGTTTTCGCCCGTGAACAGCTTCAGCAGCGCCGTGGGGAACTGCTCGATGCCTCGCACGATGTCTTCGCGCAGCTTCAGCTGACCTGCCTGCGCCCAGGCGCTCATCTCGCGCCGCGCTTCCTCGAAGCGCGCGGCGTAGTCGAACACGACCATGCCTTCCATGCGCGCGCGATGCACGAGCAGAGACATGTAGTTGGCCGGGCCCCGCACGCCGCTCGTGCTGTTGTACTGCGAGATGGCGCCGCAGATCACGATGCGCGCACGCAGCGCGAGGCGCGTCAGCACGACGTCCAGGATATCGCCTCCGACGTTGTCGAAGTACACGTCGACGCCCTTCGGGCAGTGCTCGCGCAGCTTGCTCTTCAGGTCGCCGGCCTTGTAGTCGATCGCTGCGTCGAAGCCGAGCTCGCGCACGATGTAGCCGCACTTGTCGGGACCGCCCGCGATGCCCACGACACGGCAGCCCTTGAGCTTGGCGATCTGCCCGACGACGCTGCCGACCGCGCCAGCCGCAGCGGACACCACCACGGTCTGGCCGGACTTCGGCTGCCCCACGTCGAGCAGACCGAAATACGCGGTCATGCCCGGCATGCCCAGAAGGCCGAGGTGCGCCGAGAGCGAGATCTGCTTGGGATCGACGGCGCTCAGCTGGTCGCCCGGCAACATCGCATACTCCTGTATCCCCAACGTACCCGAGACGTAATCACCGGGCTTGAAGCTCGCATGCGAAGACTCCACGACCTCCCCGACGCCCCCGGCCCGCATCACCTCTCCGATCGCGACGGGCGGCACGTACGACTTGCCTTCGTTCATCCAGCCGCGCATCGCCGGATCGAGCGACAGGTAATGCGTGCGCACCAGCACCTCGGAGGCAGCAGGACTGCGCGCGGGCTCTTCGCTGAAGCTCCAGTCGCTCGGCTTGGGTAGGCCCACGGGTCGAGCGGCGAGGCGGTACTGGCGATTGACGGGGCGTGCGTTTGTCATGCGACCTCCAGGAATGGCCATAAGCTGACTGCTAACCGGTCCAGTTCTTGCTCAGTGTCGAGACGTGGTTTCCTTCCGCCGAAAGCCGTGGCGCTTCTGAGGCGATATGGCTGCACCGCGCAAGCTTGACACGCTCGATCTCACGATGCCGGCCGCTCCGCAAGGCAGCGGGAACGGTGCGACGTTCGATCAGCTCGGCAGCGTGCTCGGCGCACAGTACCGCATCGAAGAGCGTCTGGGCGCGGGCGGCATGGGCACCGTGTACCGCGCGCTGCAGCTGTCGGTCGGACGCGAGGTCGCGATCAAGCTGATCTCGGGCGAGCGCGACACCCCGCAGCACGAGCAGCGCTTCCGGCGCGAGGCCGAGGCGCTGGCCAAGCTGCGCCACCCCAACACCGTGCAGCTGCTCGACTTCGGCGTCACGGAGCAGGGCCGGCCGTTCATCGTGATGGAGCTGCTGTCCGGAAGTGATCTCGAGCAGCGCCTGAGCGAAGGGCCCCTCGAGCTCGCCGAGGCGCTGCACATCACGCGTCAGATCGCACAGTCGCTGTCGGAGGCGCATGCGCTCGGCATCGTGCATCGCGATCTCAAACCCAGCAACGTGTTCCTATCGCAGGTCGAGGGCGGCGAGTCGTTCGTGAAGGTCATGGACTTCGGCGTCGCCGGCTTCGTCGGAGGCTTTCGGGGCGACGACCAGCACAGCACGTTGACCATGCAGGGCGCGGTGCTCGGTACGGCTGCTTACATGTCTCCGGAGCAGGCGCAGGGCATGCCGGTGGACGCGCGTGCGGACGTGTATTCGCTCGGCGTGATGCTGTTCGAGCTGCTCACGGGGCGCACGCCGTTCCAGGCGTCATCAGCCGTGACGATGCTCATGGCGCACGTGAGCGATCCGCCACCGCGGCTCGAGAGCTTGCGCCCGGAGTACAAGGACTTGCCCGGCGTGCAGGCGCTGCTCGATCGCCTGCTCGCTAAGGAACCCGACGCGCGTCCGACCTGCGCTTCGGAGGTCGTCAGCCTGCTCGACGCGCTGTGCCTCGAGCTCAGCGCGCGCGGCTCCGGGCCGCTGAACGTGCTGCCGTTGATCGCCGTGCCTGCGCCTCGCCGCCGCCCCGCGCGGATCGCGGCAATGGCACTGAGCGCGCTGAGCGCGCTGTGTCTGCTGGGTGCGGCGGGCTACGGGCTCGGACCGCAGCAGACTTGGCAGCCGATGGCGGCGCAGCTGTCGGCGGCGCAGCTGTGGGCGCTCGAGGGCCTCGGACGCCTGCGCCAGGCCACGGAGCAGCTGGTCGCGCGCGAGCCGGAGGTCCAGAGCGTGACCATCGCGAGCGTGCCGTCGGGCGCCGTGGTCAAGCTGGCCGGCGCGGAGCTGGGCGTCACGCCCTACCAGCTCCAGCTCAAGCGCCTCACGGACGTGCGCCTGGAGCTGCCCGGGCACCAGCCGCGCCAGCTGCGCGTCGACCCGCGCGGCGAGCCCAACCTGGTGGTCGAGCTGCAGCCGCTGCCCCCGCTGCGCGCCCCCGAGGACCTGCCGCGCTGAGGCAGCGCTCACGTGCGCGAGGCGCACGAGGTGCGGTAAGCTGCGCCGCGTGACAGAACGGCCGTACCGCCGCACCTTGAAGCTCGCCGAAGGTCAGAAGCTGGGCGCACAGGTCAATGACAACCTGCGCAAGCAGGCCCGCCCGGCGCTGATCGTGATGTCCGGCAACACGGTAGGCCAGCGCGTGAGCGTGCTCGGCAACGTCTTCATCGGTCGCGACCCGAAGTCGCAGCTCGTCCTGCCGGACCCCGGCGTGTCGTACCGGCATGCGTGCGTGGAGGATCGCGGTGAGGCCTGGGTGCTCGTCGATCTGGACAGCACGAACGGCAGCGAAGTGAACGGCAAGCCGATCCAGGAGGCGCTGCTCACGCACGGCGACAAGCTGTGCTTCGGCAACACCCTCGTGCGCTTCGAGGTCCAGGACGAGAGCGACCAGGCGTACACGGAGGCCGTCGCGCAGCTCCTGAACGTGGACGATCTCACCGGGCTGCTACTGCGCCGGCGCTTCGACGCGGAGCTCGCGCTGCTCGCCGCGCAGGCGACGAGCTCGGGCGAGCCGCTCAGCCTGCTCGCGATGGACCTCGATGGGATCAAGGCCATCAACGATCAACATGGTCATCTGTTCGGCGCTTACACGATCAGCGAGACGGGCAAGCTGATCGGCGTGCGGCTCGAAGAGCGCGGCATCGCATGTCGCTTCGGCGGGGACGAGTTCATTGCGGCGCTGCCCGGCCACGATCTCGATGAAGCCAGGGCCGTGGCCGAGGAGATCCGGCAAGCCGTCGGGGCGCACGCGTATCTGTTCGAAGGGATCGCGCTGCGACCCGCGATGTCGATCGGCGTCGCAGAGCTCCCGCGCCACGCGAGCGATCCGCAGGCGCTGTTCCGCGCGGCAGACGCAGCTCTCTACACAGCCAAGCGCAACGGCAAAAACCGCGTCGAGACGGCCGAGCTACCGGCCTGACGGAAAAAGCGGAGCCCGCGCCCGCTCTCGAAGCAAGAGAAGCGGGACACGGGCTCGAAGTCGCGCCCTACTTCTTGACGCAGCAGAGCATGCCTTCGAAGGCCACACTGCCATCGTCGTTGATGATGGAGGTGTGCTCCTTCTCGTCGCTGTTGCACATCGGTGCGGGCCCGATGCCTACCGCGACTCGGCCGCCGGCAGCTTCGCAGTCGCTCACGGTGCAAGAGCCCTCGTGGAGCATCGACATGCCATCCGCGTGGGCGGTGCACAGCGTCGCGTACGTGCGGTGATCGCAGCCGCAGACCGGATTGTACTCCCGCGTGCAGACGCCGGGCTTTGCCTGGCAGACACCGGCTGCATCGGCGATCTTGCCGTCGCAGCCCTGACCGCCCGCGCTCTTCTCGTAGTTGCAGAACTCGTTGTTCCCGGTGCAGTCGAGCGTCGCGATGCCGCCGCAAGTCTTGCCGCCTCCTCCGCCCGAGCCCGGCAGACAGCACAGGCCACCTTCGAGGGTGCCGCCGAGCGCATACGACGTCTCGCCGGCCTTGCACATGGGCGTGCTGGCGCCGTTGCTCAACACGGGCCGACCGCCCGCGCTCGTGCACTCGGCGACCGTGCACTCACCGTCGTGTTTCACCGACACGCCCTTGCTGTGCGCCTCGCACGCGTTGCCGTACGTGCGCTCGTCACAGCCGCAGACGGGCTTGTAGATCTCGGCGCAGACGTCCGGCTTCTGCTCGCACACGCCGCCGCGGTCGGTCGCGCCGCACTCGGCGTCGGGCTCGTGATTGCAGAACTCGTCCGCCTCGCACATCACGCCGCCGCGCGTGCCGCAGCGCGCGGGCGACACGCCGGCATCGTCGTCGCGACCCGCCGTACCGCCGCTGCCGGCGGCGGGCTTGCCGCCCGTACCACCCTTGCCGGCCGTGGCCCCACCCTTCCCAGCCGTGGACACTGCGCCTGCGGTCGGCGTGGCCGACCCCGCCTTCCCCGCAGTCTGCCCCGCCTGTCCCGCAGTCTGCCCCGCCTGCGGTGTTCCGGGCTTTCCAGCTTGGGCCGTGCTGCCGGCGGTACTGCCGCTCGTACCGGCATCGAGGTCACCATTGTTCGTGTTTGGACAGCCGCTCATAGCGGCCAAGCAACAGAGCCCGGCCACTGCGTGCAGCGCTCGGGAGGGCAGAAATCGCAACATGGGAGCATTCTCCTGGGCAGGTTTTTCGCGGCGTCTGTGCACGCACCGCGCCAACACCTGCGCCGCCTGTAGCGGCGGTCGGGCGCGGCGCCTGTGCCAGACTGCGCCAGATCGATCGCCCGCTGCCATGTAGCAGAGTGGCTGGACAAGATCGCTCCAGCCGCTCTCGGTCAAGCGCGACGCGCGCTGCGCGGTCTTGCCTGCTCTGATGCGAGGCATTACAAGCGCGGATGGCGAAGCGCTGCACGACCGACGGGATGAGTGGCAGCGCCGCTCGCTGCGATGCGAGCTGCACGAACACCCCCGTCGAAATGGGCACGGCGTGCGGCTACTGGCAGGCGTGTAACGCTCGAGGCGTGTGTGAAGCTGCCGCCGCGGCAGGTCTACGCGCTGTGCGATACGACGGCGCAGTGCGCTGCCGGGCTGACGTGTCTCGATGGACAGTGCAGTACCCGCTGCGACGGGCGCGATTTCCCGTGTCCACCCACGCGCGGGGTCGGCACGACCAGCTGCCGCACCTTCCACTTCGAGGGCCAAGGCGAGCGCCGCGCAGACTGCACGACGGGCTGCGGAGATGGCTATCGCTGCAGGGGCTACGATCCCAACGTGCCCGACGTGCTCGGCTTCTGCATCTCAGCCAGCGTTCCGAACGCGAACTGAGCCAGGCTACAAGCGCAACCTCGCGGTTGCATATCCGGCGCGCGCGCGGTATATGCAACCCGGAGGTTGCTCATCATGACAGACAAGATCGAGAAGACCGCTACGCTGAAGGCACCGGTCGCGAAGGTCTGGAACGCGATCAGCGATTCGGCCGCGTTCGGAACCTGGTTCGGAATGACGATCGACGGACCGTTCGTCGAAGGCAGGACCGTCGTCGGCGCGATCGCGAAGACCGCAGTCGATGACGAGATCGCCAAGCAGCAGGCGCCTTACGTCGGGATGCGCTGCGAGCTGCGGATCGAGCGCATCGTGCCGAGCCGGCTGTTTTCGTTTCGTTGGCACCCGGGAGCGGATGCCGACACGGGACCCAATGCACCGATGACGCTCGTGACCTTTCAGCTCGAGGAGGTCCCGGGCGGCACGCGCCTGACCATCACGGAGTCCGGCTTCGATGCCGTGCCGCTCGAGCGTCGCGCGAAGGTCTTCGCCGAGAACGAAGGCGGTTGGGATGCGCAGCTCACGCTGATCGCGAAGTATCTGCTGCGCGAGGTCTAAGGCGGTGGCGTCGCGGCTCGCTACTACGGCTCCCGTGTTTGCCGCGCTCGGCGACCCGCAGCGCCTGGTGTTGGTCTCGCGCCTCTGCCAGCAGGGGCCGCTGTCGGTCACGAACCTGACGGAAGGCACCACGATCACGCGCCAGGCCGTGACCAAGCACCTGCGCGTGCTCGAGGCCGCGGGCCTGGCGCGCTCCGAGAAAGCGGGGCGTGAGACGGTGTGGACGCTCGACCGGCGCCCCCTGGCGAAGGCGCGTGAACAGCTCGATCTGATCGAGCGTCAGTGGGACGAAGCCATCGAACGGCTGCGCGCATTCGTCGAAGACGACGAGTGAGCGGGCCGC
>Ga0190269_10001034_pt1 | contig 13603 bp, 17 predicted proteins | sample Popmic249IS_FD_133749 | JGI IMG/M metagenome (GOLD analysis project Ga0190269, IMG submission 133749) | Populus adjacent soil microbial communities from riparian zone of Blue River, Arizona, USA - 249 IS | ecosystem: Environmental > Terrestrial > Soil > Riparian zone | place: USA: Arizona...
AGCAGGTAGTTGCCCTCGGTCACGATCAGCCGCGCCGCGCGCGGCACCGGGATGGCGCCGGCGATCGGCTGCTCCAGCTCGCGTTCGAAGCCGGGCGCGTAGACCACCTCGTCGTCGTCCTCGCGCAGGCGGCGCAGCAGCGCCGCGTAACCGAGCGCGTCGAAGGTGTCCGGCGCGCCCTTGCGGTCGCGGTTGCCGAGACGTTCGAGCTCCACGTCGGCCAGGTGGAAGCCGTCCATCGGCACGTGCGCGACCCAGTCGGCGGGCGCGTCCTTGGCGACGGCGGCGACGAGCTCCTCGGCGAGGGTGGTCTTGCCGGCGGCGGGCGGCCCGACGATGCCGAGCACCGCGCGGCGCCCGTCGGTGACGAGGCCGCGGGCCCGTTCGACCAGGGCGTCGAAGGTGAGCGGGGCGTCGCGGGCGGGGCTCATGCGGCCCCGGCCTCGAGGAGGGCGGCGGGAGGCAACGATGCGAAGGTCACGAGTCCGGTGTACCCGATACCGGCCGATCCATGGAAGGAACTACGTGAAGGCTGTGCAGGATCGCCATCAGGTAGACCGGGATGACGACGGCGTTCTTGACGGCGAAGACGATGGCGTCCGCCGCCTGCCGCGAGGGCGCCCAGCCCAGGTCGAGGACGGCTTCCACCGCGGCGCCGAACGCCAGAGCCACGAGGGTGACCACGGTCAGCCGGATCATGATGGGCGCCCAGCCGGTGCGCAGCGCGTGGCTGATGTCGCTGCCGAGCCGGCGCCACTCCGCCCCGGCGGCCAGGGGCGTGGCCCATCCCCGGACGATCGCGATCATCGCGGCGACCAGGACCACCCGCTGCAGGCCGACGAGCAGCTCCAGCCAGGCGTTGCCGTCGCGGTGGAACAGCTGGTACGACCGCAGCCCGGCAGGGACGACGGCGAGCGCCACCAGCAGCCCGTGGGTGACGTAGACGGTAGCGGCCGTCGCGATCAGCCGGAGGCCGCCGGCGACGAGCTGTACGGCCGTTGTCACCGGGCGAGCCGCGTCATCAGCCGGCCCATGACGGTCTTCGCCCATGGCCGGTATCGCGTGTTCTGGAACGCCGCCACGGTCCAGGTGGCGCCGTCGTGGCGGAGGACCGTGGTGCTGGTCGACAGCCGCTTGCGGGACGGCGCCTTCCGGCTTCCCTGCCAGGACATGACGATGCCGGCGCGCTGGACGACGATCGCCGTGGCGGGGTCGGCGAAGCGGACGGCGCGCTCCAGCACGGCCAGCCGGGAGCCCTTCATGATGCCGGCGAACAGCGGCCGGTGGCCCGCTGCGATCTCGTCGCGCCCGGTCATGGTCGTGCCGTCGAAGGCCACGTAGGTCGCGTCGGGGGCGTGCAGGGCGGCGTAGCCGTCGGCGTCGCCGTCGCGCCAGCACGCCTCCAGGGCGGTCATGGTGTCCAGGATCTGCGTGGTCGCGGTGGCGCTCATCCGGCCCTCCTGATTTACTTAGATCCGTCGTAGTAATTGCTACGCCGAATCTAAGTATTGGCGGGTCGAGTGTCAACACGGGACGGCGCCGGGGAGCGTGGCCTCGGGCGCGATCTCAGTGGCGCGGTGGTGTTGTTCCACCAGGCAGTGGCGGCGCGCCTGGGCCTGTCGGCCGGCGATCTGAAGACCCTTGAGCTGATCGCCACCCACGGGCCGTTCAGCGCGAGCGAGCTCGCCACCCGCACCGGGCTCACCGCCGCGGGGATCACCAGCGTCATCGGCCGGCTGGCCGCGGGCGGCCACGTCGTCCGCGAGACCGACCCGCGGGACCGCCGGCGCGCGATCATCCGGGCGGCCGACGTGGCCCATCCGGAGCTGGACGAGGCGTTCGCCCGGCTGGGCCGCGCGCTCGGCGGCGTGATCGAGGAGTACGACCCGGCCGAGCGGGCGGCGATCGTGAGCTACCTGCGGCGCATGGTGGACGTTCTGCGGGAGCAGACCATCCTGCTCGGACCCGGTCCGGCGGCCCCCGGAGAGTGACGCGCCGACGGGCGGCCGAGCCCGGAAGTGGTCAGCTCCACCCGATCGAGGGTCGGCAACCGGACACCGCGCGCGGTTCGGCCGTTCGGGCCATGTGCCGGACATTTGCGCAGGTGGAGCGTCCGAGGAGTCCGTACCCGAGAAGGGAAGACTCCATGGTCTCGAAGCGTCCCGCCATCGCCGCCGCCGTCGCGGCGTCCGCGATCGCCCTCTCCGTCGTCCCCGCGCTGACCGCATCGGCCGAGCCCGCCGCGCCCCTCGCGCCGGCGACCGCCGGCACCCGCCCGCACCCGCCGTCCTGGCCCGTGGTGGCCCGCGGCCTCGACAACCCGCGCGGCCTGGCGTTCGGCCCGGACGGCGCGCTCTACGTCGCCGAGTCCGGCCGCGGCGGCGCCGGCCCGTGCCAGGGCGGCCCCGAGGGGGAGACCTGCTTCGGCCGCTCCGGCGCCGTCACCCGGATCCGGTACGGCCACCAGAAACGCATCGCCACCGGCCTGCCGTCCCTCGCCGGGCGCGACGGCGGCGAGGCGACCGGCCCTTCCGACGTGGCCGTGAGCCGCCGGGGCCGGGTCTCGTTCACCGTGGGCCTCGGCGCGGACCCCGATCTGCGCAAGCGGGTCCGGCCGCTCGCGGGCATGGCGAAGCTGTACGAGCTCTCGTACGGACCCCGCGTCGTGGCGGATCTCGGCGCGTACGAGAAGCGGGCCAACCCCGACCGGGTCAGCCCGCCGGACACCAACCCGTACGGCCTGGCCGTGACCCGCGACGCCCGGTATGTCACCGACGCGGGCGGCAACACCCTGCTGCGGGTGTCCGAGCGCGGCCGCGTGAGCACCGTCGCCGTGTTCCGTCAGCGCACCGTATCGGCCCCGGCGGGCACCCCAGGCGTACCCGCCGGGACGCCGGTGCTCATGCAGTCCGTGCCCACGTCGGTGGTCCGCGGCCCGGACGGCGCCTGGTACGTCGGCGAGCTGACCGGATTCCCGTTCCCGGCCGGTCACGCCCGCATCTACCGGGTGGTCCCCGGCCACCGTCCCACCGTGTACGCCACCGGCCTGACCAACGTCATCGACCTCGCGTTCAGCCCCCGCGGGCGGCTGTACGCGCTCGAGATCAGCCACAAGGGCCTGCTCTCCGGTGACCTGACCGGCGCCCTGGTGGCCGTCAAGGCGCACGGCCGGCACAAGGTCGTGGCCTCCGCCGGGCTGCGGGCGCCCGGTGGCGTCGCGATCCGCGGGCGGGACGCGTATGTGACGACCTGCAGTGTCTGCGCGGGCGCCGGCTCGGTGGTCAGGATCCGGCTGTAGCGCGCCGCCGGGTCAGAGCCCGAGCCGCAGGGCGGCGACGCCCGCGGGGGAGAGCGGCCGGGCTGTGGCCCGTACGAGGTCGGTGTGGATGCCCACGGGAAGCTGGGTGCCGAGCGCGCACAGCGCCGGGTAGTGGTCGAGCACGTCCCGGTGGCTCAGCGCGCCGACGCCGATCAGGAGCCCGTTGACCGCCCCGGGGTTGCGCGCCAGCTCCGCGCAGAGCTCCATGCGCCACACCGGGTCGTCGATGTGGGTGGCGAACTCCCGGGCGATGCGGTTGCCCGTCGAGCAGCCCTCCTCGGGGGCGGCGTGCCGGCCGGAGGGCGCGAGCACCGGCGCCAGCCGGACGCCGACGCCCAGCCGCAGCGCCAGCGCGGGCAGCGTCAGCACCTCCAGCCCGAACGAGCAGGTGTCGCAGAGCCGCTGGAAGGTCTCGGCGTGCACGACGACGGCGGGCCGCGGGCAGCTCGCTGCGGGACCGCAGACGGTGTCCATGATGATCTCCGCGAGCCGGCCCGACTCGTCGAAGCGGCCCACGCCGAAGAACATGGACGGTGTCTCTCGGTAGCGGGCGAGCGCGGCCCGCTCGCTGCCGTAGCCGTCGGGATCCACGCCGATGCGGGGGACGCCGTGCTGCGCGTGGAGCTGGATGAGTCGGAACATCCTGGTCACTCCCGGGGGTGTCGAGGGGCGGTGCATCCCCGGGTACGGGCCAGGAGGTCCGGCGGTTCATTCCTTACGCTGGGTATAAGAAAAGCTGCCCTTCCGCCCCGGCCCGGTCAGCCGCAGGCAGTCGAAGGTGACAGCGTGCAACGCGTAGATCGCCGCGGTGAGACCGGCCAGCATGGCGGCCAGCACGACCACGATCCGGCCGTCCAGGGCGCGCCAGGCGGTCGGCAGGGTCGTCACGCCGAGCACGAGCGCGGCCTCCAGGGCGGCCTCGGCAACGCGGCGCGCTCGGTCTGATGTCATGGTCATCACCCTGCCGTCACGCAGGGTGCCGCCGCTTCCCTCCGCAGCCGGATCGGCGTCTATGACTTTCGGTGGAGGACCGTCAGCCCGGGTGCTCCTCGAGATAGGTGCGGGCGAGCTTCTTCGGCGCCTGCGCCAGCCATGCGTCGCGCAGCAGCTCCTGAAGCTCCGCCGGCCGGATCTCGGCGAGGCGGACCAGCGCGGCGGGGTAGCCGTCGAAGTGCGGCGTGGTGAAGTAGACGGCCGGGTCCTCGGCGAGCAGCGCCTCCTTCACGCCCACGTCGGCCACCCGGACGCCGAGGATGTCACCCTCGGGCGCGCGGTCGCCGAGCGCCTCGCGGTCGGCTTTGCGCAGCGGCCGCTCCCAGGCCACGGTCTTGCTCCGGATCCGCCACGAGCGTTCGCAGGGCTCCTGTGTCTCCGGCAGCCCGGCCACGGCCGTGCGGATGTCGTCCCATGTCGCCATGGCTCCATCATGACCCCGCCCGTCCGGGTCGAAAAACGGCGAAAGCCACCATTCGGTACGGGCGCCGCCTAGCGTGGCACGTGTCGCCCCGATCCGGCGGCGACACCCCGCCGAGGGCGAAAGGTGACCCCATGACCGTGCAGATCCCCGCAGCCCGGTACGACGACCTCGCCGAGAGCCTTGCCGCCCGCATCGAACGGCGCCTGGCCGTGCTCGCCGACGAACTGGAGCACGCCGGGGTGATCGCGTACGGGGCCGACCGAGGTCTCGCCACCCGGGGCGGCGTGGTGCGAATGACCGTCGCCGATATGTCAGCCATCGTCGCCGCGGTCGTGCTGGACACTGCGGAAAGCGCGCCGTAACGTGGCCTGAGCGGCGCAGACATGACGCCGCGCTCCGGCTGGACGAGTTCTGCGAACCCTGAAGCTTGCCGGGTGTCTGACCGATAGTGGTCATATCCAGCGGGCGAGTGGGAGGATCGGCAGTGACCGTCGCGGCGTCCCCGGCGTGGCAGACCCTGCCCGCGCTGATGTACCACTCCGTGTCCGCGGTGGCCGGTCCGCTGCGCGACCTCGCGGTGCCCCCGGAACGGCTCGCCGAGCAGCTCGGCGCCCTCACCGCGGCCGGCTACCGCCTCGTCGGGCTGACCGAGGCGCTCGACCTGCTCGAGCGCGGCTGCACCGACCGGCTCGTGGCGGTCACCTTCGACGACGGCTACCGCGACTTCCTCACCGAGGCGGTCCCGGTCCTGGCGAAGGCGGGCGCCGGCGCCACCCTGTACGCCTCCGTCGGCCACCTCGGCGCGCCCGCGGGCTGGCTGGGCCGCTGGGCGCCGGCCTTCGGCGCGCTGCTCACCTGGGACGAGCTGGCCGAGGTAGCCGACGCCGGCATCGAGATCGGCAACCACGGCCTGATCCACCACCCGCTCGACGTGCTGCCCGCCGCTCAGCTGCGCGAGGAGACCCTGCGCAGCAAGAACGAGCTGGAGCAGCGGCTCGGGCGCCGGGTGCGCAGCTTCGCGTACCCGCACGGATACAACGGCGCCAAGGTGCGCGCGGCGGTGCTCGCCGCCGGTCACGACAACGCCACCGAGGTCGGGCGGCGGTTGCACACCCCGGGGGAGCGCCGGTTCGCCGTGCCGCGGCTGCAGCCGACCCCCGATCTGACCGGCGAGGACCTCGTCGCGCTGGTCGCCGGTGCGGGCTCGCCGCTCGTGCCACGGCTCAAGCAGCTCGCCCAGCCCGGCTGGCGCGTGGTGCGCCGCGTCGCCCGGGCCGCCGGACGGAACCTGACATGAGCCCGGCCCACCGCGCGCCCCGGCGCACGCTGAGCCGCCGGCACCTGCTGGGGCTCGCCGCGGCCGCCGCCGTGCCCGCCGCCGCGTTCGGCGTCCAGCACGTGCGGACCGACGACACCGCAGCCGAGGCGACGACCTCCCCGGGGCGCCCGGGCGTCAAGGCCTCGGCCCCCGCCCCGCCGGCGGTCGTGACGAAGGGCGGCGGCCCCGTCCCGTTCCGCAGCGGCAAGGCGATGCTGGGGGCGTACCTCGATCTGTCCGGGCACACCGCGACCCAGGCGCAGGCCCTGCGCCGGCAGCAGACCGGCCGCGACGAACGCATCGTGCACGTCTTCTACGACTGGGGCGACCTGCTGCCCCGCAAGATCGACGGGCTGCCCGAGCATGCCTTCCCGATGGTCTCGTGGCGGGGGACGCGCTACTCCGACATCACGTCCGGCTCCGCCGACGACCTCATCGCCCGCGCCGCCCGGCGGCTCAAGTCGCAGGGACGGCCGCTGCTGCTGCGCTGGGCCTGGGAGATGAACGGCGACTGGTACGGCTGGGGCGCCGCGCGCAACGACAAGAACCCGGCCGGCTTCATCGAGTCCTGGAAGCGGCTGCGGGCCATCTTCGCCGACGAGGGCGCCGACAACGTCGCGTGGGTGTGGAGCCCGAACTGGAACTCCTCGCCGGTCGCCGACTGGAACACGTACGCGGCGCTGTATCCCGGCGACAAGTACGTCGACTGGGTCGGGGTCTCCGGCTACAACCTGCACCACGAGAAGCCGGAGACGCTGTTCGGGCCGATCTACCGCTCGTACGCGGCCCGCAAGCCCATCCTCGTCAGCGAGGTGGGGGCGGTGGACCGGGGCGGGCGTACCAAGGCGGACTGGATCGCGCTGTTCGCCGAGTGGGTGCGGGCGCACCCGGCGGTGGGCGGTGTCACGTGGTTCGACACCGACACCCACCCCGGGTACACCGAGAAGTGGCGCATCGACACGGATCCGGAGTCGCTCGCGGCGTACGTCGCGATGGCCAAGAGCCCGCGCTTCAGCGGCTAGCCCGCCCCGCGGCCGCTCAGCGGCAGGCCTTCTCCGCGGCCTCGATCGCGTTGCGGAACAGCATGGCCACGGTCGTGGGGCCCACGCCGCCGACGCGCGGCGTCAGGGCGCCGGCGACGGTGGCCACTTCCTCGGCCACGTCGGGCAGCAGCCGCCGGCCCTCGTAGCGCACGCCGGCGCCGATCACCGTCGCGCCCGGCTTGACGTGCTCCGGCTGGATGATGCCCGGCACGCCCGCCGCCGCGATGAGGATCTCGGCCCGCTGCGTGTAGCGCTGCCAGTCGGGCACGCCGGTGTGCACGACCGTGACCGCCGCGTTGGCGGTCGGGCGCTTCTGCGACAGCAGCATGGCCAAGGGCCGGCCGATGGTCGCGCCGCGGCCGAGGATGACCACCTCGCGGCCGGCGACCGGGATCTCGTGGTGCGCGAGCAGCGCCTCGATGCCCGCCGGCGTGCAGGGGCGCGGGCCGGGCAGCCCGACGGAGAGCCGGCCCAGGTTGAGCGGGTGCATGCCGTCGACGTCCTTGTCCGGGTCGACGGTCATCAGCGCGGCGTCGTAGTCGATGTGCGCGGGCGGCGGGTACTGGATCAGGAGGGCGTGCACGGCGGGGTCGGCGTTGAGCCGGTCGATCACCCGGTGCAGGTCGTCCTGGGTGGCCGTGGCGGGCAGGTGCTCGTGCGGGGAGACGAAGCCGAGCTCGGCCGCCTGGCGCTGCTTGATGCGGATGTAGCCGGCGCTGGCGTCGTCGTCGCCCACCAGGATCGTGGCGAGCGAGGGCTGCACCCCGGCCTCGCGCAGCTTCGCCACGCGCTGCGCCACGTCGGCGAGGACCGCGTCGGCGACGGGCTTGCCGGGCAGGAGCCGGGCCTCGTGGGCCGGTGGGGTTTCGGACATGCGCGTCTCCCAAGAGGCGTGGGCACCCAGGCGGACGGCCCCCACGACGAGCTCCCCGATGGTGGTCCCCATCCTCGATGCCGCCAGTCGCGTGTCGCGACAAGTATGCCGTGGCCCCGTCCGGGCCGGGCGACCGCGTCACCCGGGGGCGGACTGAAAGCGCTCTCTGGACTGAATTTTAACCACGTGGTAGAAATCTGGCAGCGCTCCCATCGTCACCTGTCGAAGTCAGGAGGACACGATGAGCACCATCTCCGTCCAGCTCTACTCCGTCCGCGACGCGTTCGCCGCCGACCCCGCGCGCACGATGCGCCGCCTCGCCGAGATCGGCTTCACGCAGGTCGAGCCGTACGGCGTCGTCGACAACGTCAAGGCGCTGCGCGCCGGTCTGCTCGCCAACGGCATGACGGCGCCCACCGCGCACGCCAAGCTCATCGGCGCCGACCAGCCCGCCGTGTTCGCCGCCGCCGCGCGCTGCGGCATCCGGGTCGTCATCGAGCCCATGGTGGACGCGGCGCACTGGCAGGACGCGGACAGCGTCGCCGCCACCGCCCGCGCCCTCAACGACGCCGCCAAGCTCGCCGCCGACCACGGCATCGCGGTGGGTTACCACAACCATTGGTGGGAGCCGGCCGCCCGCATCGACGGCCGGAGCGCCCTCGAGGTCTTCGCCGACCGGCTCGACCCGGCGGTGGTGCTCGAGGTCGACACCTACTGGGCCACGGCCGCCGGCGAGCACGCCCCCACGCTGCTGCGCCGGCTCGGCGACCGGGTGCGGGCCATCCACGTCAAGGACGGCGCGCTGGCCACCGACGGCAGCGGCCAGGTGCCCGCCGGGCAGGGCCGGGTGCCGGTCGCCGAGGTGCTCGCCGCCGCCCCGCAGGCGCTGCGGGTCGTCGAGTTCGACGCGTACGCCGGGGACGTCTTCGCCGGGCTGGCGGCCAGCCGGGCGTACCTGGCGGGGCAGCGGTGAGCCGCGGGCCGGTGGGCGTCGGCCTCGTCGGCGCCGGCACGATCAGCGACAGCTACCTGCGAAACCTCACCGCGTTCCCGGACGTGCGGGTGCTCATGGTGGCCGACCTCGACACCGGCCGCGCCGCGGACCAGGCGGCGAAGCACGGGGTCGCCCGCTCGGGCACGGCCGCGGAGCTGCTCGCCGAGCCGGACATCGAGATCGTGGTGAACCTGACCGTTCCCGCCGCGCATGTCGAGGTGGGGCTGGCCGCCCTCGACGCGGGCAAGCACGTGTGGACCGAGAAGCCGCTGGCGCTGGACGTGGACTCCGCCCGTACCCTGCTCGACCAGGCCGCCGCCAACGGCCTGCGGGTGGCGAGCGCGCCCGACACCGTCCTCGGCGCCGGGCTGCAGACCGCCCGCCGGGCGATCGACGCGGGCCGCATCGGCGTGCCGCGCACCGCGCTGGCGCTGTTCCAGTCGCCGGGGCCGGAGAGCTGGCACCCGGCGCCGGAGTTCCTCTTCCGCAGCGGCGCCGGGCCGCTGCTCGACATGGGGCCGTACTACCTGACCGCGCTGGTGCACCTGCTCGGCCCGGTCGAACGCGTCACGGCCACCGGCGGCCGGCTGCGCGAGACGAGGACCATCGGCTCCGGCCCCCGCGCCGGCACGCAGTTCGCCGTCGAGGTCGCCACCACGGTCGCCGCGCTGATCGAGTTCGCCGGGGGCGGATCGGCGCAGCTGCTGACGACGTTCGACTCGGCGCTGGCGCGCGCCGGCCTGGAGGTGACCGGCACGCTGGGCTCCGCCGTGCTGCCGGACCCGAACCGGTTCGACGGCGTCACGACGCTGCACCTGCCCGGCGCGGAGAAGCCGGAGGACCTGCCCGCCGAGGGGCACGAGGCCACCCGCGGCACCGGGGTGTTGGAGCTGGCCCGGGCCATGCGGGCCGGACGGCCGGAGCGGGCGCCGGGCGAGCTGGCGTACCACGTGCTCGACGTTATGCTCGCGATCGAGGAGTCGATCAGCCGGAGGCAGACCGTGACAGTGGACAGCCCCGCCGTGGCGCCGCCCGCGCTGCCGCCCGGCTGGGATCCCTACGAGGCGACCCTGCGGTGAGACTGCGATTCTGCCGGGAGCTCGGCGCCGCGGAGTGGATCACCCGGTCCGCGACGCCGTTCCCGCAGCTCGTGACGTTCGGGCCGGCCGGCTTCGAGGCGTACGCCCGGCTGCGCTTCATCCCCGACCCGGACCGGCCCGGGCAGGCCGAGGCGGACGCCGTCGTTCCGGACGACCACCCGTCCGACCTCGCGCAGGCGAGCCGGGCCCTGCACCGCCTCGCCGCGTTCACGTCCACGCCGGAGGACTGCTACTTCTGTGTCTGGGACGGCTACTCCGACATCCCGCTGCCGCCCGGCCTGCCGCTGATCGATCTGCCCCACCGCAGCTACGCGTTGCTGCGCGGGCCGCTGGACGCCGTCGACGCCTGGGCGGACGAGCTCGGCGGCGGGCTGCCGGTCGCGCCGCCCGCGTACGCCTGGCCGGCCGACCGCCGCTGGTGTCTCACGAGCGACGTCGACCCGCACTGGGCCGGGATCGGCGCGCAGCGCGCCGCCGTGGAAGCCCTCCTCGCCGACCCGGAGCTCGACGTGGTCCCGGCTCGGCCGGACGAGGATCAGCCCGCCTACTACTGATCACTCGAGGGGGACGACCGTTCGCCCGGGGTGCAGCGGCGCGACCGTCTCGTCCAGCATGGCCGCGGCCACGGCCGCCCGGCTGATCCCCGCCGGGAAGACCCGGCGCGGGGCCTGGTCCAGCGGGACGATGCGGTGCCCGCCCCGGGCCGGCCGGCCGAGCATCGGCCCGGCGTGGAAGACCGTGCCCCCGGCGGCGAGCACAGCGCCGTCCGCGGCGACCTTGTCGGGCAGCTCGCTCCCCATGACCACCTTGAGCAGCGCGCGGGTGACCGCGCCGCCCGCCCGCGCCGACTCGCCGGTGCCGAAGGCGCCGAGCCAGACGATGCGGCCCACCCCCGACGCCACGACGGCGCGGGCCCCGGCGGCGAGCGTGCCGGGCGGGCCGCCCTTGCTGACGCCGAGGCCGGAGACCAGCACGTCGACGCCCTTCAGCGCCGCCTCGACGGAGGCCGGGTCGTGGACGTCGGCCGCGACCTTGGTGAGCCGGGGCCCGTCCGGCGCCGGTATCCGGCCCGGGTCCCGGGCGAGGGCGGTGACGTCGAGGCCCCGGTCGAGCGCCTGCGCCACGAGCAGCCGGCCGACCGCGCCCGACGCGCCCAGCACAGCGATGCGCGGGGCGGTCACAGCGCCGCCCGCAGGACGTCGAGCGCCTCGGCGTGCAGGCCGGGCGCGCCGGCCAGGTAGCCGTCGGAGCCGAGGTCCCACGGCTTGCCGTCGAGATCCGTGACGACACCTCCGGCCTCCCGCACGAGCAGCACGGGCCCGATGTGCGAGCGGACGTTGTCGAACTGCCAGTGCAGGTCCATGCGCCCGGCGGCGACCTGGGCGAGCTGGTGCCCGACCGGCACGGACACGCGGACGTAGAGCGCGTGCTGCATCATCGCGGTGACGGAGGCGCCGACGCGCTGCGCCCGGCCGGCCTCGCGGCCGGGCAGCGCCTGCCCGGTGCCCACGACCGCGGCGTCCATCCCGGTCTTGGCCGAGACCTTCAGGGGTACGCCGTTGAGGAGCGCCCCGCCCCCGGCGACCGCCGTGAACATCTCGTCCATCAGCGGCGCGTACAGCACGGCGAGCACGGGGCTGCCGTCGCGGACCAGGCTCACGCCGATGTTCCAGTCGGTCATGCCGTGCACGGCGTTCAGGTTGCCGCCCACCGGGTCGACGACCCACCAGTCGCCGCCCGGCATGGGCCCGTACCCGTGCTCGTCGTCGGTCCAGCGGGAACCCGGCAGCGCCGCCGTCAGCGCGGGGCGGAGCAGGTCGGCGACGGCCGTGTCGTTGCCCCGCAGCGCGGTCAGCAGGTCGGCCATCCCGGCGGGGCGGGACTCGCTCGAGTAGCGGCGCAGAAGGCGGGCGCCGGCCTGGCGTACGGCTGCGGTGGCGGCCTCGAGAACTTCGGTGTCGGTTGGCATGCACTCACTGTCGAGCCGCGCTCCGATTAAGTCCAGTGCACTCTTGTTAGGCTAAGATTTACCGTCATGCAATTGGACTTCAACCTGGTCACGGTCCTGCACGCCCTGCTCGAAGAGGGCAGCGTGACGGGCGCCGCGGACCGGCTGCGGCTGTCCGCGCCCGCGGTGAGCCGCTCGCTGGGCCGCATCCGCCGGCTCACCGGCGACGACATCCTGGTGCGCACAGGCCGCACGATGACGCCGACGCCGTACGCGCTCGCCGTCCGCCATCAGGTGGGCGACCTCGTACGCCAGGCCACCGCCGTCCTCGCCCCCAGCCGGGAGCTCGACCTCGCCGGCCTGGACCGCACCTTCACGCTGCAGTGCCACGACGCGCTGTCCTCGTCGCTCGCCCCGGCCCTGCTGAGCGCGGTCGCCGAGCAGGCCCCGGGCGTCCGCCTGCGGCTGCCGGCCGAGGCCGCCGGCGACACCGACGACCTGCGCCACGGCCGCGTCGACCTGCAGATCGGGGCGGACGCTCCGCGGCAGCCCGAGTTCCGTCACGAGACGGCAGGCCACGACCGGTTGGTCGTCGTGATGCGGGGTGGCCACCCCGCCGCGGGCCGGCTCGACGCGGAGGCGTACGCCGCGTACCCGCACGTCCTCATCTCCCGGCGGGGCCGGCTGAGCGATCCGATCGACGAGCTGCTCGCTGCCCGCGGCCTGAGCCGGCGCGTCGTGGCGGCCGTCGGCGCCAGCGCCACGGCCCTGTACGCCGTGAGCCGCGGCGACAGCCTGGTCACGGCGCCGGTCACGATGTGCCGGCCGCTGATCGCCGCCTTCGGGCTGCGGACCGAGCCGCTGCCGGTACCGTCGGCGCCGGTGCCGATCGTGTGCGCCTGGCACCAGCGCTACGACACCGACCCGGCCCACGCCTGGCTGCGCCGGCAGGTGCGCGCCGCGATAGCCGCCGCCGTGGATCAGGACTGAGGGCCGTCCAGCGGCACGGTGAGCAGGCTCTGCAGGTAGAAGCGCATGGCGCCGACTAGGTCCACGCGGTCCGGGCCGCTGAGCCACTGGACCTGCAGGCCGTCCATGAGCGCGACGAAGCACAGGCCCGCGTGGACCGGGTCGACGCCGTCGCGCAGCTGGCCCCGCTCGGCCATCGCCCGGAACGCGAGCTCCGCGTGCTCGCGGGCGATCGCATAGTGCCGGGCGAAGTAGTCGTGGGCCGGGTGGCTCGGCGCGACGGCCTCCGCGGCCAGCCGCGAGTACAGGTCGACGATGCCGCGGTGGCGCACGTTGTGCCCGGCCAGCGCGAGCATGTGGCGCAGGAACTCCAGGCCCGGCGGGATCGCCAGCCCTTCCCGGGCGACGTCCTCGGCGTCGCGGCGCTCCAGCACCGCGGCGAGCAGGGCTTCCTTGGTGGGGAAGTAGTACAGCAGCCCGGCGTGGGTGATGCCGGCACGCTTGGCGATCTCCCGCAGCGACGACCCGTGGTAGCCGGCCTCCGCGTACACCGCGACGGCCGCCGCGATGATGTCCTCCCGGCGGATCCGGCCCTTCAGATAGCCACCGGCCATGGGGACC
>Ga0190269_10001035_pt1 | contig 13597 bp, 11 predicted proteins | sample Popmic249IS_FD_133749 | JGI IMG/M metagenome (GOLD analysis project Ga0190269, IMG submission 133749) | Populus adjacent soil microbial communities from riparian zone of Blue River, Arizona, USA - 249 IS | ecosystem: Environmental > Terrestrial > Soil > Riparian zone | place: USA: Arizona...
CATACAGCCGCAGACCGATGACCGCGATGACCGGCGTGAGCAGCACGATCGCGTTCGCGCCGAGCAGCAGCAAGGCGATGCTCGGCCCTCGCGCCTGCTCCGGCGCCTGCGCGGTGCTCACTCGAGCTTCTCGCGCATGCGGTAGCCGAGGCCGTATACCGTCTCGATCGGATCGGCGCCCAGCGCACCGAGCTTCTGCCGGATGCGCCGCACGTGGCTGTCCACCGTGCGCTCGGTGATGTGGTGGTCGTCGCCGTACGCGCGGCGCACCAAATCAGCCCGCTCGATCACTCGCCCCGGCGCCCGCACGAGCGCGACGAGCAGCTCCAGCTCCGTGACCGTCAGCGTGACCGGCTGCGAGCGATACGTGCACGTATGCCGGCCGAGGTCGATGGCGAGCGGCCCGTGCACGAGCAGCTCGGCGCGCGACCCCTCGGTGAACGCCGCGTCGGCGGACGCGCGCCGAAGCACCGCGGCGACACGCGCGGTCAGCTCGCGGGGGCTGAAGGGCTTGGTGACGTAGTCGTCCGCACCCAGCTCGAGCCCGAGCACGCGGTCGAGCTCCTCGTCGCGGCTCGACAGGAAGATGATCGGCACCTTGCTCTTGCCGCGGATCTGCCGGCACACGCTGAGGCCATCGTCCTCCGGCATGAGGATGTCGAGCACGATCAGGTCGGGCGCCTCGGCGGCGAAGCGTTGCAGCGCGACCGCGCCGTTGTGGGCTTCGGTGACGCGGTGCCCGGCGCGCTCGAGCGCGTAGCGGACCACCTCGCGGATGTGGCCGTCGTCGTCGGCGATGAGGATGTGCGCCATCCGGACCCGAATCTACCAAGCGAGCAGGCCCTTGGGAGGGCCTTGCATCACTTCTCCACAATCTCTGCGCCCGCCTTGCACCGCGCTTCGGCCGGGTCTGCACGCGCGCTCGCTAGCGTGGGGGCATCACAGGAGAACGACTATGGGTGGCTTCAAGCGAATCTTAGGCATCGCGTTCGTGTTCATCATGGCGACCATCTCGTGGACCGTGCTCGGCGGCGTGACCACGACCCGTAGCGGCGACCAGCGCCACAAGCTCAAGGGCGCGGTGCAGGACCTGTGGGGCAGCGCGCAGGCGCAGGTCGCCCCCCGGCTGACGTTCGAGTGGAAGACCACGCGCGAACAGAAGCGGACCGAGCTGACCTCGACCGGCACGCACGAGATCACCGAGCAGATCGAGGAGCAGCACACCGACGCCGCGCTGCTCAACGCGAGCGACATCGACGTGACGCTCGACTCGGACCTGCGCCGCAAGGGCCTGCACTGGTACTCGCTGTACGGCGTGAAGCTCGCGGGCAAGTACCGCTACGAGCACACCCGGCAAGAGAGCGGCGTGCTCGACGTGAGCTTCGAGCTGCCGCACCGCGAGGGCGTGTACGACGCGCTCGTGTTCACGGTCGACGGCCGAGACTTCGCGCGCGCCCTCGATCCCGACAACAACCGCCTGCACGCGCGCGTGCCCGTCGCGCCCGGCCAGACCATCGAGCTGGCCATCGGCTACGGCTCGCGCGGCTTGGATGAGTGGCGCTACATGCCGACGACCGGCGTGGGCCGGCTCGAAAACTTCAAGCTCGCCATGCACACCGACTTCGGCGACATCGACTATCCCGCCGGCACCATGTCGCCTTCGAGCCGCAGCAAGCGCGCCGATGGTGGCTGGGACCTCACCTGGAGCTTCGACTCGCTCGTCACCGGCCACGGCATCGGCATGATCACGCCGACTCAGATCCAGCCCGGCGAGCTCGCCACCGTGCTCTCGTTCTCCGCGCCCATCTCGCTGTTCTTCTTCTTCCTCGTCATCTTCGTGCTCGCGACCATCCGCGGCATCGACATCCACCCGATGAACTACTTCCTGATCGCCGGCGCCTTCTTCGCGTTCCACCTGCTGTTCGCGTACTCGGCCGACCACCTGCCGGTCGAGGCCGCCTTCGCGCTGTGCAGCGTGGTCAGCGTGGCGCTGGTCGTGAGCTACCTCCGGCTCGTGGTCTCCGCGCAGTTCGCGTACCGCGAGGCCGCGGCAGCACAGAGCATCTACTTGATCGGCTTCTCGCTCGCGCACTTCTGGGAAGGCTTCACGGGGCTGACCGTGACCGTGCTCGCGATTCTCACGCTGTTCCTGCTCATGCAACTGACCGGACGTGTCCGCTGGAGCGAGCTGCTGTCCAAGGACATGCCGCGCGCCCCACTGCCCGGTAACCCAGTAGTTTCCACGCCTTCCGCGAGCTGAAGTGTCCGGCTGTCCGCTGGCATGGGCCGTGCTGTAGGCCCCTGCCAGCCATGCTTAACGTCCGCAAACACCTTCGCCCGGCCCTTCGCGTCGTCGCGCTGCTCTCGGCCATCAGCCTGGTCTGCTCCGTGTGGTTTGCGGCGCAGGCCAAGGCCGCGAGCGAGCGCGCCTTACTCGGCTTCGCGGACCACATGATGCGGTTCGCCGGCTCGCCGAACCAAACGACCCCCGTCGAGCTCAAGCTCAACGGGGCGTCGTTCTTCCTGAGCAACGGCACGGTCCCGGCGCCGCTCACCCAGGTGCTCGACATCTTCGCGGCCAAGTGCGCGGAAAAGAACGGCCAAATCGGCCGGGCCTGGGCCGAGGAAGCGGCCCGAGCCGGACGGACACTGTCCGGACTGTCCGGCATGGACGAGTCCACCGGCATCCTCGACGGCGTCCTGCGCAACGAGAACGACGGCGCGGGCTACGTGGTCTGCTTCGAGACGCCCGACGGACAGCGCCTGTCGCCCGAGGACCTCGTCGCGCGCATGCAGCAGTTCGCGGCCACCGGCGACATCGCCGACGTCGGCCACCTGCGCTACGTGCGGGCGACGCAGGCGATGAACGACGCGTCGCGGACGTTCTTCGTCGCGGTGTGGACCGAGGGCGAGCTGCCCATCTACGAGATGTTCCCCGAGGACAAGGACGCGCCGGGGCGCGATCCGGAAGGCATCGCGCGCCCGAGTAACGCGCGCCGCATCCTCTCCTCGGAGCAAGTCGATCGCGACGTGCTCGTGACGATGTACCAGGCCAGCGCGAGCACGCGGCAGGAGCTGCAGAGCTTCTACACGTCGATGCTCAAGGCGCGCGGCTACACGCTGCTCGACGTAGGCGCGAGCCGCGGTGACGGCAAGATGGCCGAGCAGTTCATCGTCGCCAAGAGCAACACGCAGATGATCACCGTCGCGCTCGCCGACGGCCCCGACGGCAAGGGCATCGCGACGCTCTCGAGCCGGCCAGACCGATAGCTAGGTCGCTTAAATCTTAGTCACAGCCTTTCAGACGGAGCCTCAATCGTGGATCGCAAAGCAATCTTGGTCGCATTCGTCACCGCAGCGGTCGGCGGCGCGTGCCTCTTCATGTACATGAAGCGCTTCGAAGCCGAGACCTCGGGCGGCGAGAAGGTCGGCGTGCTCATCGCCACCCGAGAGCTCAAGCTGGGCGAGAAGCTCGACAAGAGCGCGCTCGGCGTGCGGCCGCTCCCGCAGGCGTACCTCGAGCAGCGCCACATCCGCGTGGCCGACCTCGACGCGGTGCTAGGCGCGCAGCTCACGATGAGCGTGCACGCGAACGAAGCGGTGCTGTGGTCGGATCTGTCGAGCTCGCAAGCCGAGCGCCGCGATCTGTCCGGCCTCGTGCAGCCCGGCATGCGCGCCTTCGCGTTCTACGCCAAGAAGAGCGCGCCGTTCGCGGGCCTCTTGCGCCCGGGTGACCGCGTCGATGTGTTGTTCTCGCCCGGCGACAACGTGACCGAGAGCGAGGCCACGATGACGCTGCTGCAGAACGTGCTCGTGCTCGCCGTCGGAGCCGACGTCGGCGCCGGGGACGTCATCGCCACCAAGGGCCGCGCGATCACCATCAGCTTGACGCCCGAGCAGTCGCAGCTGCTGACGCACGCGATGAGCGAAGGCCAGCTGGACGTCGTGCTGCGTAACCCCGAGGACATCGTGGTGCTCAAGGACTTGCCCGAGACGACCTCGAGCGACATCCGCGAGCCGGCGCGTCGCCAGCGCTTCGTGACCCGCCCCGTGATCAACCCTGCCGCGCAAGAAGGAGTCGCCCGTGAAATCGAAAAAGTTCAGTGAGCCCTCGCGTCTGCTCTCGCTCGCGCTGCTGCTCGCAGCGCTAGCCTCGGCGGCGCCCGGCTCGCTGGCCGCGCAGCGCTCGCAGAGCGGCGGCGGCACGATGCCCGCGCCCGAGCAGGGTGTGATGCACGAGAGCCTGCGGCTCTTGGTCGGTGAGCAGAAGGTGCTCGACAGCGAAGGCGTGCGCAGCTTCTCCGAAGGCGTGAAGGGCGTCGTCGACGTGCGCCTCACGAAGGACAACGACAAGTTCGTGATCGTCGGCCTCAAGGAAGGTCGCACCACGGTGCTCTTCATCATGCTCGACGGCTCGGAGCTCCACTACGACGTGGTGGTCGACGACCCGAACGCGGCGGCGAAGAAGCCGGTCGCGGACATCGTGGAGCAGCGCGACAACATCCGCCTCGACTTCTACTTCGTGCAGATCTCCGAGAGCTACAACCACAACATCGGCGTGGCGTGGCCGGCCTCGATCGGCGGCAACGCGACGCTCAACGTGGGCCTCGACGTGCAGTCCGGCCAGCTCACGAACGCGACCGCCGTGGTGGAGCAGGTCTTGCCGCGCCTCGACGTCGCGCAAGCCGACGGCTGGGCGAAGGTGCTGCGCAAGGCGGCGGTGATCACCGCCAACGGCACGCAGGCGACGTTCTCGGGCGGCGGCGAGCTGAACGTGCCCGTCACCGGCGGCTTCGGCGGCACGATCAAGCAGATCCGCTTCGGCAGCGAGATCGGCGTAAAGCCGCGCTACGATCGCCAGAGCGGCCGCATCGAGCTGCAGATCACGGCCGACGTCTCGGATCTCACGTCGGACAACGGCACGGGCGTGCCGGGACGCACGGTGTCCACGCTGCAGACGGTCGTGAACCTCGAGCTCGGGCAGTCGCTCGCGCTCGCGGGGCTCACGTCCGCCAACGAGACGCACGGTCAAGCTGGCCTACCGGGGCTCAGCCAGATCCCGATCCTCGGCCTCCTGTTCGGCTCGAACAGCGAGCAAAGCTCGCAGACCGAGAACGTGGTGTTCATCGTGCCCTCGGTCATCGACACGGTGTCGATGCAGCAGCGCTCGCTGATCGACGAGGCGCTCGTCGCCTACGAGAAATACGACGGCGACCTCGAAGAGGCGCCGCAGCTCATGCCCTCGGGCCGCAACATCCCCGAGCCCAAGCGATAGCGCCATGTGGGCCTTCCAGAAACCTCAAGGAGCGACCGCCGTGCCGTTCTCTCTCCAAGTTCGCTGCAGCGACCGCGTCGTCGAAGAGCGCAAGCTCGAGCCTGGCAGCGCGATCTGGCTCGGACGCGACCCGGTGTGCGACCTCGTGTTGTCGGATCTGAGTGTCTCGCGCCGGCACGCTCGCATCGAGGCGCACGCCAGCGGCCTCGAGCTGCTCGACGAGTCCGTGAACGGTACGGTGGTCAACGGCGAGGTGCTGCGCGGCACCCGCAAGCGCCTCGCGACGCCCGTCTCGGTGCAGATCGGCCCGTTCGACATCGTGCTGCACAGCGGGCACGACGCGCGCGCCGCTCAAGTCGTACCGCTGCACCGCGGCGAGAAGGCGGCCGCGGCCGAAGCGATGGTCGTCACGCCGCGCCCCGCGCCAGGCTCGGTGCAGCCCTCCGCAGCGGGGCCCGACGTCGACGTGCGCATGCGCCGCGCGATCCATCGCCAGCTGATCGAGAACCTCGATCTCGCGAGCATGGAGCGCAGCAAGATGGACAGCGCGGTGATGCGGCCCAAGGTCACGAAGGCCTTGCAGTCGATCGTCGCCGACTTCGCGCCGCGCCTGCCGCGCGGCACCAACACCGAGCGCTTGGTCGCCGAGCTGTGCGACGAGGCCCTCGGCCTCGGGCCGCTCGAGGCGCTGCTGGCCGACGACTCGGTCAGCGAGATCATGGTCGTCGACCCGCGCACCATCTTCTACGAGCGCGGTGGCCGGCTCGAGCGCTCCGAGGTCAAGTTCACCGACGACGAGTCGGTGCGCGCGGTGATCGAGCGCATCGTGACGCCGCTCGGACGGCGTATCGATGAGAGCACGCCGCTGGTCGACGCGCGCTTGCCGGACGGCTCGCGTGTGAACGCGGTCATCCCGCCGCTCGCCGTGCGCGGCGCCGCCATCACCATCCGTAAGTTCACGAAGAAGAAGCTCGGTCTCGAGGACTTGATCAACTTCTCCGCGCTGACGCCGCGCATGGGTCGCTTCCTCGAGCGCGCCGTGAAGGTGCGCCGCAACATCCTGATCTCGGGCGGTACCGGCAGCGGCAAGACCACGCTGCTGAACGTGATGTCGGCGGCTATCCCCGAGGCCGAGCGCATCGTGACGATCGAGGACGCGGCCGAGCTGCGGCTCGACCAGACGCACGTCGTGTCGCTCGAGTCGCGCCCGGCGAACATGGAAGGCAAGGGCGCGTACACGATCCGTGACCTCGTGAAGAACGCGTTGCGCATGCGCCCCGATCGCATCGTGGTCGGCGAGTGCCGCGGCGGCGAGGCGCTCGACATGCTGCAGGCCATGAACACGGGCCACGAAGGCTCGATGACCACCATCCACTCGAACAGCCCGCGCGAGGCGATCTCCCGCCTCGAGACGCTGTGCTTGATGGCGGGCTTGGACCTGCCGGTGCGGGCCATCCGCCAGCAGATCGCGTCGAGCGTGCACCTGGTCGTTCAGCAGACCCGCTTCAGCGACGGCGCGCGCAAGGTCACGAGCATCGCGGAGGTCGGCGACGTCGGCCCGGACGGCGACATCGAGATGCACGAGATCTTCACGTTCACGCGCACGGGCACGGACGGCAACGGGAAGGTCAGCGGCGAGTTCCGTGCGACCGGCTTCATGCCCACGTTCCTCGACGAGCTGATCACGCACGGCCTCGTCACCGACGGAGAGTACCTGTGATCGCCAACAACCTCGTCTTGATCGCGTCGTGCCTGCTGACTGCGTTCGGCGTGGTCGCGCTGTTCATGCTCGTGGTGATCGCCGAGCACGGGCCGCTACGCTCGGCGCTCACGGGTTACGCCGCGCGCATCGACCGCGACCTCGCGTTCTTGCGCCGGCCGCCCGCGGGCTTTCGCATCGTCGTGATGCAGGTGCTGGCCGTGCTGGCCGTCGCGGCGCTCGCGCTGCTCACCATCAACACGTTCTGGGTGCTGCTGCCGGTCGCGCTGGTGGCGCCCATCATGTGGCTCAAGTCCGAGCGCAGCCAGCGCGTGCACCGGATCGAGCAGCAGCTGGACGGTTGGCTGCTCGTGCTCGCGAACGCGCTCAAGGCCGTGCCCGCGATCGGAGACGCGCTGGCGTCGAGCCAGGCGCTCATGCATGCGCCGCTCTCCGAGGAGCTCGACATGGCGCTGAAGGAGTACCGCCTTGGAACGCCGCTCGACCGCGCGCTGCAGAGCATGGCGGATCGAGTGGGCAGCCGCGTGGTCCGCACCGCGGTGACGACGCTGCAGGTCGCGCGCCGCACCGGCGGCAACCTGCCGCTCACGCTCGAGTCGTCGGCGGCGAGCTTGCGCGAAATGGCGCGCCTCGAGGCCGTCGTGCGAACGAAGACCGCCGACGGCCGCAACCAAGCGTTCGTCATCGGCGCGCTGCCGGGCGTGCTCATGATCTTGCTGTACTTCGTGCACCCGGATCTGCTCGTGCCGCTGTTTACGACGACGATCGGCAACATCTTGCTCGGCGTCGCGATCGCGCTGTGGATGTCCGCGATCATGGTGGCGCTCCGCATCTTGAAGGTGGATCTATGACGCTCACCGTACAGGCTCTGCTGCTCATCGGCCTCGGCTGCATCGCGCTCGCGCTCGGCTTCACCAGCTATCGCTTGTCGCTCGTGCCGCCGCTGCCCCGCCCCACGCTCGGCTCGCGCGGCGAGCGGCGTACGCAAGCGCTGCAGGCCGAGGGATTGTTCAGCACCCTCGAGCCTGCGGTACGCAAGGTCGCGGCTTGGATCGCGCCGCTGCCGTTGCCGGTGCTGCGCGCCCAGCTGGACAAATCACTTCGCGAGGCGGGCAACTACTTGGGCATGTCGGCGGACGAGCTCCTCGCGCTCGGCGTGCTCAGCTCGTTCGGCTTTGGCTTGTCGTGCTTCGGCCTCGGCATGTACTTCGGCGTGCCGATGTTGGGGCTCGTGGTCGGCGCGTTCGCCGGCGTCTTGCTGCTGCACAACCAAGTGGCGGAGACGCGCGCGAGCCGGTTCAAGGCCGTCAACCGCGGCCTACCGACCGAGATCGATCTGGCCTCGATGTGCTTGGGTGCGGGCATGGACCTGCCCGGGGCGCTGCGCTTGATCGTGCAGCAACGCAACGACCCGAATGACGTGCTGTGCCACGAGCTGGCGCACTTGCTGCGAGAGCTCGACCTCGGCCATACGCGCGCGGCGGCGCTGCGCAGCTTAGAGGCGCGCGTGCCCACGGAGGCGGTGCGCGAGCTGGTAGGCGCGATCGTGCAGGCGGAGGAGAAGGGCACGCCGCTCGCGGAGGTGCTGCGCATCCAGGCTGGCATGCTGCGCATGCGGCGCACGATGCTGGCGGAGGAGTCCGCGTCGCGCGCGGGCGTCTTGATGATGATCCCGTTGGTGATGCTGCTGGGCAGCATCCTCATCATCCTGATGGGCTCGATGGTGATCACGACGTACGAATCGGGGATGTTCAAATGAATCGAGATGCCGGTATGAGCATGGAAACGACGGGGTTGGGCGCGCCGCGTGCGAGCGGCGCAGAGACCGACGGCGCACGCAAGGCGCCAAAGTCCGCGACGAGCCCGGTGCTGTACGTCGGCCTGGCGGTGGCCGTGGTCATCGGGGGCTTGATGGTGATGCGCGGCAAGCGGGCCCCGTCACTGGCCTCCCGCATGCCTGAGGCACCTTTGCTGCTCGGACCTCAACCTGGGTGCGGGGATCAGGGCCCTGCTGCGCTGGCGCGCGGCGTGGAGAGCGAGCAGGCGGCCATCGCGAAGGCGGAGCGTTATGCCTTCGATCCGCACGACGGGGTGGATGCCGTGCAGCTCTATGGATTGTCGTCGAGCTGCTATGCGACTGGGGGCGACCAGGCTGGCGCACGCCGAGCGGGCACGGCGGAGGCGGCTTGGCGGAGCAAGCTGGACGCTCAGTACCAGTCGCACCGGCTGCGCTTACGTCTGGCGCTCGACCGGGGTCAAAACGCGGAGGCCTACACGCAAGCCCGCGCGCTACGGGTCTTGCTGCGCAACGAAACGGGCCCCTACGTGGAGTGGCTCGCCGCCATCGAACGCACCTACAAACCCGCCGAAAAAGGCCGCCGCAACTCCTCCAAGAAAAAGAAGTCCTAACTCCCCAACCCGACCCGGGTTCAGAAATCCTAACTCCCCAACCCGACCCAGGTTCGGTAACTCTAGGCAGCACCAACCGGTCCGACCTGACCCAGGTTCGGGTTCATCCAGCATCGGTTTTCAACCGAACCTGGGTCGGGTTAGACGGGTTAGACGATCAATGAAGGGTCCGACGGGAGGTCCGCCTTCATGCGGGCGCATCGGCGTTCGCTACACGGCTCCGGGCATTGCGATTCGCCATGCTCGAACGAGCGCGGGCCTCACGCCGCTCATCATAGCGAGCGCATCATTGCACGAGCCGTCGGTTGACGTGACCTGCACAAAACAGGCTGATAGGCGTCGAGCACGCGCCCCTCATCGACGCGCACCTCGGCCGCCGACCTCGGATTACAGAGCCGGTTCTGCCGTTTCGGTACGGCCGCTCACGCTATCTGAGCGGCATGCATCACGCGCATGAACCACGTACCGTGCGGAAAACAAGTCGCGCGCAGACCGCTGCACCATTTATCGAGCGCGTCGCGGTAAGCCCGCCGAAACGCGCGGAGTTTGGAGACGGCGGCGGAGAAGGCCTCGGGCTGTCCTTTGCCTACCGCAAACTGCGGATTGCGGCCGCGGATCGGCTCCCAGCTCTTCGCGCGGTCGTACGGCGAAGCCTTGCGAACCCTCGTGGCGCCCACGAACTTCCGACCAGCATGTTGCACGTTCGCCCATGCTGTGCGCTCGAGCTCGTCGAGCTCGCGTCGAACGAGCTCCTGAATCTGCGCTGCCTCGTAACCGGGCAACTCGGGCATCGTGAGGTGCAGCGTGGCCTGCTCCGGCCACCGTGGGTTGTTGGGATCGAGGTACGCTGAGGGCCGTGCCACAGTGAAGTTCTTGTGACCGAGGTCTTCGGGTAACGTCTGAATGCCGGGCCAGTCTTGTGCGCAACGGACCAGGCCTGCGGCCACGGGATTGGCCATCACGTAGGCGAGTTTTTCGATAAGGGCTTCGGGCGTTAGAAGCTCGACGATCGAGGTGCGCTCGTGATCCCAGATGGGACCTTCCCACTTGCGGAGTACCTTCACTCCGAGCGCGAAAAGTCTGTGCAAGTCGCGCAGGAAGTCGGGCAGGCATCCACGCGTGTCGGTGACGATGAGGTGCTCGTGCGTAGACATGAGCACGACGGCGTGCACATCGATGCCGTAGTGACGAGCGAGGACCGCGAGCAGGAAGAGGTAGAGCTGGCTCACCTCCGGGTCAGGTCGCAGTAGATGAGTGCGCCGGACGGTGCGTCGAGTGATGAGGACGGTCGAGCCCGGCAGGATGCGTCGCGGTTGGGTCACGCGGTCGCAGCACTCAACGTTTGCTCCAGAAGGTACGCGCTGCAACATCGCGCACTTGCACGACGCGAGCTGGCGTGCCGTCCGCCAACCGGCGACGTACGCCAGCCCCCGGTGCCCCTAGTCAGCCAACCAACCCGAACCTGGGTCAGTCGGGCGTGCCAATCTGGGTCGGGCCGCCTAGGCCGCTAACCAACCAACGCGAACCTCGGTCGGGTCGAAACCGAACCTGGGTCGGGTCGGGTCGCGGTTGGGTTTGGTTGGGTGATGGCGAACCCGGGTCGGGTTGGGTCGGGTCGGGTTGTGATGGGCGTCAGCGTTTTTTGCGCAGCGAGTCGAGCTCGAAGCCGGGGTGTTTGCTCAGCATCCGGTAAGCCTTCTGACGTGTGATGCCCAGCGCGTCGGCGGCGCGCAGTACGACTCCATTGTTCTCGTCGAGCGCACGAACCAGCTGCTGAAACAACACGTCGTCGTCGTCCGGCACCGCCTCCACGCTGTTCGGCGCGTTCGAGGGCAAAGGCGGCGGGATGCGCGAGGCCTTCTGCGTGGACGATGTAGTCGCCGCAGCCGGCGCGTTCTGACGGTATTGCGCCGGCAAATGCTCGAGCCCGAGGACTGTCACGTCGTCGTGCATCGCCACCATGGCGCGCGCCAGCCACTCCAGCTCCCGGATGTTCTGCTTGAAGCGCTGCAAGCAGAGCCACTCGATCAGCTCGGGATCAAGCGACCGCGCCCCGCCGGCCTCTTCTTGTACGAAGAACCTGAACAGAGGCGGGATATCCTCGCGGCGCTCTTCCAGCGCAGGCAAGCGCACGGTGATCACTCCGAGCCGTGCGACCAGGTCGTTGCGGAGCTGGCCCGCCTCGACAACTTGCGCGAGCGGTGCCTGCGTCGCGGCCAGGACGAGCACGCTGATCTTCTCGGCGCGGCTTTCACCGACCGGCTGCACTTCCCATTCCTCGAGCACCCGCAAGAGCTTCGCTTGTGTCTTAGGAGGGAGCTCCAGGAACTCGTCGAGCAACAGCGTGCCGCCGTTGGCCTGGCGGAAATACCCCGGCCGCGCGCGATCAGCGCCGGTGAACGCCCCCTTAGCGTGACCAAACAGCTCGGCCTCGGCGAGCTCATGCGGGATCGCGGCACAGTTGACGCCGACGTACTCACCTTTGCGCTTGCTCCAAGCATGCAGGGCGCGCGCGACCCGTTCCTTACCCGTGCCGGTCTGGCCCTCGATCACGAGCGGTAGGCCGCGCTCGACGATCTTGCGCACCGGCTCGAGCGCTGCCCGCAACTTGTGTCCGCCGAGCAACCCAGGCGCGATTTCGTCGAACGAGCCGCCGCCGTCGTCGACGCCCGTGACGACGACGCCGACCCACTCCCCGAGCCTCAGCACGTCGCCCTCACTGAGCGCTGTGGGGTGGTCGATCAGCCGCCCATTAACAGATACGCCGTTGCGGCTCCCGAGGTCCCGGATGGCGAAGGCTGAGCCGACGGGCGTGATCTCCGCGTGCTCGCGCGAGATCTTCGCCCCCGATAGCACCGTTTGGCAGCTGTCGGCGCGGCCGATGACATGCCGGCCTTCGGGGGCCGTGAGCTTTCCGTGCTCAGGAAAAACCCAGAGGATCGAGGGCCGAGCGTCAGGAGGCAACCGCTGGCGGTGGCTCCGCGCGGTCTCCGTCTCGGGATCCAGGCTGGTCGGTTCAGTCATGAAATGGCCCCAGGACGCCCACACATACCAGCGGCCTGCGATGGCGTCCATTGACACGCCAAGCCTGTCGGCGCTGAAATTTTTCGCCGTTGTCCGAACGGATCGAGCGCGCATAAAATTCCGAGATGGTGTCGGACGAGCTGCCCCGTGCCGAGCTGGAGCGGCTCGAGCTGTTTGCCGCCGCAGACCTCAAGGCCCTCGAGCCCGCGCTGCGCAGCTGCACGGTCCGCAACCTCAACCTGGGTGAGATCCTGATCGTGGCGGGGCGGCCGAACGGGCAGTTGTATCTGGTCCTGTCCGGCCAGCTGAGCGTGCGGCTCGATGCGCCGGACGGGCCGGCGATCGCCGCGCTGGCCGCGGGGGCGACCGCCGGCGAGATCTCTTTAATCGATGGGGAGCCGGCCTCGGCATTCGTGGTGGCGGCGACGCCGACCCGGGTGCTGGTCGTCGATCAAGAGCTGGTTTGGATCCTCGCGGACTCGTCGCACGCGGTCGCCTACAACCTGCTGCGCACTCTGGCTACGCGCCTGCGCGGGGGTAACCGCATCCTCTCCGAGAACCTCGAGCAGCTGGAGACGTACCGCTTTCACGCGACGGTCGACGCGCTCACTGGCCTCTTCAACCGCCACTGGCTGCACAAGATGCTGTCGCGCCTCATGGAGCGGTCGCGGGGGCATAGCGAGCCGCTCTCCCTGCTGCTCATCGATATCGATCACTTCAAGGCGTTCAACGATCGGCATGGCCACGTGGCAGGGGACCACGCGCTGAGGGCCGTGGCCGGGTGTTTGCGCAGCGCCCTGCGCCCGACGGACATGATCGCCCGGTACGGCGGTGAAGAGCTGGCCGTGCTTCTGCCGGGGGCCGGTCGTGAGATCGCACGCGACGTGGCCGAGCGGCTGCGGCTCGCCGTACGCAGCACCCCAATCACGGGGCTCGACGGCCAGGCCCTGCCCGGCGTGACCGTCTCGATCGGAGTCGCTCAGCTTGAGCCCACGAGACCCGAACCCGGGTCGGCCTTTCAACCTGGGTCGGGAGCGGTCGCACGCGGGATGGCCGAAACCGAACCTGGGTCGGGTGGGGCAGTGGCCGGACCCGGGATGGCCGGAACCGAACCTGGGTCGGGTCGGGTGGGGCGGGGTCGGGTGGGGCGGGGTCGGGTCGGGTGGGGC
>Ga0190269_10001036_pt1 | contig 13595 bp, 10 predicted proteins | sample Popmic249IS_FD_133749 | JGI IMG/M metagenome (GOLD analysis project Ga0190269, IMG submission 133749) | Populus adjacent soil microbial communities from riparian zone of Blue River, Arizona, USA - 249 IS | ecosystem: Environmental > Terrestrial > Soil > Riparian zone | place: USA: Arizona...
CAAGAGCGGCGCGCCCGCGATCAGGCCCGCCGCGCTCCACCCACAACGCCGCAGGAAGCTGCGCCGCGTCAGGCCTCGACTATTCATCTGACACCGCGCGCATTGGCACTCTCGTGAGTCTAACGTTCCCGGGCGTGTGGATACCAGGAGTCTGCGAGATGTGATTTGCCGCTGATAGCTGCAGCGATGGCTGTGAGATCGCTGAGAATCTCCCGCAGCGCAGTGTGGAAACGGAAGCTTGTGTGCCCTGCGCGCGCAGAGCTGGAGCCGGGTTCCAGGTGCCACCCTGTCGACCACATTGGCCTAGCCGCCCACGCGCATATTGGCACATTTGGCCTACCCACTAAAACGCGCTTGAACGTGGCTCTCCGGGCAGACTGCAGGCAGAGTGCTGCTTGTGAGGTGACAATTGGGCCAAATCGGAATCAAGCTGGATGAGCGGCGCAAGGAGCCCTTGCACCGGCAGATTTTCGACCAGGTGGTCGCTCGCATCGAGACCAGGGCGTTTCCACCGGGGTTCAAGCTGCCGCCTTCGCGTGAGCTGGCGCGAGAGCTGGGCACGCATCGCAACACGGTGGCGCGTGCGTACGCCGACTTGGAGGACGCTGGTTTTGTGAGCGCGGGCGTCGGCCGCGGCACGTTCGTGCAGGCCATCGACAAGCCTGCCGCTGCAGCTACCGGCGGCGCACGCCAGCAGGAAGGCCTGCGCGAGCTGCCCTGGACGTCGCTGCTCGCACGCTCGGCGCGCAGCGAAGTGACTGAGCGCGCGCAGAAGCATGTGAGGAGCTCCGACCGAAAAGACGTGGTCAACCTCGCGCGCATGCAGCCTTCACCCGATTTGATTCCGGACGCGTTGCTGCGTCGCTGCCTCACGCATGTGCTCGCGCAGGACGGTTCTGCCGTGCTCAGCTATCCGCCGCCGCAAGGCCTGCCGCGCACGCGTCAGTTGATCGCAGAGACGCTGGTGCAGCGGGGCGTGCCTGCGCGCGCCGAGGAGGTGCTGATCACCTCGGGAAGTCAGCAAGGACTGGATCTCTTGACGCGCGTGTTGATCAACCCCGGTGACGTGGTGTTGATCGAGCCGACGACGTACTCGGGCGCGATCGATCTGTTCTCGCTCGCAGGTGCGCGGCTTGTGCCGGTTCCCATGGACGACCAGGGCCCTTCACCCGAAGCGCTCGCGCGCCTGGCGAAGCCGGATGTCAAGGCGCTTTACATCATGCCGAATGCCCACAACCCCATGGGGCACACGCTCGGCGCAGAGCGACGACGCGCGCTGGTCGCGTGGTCGCACGACGCAGGTATTCCGATCATCGAGGACGACTACGCTGCGGATCTCGCGCTCGGTGAGCACGCTTCGCCTCCGTCACTGCGCACGCTGAGCGGCGACGTGATCTACGTGTCGACGTTCAGCAAATGTCTCGCGCCAGGCCTGCGCCTCGGCTTTTTGGTCGCGCCGTCGCGGCTCTTGCCGATGTTCGCCTCGGTCAAGCGCATCGTGGACCTCGGCGCGTCGCCGATCGCACAGGCGACGTTGGCCGAGTTCATCGAGCGCGGGTATCTACGCGCTCACATGCGTGGTGTGCGGCGCGAGTACCGCGTGCGGCGCGACGCGCTGCACAGCGCGCTCCAGAAGCACTTGCCGCGTACATGCCGCTGGCAGCTGCCGAGTCACGGCGTCGTGATGTGGTTGCGCCTGCCAGAGGGCCTCGATCCGTATCAGGTGTACGAGGACGCGCTGGCTGCGGGCGTGCTCGTAAGCCCGAGCCCAGTGTGGTCAGTAGAGGGCGCGGAGCCACGCGAGCCCGCGCTGCGCCTAACGTTCTGCGCAGAAACGCCAGAGCGTTTGATCGAAGGAGCACGGCGCCTGGGTCTGGCGATCAAGGCAAGCATCACGGGCCCCCAGCATCAACCGATGCACGAAGTAGTCTAAACACTCCGCGCCGCAGTCAAAGCTTGGAACGTAGCCTCAATCGATCTCTGGAGCGCGGTTACGACCTCGACGTCGCCTCGAAAGCACCAAAGCCATGAACAAAAACACAAACACAACAAAGCTCGGCCTATCCGAGATGCTCAAAGGCGGAGTGATCATGGACGTGATCGACGCCACGCAAGCCCGCATCGCCGAAGAAGCCGGCGCGTGCGCGGTGATGGCGCTCGAGCGCGTGCCGGCGCAGATTCGAGCAGAAGGTGGCGTCGCGCGAGCCAGCGACCCTGCGATGATCCGCGCGATCCAACGCGCAGTGAGCATCCCCGTGATGGCGAAGTGCAGGATCGGTCACTTCATGGAAGCGCGCATCCTCGAGGCGCTGGAGGTAGACTTCGTCGATGAGAGCGAGGTGCTGACACCGGCAGACGACGAGCTGCACATCGACAAGTCGGAGTTTCGCGTGCCGTTCGTGTGCGGCGCGCGCGATCTCGGCGAAGCGCTGCGGCGCATCGCGGAGGGCGCGTCGCTCCTGCGTACGAAGGGCGAAGCGGGAACAGGCGACATCGCGGAAGCGGTGCGGCACCTGCGCAAGCTGCGCGGTCAGATCAGGCGCCTGACGCGACTGGGTGGCGAGGAGCTCGTCCACGCTGCGAAGGAGCTGGGTGCGCCGGTCGAGCTGGTGCGCAGCGTCGCGGAGAGCGGCAAGCTGCCCGTGCCCAACTTCGCAGCTGGCGGCATCGCGACGCCAGCCGATGCCGCGCTGTGCATGGCGCTCGGCGCGGAGTCAGTGTTCGTGGGCAGCGGCATCTTCTTGAGCGAAGACGCGCCGCGCCGTGCGCGCGCGATCGTGACTGCGGTCACACGCTGGCAGGACCCTGCCGTGCTCGCAGAGATCAGCACAGGCCTCGGTGCAGCGATGCGCTCAGTGCCGGTGAGCAGCTTGCGCGAGGGCGAGCGCTTCGCGGCGCGCGGGAGCTGAGCATATGGCGCGCGTAGGTGTGCTCGCGGTGCAAGGTGCGTTCGCGCGTCACGCAGAAGCTGTGCGTGCGCTAGGTCACGCGTGCGTGCTCGTGACTTCGCCCGCCGACATGCAGGGCCTCGAAGGGCTGATCCTTCCCGGGGGTGAGAGCACCGTGCAGCTGCAGTTAATCGCGCGGCTCGGCTTGGAGCCCGCGCTGCGCGCATTCGTATGCGAGGGTCTTCCGCTGCTCGCGACCTGCGCAGGGCTGATCCTCGCCGCTCGAACTGTGAGCGATCCCAGTCAACCGAGCTTCGCGTTCATCGATGCAGCTGTGAGACGCAACGGCTACGGACGTCAGCTCGACAGCTTCGAAGCGCGCGACGATGCGGACGAGCTGCCCTTGATCTTCATCCGCGCGCCGCGCATCACCGCGCTCGGTGCGGGCGTCGAGGTGCTCGCGCGTCACCGCGGTGAGCCTGTTCTGTTGCGTGAGCGCAATGTGACCTGCGCGAGCTTTCATCCCGAGCTCAGCGGCGACTTGCGTGTCCACGCAGCGGTGTTTGGCTCAGCGACTGTGTGACGATGTCCGATGCCGCTACTGACGGCCGGTTAGTTTGACCGAGCAAAATGTCGGATCGTTTTAGTGCACGATCGGGCATTTTCGGCCTACATTTGCGGGCATGCTCGTTAGCCTCGCTTATCGGTTACCCAGATGTTGGTCCTCCAACGTTTTCCTCATCCTTTCCGTGACCTTGTTCACCGGCTTCAGCGGCGCGTGTGGCAAGGACAAGCCGGGTGCAGCTGACGGCGGCATCTCGGGAATCGCTGGAAGCGGAGGCGCAGGAGCTGGAGCGGGTGGTGTATCTGGCGTTTCGGGTGCGGGCAGAGGGGGCACTGGCCCGCGCGAAGACGCCGGAACAGTCGATCCGGATGCGGGTCGCCCAGACGGCGGCGCCGGGCAAGGCGGTATGCCGAGCGCGGGCAAAAAGGCGCCGCCCACCGGCGGAACCTCGGGCTCGCCTGCAGTCCCGGGTCTGATGGAGCGCGACAGCGCGCGCGTGCTCCTGTCGGGCCACAGCCTGACTGACAACCCGATCGGCGATTACCTGCAAGACATCGCGGAGTCGCGCGACCGCGACTACGGCTGGGAGCAGCAGATCATCATCGGCTCGCCGCTGCGCTTTCGCACGCGCGGAGAGAGCTCGAGCGGCTTTGCCGGATACTCGATGGGCAAAAACCGTGAAGGCTCCGAAAAGGACCTCTTGCAAGAGCTGGAGTCCCCTACGGCGATCGGCGCGAGCGAGAGCTACGACACGCTGATCGTTACCGAGCGCCACGACATCATGGATGTGATCCAGTGGGAGGACACCGTGCCTCTCATGCGTCACTACCACGATCGTCTGCGCGAGCATGAGAGCAACGCGCGCACGCTGTTTTACCAGTCCTGGCCGGACATCGACAGCGGCGATCCGCAAGCGTGGATCACCTATCAGACAGAAGAGACGGCGGCCTGGGAGTGCGCTGCGTCCAAGGTGAATCTGTCATTGCAGCGGGATGGTGCGCCGCAAGCTGTGAGCGTGGTGCCCGTAGCGGTGGCGCTCGCGAAGTTCGTGGAGCGTGTGCTCGCCGGATCCGTTCCAGGCGTTTCAGATCTCAGCGATGTGTTCACCGACGATGTTCACGTGACCTCGCTCGGCGCGTTCGTGGCAGCTGCAGCTGCGTACAGCGCAACGTTCCAAGCATCGCCCGTGGGTGCACAACCTCCCTCGGGGATCAGCGCCGAAGCCGCGAATGTCGCGCTCGAAGTGGCTTGGGACGTCGTATCCAAGTACCTGCGTGCCGGCAGCTCGCAGTGGAACCGGAGCATGGAAGATTGCCGCACGCGTTTGAGCGCGCTGTGCCCGAAGTACATGGCGATCCGCGACCGCACGACCGACTGCAGCGTGTGGGGCAGGGCGGATGGCCCGATGAGCTGGCCAGACACGAGCTTCCCGCTGCCAGCGCCATGACAGCACGCTAGACTGCGCGAGATGGAAGAACACTTGCTGCGAGCGGCGGCGGAGCGCGTGGCCGAGCGCCTGGTAGGGCGCAAGCGCCTCCTGTTTATCACGGGCGCGGGCCTGTCCGCCGAGTCGGGTTTACCGACCTATCGCGGCATCGGTGGTCTTTATTCCACGGGCGATACCGAGCACGGCGTGCCGATCGAAGTCGCGCTGAGCGGGCCCATGTTTCAGCAGAAGCCCGAGCTCACGTGGCATCACATCGCGCGTCTCGAGCAAGCGGTGCGCGGCGCACAACCGAGCGAGGCGCACCACCTGATCGCGCGTTTGGAAGCGCGTCACGAAGTGGTCGTGCTCACGCAAAACGTCGACGGCTTCCATCGCGCTGCGGGCTCGACCAACGTCATCGATATCCACGGCGACTGTCACCTGCTCTTGTGCACCGCTTGCGACTTTCGCGAGCGCCGCGTGGACTACGCCGGCATGCAAGTGCCGCCGCACTGCCCCGCGTGTGGCGCGATCGTGCGGCCGGAGGTCGTGCTGTTCGAGGAAGCGCTGCCACAAGTGCAGCTCGCGCGCTTGGATGCCGAGCTACGCGAAGGCTTCGACGCGGTATTCAGCATCGGCACGACCAGCTTGTTTCCGTATATCGCGGGCCCGGTCGTGCAAGCAGTCAGGCGCCGCCGCTTGAGCGTGGAGATCAATCCGGATCGCACCGCTGTTTCCGAAGTCGTGGAAGTGAAGCTCGCATGCGGCGCGCACCGCGGCTTGCAGGCGATCTTCGAGCCGCAGCTGTAAGCGGCAGCGGATCCTAAGCGCACGCAAATCATCATCGGCTCGGCGCACTGTCGAGCGCGCCGTTCGTCCTGGCAGAATCAGGCGATTTCGGAAGGTAGTATGTCAGTTCTTGACCTGCAAGAGCGTGGTAGTGGAACTCACCGAGGTCAGCGTGCTGCAGTGCCGCGCGCTTGTTATTCGTAAACCTCGAGGGAGAGACACTATGAACTATCACCTTAAAGGTGCTTGTCTCGTTCTTGCTATCGTCGGAAGTGTCCTCATGGCCTGTGGTGGGGACGACGAGGGCAGCGACACCGGCAATCAGGCTACAGCCGGCACGCCTGCACGCAGTCTGCCCCCAGTTCCCAGTCGCACGGGCTCTGCTGGTAGCGGCACGGGCATCTTCGGGAGCTCGCAGATGTGTCCCATGACAGAAGCAGAGGCGACGGGCACTTGTACGCCCTCACGTGGTAACTGTCCGTACGGCGAGCGCGTATGTGATTGCGTCGAAGGCGCAAATACATGGGCCTGCTGGGCGCCGAGCGACTGTCCAACAACAGTGCCTGCCGAACAATCAGCATGCAGTGTGGTGGGTATGTCCTGTTCGCCGCAGCGCGGTGAGAACTGCAGATGCACGGCGGAAGGCTGGGACTGTGGAAACCTCGTCTGTCCCGCGTCGGAGCCTGCATTGGGCAGCGCGTGCGAAGAGGGCGATGGCGAGTGCACGTTCGGCTCGCGCACATGTGTTTGTGAGGATGACGTTTGGGCGTGTTGGGACCCGGCGACCGACTGTCCTGCAGCACCTCCGGCGGATGAATCTGCATGTTCGATCATCAACGCGAGCTGCCCGTACGAAGGTGGTCGTTGCACTTGTGGTGAATCAGGTTGGCGCTGCGGCCGGCGCGTGATGAATGATCCGGCGGAAGAAGATGCAGGCGTGCCTGATGGCGCAGCAGGCGCGAGCGGCAGCGGGCCGGCGACGGGTGGCGCGGGCGCGACCGCGGCAGGCGCTGGCGCTGCGGGCACCGCTGGTGCGGGCACTGCTGCTGCGGGCAGCGGCGGCGCAGCTGCGGCAGGCGCTGGTGGTGAAGCCGCTGCAGGTACGGGCGGCGCTCCGTAACGGATTGGAGTCTGCCTCGAAGATCACTCGGAAAACCCGGGTATCCTCGAGGCAGTCTCGTGATGTTTGGTCTGCGCTCGACGCAAGGCAGGTTCTGCAGGGGTTTGAGCGCTTGCGGGGGCTGGGTTTACGCCCGATACTCGCGCGCCTCGAGGCCCCACATGGCAGAAAATACCTTTACGCTCGGTACTCCGCTCAGCTCCACTGCCACGCGCGTCTTGTTTTGTGGCGCGGGCGAGCTCGGTAAAGAAGTGGTGATCGAGCTGAAGCGGCTCGGCTGTGAGGTGATCGCCGTCGATCGCTACGCACACGCGCCTGGCATGCAGGTGGCGGACCGCGCGCACGTGATCGACATGCTCGACCCGGCAGCGCTGCGCGATGTGATCGAGCGCGAGCGACCGCACCTGGTCGTGCCAGAGATCGAAGCGATCGCGACCGACGCGCTGGTGCAGCTCGAGAGCGAGGGGTTCCACGTCATTCCAACCGCGCGTGCCGCGCGCTTGACCATGCATCGCGAGGGTATTCGCCGGCTGGCAGCCGAGGAGCTCGGGTTGCCCACGTCGCCGTATGTGTTCGCCGATCGCTTCGAGGACTTTGCGGCAGGCGCGCGCAAGCTGGGCTTTCCCTGCGTCGTGAAGCCGGTGATGTCGTCGTCGGGCAAAGGCCAGAGCACGGTGAAGACCGAAGCCGACTTGGAGAAAGCGTGGAAGTACGCGCAAGCCGGTGGCCGTGCGGGGGCGGGGCGCGTGATTGTCGAAGGCTTCATCGACTTCGACTATGAGATCACGCTGCTCACGATTCGCCATCAGCTGCGCGATCAGATCACTACGAGCTTCTGCGATCCGATCGGACACCTGCAGATCGACGGCGACTATCGCGAGTCGTGGCAGCCGCAACCTATGACCGACGCTGCGCTCGCCGAGAGCCGGCGCATCGCGACCGCGGTGACTGCCGCTCTCGGCGGCAGAGGCATCTTCGGTGTGGAGCTGTTCGTGAAAGGCGACGAGGTCTGGTTCTCGGAAGTCTCGCCCCGGCCGCACGACACGGGCCTCGTCACGCTGATCTCCCAGAACCTGTCAGAGTTCGGGCTGCATGCACGGGCGATCCTCGGCCTGCCGATCCCAGCGATTCGGCGGCACGGCTACGCGGCCTCGTGTGCATTGCTCGTGAAGGGCGACTCGGACGCGATGCGCTTCGGCAACTTGGCAGAGGCGCTCGCGCAGCCCGACACCGACCTCAAGCTGTTTGGCAAGCCCGAGGTGCGCGGCTCTCGAAGGTTGGGCGTGGGTCTCGCGCTCGGCTCGAGCATCGAGGAAGCGCGGGCAAAGGCGCGCGGTGTGGTGGCTGCGATCGACGTTAGGCTGTAGATGGCAACCGAAGGACGACGCAAGACCAGCTCGACGACTGTGTTTGTCTTCGTGCTGGTGAGTATTGTCGCGTTGCTGGCGCTGGCTTGGATGTTCCGGCCGCCGCTCAAGAAGAAGGGATCGCCGCAGCCAGCAGCTGCGGCGGCTCCGCGCTAGCTCCGATCAATCGGCCAGGCACTCCTGGTTTTCATCGACGCCGTGCTGGTCGTAGTAGGCCTGAAACTCGGGGATCACGAGCTCCGGGATGTCTTCGTACAGGAAGGTGGCTGGCAGCAGGATGCCCATGCCGACTGCCATCGAAGCGATCGGGTTGATGATGTCGTCCCACAGCGGGCCGCCGCTCGCGCTGTTGTACAGAAACGCGCCGAACGTGCCCGCCGAGGTCTCGCGCATCTCGTCGCCCGAGCGCTCGCCGTAGATGGCGATCATCTCGTTGAGCGGCGTGGTGTACTGCGGATCATAGAACGGGATCTTCGCGAGCGCGGCGTTGTAGACCGCTTGGTCCTTGTCGAACAGCGCGTCGAGCTCCGCTTGATCTGGGTAGCGCGCGAGGATGTGAGCCGAGGGATCTTTCTTGCCGCCGCGAACCTTGTCCTCGAAGCGGATCAGGCCATCGGCGTGACAGTTGAAGCATTGCCCGTTGATCACGCGCTTGTCCTCGCGGTTTTCGTTCTGCGCGAGGCACGAGTTCGCATCCCAGCGCCGCTGTGACACAAAGCCCGTGAGCTGATAGTTCTGCATGCCGTTCGGCAGCGTGCAGATGTACTCGCGCGCGATGTACTGCTGCAGCCCGAAGCGCAGGTCATCCGGTGGCAGCTCGCCCGTCTCGAGGGCCGCAACAGCTTGCGTGCGGTACAGGAAGTCGTGGCTGATCCAGCACGCGCCGTACTCGGAGTCTCGCCGCTCCAGGATGCGGGGGTTCTGCGCGACGATCGACTCGTACACTCCGCCGAGCTTGCCCGGCTTGGAGTTGTCGACCTTCGCCTGCTCTTCCATCTGACGCTCGAACAGCTCGTTGCGCATGATGTACCCGTACACCGGGGCACGCGTCATCTGCTGGGCCAGCCAGTCGCCGCGCACGATCGCGGGCTTGCCCAGTGGCGCGCTGAGGATGCCGTAGTCGCCGCGCTTGGCTGCGGTCAACATGTAAGGCAGCGCGTCGGGCGTCCAAGCCAACGCGCGCACGTCGACGCGAGCGATGTACTTGTTGGTGTCGATGAACTCGGTCGCGACGATGTCCTTTGCCCATGACATCATGTTCGTAAGCTGTCCGACGCCGTAGCGATAGAAGTCGAGATCGCACTCATCGCGCCCTTCAGCCAGGTGGCTGAGAGAGATATAGAACGTCTGGCTCGCCGCTTCGGCATCGAGCATCACGGCGTCCTTCGCGACCATCTCGATCACGTCGGCGTCGGAGTATCCGGGCTTTGCGGCCGCGCACGCAGCTGGGGCCACCGGCGATTGATCGGGTGCGGGCTGCGGCGCGCTCTGTGCCGTGACCTCGGGGGCGCGTGGGACGACGAACGGGCTGCCGCTACCAGCGGCTGAAAGCGGGATCACCGTCCCGCGCTCCGTAGTGGCGATTGGATCACTACACGCTGCGAGCAAGAGCCATGCAACGACCGGTATTCCCTTGCGAATCATGCTTGTCCTCCAGCGGAGCCTGCCTATGGCACCCGCGCGTTCCTCGGGGCAAACGTCGGAGCACAGGGCCTGCCGAGCCGGCAGCTCCATCGCCTGCATTCCGTCAGCTCACATCGCGCGAACACGATGCCGCATTTCGGTGAGTGAGCGCTGCGCAGCGTTTCGGCTCACGCGCGGGGCGCACACGTGTGCGGGCTCGGATCTTTCTTGTGCGCTGTAGCTCCTGCGGCCGCCGCTTTGAGCTGCAGTGCGTCGCAGCTAACGGCGGCAACTTCGGACCCCTTAACGTGACGCGCCCGTCAACATGTCAAGCACGTTGACGGGCGCGTCAGAAGTGCTGACTGCCGCTATTCGACCTTCATACCTGCGAGGTCGCCCTTGTCACGCCACTCGCCCACCATCGCTTGGAACGCATCCCACCCGTACCCCCAGCTGCGAAACAGCGCCCAGTTGGGGCGCTCCTGGCCTTCGTTCGTGAAGTAGCTGGGCGTGCACGTGCGTTGGAACTCGGACATGTCCACCTCGATCTCTTTGAAGCGGCGCACGTACTCGTCCTGGGCTTCCTGGGTCGGCTCGACGACCTTCTGTCCGCGCTTCAGCAGCGTGCTGATGATGTAGGCGCTGTGATAGCCCTGCTGGCCAAACTGTTCGGTCACACTCGCGTTGAGACCGCCCTGGATGTAACCGATGTAGAACTGGTTCGGGAAACCATGCGTCATCGTCCCATGCAGCGTCTTCGGTCCCTCGGCCCAGTGATCGTAGATCGATAGACCGTCGCGGCCTTCGACGACGTCGATCCCCCAGCGCCGACGCAGCTCGCTCGTGACCTCGAAGCCACTCGCGAAGATCATGCAATCGACCGGGTGCTCCTTACCATTTGCGATGAAGCCGTTTTCGGTGATGCGCTCTAGGCCCTTCGTGTCCGCGACGTCGATCAGATCGACGTTGGGACGATTGAACGTCGGGTAGAACTCGTCACTCGACAAGGGTCGCTTACACAAGAAGCGGTAGTACGGCTTGAGTGATTCTGCAGTCTTCGGGTCCTCGACCATGGCGACCACGCGCTGACGCAGCCGCTCCATGACGCGAAAGTCGATCTTCTCGCGTCGCGCCATCAGCTCCGGGATGTCGAGCTGCGGCCAGCCCTCGTCGGCGAGCTCAGCTGCGAGGTTCCGGTTGATCTCGGTCCAGATGTCGCAGATGAGATCCGGCTCGCCGGGCCGGAGAAACTCCATCGCCGCGTGCTGGAAGTTGGCGAGGCGCGCCTTTTGCCAGCCCGGTTCCAAAGACTTCACCCACTCCTCGTTGGTCGGCGGGTTCGGCCGCTCATCGACCGTCGAAGGCGTGCGCTGCACCACGTACAGGTGCTTCGCGTACTTCGCGAGCTGCGGCACTGCCTGGATCGCGGTGGCACCCGTGCCCAGGATCATCACACGCTTGTCTTTGAGCCGATCGAGCTCAGGCTTTTCGTAGCTGCCGCCGGTGTAGCTGTAGTCCCAGCGCGACGAGTGGAAGACCTTGCCCTTGAACTGGTCGATGCCCGGGATGCCAGGGAGCTTCGGCATGTTGAGCACGCCGCAGGCGATGATCACGAAGCGCGCGCGCAGCTCGTCGCCGCGGTTGGTGCCGACGCGCCAGCGTTTGATCTCGTCGTCCCAGCGCATGCTCTCGATCAGCGTGTGGAAGAGGGCCTTGTCGGCGAACCCATAGCGATCGGCGATGTGGCGCACGTAGCCTTGGATCTCGGCGCCGTCCGCGAACTTCTTCGAGGGCATGAAGCCGGTCTCTTCCAAGAGCGGCAAGTAGCAGTACGACTCGTTGTCGCACTGGATGCCGGGATAGCGATTCCAGTACCAAACACCGCCGAAGTCACCCGCGGTGTCGACGTTGCGGATGTTGGTCACGCCCGCTTTCATCAAGTGATAGGACGCCATCACGCCACCCCAGCCTGCGCCGAGCACTACGACATCGAGCTCCTCGCTGATCGCTGCGCGCTCGGCCACGGGTTTGTGTGGGTCGCGCGCGTAGTGCTCTGCAGCGACACCGCTCGGGCGGAAGTACTGCTCTTGGCCCTCGAGGCGCACGCGCTTGTCGCGCTCTAATTTGTACTTCTCACGCAGTGCGTTCACGTCGAGTGTTTCGAACGCAGGCGTGTTCGTCGGATGGCAGGTCATAGTGCTCATCACCCCTAGCAAACAGTTGTCGATCGCTGTGCCATACGAACGACAAAGCGTCCACCGGTAGATCATGTTTAGCTTGTTCTATCGGCTGAAGAGCGCCTGCGCGTTTCGACGGAATCAGTGTCACCTGTCAGATCTACAAATGTGTGGTGTTTGTCAGGACACTAAGATTCGTTGGAAACTGTCAGATCGGCGGCGCCGCTCACGGCGGCAGTGGTGCTCGCAGCCGTACGGAGCACGCGCTAACCTTTTCCGCATCTGGTGACAGATGGCAAAAGACGTGAGCGGATATTCGGGACGGCCAAGGGCCGCAGCTCGCCCTGCCTGTGCAGGCTCAGCGTGCTGTCGCGGCAGCCGCTGTGCGCTGCGTGCGTGCTTCTGAAGGTGAGCTGCCTGTCCAGCGCTTGAAGGCACGATGGAACGCGCTCGGCGTCGCGAACCCGAGTGAGTAGGCGATCTCTTTGACAGGAATCCGCGGATCGCCGAGCAGACGCAGCGCACGCTCGCGCAGCGCTTCGGCGACGAGTGTAGGGAAAGCTACTCCCTCTTGCTCGAGGTGACGGCGCAGCGTGCGGCTCGACATGCCCAGCTTGCGTGCCACCTCATCCATGTTCGGAACGCGGGGGCATGCCGCTGCCAGCTGCTCGCGCACGCGCACACTCTCGCGCGGCTCACAACCCAGGCGGGCGAGAGCGCAATCGGCTTCATGGAGGACGGCTTCACTGAGCCGCGGATTGTACATGGGCACTGTGCGATCGAGCGACGCGCTGTCGAAGTCGACGAAGCAAGCGTCTGCTTCAAAAGCAAATTGATGCTCCCCGAGAATGCGCCGGTATTCGCGCATGTACATCGGCTCGGCGTGCTCGAAGCTGCAGCGCAGCGGGCTCTGTGCGTGACCGCCGAGGTGCCTGATCAGCATCGTGATGCCGACCACGGCAAACTCGGCCCAAGCACGCCGCGCGGGCTGCTGCATGGCCCCGAGCTCGAAACGCATGCGTGTCACAGGGCCACGCGCCTCGAACGTGCCGATCGGGAGCCCTCTGATGAAGAGCGCTTGGAAGTTCAAGAGCGCAGTCAACGCAGTGCGCGGGCTCGGCGACCACTGAGCGAGCGACGAGATGATCCCGAAGTTGCTGGAAGGCGAGCGCTCGCCCCAGTGCAAACCGAACGCCGGGTCGCGCGTGAGCTCGACGGCCGCATCGATCAAGCGCGCGAAGCTGTCGATGTCGAGCCAGTCAGCACCGACATCGCGTTCACCGAACGTGCAGCGCGCGGCGGCTTGGACACGATGTCGCGGAACGCCATGCGCTTCTGCCGCGTCGAGCACTGCGTGTGCCAACACCACCGATACGGTCGTGCCGCTGCCTGCTGCTGTAGCAAGCCGTTCGTGCAACGACTTGCGATGACTCGAGTCCCAGCTTTCAGCTTCTGAACGCGCGCGCACGAAACACAGAGTATGCGCGGATGGCGCATCTGCCAAGCCGGTGCAACGCGTTCCATGGTGGCGAGCTCCCGCGGTCCTTGTTTGGGTGAGTAGTGTGACTTCGGGTAGCCGATCGCGTCATGAAGCGCGCGCTCCGAGTATTGGGCATGCAGCGCAATGCTGCGATTGCCTC
>Ga0190269_10001037_pt1 | contig 13578 bp, 12 predicted proteins | sample Popmic249IS_FD_133749 | JGI IMG/M metagenome (GOLD analysis project Ga0190269, IMG submission 133749) | Populus adjacent soil microbial communities from riparian zone of Blue River, Arizona, USA - 249 IS | ecosystem: Environmental > Terrestrial > Soil > Riparian zone | place: USA: Arizona...
CGAGCGTTCATGATTCGCAAACTCCGGCAAGTGCGAGGGGCGCGCGCCTCGCACAATGCATGAGTCCGATCGCAGCGAAGAGCCGCTCAACGCGGGCGCGCGCTGGGCTACCTAGCCGGACGCGCTGTCATCTAGCGTCGAGCTCGGTCCAGACCTTACGGACCATGATCTGCTCCGGGCCTTTGCGTACGCAATCATCAGACGACCAGGTCAACGACGACGATCAGGTCAACGACGACGGGACGGGGCGGCCCCTTTGAAACACTGCCTAGTTCACGCAGCAGAGCTCGAGCGGCGAGGCTGGTTTTACGCTGCCTGTGACCGGCGCGCTCGCGCTGCAGGTGGGGTCGAGCGGGAAGCCATCGTAGAATGCCGGAGGGCTGTAGGTGCTTAGGACGCAGGTCTTTTCGCCGTCCTTGAGGCTGCTGTCGACGGTGTTGCAGCTCCAGTCGTGGCCGAGGTTGACGACGATTTGACTGCAGCTGCCGCCTCGCGCAGAGCAGCCACAGCTGCCGCAGGTGCGTTCGTCGGTGTATTCGCGCTGCCAGGTCTGCAAGCTGGTGGACCCCGGGCAAGCTGCAAGCTCGCGCTGGGCGCAGACCTGACCGGTGCTCGGCTTCGGCACGCAGGCTTGGCCCACGTTGCAGCCGTTGCGCTTCGCGCTCGTCATGCACAGCTTCATGGTGGTGCCCCAGGTGGGCGGCAAAGCGATCGCGCTCCCGCTCGAGCTGCAGGCGTCTTCGCTCTTGACGACCTTGGCGCGCCAGCCCGCGGGCGTCTCGATGCCCACCGACGAGCCCACCGGGCCCGAGGTGCAGCCTGGCTTTTGCGGGATCGCGACCATGGCCTGCTTGCCCGCGCTGTACGGCGGGATGTCCGCGGTGCACTCGGTCGTCGTCGCGTAGAGCCACGCGTGCGGCGTGCACGTGGTGGGCACGGGGCGGCAGGAGCAACCGCCGCAGCCTGGATCGTTCAGCCCGCGATGGATCAGCTGCACGCCCTTGTCGTAGCCGAGCGGGCAGACGCTGGTCTCGGGCACCAGCACGCCGACGACGCTGCCGTTCGGTACGCACTGCGTGACCTCGCTGCACGCTGGATCGGCGCAGTCGAGCTTGCCGTTGCAGTCGTCGTCGACGCCGTTGTCGCACTGCTCGGCGCCGCGACGCTCACACGCGGGCGCGCCTCCCGCGGCGCCCGCCGTGCTTCCGCCGCCCGCCTGCGCGCCGGACTGGCCTCCTCCGCCTCCTCCGCTGCTTCCAGCTGCAGCGCGCTGCCCGCCGCTGCCGGCCGCGCGCTGCCCACCGCTGCCGCCCTCCTGCGCAGCGCCCGCCGCACCTTCGCCGCCATCAGCGGCTGGCTCACCGGCGCGATCTCCGCCGACCGTGAAGCGCGGCAAGGTGCTCGCGGCTATCTCGCCGCTCTCACAGCGCGCGGTTCCGTCCGGCGCCACACAGGTCTGCGCCTCGTCACAGTCCAGCTTGTTCAGACACTCGCCATACAGCAAGGTCTTGAGCAGCAAGGTTTGGTGCTTGATGAAGCTGCTCTTCACCTTGCTGCGCGCCACGCGCTTGCCTCTGGCGTCGATGTGGATCGTCACCTCGAACACGTGGTCCTCGTGTCCGGGCTTGGCCATCAACGCCAGGGACGCCGGCCAGTTGAACTCGTCGCTGACGAGGTCGTACTCCTCCGCCTCGCTCTGCGTCAGCTCACCACCCTGCGGCCCGCTCGAGATCTCGATCTGCATGTGATCGGCCGCGAGCTTCACCAGGCGCTCGGCCTCGATCTGCAGCAGCACCTCGGTGCGCGGCACGACCGTGTTCGATTTGCAGCTCGCGAGCGACAGCAGCGCACACACGCACAGCGCTCTGTTCATAGCGGCCGCACCCGCGTAGCAGGGCCGAGCAGCGCCGGGCCTTCCAACGTGCGCGTGCTGGACGAGCCGAGCGCCACGCCCGCGACCACGGCGCCGATGGCCACCGCTCCGAGCCCCGTCCAGAACCACCAGCGGCCGGTGATGGGCGTGCTCGTGTCCGCCGGAGCGGCTTCACCCGTGGCGGTCCCGTCCGCGGTCGCATCTACGGCCACCGCTGCGCGCGCCGTCTCGGCAGGCGTGGGCACGACGGGTGCCGGCGTTGCAGCCGTCGGCGGCGCGGTCGCGGGCGCCGCGCTCGGCGGCGGCGTCACGAGCGCTGGCGCTGGCTTCGATTTGCTCAGCGCATCTTCCAAAACTCGAATGCGCTCCTCGACGACCTCACGGTTGGTTGCCTCCGGGGTCTGGCTCAGATAGCTGCGATACGCGTCGACGGCCTCGCGATCGCGCCGCAAACGATCGAGGACGGTGCCGATGTTGAACTGCAAGGCGGCGCGTCCGCTCAGATCGTACGCGTCCTTGAAGTACTTCAGCGCGCGCTCGTAGCGGCCCTCGTCGAAGGCCTGCTTGCCGAGGCGGAACAGATCGCGCGCCTCCTGATCGTCCACGGCCGCCGGTGCCCCACCCGGCTTGGGCTGCGCCTGGCCCTCTGCCGCTGACAGCAGCAGGACGCACAGCGTGGCACAGCAGGCTAACCAGCGAGCGAACGGCATCCGAGCCTCCTCGAGCAGGCTCCAGATTAACACGAGGTTGCCAGCCGCCGTCGGCTGCAGTTCCGGGACGTGCGATGTAGTCGCGTGCATGTACGCACGCGACTCGGTAGGCTCGCGGGATTCAGGTACGCACTCGCACCCTCGTCGTGCACTTCGCAATAGCAGACACCAATCTTTTATGCTAGATGGCGCTGGTCGCCATGCCTGTTCGTCCCACCTACCTGCCTCGCCGCCTGTCCCCCCACCTCGCGCTGGCTCTGCTCTCGATCTTCGGCTGCCAGCAGGAGCCGGCCGCTGCGCCGCGCGAGCAAGCCGGCTCCGCACAGGCCCGCGTGGTGCGCATCTCGCGCAGCAAGCAGCTGACCGGGCTCGCCGTGCTGGAGCAGCGCGGCCTGCTGGAACAGAAGCTCGCGCCGCTCGGCTTTCGCGTGGAGTGGCTCGAGTTTCTCGCCGGACCCCAGCAGTTCGAGGCGTTCAACTCCGGGGCGCTCGACATCACCTACACCGCGGAGTCACCCCCACTGTTCGCGCAGGCCGCGCGCGGTCCCGTGCTGTACGCGGCCGCCACGGCCTCGAACGGGTCGCTGGTCTCGCTCGTCGTGCCTCCGAGCTCCACCGCGAAGAGCATCCGCGACCTGAAGGGCAAGCGCATCGCGTTCCAGAAGTCGTCGATCGGCCACTACCTCACCATCAAGGCGCTCGAGGCGGAGGGGCTTCAGCTGTCCGACATCGAGCAAGTGCACCTGGCTCCGCCCGACGCGAGCGCCGCGCTCACGAAGCAAGGTGTCGACGCATGGTTCATCTGGGAGCCGTTCGTGACGCGAGCGGTGCGCACGGGCATCGGCCGCGTGCTCTTGGACGGCACCAAGCTGCGCGACACCACCAACTTCATCTCGGTGCGCTTACCTTTCGCCGAGCAGCACCCGGAGGTGGTGCGCGCCTACCTGGATGCGCTGCAAGCGGAGGAAGCCTGGAGCGCGGAGCACAAGCACGAGGTCGCCGTGCTGCTCACGAACCAACTCGCCATCGACGTGCCCACGCTCGAGGCGATGCACGAAAAGACGCGCTTCGGCATCTTTCCCATCACCGAGCAGGATCGACGCAAGCAGCAAGAGGTCGCGGACCTGTGGCACGCGCGCGGCTTTCTGCCGCGCAAGATCGAGGTGGACTCCGGCTTCCTGTCGAACGAGCGCTACGCGGCGCTGTACTCCCCCGAGCTGCTCGCGCGCGCCGCCCTGCCGCGCTGAGCTCTTCGAACCCGCCGCCGTGAGCGGCATCACGGCACCTTGACCATGGCCGACAGCTCTTCCCTGCCCCAGACCGCCGAGCCGCCCGCGCTCGGTCCACTCGAAGCGTTCCGCCACCGCGACCTGCGGCTCTTTCTGCTCGGCGCGCTGCTGTCGACCGTGAGCATGCAGATGCAGGCGGTGGCCGTGGGCTGGCAGGTGTACGCGCTCACGGGCCGCGCACTGGATCTCGGGTATGTGGGGCTCGCGCTGTTTCTGCCCGCGCTGCTGTTCTCGTTCGCCACGGGATCAGTGGCCGACCGGCTCGATCGCCGGCGCGTGATGATCGCCTGCCACGTGGCGCTGAGCGCCGGCATGTTGCTGCTGTACGTGTTTGCCACGTGGTCGAGCTCCGTCGCGGCCATCTATGCCGTGCTCGTGTTGATCGGCACCGCGCGCGCGTTTCAGGGGCCCACCGGGCAGGCGCTGATGCCGAACCTCGTGCCGCTTCCGGTGTTCCCCAACGCCGTGGCCTGGAGCTCCAGCACCTGGCAGATCTCCGTCGTCGCAGGCCCGGCGCTCGGCGGCGCGCTGTACGCGACGTTCGGTGCGCGCGGCGTGTACGCGTGCTCGGCCGCGCTCGAGCTGATCACCGTGGGGGTGCTGCTCGTCATGCGTGCGCCGAGTGGCGCGCGGCTCGCGGCGAGCTCGCAGAGCGCGCTGCGCGAGCTGTCGGCTGGGCTCCGCTTCGTGTGGCAGAAGCGCGTGATCCTCGGCGCCATCTCGCTCGACCTATTCGCCGTGCTGTTCGGCGGCGCGGTGGCTCTGTTGCCGATCTTCGCTCGCGACATCTTGCACACCGATCCGCGCGGCCTCGGCCTCCTGCGCAGCGCACCTGCGATCGGCGCGCTCGTCGTCGCGGTGTGGCTCGCCTACCGGCCGCTCACGCGCCGCGCGGGCGTGGTGATGTTCGCGTGCGTGGGCGTGTTCGGGCTCGCCACCATCGTGTTCGGGCTGTCGCGTAGCTTCGCGCTGTCGCTCGGAGCGCTGGCCCTGTCCGGTGCGGCCGACATGGTGAGCGTGTTCGTGCGGCACAGCCTCGTGCAGCTGCGCACTCCGGACGAAATGCGCGGCCGCGTCGCAGCGGTCAACATGATCTTCATCGGCGCCTCGAACGAGCTCGGCGAGTTCGAGTCGGGGCTCGTCGCCGAGTGGCTGGGCACGGTGCCAGCGGTCGTGTTCGGCGGCCTCGCCACGTGCCTCGTCGTCGTGCTGTGGATGCTGCTCTTTCCGGCCTTGCGGCGCATCGATCGCCTCGGCGAATCGCACGGATCGCAGCTGTAAGCGTCAGTCGTTGTCGAGCACCTCGCCCCGCAGCGCGAGCGGCTCGCCGAGCCAGCACGCGTGCAGCAGATGATCGTCGCGCGCGCGCCCGGTGTTCGGATGCAAGAGCACGCTCAGCCCCTGGCGATTCAGCATCAACCAAGGCAGCAATTCGGGCAGCACATCGCGCGCGAACGCCACCTGATACATCGGAGCCGTGTGCGGCCCGATGGCCACGTCGTGCACCCGCCCGAGCTGCACGGCGAAGCGCCCCCCGATCTGCTCGCGCACGACGAGCGCGCGGCCGCGCTCGTCCGGCGTCCGGAAATAAATGTGCACGTGATAGCTCTCGATGCTGCTGATGTCCGCGGGTACGTCGCTCATGCCGTGAGTGTGCGCGCTTCAGAAGCTTCACGCTCGCGATCTTCGTTCGCTACGCCTCGGGCGCGGCCGCGTGCTAGATCCCTGGGCTCAACTTTCGCACAGGAGCGTCCATGCAATACCGCAGGCTCGGCCGGGCAGGCCTCAAGGTGAGTGAGCTGTCGTTTGGATCGTGGGTGACGTACGCGAACCAGGTGGATACCAGCCTGGCGCGCCGGCTTATGGCGACCGCCTACGAGCAGGGCGTGAACTTCTTCGACAACGCCGAGGTGTACGCGGACGGGCAGAGCGAGGTCGTGATGGGTGAGGCGCTCAAGGCGCTCGGCTGGTCGCGCCTGAGCTACGTCGTCTCGACGAAGCTGTACTGGGGCATCAGCGAGGGCCTCGGCACGGTCAACGGCAAGAACACCCTGAACCGCAAGTACCTGCACCAAGCCATCGACGCTTCGTTGAAGCGCCTGCAGCTCGAGCACGTGGATCTGCTGTACTGCCATCGCGCCGATCCCGAGACGCCCATCGAAGAGACCGTACACGCGCTCCACGACCTCATCGTGCAGGGCAAGGCGCTGTACTGGGGCACGAGCGAGTGGACCGCCGACGAGATCCGCGCGGCGTACGCGGTCGCGGAGCGCTACGGCTGGCACAAGCCGATCGTGGAGCAGCCGCAGTACCACCTGTTTCACCGCACGCGCGTGGAGCAAGAGTACGCGCGGCTGTACGAGGACATCGGACTGGGGTTGACCACGTGGAGCCCGCTCGCCTCGGGCCTCTTGACCGGCAAGTACAAGAACGGGATCCCGCGCGACAGCCGCGGTGCGCTGCCGAGCATGGACTTCCTGCGTGACGCCCTGACGGACAAGCAGCGCAATGCCGCCGTGAGCCAGCTCGACGCGCTGGCGCGCGACCTCGGCGGCAGCGTGGCGCAGCTCGCGATCGCGTGGGTCACCAAAAATCCGCGCGTGAGCTCGGTGATCCTCGGCGCGAGCAAGCCCGAGCAGCTGGACGAGAACCTCAAGGCACTCGCCCTCGCCCCCAAGCTCACGCCCGACGTGCTGGCCCGCATCGACGAGCTGACCCTGGCGCTGAGCAGCTGAGCGCATGCCCGTACCGCGCCGCCTCTCTCAGCTGCAGGAGCACCAGGCCGCGCTGCGCGCTTGCCGCCGCTGCGGCGACATGCACCCGCCCTCCATCGTGGGCAACGCGGTGCTGTCGCCGCTCTTGCTCGTCGGGCAGGCGCCTGGCGACAAGGAGCCCGCGCTCGGCCGGCCGTTCGCGTGGACCGCCGGCAAGCAGCTGTTCAAGTGGTTCGAGGGGCTGGGCCTGCCCGAAGCGCAGTTTCGGGCGCGCGTGTACATGGCCGCTGTCTGCCGCTGCTTCCCGGGCAAGCGCCGCACGGGCGGTGACCGCGTGCCCTCGCCCGAGGAGATCGCCACCTGCCGCCCGTGGCTGCAGCGCGAGATCGAGCTCTTGCGCCCGCAGCTGATCGTACCGGTGGGGCAGCTCGCGATCGGCCAGTTCCTGCCGCCGCGCCCGCTGCTCGAGCAAATCGGTCAGCGCGGCACGTACGCCCACGGCCCGCAGCAGATCGACGTCATTCCGCTGCCCCACCCCTCCGGCGCGTCGCCCTGGCCGCGCATCGAGCCCGGCAAGACGCTGACCGCACGCGCGCTAGCGCTGATCGGGGAGCACCCGGCCTTTCGCGCGCTGCTCGACGTGTAAGGGTACAAACACGTGCAAAGCCGCGCTTGCGGGCGGTGACGAAACTTGTGAGCCTCGGCCTACCGGAGCTCACCACCATGGCGTCCAAGAACATTTACGAGCGAGACCTCGACCGTCAACCTGCCAACTTCGCCCCTCTGACGCCGCTGCGCTTCCTCGCCTGGAGCGCGGAGGTGTACCCGGAGCGCAGCGCCGTGATCCACGGCACGCGGCGCTACACCTGGCGCCAGACGTACGAGCGAGCGCGCCGCCTCGCTGCAGCCATCAGCAGCAGGGGCATCGGCCGCGGCGACACGGTCTCGGTCATGCTGGCGAACACGCCGGAGCTGTACGAGGCCCACTTCGGCGTGCCCATGGCCGGTGCGGTATTGAACGCGCTCAACACGCGCCTGGACGCGGACGCGATCGCGTTCATGCTCGGCCACGCCGAGAGCAAGCTGCTGATCGTGGATCGCGAGCTCTCGCCCACCATTCGCGCGGCGCTCGCGCGCTGCGCGCACAAGCCGCTCGTCATCGACGTCGACGACCCGCTGTACACCGGCCCCGGCGAGCGCCTCGGCGAGCTCGACTACGAGGCGTTTCTCGCGAGCGGCGATGAGCGCTTCGAGATCCGCTGGCCCGAAGACGAGTGGGACGCGATCGCGCTGAACTACACGTCGGGCACCACGGGCGATCCGAAGGGCGTCGTGTACCACCACCGCGGCGCACACTTGAACGCCGTCGGCAACATGCTGCAGTGCGACATGCCTCGGCACTCCGTGTTCCTGTGGACGTTGCCGATGTTCCACTGCAACGGCTGGTGCTTTCCGTGGACGATGGCTGCGAACGCGGGCGTGAACGTCTGTCTGCGCAAGGTGGAGGCCGCCGCGGTCTTCGACGCCATCCGCACGCACAAGGTCACGCATTACTGCGGCGCGCCCATCGTGCATACGACGCTAGTGAACGCCGCGCCGGAGCTGCGGCGCGGCATCGATCACAAGGTGCGCGGCTTCGTGGGCGGCGCGGCGCCCCCCGCGGCCATGATCGAGGGCATGACCCGCATGGGCTTCGAGCTCACGCACGTGTACGGGCTCACCGAGGTCTACGGGCCCTCCGCGCTTTGCGCACGCCACGAAGAGTGGGACGCGCTCGACATCGGCGCGCGCGCCGAGCGCAATGGCCGGCAGGGCGTGCGCAGCCTGTTGCAAGACGAGATGACCGTGGTCGACACGCGCACTCTGCAGCCCGTGGCGGCAGACGGAGAGACGATCGGCGAGATCGTGTTCCGCGGAAATCTGACCATGAAGGGGTATCTCAAGAACCCCAAGGCCACTGCAGAGTCGTTTGCGGGCGGCTACTTCCACTCCGGCGATCTCGCGGTCTTGCAGCCGGACGGTTACGTGAAGATCAAGGATCGCGCGAAGGACGTCATCATCTCGGGAGGCGAGAACATCTCGTCGCTCGAGGTGGAGGACGCGCTGTGCCGGCACCCCGCGGTGCTGCTGGCTGCCGTCGTCGCGCAGCCTGATGCCAAGTGGGGTGAGTCGCCGTGTGCGTTCGTGGAGCTGAAGGCGGACGCACAGGTCAGCGAGGCCGAGCTGATCGATCACTGCCGGCAGCACATCGCACGCTTCAAAGTGCCGCGGCGTGTCGTGTTCGGCGTCTTACCCAAAACCTCGACAGGCAAGATCCAGAAGTTCGTGCTGCGCGAGCAGGCTCGCTCGGCCTCGGCGATCGAGTAGAGTCGGTCGCGGCGCATGACGGACCCGCTCGACCGCGATCTGACCGCTCGACTCTGGCGCACACTCGGCAGCGACGAGCGCGCGCTCGGGCAGCTGGAGCTGAGCGGGCCGCGCGCGCTCTTGCCGTCGGTCTACGACGTGGACGCGCTGGCGGCGAGCGCGGTGGCGCTCGCCCTGCTCTCGATCGCCGAGCTCTCGGCGCTGCGCTCAGGTCGCGCGCTGCCGCAGGTCCAGCTCGATCGGCGGCAAGTCGCGGCGCTGTTTCGCAGTGAGCGCTACGTGCAGCCGCGCGGCTGGCAGCTGCCACCGATGCTGGACGAGCTGATGGGCGACTATCCCACGCGCAACGGCTTCATCCGGCTGCACACGAACTACGCGCACCACCGCGCCGCGCTCCTGGAGGTGCTCGGCGTCGCCGACGCGCGCGCGGCCGTGGCAGAGGCCGTGCGCGCGCACGAGTCCGAGGTGCTGGAGGAGGCGGTCGTCGCCGCTGGTGGCTGCGCGGCTGCGCTGCGCACCACGGCCGAGTGGCAGGCGCACGATGCGGGGCGCGCGCTGGCGCACGAAGGCGTGTTCGAGCTGCAGACGCGACCCGGCCGCTTACAGCTGCCGGAGCTCGGCAGCGCACAGCTGCCGCTCGCGGGCGTGCGCGTGCTCGATCTGACGCGCGTGATCGCCGGGCCGATCGCCACGCGCCTTTTGGCCGCGTACGGCGCGGAGGTCTTGCGCATCGATCCGCCCGGCTTCGAGGAGGTGGGCGCGCTCCTGACCGAGACCACGGTCGGCAAGCGCCGCGCGTTTTTGGATCTGAAGAGCTCGGATGGGCGCGTGCGCCTCGACGAGCTGCTCCGCTCCGCACACGTGCTCGTCTACGGCGGGCGGAACGGCGCGCTCGATCAGCTGGGCTTCACGCGCGAGCATCTGCTGGAACAGAACCCGCAGCTCTGCGTCGTGCGCGAGAACGCGTACGGCTTCACCGGTCCCTGGGCGCATCGCCGCGGGTTCGACAGCCTGGTGCAGATGAGCACGGGCATCGCGGAGCGCGGCATGCGGGCGCTCGGCGCGAGTCAGCCGCGGCCGCTGCCCGCGCAGGCGCTCGATCACGCCACGGGCTACTTCGTGGCAGCGGCCGCGTGCACCGCGCTCACGCGCGCGCTGCGCGAGGGCCTGCTGAGCGAGACGCGCTGCTCGCTCGCGCGCTGCGCAGGGCTCTTGATCGAGCTCGGTGACGCGCGCGATCCGCGGGGGCCCGAGGTCAGTCAGCTCGACATCGACGCGTACATGGAGCTCGCGCAGACGAGCTTCGGCGAAGTGCGGCGCGTCGGCCCGGCCCGAGGAATCCACGGGATCGCGCCCGCGTGGGCGCTCGCAGCCGGCCCGCTCGGCAGCGATCCACCCGCGTGGTCCGCAGCTCAGTGAGGGTCGGGGTGAATGCGGCTGTCTGCGCTCAGCTCGAGCAGGTCGAGCTCCGCCTCCGCTGCGTGGAACGCGTCGTCGCCGATGACCGAGCGAGCGCGCAGCGCGACGAGGGTCTGGCGTTGCACGGCGACCACTTCGCGCTGCAGACCGGACAGGCCCGGCGGTGCGCTTTCGCTGCCTTCGGACTCGCGCTCGTCGCTCTCGGCTGCACGCAAGCGCGCGGTGTACTCGCGTCGCAGCAGATCCGTCGCGGGCGCGTGCGGGGCGTGCTCCAGCGCTGCGAGCACGGCGCGCGCCGTCTCCACGCGCGACAGCCGCAGCTCGCGCTCGACCGAGCCCTCGTCCTCCAGCTTCAACCACTGCAGGAGCGGCCGCAACGTGAGGCCCTGCAGCACGAGCGTGGTGAACACGACCGCAAACGCCGCGAGCAGCACGAAGTCGCGCTGCGGAAAGCCGTAGCGACCGCCGGGTAACGCGAGGGCCGCGGCGAGGGTCACGATCCCGCGCATGCCGCACCAGGAGATGACCAGCGCCGAACCCACGCTGGCCGGGCCGCGCTCGTGCGCGTCGAACGCGCCGCGCCGGCGCAGTCGCGCGCGCAGGCTGGCGCTGAAGCCCATCCAGAACAGCACGCGCACGCCGATCACCGTCAGGCACACGGCGACGACGGGCCACAGGTAGCTGCTGAAATCTGCCGCTGTGAGCCGCTGACTGACGCCGCGCAGCGACAAGCCGATCAGCACGAACGCCGAGACGTTCAGCACGAACACGGCCACGTCCCACACCGCATACGAGGCCATGCGCCGGTCGGCGCCGATCACGTGAGGCGTGTGCCGGGCGAGGGTCATGGCGTACGCGACCAGGGTCACGATCGGCGAGAGCTTGAGGTTGTCTGCCAGCAGCCACACCACGAACGTGCTCAGAAACTGCGTGAGCACGGCGCTCGGGATGTCGGTCAAGCGCGCCGAGAGCCAGGCGTAGAGGCGCGCGAGCGCCACACCGAGCAGCACACCGCCCCCGCACGTCACGAGCAACATCGGCGCGACGGACCAGCCCGAAAACGTGCCGGTCATCGCGGCGGCGACCGCGAACCGATACACGAGCAGCGCGCTCGCGTCGTTGAAGAGGCTCTCGCCCTCGAGGATCACGACCAGGTGATGCGGCAGCCGCAAGCGGCGCAGCACGGCCGTCGCCGCGGAGGCGTCCGGCGGCGCGACGATCGCGCCCAGCGTCACTGCCACGGGCCAGCTCATGCCCGGCACGAGGCTGTGAGCGACCCAGGAGACGGCGAGCACCGTGAGGCCGACCATGACGAGCGCCAGCGCGCTCACGGACAGCAGGTTGCGGCGCAAGTCGCGAGGGGATGCATCGAACGCTGCGTCTAGCAGCACGGGCGCGAGCAGCAGCGTGAGCGCGAGGTCGGGGTCGAGCGTCAGGTCGGGCGCGCTAGGCAAGAGGGCCAGCACCGCGCCACCGAGCGCGAGCAGCGCGGGGTACGGGACATCCAGGCGTGAGGCGATCGACGAGAGCACCACGCCGAGCAGCAGCATCCCGATCACCAGCTCGAAGATCGCCATCGTCGGCCCCTCTCCTGGTGTGCGGCGAGCCGTCGTGGCGTGGAAGGCAATTGTGTCATCCTGGTGCTTTCGTGCTCGTCTGGTGCCGCCGTGAGCAGCGAAGCCGCCCGCGCTGTCGAGCCCATGCAGAAGGCATGCGAGCCAGCGATCACGCGCGCGCGGATCGCGGGCGCAGCGCGCTCACTACGAGCTCGCGAAAACAACGACAGGCCGCGTCGGTGTGTGTGCGCTCGTGCCAACCGAGACCCATCTCGAGCTCGAAGCCGAGCGGTGCAGGAAAGCTCGCGAGCGTGAGCGGCAGGTGGCGTGCGTAGTGCCGGGCCACGCGCTCCGGCAACCCGGCGACGAGATCGCTCGCCAGGGCGGCGCTCGCCGCGGCGCCGAAGTGCGACGCCGTCAGCGCGACGTTTCGCTCGAAGCCGTGCCGGGCCAGCTGCGCGCTCACCTGTTTGTGGCCCTCGCGGGGCCGGCCATCCGCGATCCACGTGTCCACGAAACGCAGCGCGTTGAAACGCGCGCGCGTGAGCTTCTTGCGCGCAGCGGGGTGGCCGCGACGAAACGCGAGCAGCGCGCCCTGGCGATAGAGCGGCGTCGGCCAGCACCCCGATGACAACAGCTCGCGACCTGAGCTATGAAGCGGGCATGCTCAGCCCGCTCGAGACGTCGCTCATCGCCGTGCTGTTGATCGTGTTGATGTTTGGCATGGGAGCCACGTTGACCTGGCAGCGCTTTCGCGACCTCGCGCGCCATCCGCGCGCGTTCTTGATCGGGACCGCGTCGCAGTTCGGCTGGATGCCGCTGCTCGCGTTCGTGCTCGCGACGCTCCTCGAGCTGCCGCCAGTGGCTGCACTCGGCCTGATCGTGATGGGCACTTGCCCAGGCGGCACGACCAGCAACCTGTTCGCACACTTGGCCCGCGCAGACGTCGCGCTCAGCATCTCGATGACCGCGGCGAGCAAGGTGCTCGGCATCGTGCTCATGCCGCTGTGCCTGTACGTGTACGCGCGCCCGTTCAGCGGCGCAGAGCTGCCGATCCCCTACGGCGACATCGTCAAGACGCTCGTCGTGTTGTTCGTACCCGTGGCGATCGCCATGTTGCTGCGGCGCCGCTTCGGCGAGCGCTTTGCGACGGTGGCCGAGAAGGTGGGGAGCGTCGCGGGTCTCACCGTGCTCGTGGCGCTCGTCGCGATCAGCGTGGTGCGCAACGCCGACGTGTTCAAGACGTTGACCGCGCCGATGATCCTGGCCGCCGCGCTGCTCGGCAGCACGGGCATGCTGCTCGGCAGCGCCGTCGCGCGCCTCAGCGGGCTGCCCGTCGCGCAGCGCCGCACCGTCTCGTTCGAGACCGGCATCCAGAACTCGCCGCTGTGCTTCGCCATCCTCGTCACCGCGTTTCCTTCCGAGAACCAGCTGGAGCTGCTCAAGTTGCCGCTCCTGTACGCGCTCTTCGTGCTCATCGAAGCCGCGCTCGTGACGATCGCCTACCGCACCCTCGATGCCCGGCGCCCGGAAGCTGCGCTCTCGGCAGCCTCTCCGAACACCGGGCCCTGACGCCGCTCACTGCGGTTTTATCACCACGCCGCAGAAGCCACCGAGACACACGTGGTTCGGATCGCAGCAGTCGGCTGC
>Ga0190269_10001038_pt1 | contig 13572 bp, 7 predicted proteins | sample Popmic249IS_FD_133749 | JGI IMG/M metagenome (GOLD analysis project Ga0190269, IMG submission 133749) | Populus adjacent soil microbial communities from riparian zone of Blue River, Arizona, USA - 249 IS | ecosystem: Environmental > Terrestrial > Soil > Riparian zone | place: USA: Arizona...
GCCGTTGGTGATCGTGATGACGTCGCCCGGCCGGGTGGCGTGGCCGGAGGGCATGTTCTCGGTGGCGGGAACGATTGTGAGCAGGTTCACCGGAAGTCCCAGGCGTGCGATGGCCGCGGTCGCTTCGATCGCGGCTTTCGCCTCGAGCAGCTCAGCGGTCGTGTCCCACTGTCCGCTGGTCAGCTGCTCGCGCGGGCCGTCCGGCATCGTGGCCTTGATCGACTTCCCGCCGAAGCGGACCTCTTGCTTCACGACGTCGACGGTGACGCTCAGCTTGGGATCCGCTTGCACGGCCGCGAGCAGGGCGTTCACGTCAGCCGGAGCTGCGACGAGGCAGGGGATGCCGAGCACGACGCAGTTGCCGAAGAAGATCTCGGCGAAGCTCTCGCCGACGATCGCCTGGATGCCCTTGTTCCAGCGCATCAAGGCCTGCGGCGCGTGCTCGCGCGACGAGCCGCAGCCGAAGTTGCGGTTGGTCACGAGGATCGTCGCATCCTGGTGCGCCGGTTGGTCGAAGGGGTGCTTCTGCCCGGCGTCGGCGAGCTGCTTGCGATCATCCTCGAACGCGTGCACGCCGATGCCGTCGAACGTGACGCAGCGCAGGAAGCGCGCCGGGATGATGCGGTCGGTGTCGATGTCGTTGCCTGGTAGGGCGACCGCGGTCCCGGTGATTTGAGTGCGCTTAGGGTCTTGCATGATTGGCGTTCTCCTTCCGGGTGATCACGTGATGGCGAAGACTTCGCGGGCGTCGGCGACTGCGCCGGAGACCGCGGCCGCGGCGACCATGACCGGCGACATGAGCAGCGTGCGGCCGGTGGGCGAGCCCTGACGGCCTTTGAAATTGCGGTTGGACGAGGAAGCGCACAGCTCGCGGCCGACCAGCTTGTCCGGATTCATGGCGAGGCACATCGAGCAGCCCGCTTCGCGGAACTCGAAGCCCGCCTCCGTGAACACCTTGTCGTAGCCGGCCTCGATCAGCTGCTTGCGCACGGTTTGCGAGCCCGGGACGACCAGCGCGCGCACGCCGGGCGAGACCTTCTTGCCGCTATGCTTGAGGTGCTTCACGACCTCTTCGAAGTCGGAGAAGCGTCCGTTGGTGCACGAGCCGATGAACGCCACGTCGATCTTCTTGCCCTTGATCGCCGAGCCGGGCTCGAAGCCCATGTACTCGTAGGCTTCTTGCACGACGCCGCGCTCGTCGGCGGCGAACTCCTCGGGCTTCGGCACGTTGGCAGTGACCGGCGTCGACTGGCCTGGGGTGATACCCCAAGTAACGACCGGCTCGATGTCCTCGGCCTTGATGCGCACGACGTCGTCGTACTTGGCGTCGTGATCGGAGCGCAGCGAGTCCCAGTGCTTCACGGCGCTGTCCCAGGCCTCGCCCTTCGGCGACATCTCGCGACCCTTCAAGTATGCGTACGTCGTCGCGTCCGGGTTGACGTAGCCGCAACGTGCGCCGCCCTCGATGGACATGTTGCAGACCGTCATCCGCTCTTCCATCGAGAAGTTGTCGAAGACGTTGCCCGCGTACTCGTACGCGTAGCCCACGCCGCCTTGCACGCCGAGCTTGTGGATGATGTAGAGCGCCACGTCCTTCGCGTACACGCCCGGTCGGAGCTTGCCGTTGACCTCGATGCGGCGGACCTTGCTCTTGCCCATGGCGAGCGTCTGGGTCGCGAGCACGTCGCGCACCTGTGAGGTGCCGATGCCGAACGCGATCGCGCCGAACGCGCCGTGCGTCGACGTGTGCGAGTCGCCGCAGCAGATCGTCATGCCCGGCTGCGTGAGGCCGAGCTCGGGGCCGACGACGTGGACCACGCCTTGCTCGCCCTTTTGCGGCGAGAGGTAGCGGATGCCGTACTCCTTACAGGCCTTCTCGAGCTCGACGAGCATCTGCTCGGCCAGGTCATCTTTGAACGGGCGCAGCTGGCTCGTGGTCGGGATGATGTGATCGCAGGTCGCGAACGTGCGCTCCGGGTGGATCACCGTAAGGCCGCGCTCACGGAGCATCGCGAACGCCTGCGGCGACGTGACCTCGTGCACCAGGTGAAGGCCCATCAACAACTGGTACTGACCGGACGGCAGCTTGCGCACCGTGTGGCTGTCGAACACTTTCTCGTAAAGGCTCTTACCCATTTTGCTCGCTCCTCACTGACTTGCTCTGGCTCTGAGCAGATTCGTCTTTGTCCTGCGAGAGCGCGCGCTCTCGCTCGGCGTGTTGCTCGATGCGCTCGATCAGCACGGCGCTGAGCTCGCTCCAGCGCGCGAGATCCGCTGCGGGCAGCGCGAGCCACACTTCCTCGATCGCGTCCTGCCTCAGCTTGCGCAGGCGCGTCATGACGCGCTTGCCCGCGGCGCTGAGCTCGTAGGCACGCTGGCGACCGTCGTTCTCCGAGATCGAAACGCGCACCAGGTCCTTGTCGAGCAGCTGGCGAAGAACCTTGGACACGGCGGCCGCCGAGCTGTCCTGGCTGCGCGCGAATAGCGAGGGGATGAAGTGCTCGGTCGAGATCTCTTCGAGCACGCGCCATTGCGGCTCGGTGAGCCCGACGCGCCGCGCGAGCTGATCGCGCCGGGCGACGAACAGATCCGAGAGCCGCGACAGGCGCGCGATGCTCTCATGCACCAGCTCGATCGATTCATGTTCGCTGTCGGCCATCGTTGCTTGAGCTAATAGTTAACCAACGGAAACAATCGCGCAAGAGAAAATAAAGCCTGATCTTGCGTCCAGAGCTGGGCATTCATACAGTCCGGCGCATGGCTCTCTGGGAAGCGCGAGATCCTTCGGAAAAAGATGCTTTCGAGGCCGAGGTCGAGCCTCCCTGGAAGCGTGAGGTTGGCCTCCGCGCGGTGCTCGCGCGCTGGCAGGCCTCACAGCGCGTCTTCCGCAACGTGACACTGCATGAGCGCCGCGCCGGTCGCGAGGGCTCGAGCGGCGCGTTCCCCGCTGGGCTGCACGACGGCGTGTTGCGCGCGCTGTCGCGACGCGGCGTGAACAGTTTGTACACCCACCAGCTGCAAGCGATCGAGCACGCGCGAGCCGGACGCGATGTGGTGGTCGCGACGCCCACGGCATCCGGCAAGAGCTTATGCTTCCACGTGCCGGTGCTCGAGGCGCTCTGCCGCGAGCCTGGCGCGCGCGCGCTGTACTTGTTTCCGACCAAGGCGCTGTCGCGCGATCAAGAGGCCGGCGTGCGCGACATGATGAGCGACGCAGGGCTGTCTCAGGGCGCGATCACGTACGACGGCGATACGCCCGGCGATGCGCGCCGTGCCGCGCGCCAGCACAGTGGCGTCATCATCACGAACCCCGACATGCTGCACGCGGGGATCTTGCCGCACCACACCGCGTGGGCGCGCTTGTTCGCGAACCTCAAGTTCGTGGTGATCGACGAGCTGCACGCCTATCGCGGGGTGTTCGGGTCACACCTCGCGAACGTGCTGCGGCGTCTCGATCGCATCGCGCGCTTCCACGGATCGCGGCCGGTGTTCGTGCTCGCGTCGGCGACGATAGGCAACCCGCGCGAGCACGCTGAGCGCATGCTGGGGCGACCCGTGCAGCTCGTGGCGGAGAGCGGAGCGCCCGAGGGCGCGCGGCGCATCCTCGTGTACAACCCGCCGGTCGTGAACGCCGAGCTCGGCGTGCGCGAGAGCTACGTGAAGGCGGCCGTGCGGCTCACGACGGACCTAGTACGCGCCGGCGTGCCGACGCTCGTGTTCGGGCAGTCGCGCAACAACGTCGAGGTGATGCTGAAGTACCTGCGCGACAAGCTGGCGCGCGAACGTATCCCGGCCGAGCGCGTCGCGGCCTATCGCGGCGGCTACTTGCCCGAGCTGCGGCGCAGCATCGAGCGCGGGCTTAGGGAAGGGCAGCTGTCGTGCGTGGTCGCGACGAGCGCGCTCGAGCTCGGTATCGACATCGGCGCTCTCGATGCTGTGGTCTGCGCGGGCTATCCGGGAACGCTCGCGTCGCTCTGGCAGCGCTTCGGCCGCGGCGGTCGCCGTGGTGGGGAGAGCCTGGCGCTGCTGGTGGGGTCCAGCGCTCCGCTCGACCAGTACGTCGCGCTGCACCCGCAGTATCTGTTGTCCGGTCCGGTCGAGGAGGCGCGCATCGATCCGGACAACGCGGAGATACTGGTGCAGCACGTAAAATGCGCCGCGTTCGAGCTGCCATTTTTGGCGGGCGAGGCGTTCGGCGATGTGCCCGGGGAGGTCGTGCAAGACGCGCTCGATTACCTGAGCGACCACCAGCTCCTGCACGCGACGGAGGGCAAGGAGGGGCGGAACGTCTACCACTGGGCGAGCGACGCGTATCCGGCGAATGACGTGTCCCTGCGCAGCGTGGGCTGGGACAACTTCGTGATCATCGACGTCGAGCGCGATCAGACCATCGCGGAGATGGACTTCCGTGCCACGCACACGATGCTGCACGAGCAGGCGATCTATCAGCACGAAGGCGAGCAGTATCAAGTCGAGCGGCTCGACTTCGACAATCACAAGGCGTTCGTGCGCAAGGTCGCGCCCGATTACTACACCGATGCCATGACGCACGTGCGCGTCAGCGTGCTCGAGCGCGAGGACGAAGCCGCGCTCGGTCATGCGATCTGCGAGCGCGGCCAGGTCAGCGTCGTGGAGAAGGTCGTCGGCTACAAGAAGATCAAGTACCACACGCACGAGAACGTCGGTTACGGCGACGTGCATTTGCCCGAGATGCAGATGCACACCACCTCGTTCTGGCTGACGGTGCCCGAGCACGTGGTCGAGCGGCAGAACGCGGCGCGCGCAGAGGTGATCGACGCCATGCGCGGCATCGCGCACGTGCTGCATACGCTCGCGAGCATCGGCTTGATGACGGATCCGGGTGACATCGGGCACACGCTCGGCAGCAAGAGCGAGCCGGACGGAGCACCAGGGAAGGGCGTAGGCGGCGCGGGAGACCCGGCGTTCGACCCGACGATCTTCCTGTACGACCGCATCCCGGGCGGCATCGGGCTCGCGCCCCGCCTGTTCGCGGCGCGCGAGGAGCTGCTGCGGCGCGCGCGCGCGACTATCGAAGGGTGCTCGTGCGATGAGGGTTGTCCGGCCTGTACGGGGGCGGTCGTGCAAGCGCCCGCCTCGCTTCAGCTCGCGAAGCGGCCGGAGCTGTCGCGGCGCGCGGTGGCGCTGGCGTTGCTCACGGATCTCGCGGTTACCGGGACACACTGAGGTGCGCGCGTGCGACTGAAGGACAAGCTAGCGCTCCTGTCTCGCCGCGGCGAGGACACCGTCGCGGCGCGCGAAGAACACGCGGTGCGCGACCAGGTCGCTCATGCACTGGACGACGGCGAGGCGGCGCGCCGTGAACGTATCGCTCGGCTCCGGTCGCTGATCGGAGAGGTCGCGGATCGCGCGCGTCATACGGGACAGCTCGAGAGCCAGCGTGACAAGCGGCGCGCGCGCGCTCGCGCGACGCTGCCGGTAGGCGAGCTCCGCGACACTGCGCATGGAACGCTGCACATCGTCGAGACGTTCCTTGCGCCCGATCACTGCCATGGTCGCGTGGCCGTTCGCGGCGCTCTCTCCGTCGATGCCGGGTTGGTCGCGAAGCTCGCGCTCGATCCCAAGCTGGAGGGCCTCGATCTCTCGCGCATGCTGCTGCTCGACACCGAGACGACCGGGCTCGCCGGAGGCACGGGCACCGTGCCATTCCTGATCGGGCTCGCGTTCTTCGAAGACGGTGCGCTCAAGGTCGAGCAGCTGTTCTTGCGCGAGCTTGGCGAGGAGCGGCCGATGCTCGCGTACCTCGCCGAGCGCCTCGAGCGCGCGAGCTGTGTGGTCTCTTACAACGGCAAGACGTTCGATTGGCCGCTCTTGCGGACGCGCTCGATCCTGAACCGCGTGCCGCTCGCAGAGCCCGCGGCGCACCTCGACCTCTTGCACTGCGCTCGGCGGCTGCTCAAGGCCAAGCTCGACAGCGTCCGGCTGTGCGAGGTCGAGCGCGAGCTGCTAGGGCACTATCGCGAGGACGACGTGCATGGCTCCGCGATCCCGCTGTTCTACTTGGACTACCTGCGCGGTGGCGAGGTCGAGCCGCTTTTGTCGGTGCTCGAGCACAACGCGAGCGACCTGATCGGCCTCGCCGCGATCTTGCCGCGCATGGTCTCGCACTTCGAGGAGGTGCGCGCCGGCGACGATCCGATCGACCACCTCGCGTTCGCCAAGGTCGCGCTGCGCGCGCGCGACTACGAGCGTGCGGAAGCGTTCGCGCGAGCGGCTGCGGGCGGCGGCGCGGCGGGCGCGCTGGTGCGGCAGGCACACCAGGTCGTCGCATCGTCGTCGCGCAAGCGCGGCGACATCATGGCGGCGGCCAGCGCCTTGGTCGCTTGCCTCGAGCACACGCCGACCGGCCCCGAGGCGGCCATCGTGCACCACGCGCTCGCCAAGCTCTACGAGCATGCTCTCAAGGACCTGCGCGCAGCCCACCGCCACGCGCTGCACACGATGGATGCCGAAGGGGCCGATGCGCACGGCCGCCGGCTCGGGCGCTTGCGACGCCGTCTCTTGTGCAGCTGTTAGCGCGCTGCGTTAGCTCGGCGCAAACAGCTCGAGGAAGAAGTCGTGCATCAACCGGTACGCTCGGTCACGCGTGAGCTCGTCGTACACGGCGCCCCGCTCGGGCTGGTTTGCGGCGGGGTTCGCGAAGGCGTGCGCGGCGCGGCCGTAGGCGAGCAGCTGAAAGTCCGCGCCGAGGGCCGTGAGCTCATGCCCGAGCGCGACGAGCTGCTCGGGCGGAGCCATCGGATCGCGGAAGCCATGCAGCACGAGCACCCGCGCGCGCGCGGGCTTGCACAGCTCCTTGGGCGGCGGGTCGAGCAGGCCGTGCAGGCTTACGACGCCGCTGACCTCGGCGCCGCTGCGCGCGAGGTCGAGCACGCACTTGCCGCCGAAGCAGAAGCCTATCGCGGCGGTGCGCGCGACATCGACCTCCGGCACGGCCTTGAGGGCTGCGAGCGCGGCCTGGATGCGACCCATGAGCAGCGCCCGATCCTGGGCGAGCGGCTGCATCAGCGCGACGCACTCGCTCAGCTCCGCGCCGACCTTTGCGTCGCCGTACATATCGAGCGCGAACGTGACGAAGCCGAAGCTCGCGAGCTTCCTGGCCTGATCGATCGCGAAGTCGTGCCGGCCGCGCCAATCGTGTGCGACCAAGATGCCCGGCAGCTTCGCGTGGGCGCCCTCGGGGACGAAGGCGATGCCGCACAGCCGGGCGCCGCCATGCTCATAGTCGATCGCGCGTTCTTGCATGGCGCGCGAGCTTAGGGGGCAGGGCCGCGCTTAGTCCACGCCGGACGATTTCGCGGGGTCGTCGGACGGTATCGCGACCGTCGCAAGGTCATCCGTGGCGGGGGCGACCGTGCCAGGCTGGATGCTGATACCGCCGCGTGTATTACGGCGCACCCGGCGAGCGGAGGTAACGACCTCGAAGGCGCTCTCGGACAGCTGACTGGCGGTCGATCCTACGCCGGTCGTGGACACGGGGCGCAGGGAGCCTTCGGGCGGCGGCATCGAGCTGCGCCGCGCATACGCCGCGAGCGCCTCGCAGCGCGCGATCAACGCCGGCGTGCCGGTCGGCCGCAGCCAGCTGCGGGTCTCGGCCAGGTGGTGCGTGAAGACGTCGTGCTCGCCCGTGAGCAGCGCCACGCGCGCGAAGCCCTCGTGGATGCGGCCGCGCGTCAGGGGGTTATCGCTCTCGGCATGCAGCTTGAGGAGCGCATCGAGCTGCTTGTGCGCCTCTTCCGTGCGGCCGACGCCGGCGAGCGCGACCGCGTGCTCGACCTCCGCGGCGAGGAACAGCGCGACGAACCAACGATCCTCCGGCTGCATGTGGCTGAGCGCGCGGTCGCAGCACACCAGGGCGTCCGCGTGCCGGCCGGCTAGGTTCAGCGCGCGGCCCGTCAAGCCGAGGGCCGACGCCCAGCCGATCATTTCGCGCGGCTCATAGGCCATGCACTGCGCGAACGCGCGCTCCATCGTGGCCCAGAACTCGCTCGAAGGATCGAGCTGCTGCTTGGTGCCCATCACCAGCAGGTCCGCGCGCGTCAGCTCGCGAGCCAGGATAGCCAGCTCCGCGTAGCGAGCGAGCGATGGCGTCGTACCGGCGAGCTCGCCGAGGCGCTGCTCCACGGCGCGCATACCCACCGAGTCGCTCATGGCCGTATACGGCAGGATCAACGCGGCGGGCTCGAAGTACTCGACCTGCGACGCGGAGCCGATCTGGATCGCGTGCAGCTCGACCTGCTGGCGATACTGGTCGGCCTGCGCTGCCTCGCCGCGGTTCATGTGGTGGAGCATGCGCAGCTCGCTCGCGATCATGCGGTACAGCTTGATGTCCAAGCGGTCCAGCATATCTGCCGCTTCGAGCGCGCCGCGGCCGTCGCGCATCGACTCGAACACGCCGCGCGCGAACCAAAGGCCGCCGATGTACAGCGGACGCGCGCGCTCGGGTAGCGTCGGGTAGTGGCGCTTGTCATTGAAGCGCTCGGTCAGCGTCGTCCACAAACGCAGGGCGCTGGCCTGCCGCTCGCGACCGATGTCGCTCAGGCTGAAACAGAACTGGCGGATGCCTACCGGCGTGAGCCGCTCCGGCAGGTGCTTGAAGGGATCGAGCGTCGACGCGATGCGCTCTGCCTGCTGGACGTCGAGCGCAATCGACGAGACGCCGGTCAGCGTGGTCACGACCCCGAAGAGCAGGATCAGCAGGTCCCCGAACCCGTAGCGCACCGAGCTCTTGCGAACCTTCAGCTTGAAGCGCACGAACGCCGTGATCAGCGCGACGAAGAGGCCCAGCGTGTTGCCCAGCTTCGGTTGCAGCTTCTTGGCGAGGTCGATGCCGGCAACCTTGGATACCGCCGCGAGCGCGTCTTCTCCGTAACGCAGCGCCCACTTGCGGTCCTCGTAGTAGCCGGCCTGCGCCAGCGCGGCGAGCAGCGGGGCTTGCTCGTAGATCGAGCGGCCCTGGCGCGCATACACGTCGAGCGCCGCGGCTAGCGCCGGTGCTGCGATCTGGAGATCCGCGAACGCGAAGCGGATGCCGATCGTGTCGTAGGTGACCTCGGCGAGGAGGTCGGCGCCGCGGCTCTCCTCGCCCGCTTGCAAGAGGTGCCAGCCGGCGGTGATGCGAGCATTGACGTCGTCGCTACCGAAGGCGCTCTTGAGCGCCTGCTCGGCGCCGCGCAGGTGCAACGTGCGCCTGCGCTCTGGCGTCATGCGGGCCGCGAGCACGTTGCGCAAGACGCCGTGGGTAAAGCGGAACTCACCCTCCGCGTCCGTGAGCACCTCGGCGCGCACGAGCTCATCCAGCAGCAGCGACGCCCCGTTGCCGCTCACCTCCTCCTTGGCGAGCTCGGTGCATGCAGCGCGCGTGAGAGCGCGGCGCTGGATGGCGAGCGACTCGGCCAGGCTGCGCGCGCTCGGCGACAGCTCGCTCAAGCGATCGGCGAGCAGGTCGCTCAGGCCCGAGGGGATGTCGGCGCTGGGCAGCTCCGCCGGCAGGATCCAAAGGCCGTCGACGTAGCGCACGAGGCGCATTACGTGCAGCTTGCGGATCAGCTCGACGAGGTGCAGCGGCAGGCCGGCGCAGCGCTGGTGGAGCCATTGCGCGAGGCGCGTCGAGCCGGGCGCGCCGCCGAACACGGAGCCGACCAGGTCATAGGTGTCGTCGAGCGCGAACGGCGCGACGGGTATGTCCTCACAGCGCTCGCGCAACACCCGCCACGAGAACGACTCGCCGCGCGCGTGGAGATCTGCGTCCAGCCCGAGCGTGTCGGAGGTGAGCGCGAGCAGTAGCTTGCTCGATGTGAGCGCTCGCAGGCCTGCGAGCACCGCGAGGGACGGCTCGTCGGCCTCGTTGGCGTTGTCGATCGCGATCAGGAGCGGCTTGGCCGCGCACGCCGCGCCGATCACCCGATGCAGCGCCTCTTGCACGCGCGCGCGCCAGGAGCCGGAGATGTCTGCGGTCGGTGTGTCGATGCGGTGCCCAATGCGGGCCGTGATCGAAGGGTCGAGCTGCGACAGCACGCCGGCTTGCGCCACCGCCTCGCGCATGGCGTCCGGTGAGGCATCGAGCACGCGCTGTAGCAGGGCGACCGCGGTGCCGTACGCGGACCGGCTCACCGCGGCGTCGACGAAGATGCTCGGGACACCCGACAGCTGCGCCTTGAGCACCAGCTCTCGCAATAAGCGCGTTCGCCCGCAACCGCTCGGGCCGTGCACGATGACCGCGCTGCCCTTGCCCGCGCCGAGCGAGGCCACATGCCGCTCGAGCTGGTCCAGCTCCCGGCGGCGGCCGACGAGCTGGGTGTGCGAGAGATAGCTCTCGGCGAGCGCGCGCTGGGTAACCTCGTCCTCGGGCGGCAGCTTGCACAACGCCGACAGGCGATCGACGACGTCGGCGATCGACGAGGGCCGCGCGTTGGGATCGAGGCTGAGCAGGCTGAGGATCAGCGCATCGGCCTGCTCGGGAATGTTCGGCGCCAGCTTCGACGGCGGGATGACGCGCTGCTCCCAGACCTCGGGCAGGTCTTCGATCGAGCGCGCTCGGTACGCGTGCTTCCGCGTCAGCGTCCAGTACATCAGCGCGCCGAACGAGAACAGATCGGCGCGCTGGTCGAGCGGGGCGCCCTTGAGCGCTTCAGGTGGGATGCACGGAGGCGTGCCGACCGTGCGCTCCGGGATGCCGAACGAGGTCAGCGCGCCGAAGTCGAGCAGCGTGCAGCGGTCGTCCGCCGTGATGCGGACATTGCGCGGAGTGATGTCGCGGTGCAGCAGCTTGCGCGCATGCAGCAGCGCGAGGCACGTCGCGACGTCGCGCAGGTAGTGGCAGGCCTTGTCGAGCGGCAGCGGAGCCAGCTCGTGCAGGTCCCGGCCCTGGAGGAGATCCATGGTGTAGAACGGCGAGCCCCCGTCCACGCCGTAGTCGTGCACGCGGATGATGCGCGGATGCGAAAGGCTGGCGAGCGTCCGGTACTCGCGCTCGAACAGCTCGACGAGGTGCGGGAGCTGCTCGACGCCGCGCGCGCGCTTGAGCGCTAGCGTCGCGCCGGTCACCTCGTCGCGGACCGCGTAGACGGAACCCATGCCGCCTTCCGCGATCGGCCGCTCGATGCGATAGCGCCCCGCAATCCATGCGGCGCTGCTCTGCGTTTGAGGCGAGCTTGGGGCGGCTTTTTCCAACGGGTTTGCGGAAATTTAGCAAACGGATCCGCGGCTCCAAAGCGTTGGTTGTGCCTACACCGGAGCGAGTGTGCGAAACGCAGGGCTTGGGTTACGCTGGCCTCGCATGTCGGGTGCACGCGGCACGGTGGTTGTGGGCGTCGATTGCGCGATCGACGAGGAGCGCACCGGCATTGCGTGCGGCCGCATCGGCGACGACGGCGCGCTCGAGCTCACGCGCGTAACGCTGGGGACGGCCGGCGAGTCCGCGACCGCCACAATCGTCGGCTTCATCGAGCGCGCGGATCGCTATGTCGTCGGGCTGGATGCGCCCTTGGGCTGGCCGATGGGGCTTGGTCCCACGCTCGCGACGCACCGCGCCGGCGAGCGCGTCGCGGCGCCCGCGGATCATGTGTTCCGCCGAGAGACGGAGCGCTTCGTTCAGCACGAGCTCGGCAAGTTGCCGCACGAAGTAGGCGCCGACCGCATCGCGCGCGTCGCGCACGCCGCGCTGGAGCTGCTCGACCAGATCCGCAAGCGCTCGAAGAAGGCGCTGCCGCTCGGCGAGCGTCCGGGCGCGGAGTCGTGCGCCATCGAGGTCTTGCCGGAGGCGACCCTGTTGAGCCGCGGCATCACCGCGACGGGCTACAAGGGCACGACCACCTCGAGCCGGAACGCGCGCAACAAGATCCTCGAGCGCCTGAGCCACGAGATCGAGCTCGGCGTCCACCGCGCGGTGCTGATCGAGAACCCGGATCTCATGGATGCGGTGCTGTGCGCGCTCGCTGCCGCTGACTTCGCCGCGGGCGAAGCGCTCACGCCTCCCAACCGCGAGCAGGCCGCGCGTGAGGGCTGGATTTGGTTCCGCGGCCGCGGTCAGAAGACCTTGTTCTGACGGGGCGTTACTTGATCGGCGCGGTGGTGTTGAACACCCACGATGGGTTGTCCTGTTGCGCGCGGCGCAGCTCCCAGTCGTCGCGGAGCAGCGCGACGGGCCGCTTGTCGACGTCCCACACGCCGAGTGAGATGCGGCCCTTACGGATCTCCTCCGGCGTCTTCACGCCTTCGATCCAGCGCGCGTGAGAGTAGCCCATGCGCTCCATGTCGACCTTCGCGCCGTACTCGTGCTCGATGCGGTACTTGAGCACCTCGAACTGCAGCTCGCCGACGACGCCTAGGATGGGATCCTTCTCGCGCCCGGGCTCGAGGAAGATCTGCAGCGTGCCTTCCTCGGCCAGCTCCTCGACGCCCTTCTGCATTTGCTTGCGCTTCATCGGGTCGAGCAGCACCACGCGCGCGAAGAACTCGGGCGAGAAGCGCGGCACCTGCTGGTATGCGAGCCCGCTCTGCGACGACAGCGTGTCGCCGATGCGGAACAAGCCCGGGTCGTACAGGCCGATGATGTCGCCCGCCCACGCCTCGTCCACGGCCTGGCGCTCCTGCGCCATCATCTGCTCGGCGCGCGCGAGCCGCACTTCTTTCTCGAGCCGGTAGTGCTGGACCTTCATGCCGCCGGTGTACTTGCCGGAGCACACGCGCAGGAACGCGATGCGGTCGCGGTGCGAGGGGTCCATGTTGGCCTGCACCTTGAACACGAAGCCGCTGAAGCGCTCGTCTTGCGGCCCGATCACGCCCACGGTGCTGTCGTGCGGCCCGGGCGGCGGGCACATCTGCGCGAACGCCTCGAGGAACGGCTCGACGCCGAAGCTCGTGAGCGCGCTGCCGAAGAACACGGGCGTGATCTCGCCCTTCAAGAAGCGCTCGCGGTCGTACTGCTCGCCCGCGCCGTCGAGCAGCTCGATCTCGTCGCGCAGGGCTTGTACGGCCTCTTCACCGAGCAGCTTATCGAGCTCGGGATCCTGGATGCCGCTCACCTTCACGGGCGCCTTGGTCGCGTTTTGCTGCGTCCGCTCGAACTGCAGCACGCGCCCGCCTTTTTCAGCGCGTCCGACTGCGTCCACGCGAACCCGCTCGTAGACCCCTCGGAAGCGATCCCCGTTGCCGATCGGCCAGGTCACGGGCGCGGTGCGCAGCTTCAGCACCTCTTCGACCTCGGTCATCAGCTCCATCGGATCGCGCGCGGGCCGATCGAGCTTGTTCACGAAGGTGACGATGGGCGTGCCGCGCTGCCGGCACACTTCGAACAGCTTGCGGGTCTGGTTCTCGACGCCCTTCGCCGCGTCGATCAGCATCACCGCGCAGTCGGCCGCGGTGAGCGTGCGGTACGTGTCCTCGCTGAAGTCTTGGTGGCCCGGGGTGTCGAGCAGGTTGTAGCGGTAGCCGCCCAGCTCGAAGGCCATCGCGCTGGAGGTCACGGAGATGCCGCGCTTGCGCTCGATCTCCATCCAGTCGCTCGTCGCGGCGCGCGCCGCCTTGCGCGAC
>Ga0190269_10001039_pt1 | contig 13560 bp, 11 predicted proteins | sample Popmic249IS_FD_133749 | JGI IMG/M metagenome (GOLD analysis project Ga0190269, IMG submission 133749) | Populus adjacent soil microbial communities from riparian zone of Blue River, Arizona, USA - 249 IS | ecosystem: Environmental > Terrestrial > Soil > Riparian zone | place: USA: Arizona...
GCGGCTCGCTGCTCGTCTCGCTGCCGAACACCGTGCACTGGTCGGTGCGCATGCAGGTCGCGCGCGGCAAGTTCGAGTACACGAACAAAGGCATCCTCGACCGTGGTCACCTGCGGCTCTTCACGTATGCGTCTGCGCTGCGCTTGTTCGCGGATGCTGGCTTGCGCGTGGTCTCCAAGCAGAGCACGCCTGTGCCCTGGGAAAACGTGATCCCCGCCGCGCTCGGCGACTTCGTGCGCGACAAGCTCGAAAAGAGCGATCACTTCTTTGGGCAGCTGGCGCCGAACCTGTTCGCGTATCAGCACGTGTTCGAGCTTGCGCCGAAGACCACATGAGTGGCTCGGTCCAGGTAGTCCCAAGCGCAGCGCGCTCCGAAAGAGCGCTTCTCTAACAGCGAGGACGCAAGTGAAGCGCGCTGCTGTCGTCAACCTATTCTGTTACGGCGTGACCTTGCTCGTGATGCTGGGCGCCGCCTCGGCCACGATCCGGCGCGAGTATGATCTGTTGCGCGAGGGCAACGAAGGTCGGCCCTACCCATCGACCATCTACTTCGTGCTGCCGCTGCCGAAGAAGTCGGCCGCGCAGAACATGTTGCCGGGCGCTACGGGCGCGGACTTCAGTCAGGTGTACACCTCGGCGCGCTCGCTCCGCCAGGGCAACTCCGCCTATCTCACGCCGCGCGGACGCACCACGGACATCTTCGGTAGGCCTGCGGGTTACCCGCCGCTGATGAACTGGGTCTACGTGCCGATCACGCGCTACCGCTACGACATCGCGCTCTTGATCCACACTGCGTTTTGGGCGGCGGCGCTGGTGTTGATCAGCGGATGGTTCCTCACGCGGATGGGGCTGAGACGCCACTGGCTCGCGCTCACGGCCATGATGGGAAGTCTGTATTGCGTAACACCCATCGGCTACACACACATCGAGCGTGGTCAGTTCGACGTGATGGTCGCGACAGCGACCGTGCTCGCGATGATGTGCGTGGTCTTGCCGCGCAATCACTTGATCCTCGCGACGATCACCGGGCTGATGGGCGCGCTCAAGTGGACCGCCGTGTCCTATCTCGGCTGCTTCGCTGCCCTCGGCTTTCTCGTCAGCGGCAATCGCCGGCGCTTCATGTTCATGCTCATCCCCGTCATGATGGCGGTGGGCACGTTCAGCTTTTGGCAGGGCGTGATGGAGTATTGGCCGACGATCCAGAAGTATGAGATCGACGCGGAGCCTGGCGGTGTGACGTTCGAGTGGTTTCTGCCGCGGCCCGTGGTGAAGGCCATTCCCGTGGTGCTCACGCTGATCGTCGCGGGCTTGATCTGGTGGCGCGGTCGCAGTGTGTTAGAGCGTCGGCAGCTCTTGCTCGCGGTCGCGGCGCCGTTTTCGATCGCGCTGATGTGCGTGGCGATCTGCTTCGGCACGCTGTCTTACGAGTACCACACGGTCGCGATGTTAGGCGTCACGCCCGGCTTCGTCGTGTGGCTGGAGCGCGCGCCGATCGTGCGCGAGCGCATGCGTCTCGCTGCCGCCATTGGCTTCACGCTGTTCATGCCCTATGCGTATCGCGTGTTTGGCTTCGGAGACCTGTGGACTCCGGAGACGATGACGAAGCTGTACGGCACGCTAGCGCTCTACATGTTGAGCGTGTGTACGGTGATCATCTTGCGCGCGAGCCCGGCGCTGCTCGGCAGCGCGTCAGCGTTGCGGCCCAGCGTGACGTCGGCTTAGCGGCTCGCGACCGAGCGACCGCCGCGGCGTGGCGCGCGAGTGATGCGGATAGGCTCTTCTTCTTCGCTGACTGACTCGGCCAGCTTGGTCGCGATCTCGGCGAGCACAGCGCGAGCAGCAGCCAGCTTCTGCGGCGGCGTGCGGCGCAGCGCGCGGGCGATGCAAGCCTCGACCGAGCTACCAGCGTCAACGTTGACTGTGCGACCTTTGTCAGTCAGCGTGAGCAGCGAACGTCGTGCGTCCTGCGGATCGGCGCGGCGCCGCAACATTCCTTGGCGTTCCAAGCGCTTCAGAATGCCCGTCAGCGTGCTGGGATGTAGATGCAGGAGCTCCGCCAAACGGCCCGCTGGAATATCCGGGAAGCGGCCGACGATGCGGATCACCAGGCGCTGCGGACCGGTAACACCCAAGCTCGACGCCATTCGCTTCGACGTGCGGTGCAGCGCGTGATCGAGCTGCCACATGACGCGCATGAACTCCAGCACGTTTCCGAGCACGGGAGGAGTCAGTCGCTCGACCTTGGTTCGCGCGGCGGTGTTATTCATTGAACTGGCTGGCCGAAGGTCGTCCGAATCCAGGCCAAAAGCAACGTCTATCGTCGATCGCGCTCGCAGCGCATAACGAACGCCGCAGCCTATTCGCGAGGTCACAGGACATAACGCCCCGCGCGGCCCAATTAACCCCAGACGGCAGGTCGTAGGTGGTCAAAGCATGTGCTCTGCCAGGTGTTAGGTATGGAGTCGCTCATCCCCAGGCTAGTAGCTGACAACTATTTCGATGTTGCCGCCGGTAGCGGCAGGCAGGAACACCAGCTCGCGCGTTGGGTCAAAGCGGTTCCACGGCTGACCATTGACGGTGACCGCGCGCATGCGTCGCGCGTCGGGCTCACGCAGGCGCAGCCAGGTTTCTACGGAGAGCCCGCGCACTGGCAGCTGCAGCGTGGCCGTGATGTTGCCGCGCTTGACCTGCGACGCCAACGTATAAGACACCCTCCCCCAGCGCGTCGGCGCGCCGTTCACACGCGTCACTTTGCCGTCCTCTAGCCAGTCGCGCGGGATCGCCTTGGCCAACCACAAACGCTGCGCCTCGAGCTCCTCGAACACTAAGATCCAACGCGTCATGAGCGGCGCGAACAGCTGCGCCGGGACGGAATACGGCGCAGATTCGCCGCCCTTCACGAAGCGTCGCGTCTCCGGCGCGAGCCAGTTGCCGCGTGTGTACTGATGCGCCATGCCCGCGTAGAGCACGAGCAGCGCCTCGCGCACGCGATCAGCCTGAATCAAGCCGTAGCCGTGCGAATACGCGAGGAAGCTGCCGAGCTCGAACGAGCCTGGTCCATACACCGTCGGTAACCCGAGGACCAGGTCGCGATGCGACGCGCGGTAGTCGGTGATCATGCGTGTGTTGTCAGCGCTCAGGATCCCGCTGAACAACATCTCCGAGTAGGCGCGATAGGAGCGGAACTGCGGATCCGCTCGGTCCTTGGCGATCGCGACATCGAACGGTTCGCGCACACCGGCGATCGCGGGCAACATCGGCTTACCCTGCACCTGTAAGATCGAGCGTTCCACCGAACGTGCGATGTCCGCGCGCAGCGCCGCGGCTTCGCGCACGAGCGAGAGGCCCCACTGTCGGAGCTCGGGGTTCGAGGTCTCGCTTGCCGCGGCGATCCAGACCTCACCGAGATCCTGAAAGCCGCGCGCTGCTTCCGTGCTGTTCGACAGATAAGGCTGCATGTAGCGCGATGGATCCGCCTCCAAGCACGAGTCGGCTTCGCTCCAACCAGAGAGCATGCCGTACGCAGGGTCCTCCGCCGGCAAGGCCAACGCTTTTTGGCGCATGTCGAGCAGCAAGCGCGTGATCGCGTCGATGCGCGGGCGATGAGCGAGGAGCGGCTCGGTATCCGAAGCGACCTTCGCGTACTCGGCGATCACGCTCAACATGCGGCCGAGCTGACCGGTCTCCAGTCCGCGATACAAGATCGAGCCGTCATCGCGCACAAACTTGCTGAGATAGTTGACGATGATGCGCCGCGCGCGATCTTGAAGGCCCCACGCGAGCATCGCGGTGGTCTCGACGGTGAAGGTGTCTTGGAAGCCGTCGTGCTGCGGCCCGCCGTAGTCTTTGTCGAATACGCCGTACTTCGGATCGTCGCCGATGCGCGTCATCATCGTGCGCACGAGGCTCAGCTTGGCGATGTTTGCGACCCGCTCATCCGGCAGTGAGATCTGTAGCGCCGGTGCGAGCAACGAATCCCAATCTGCTTTGAGGTGCAACAGATCCGCATAGAAGGCACGCGGATCGGGCACGCTGTGCGGCAGCACAGGCTGGTACGTGTCGACGTAGCGGCTGTACACGAACATGCCGTTTTCTACGCGAGTCACGCGAAACCACACTGGCTGCACCAACGGATTGTTGTTGATGATGCGCAGCGGCGCGTACGCGATCAGCTCGGTGAATGTGCCTTCGATCTCGGGATACACGAAGCGCACGATCGGCAGATAGCCGCCGACCAGGCCGTGCCAGAGGCGCCTATCCTTTTGCACTTGTGTGACCGACGCTTGATAGATCGCCGGGTTCAAGCTGGGGCTCTTGCCGTCGTAGGTGAAGCCGACCTTTTCGCTCGTCTCGAGTCCGCCGAGAAAGTCGAAGGTGTCTGACTTGAGCAGCTGGATCGGCGCGATGGCAGCTGCGATCTGCGCGTAGTCGGGATCTCGACCGCTCGCGAGCACCTTGTCTGCGAGCACATCCGACGTGCTCTTCCGCAGCGTCGCTTCAGTCATGCCGAAGAGATAGCCGCTCGGCTTCTGCTCGCTCGACTCGCCAGTCTTCGGCAGCTCCACCAACGAGCCGCTTTCGCCGACATACATCAGCGTTCCACCCTCCAAGCGCAGATCCTCGAGCACGGCGTACGCGGGTTGCCCGCCGCGCTGCGCTGGCTGCGTGGCCATGACGGTCCAGCGCCCGAAGCGCTCGCCATGGCGGACGACGCGCGTGACCTTGCCGTCGTCGAGCTCGACGGACGCTGCGCTGATCGCGCGCGCGCGCACGTCATCGGCGCGAACACTCAACGGCAGGCAGCAAAGCGACATCCAGAGGAAGAGTTGTCTCACGCGGGAAATTATACGGGATGATTCTGTGTTGACACGTCCTGCATTACAGCTGACTGACAAAAGCATGCTGGCAGTCTCTTGATCCGCTTCGCGTCGGAACATGAGCAAGCGCACCCTTCATTGTAGGCAGCGCTCCGACCTTATCGACGTCGCCTCTCAAACAGTCACAGCGCACCGCGGCTTGTGATCGTAGATTGCCCACCCAGGACGTCGCGCAGCGCGGTGCAGAGTACGCCTCACATGCTCGCGCGCTCACGTCCCAACCTTACGTGATCAGCCACGCATCTCACATGTGCACAAGGAGTCATGCATGCCCCGCAGCCACGCTTTTTCGCTGATCCGTCGTAGCTTGCGCCGCGCGCTCCACGAGCAGAGCCCCGCGCTGCCTCGGCTCACCCGGCGCAATCTGCTCAAGTCGGGCCTCGGAGCGTTGGGTTATGCGGCCTGGACGACTGCCGCTCCTGGCTGCATCCAGGGCCGAGTTGCGAGCGTCGCGATCGTGGGTGCGGGGTTGGCCGGCTTGACCTGCGCGTACCGCTTGCAGCAGGCCGGCGTGAGCGCGGTGGTGGTCGACGCGGCCACGCGCGTCGGGGGTCGCACGTACACCGCGCGCGGACGGCTGGAAGATGGGCAGATCGCGGAGCTGGGCGGCGAGCTCATCGACAGCGAGCACGTGACCATGCAGCGCCTGGCAGCGGAGCTCGAGATCGAGCTGGATGACCTGCCTGCGACCACTGCTGGGTTGTCGGATACGCTCAACTTCGGCCGGACTCGAGTCTCGGAGCGAGCGATCGTGGAGGCCTTTGTGCCTGTAGCCGCGCACATGCAGCGCGAGCTGGCAGCTGCCGATGCGGACGAGGCATATTTCGCTGCGCTCGATGCGCTCGGGCTCGAAGCTTGGCTCGACAACCTGCCGGATCTGGATCCGACGCTGCGCGCGCTGCTCAACGTGGCGTACGTCGGCGAGTACGGGCGCGAGCTGTCCGAGCAATCGGTGTTCAACCTGCTCTGGTTGATCGACTCCGAGACGCCTGATCCGTTTCGCATCTTCGGCGACTCGGACGAGCGCTACCACGCGCATCTCGGCAGCGACACGTTCGCCACGCGGCTGTCAGCTGCGCTGGAGCGGGAGGTCGAGCTGGAGACAAGGCTCGTGCGCATCCGAGAGCTGCCTACCGGCCGCCTGCGACTCGCATTCGATCGCGCCGGGACGGTGCGCGAGCAAGACTTCGACCGGGTCGTGTTGGCGCTGCCTTGGACGTTGTTGCGTCAGGTCGAGCTCGACGTCGCGCTTCCCGACCTCAAGCGGCAGATGATCGCGGAGCTTGGCTACGGCTTGAATTCCAAGCATGTGCTGCAGTTCGAGGGCAAGCCATGGCGTGACCAGGGCGAGAGCGGTTCGAGCTTTACCGACAATGGCTTGCAGTCGACGTGGGACACGGCGCGTGGCCAACCTGGCAGCTCAGGGCTGCTGACAGTGTTTCTCGGCGGAGACGCGAGCGAAGCGAGTCGCCTCGGCAGCGCAGAGGAACGTGCACGCGGGTTCTTGCCGGCTGTCGAACGACTTTGGAGTGGCGCGCGCGAGCGTTACCGGCCGTGGAGCGCGCTACGGATGTACTGGCCCACCGCACCGCTCGCGCTCGGGAGCTACGCTTGCTACCTGCCAGGACAAGCGGCGTGGTCGGGCAGCGAGGGCGAGCCGGTCGGCAACCTTCACTTCTGCGGCGAGCACACCAGCGAGAACTTCCAAGGCTATATGGAGGGCGCCGCCGAGAGCGGCGAACGCGCTGCAGCCGAGGTACTCGCGACCGTGCGCAGGAGCGTGCTCCTGGGATAAGTCACGCCCGAAGGATACTCGCCATCTTCTTGCCCTTCGCGAGCTCGTCGACCAGCTTGTCGAGAAGGCGGATCTTCTGCATCAGCGGGTCTTCGATCTCTTCCACGCGTACGCCGCAGACCACACCTTTGATCAGAGCGACGTTCGGGTTGAGGCGCGGCGCTCCTGCGAAGAACGTCTCGAAGTCGATCTTTTTCGTGATGGTCTGCTGGAGCTGCTTCGCGCTGTAACCTGTGAGCCACGTGATGACCTGATCGACCTCCTCCTTCGTTCGCCCCTTCTTTTCCGCCTTTTGCACGTACAGCGGGTACACGCTCGCGAACGAGGTGGTGAAGATGCGTGGCTTCTTCTCTTTCTTCTCCATGCCTCGTCGTTAGCGCAGGACAGCAGGCGCGAGCAACAGCCGCTCGAGCATCAGGCGGCCAGGACATTGGCCTGCCCCAGCTTTGATCCGCCGGGCGATTCGGACAATCGCTAGGGAGATGACGAAGCACATCTTTGCGGAGCTCGGCTGGAACGTACATGCGGTAGGTGACGAGGTGCACGGCGCGGCAGAGGTGATCCCGCCCCTGCTCGTGCCTCTTGCGGGGCGCTTGCGCGTCTCAGTGCTCGCCGCCTGGGCGGACCACCTGATGGGCCTCGTCGCGGCGCGGATCGTCACGCCGCGTGTCCCCGCCACGCTCGAGCTCGATGTGCAGCTGCTCGAGCCCGCGCCGGACAGCGGTCGCGTGCGCGGCCGCGGACGGCTGCTGAAGTCGGGCCGTACGGTCGTGTTCGCGGGGGTCGACTTCTTCGACGCGCACGACCGACGCTTCGCGATCGCCGGCGGCTCGTTCATGCTCGCGGGCGATCCGAACGTGCGCCTACCCCCGCGCCTCAGTCTCGATCTGCCAGACGAGCCTGCACGCTTGACCATTCCGTTCGCTGAGCGCGCGGGCTGCACGCTGCGTGGTCCGGGCATCGCAGCGCTCGAGCGCCGTGAAGACGGCCTCAACTCCTCGAACACGATCAATGGTGGTCTGCTCGCGCTCGCGGCCGAGGAAGCGCTGCGGTCACTCTCTGCGGGGCGAGATCTGTGCTCGCTCTCGCTGCGCTACCTGCGACCATGCCGCCTCGGCCCAGCGGTCGCCGTCGCAGAGCAGCACGGCAGCCTGGGCGTGGTGCAGATCAGCGACGAGGGCAGCCAAGGGCGGCTGACGGTCGCGGGCAGCGCCCGCGTGTTCTAAGGCGTGGCATGCCGCCATGGGCTGCTGCCGGGCCGAGACCCTGGTCGACTGCCGACCAGGGTCTTGCCGCAGTGTTCAGCTCGCCGGCTTGACGAATGCTTTGCGCGCGGCTTCGAGGTTCCAACCGTAGCCGGCTTGTTGGTCGACCAGCTTCAGAGTGGCCGGGCCCACCAGACCGTCTTGATCGTAACCGAACACGGTTTGCAGTGTGATCACTGCATTGTAGGTGCGCTCGCCGAAGATCCCGTCTGACTCGATCGGAAAGCCGAGGCTCTTCAGCTTGGTCTGCAGCTGCCGCACGTCGTCGCCCTGGCTGCCTTTTTTCAAAATGCTCATAAGTCTTCTCCTGCAATGGCTGCGCGCCGTCTATGCGTCGGTACATGTACGCGGCACAGGCGCGTGCCAGTGGGCCGGCGTGACGTTTCAAGGCAAGCTGAATTCGCTCGCCGGCTGTGCGAGCTGGCCCGGTGCGAGCGCGACTTGGACTTGGCTGCTGTCGCGGTAATGAATCGTCAAACGAACCATGCCGTGGCTATGAACCGCTTCGGGGACGCTGAAGAAGTTCTCTGCTTCGCGCGCGAATGCGAAGCTGCCCGAGCTCGTGCCGTCGCTGCTTCGCCAGTCGATGGCACTGACCGCCCACGCGGGATTTCGCACATGCACGAGCGCCCACCAGGTGCTGCTGCCATCTTTCACGTGGAGCGCAGGTGGACCGTCCGAAACTTCCGAGTGCCCTTCGCAAGAGACGAAGCGCCAGTTGCCTTCGTAGCGACCAGGTGTATCGCCCATCAAGTCACGCGCCGCGGCGCCGCTGACTGCGATGCCGCAGTTGGCGTCGCCGCACTTGTCGACGATGCGCACGGTGGTCTCTTTCCAGCCTTCAGGTGTTTTCACGCGGACTGCAGCGCATTGGCCGCAGATCCGACCGCCCTGCCACTGCCCACGCCCGTCGCCAGCTTGCGCGTCTACGTTGATCGCTGCGTAGTACTGGATGTCTGTCGCGCCGTAGTTGCACGCGCCGCTGGTGCTCGGCCGTGGCGACGTAACACTTCCGTAGACCGTGACATTGCCGGAGCCGCCTGACTCGCTGAGCACGGGCGTCAACGAAGGGCGGCTGTCACACGCGCTGCAAAAGCCGCTCTCTACCGCGGCGTCTGCAGCGCCAGCGTCGCTCTGGACCTGTCCGGCGTCGACTGGCTCCGCCGCAGCATCCCTACGCGCGGACTCGCTCGCCTTTTGTCCCGCATCCGCACGGACGACGGCATCATCCGGCGAAGGTTGTTCGGTCGCCGCATCCTCCGAGGCATCCGGCTCGCGCTCCTCCACCGAGGCATCTAACACGCTGCTGTCCGACAGCTCGGTCGGGCGCGTCACACAACGTCGAGCCTCGCAGCCATCCGCGGCATCCGTCTCGAGCGCAGGAGCGCTGGCTGCGTCGCGAGCGGAAGGGCGCTCTTTGGTGCTCGATACTTTGTGCCCGAGCGCGCCTTCATCGTAGACCGTGCACGCGCCGACCCCGGCGAGCAGCAGCGCGCAGCGCATGCCCTTGTGAGCACCGACACGTTGTAGGGCACGACGCGTGGAGAACCAAAGGACCATGCAATGGCGTTGGATAACACCACGCTCGCGAGCAGTCAGCACAGCCAGGTGTTTTCCCACGCGTGTGCGAAGAGCTGTCCCAGCAGGTGACCAGAAATGGTCTCCGCTGTGAGTCGAGCGCGAGTGCCGGAGTAAGCGTGGTCACAGAGCGGGTCGCTATTGCACGATTTCTACGAGATAGCCGTCTGGATCTTTGGCGACTATCAACAAGCGATTGTCGTAGGCGTCGCTGCGAGCGGCGGGCTGAAGGATCGCGCCGCCTGCCGCCATGACTTTGTCGGCGTTGGCTTGTGCATCCGGCACGAACAACACCACCTTCACCGGATTGTCCTTGGAGTTGCGCATCGGCGTCCATTCCTGCGGGATGAGCGCGGAGCCTCCACCCGTCGGAATCTGTAAGGTCACCTCAGCGATCGAACCGGTTCCTGTGGCGTCAGTCACGGTGAAGGTGCCGAGGGGCGACTCCTCCATGCCTACGACCATCTGCCAGAAGCTGCTGGTCTTCGGCGAGTCGGTCACGCTGAAGCCGAGCGCGACCATGTACGGTTCCATGATGCCCGTGCCGCCACTGTCGAACGAGCTGCCGACTTCTTGAATGTAAGTGTCAGGTCCATCGAACTGTACAATGCCGATGTTCAGACGACTGACATAGTCAGGATGCATGGAAGCAGCGCGGTCGATGCTGCTCGGCGATGGCGCTTGCCACACCAGCTTCGCCGAGATCTTTCGCGTCTCGCGACCGTCGTTGTACTTCATCAGGATCAAGCGCGAGCCGCGGCCTGCTTTGGTAGAAGCCAACACTGTCTCGACGCGATCCTCGCGCTGTACGTTCTCCTTCTCGACGGTCATCTGCATGACCTCGGTGTAGAACTTCACCGCCGCAGGCACGTCGCTGACACCAAGCCCGATGCCCCACACGATCGGCGTGCTCACGGGGTCGGGGATCGGCGCGCTCGCAGCGTCGCCACCCGCCCCCGCTGCAGGCGCACTGCCAGCTGTGCCCGCTGCAGGTGCAGCCGCGCTCCCCTGTCCAGCTCCGCCGCTACCAGCTGCAGCGGCTGCAACCATTCCCGCTGTCGCGCCGCCGCTCGTAGCTGCAGCGCTCGAGCCTGCAGTCGCAGCGCTCGTAGGAGTGCTCGGCGCGCTCGCCTTGGCGCCGGCTGCCGCTCCCGCGCTGGGGATTGGGGAGCCGCCCGCTGCCCCCGCAGCTCCAGCAGGCTTCGGCGCGCCCGGGCTCGCGCTCGCAGGCGCTGAGGTCGTAGCGGTCTGGCCCCCGGCACCTGACGCGTCGTTGGCCTGGCTCGGCTCAGCCGCGCTGTCACCACAGTACGACGCAGACATAGCCAGTAGGAGCAATGTTGGGAGGGAGGGCTTGTGCAACATGGGCTTAACCAGTGAGGCACATCCGCCGCAGAAGTCCTGACAAGGCCGCTAAAAAAGCAGCGCGCTTAGCAGCTGACGGAGCGAAAGTCCGTTACGGCTACCACACGCGCGTCCGTGGCAGCTGCGTAACGATCAGCCTGCGACGTGACCCGCAGCACGACGTTTGCTGCACGAACCTGTAGGATCTCCTGCTGTTACGAAACGCGGGGAAGCGCTGTGCATGCGGCCGCGGGGGACGCGGCCATCGAGGATAAACATGGAACACATTACGAATGCACGGTGGAGCTTGCACAGCAAGCGCGCCGAGACTGCCCTCACGCTGTGTCTGATGAGCTGGGGTTACGTTGGTTGCTTGGCCGATCCAGACCGACAGCCAGAGGCATCGTTGCAGGTCAGCAGCTTGTTCGCGGCGCCTGAGCCGCGCGACCCAGAGGATCCGCTCTCTCGATCGTTCGCGCTGCGGGTGATCGCGGAGGAGCTGCAGGCGCCGTACGATCTCGCCTACGGACCCGATGGCGCGCTGTGGTTGAGCGAACGTGTGGGCAAGCGCATTCTGCGCGTCGATCCAGAGACGGGCGAGCAGTCGACCGTCGTGACGATCGACGAAGCGCATCAGTCGGGCGGGCAAGACGGCGTGCTCGGTTTCGCGTTTCACCCGCAGCTCCTGCAGGGGCAAGGCAACGACTACGTGTATGTCGCCTACACGTACGATGCTGATGCGAGTGATGCGCTCGAGCGCCGAACGAAGATCGTTCGCTACACCTACGACACGACGGCGCACACACTCTCCGAGCCGGGCGAGATCATCAGCGGCTTGGCCGGCAGCAACGATCACAACTCCGGGCGCTTGTTGTACGGACCTGACAGCAAGCTTTACTATTCGATTGGCGATCAAGGTAACAATCAGTTTGATCGCAAGTGCCGGAGCATCGTCGCCCAACAGTTACCTTCGGAGGCAGCCGTCAGCGCCAACGACTACTCGCGCTACCAGGGCAAAGTGCTCAGGCTCGAGCTCGACGGCTCGATCCCCGCTGACAATCCGCTGATCAACCGGGTGCGAAGTCACATCTATTCGTACGGGCATCGCAACCCACAAGGTCTCGCGTTCGGCTCGGATGGCGCGCTGTATTCGAGCGAACATGGGCCGAAGAGCGACGATGAAATCAACTTGATCCGCGCGGGCCGCAACTACGGTTGGCCGCGCGTCTCGGGCTTCCGCGACGACAGCGCATATGTCTACGGCAACTGGTCAGAAGCCGCGGATTGCGAGGACCTGGAGTTCAGCGACTACGTCATCCCTGATTCTGTCCCGCAATATCGCGAGAGCGATTGGTTCAGCCCGCGCTTCACGCCACCGCTCATCACGTTCTACACGGTGCCGAGCGACTACGAGTTCGTCGACCCAGCGTGCGCGGGCAGTGAGTACATCTGCTGGCCCACGATCGCGCCGTCTTCGCTCGCGGTCTACGAGCCAGGCAGTGACGGCGTTCCGGGCTGGGGCCCATCCCTGCTCGTGCCGAGCCTGAAAGAGGGCAGCGTCTTTCGCGTAGCCTTGAGCGAGGATCGCCGCACGGTGGTCGGCCGAGGCTCGCGCCTGTTCGGCACCACGAATCGCTACCGCGATGTCGCCGTAGGGCCGGACCACCGCACGTTCTACGTCATCACGGATCTGAGCGGCAACACCTCAGGCCCGACCGAAGGCTCGACAGCGAACCTAGAGCACCGCGGCGCGATCCTGGAGTTCCGCTACCAGCCCGACGCGAGCGACAGCGACGCGGGCATCGACTGACGCGCGATCACTTGTCGGCTGCCGCCAATGGCTGCTGCTCGCCGGGCGCGGGCTGTTTGTTCTTGGGAATCACGACCAAGAGCACGCGGCCCGCGCTCTGCCATTCCGTGAAGAAGCCCTGGAAGCTGTTCTGTCGCATGCCGACCGCCGGATCGAGCGTCGCGATGCGTTGACTCTCGCGGTGCAGACCGATCACCACCTCGTAGTGTGCGACAGCATCTTTGATCGTGGGCTTGGCAACACCGACGATCACAGGCCGGCCGTGCTGCAGCTCGTACACGAGATCTTCCGGCTTGCCCTCCATGACGAAGGAGTCGAAGCCGTGCTTCTTTGCGATGTCGCGCAGCTGGGTGACAACGCTGCGCTTGTCCTCAGGTAGCTCCGCGAGCACGGTCTCTTTGCTGGCGCTGCCGTGATAGCCGAGCACCATCGCGAGCGCCGTGGGCCCGCAGTCGAGCTCATGCTTTTGGCGCAGCTCAGGCACGCCATCCACGCGCACCCAGCCTTCTTCCTTGGTCAGCTCGTTCGGCTTCAGCGTGGTCGCGGAGCCGGTGTACACGCTGCATGCGCTGGCCGACAGGGCCAGCAGCGCAGCGAACAGCGGATAGAAAAGCGCCCGCACCCTGGACAGGATGCGGGCTACTGACGCAGACGGGACTCTCTCCATCTGAAAGGATCCTGCGCTTCAGCGGAGCAGCAAGACGAGCAGCACGATCAACAGGACGAGGACGACTGCACCAGAAGTGATGACGATCGCGTCGCCAGCTGCAAACTTCTGCTGGTTTTCGGACGCCGCCTCACGCGAGGCATAGCGGCTCTCTTGGGTATTCGCCGCGAGCTGGACGGGCTGTTCCACCGGAGCGGGTGCTTCGACCGCCGGCTGTTCTGTGA
>Ga0190269_10001040_pt1 | contig 13554 bp, 11 predicted proteins | sample Popmic249IS_FD_133749 | JGI IMG/M metagenome (GOLD analysis project Ga0190269, IMG submission 133749) | Populus adjacent soil microbial communities from riparian zone of Blue River, Arizona, USA - 249 IS | ecosystem: Environmental > Terrestrial > Soil > Riparian zone | place: USA: Arizona...
ATCGACGTGTTCGCGCCCGGCAACCGCTCGTTCGCTTCCAGCGCGGCGATGATGGCGGCGGCGGTGGCCGGCGCCATCGTGGTCACGGTGGCCAGCGGCGGCACGCTGGGGCCGGTGGCGATCGGGGCGCTGGCCAGCTTTGCCGGCGCGGCGGCGGCGGGCGTCACCGGCTATGCGATCCGCGGCGAGTCTTCCACCGCCGACGTGCTGACCGACGTTTCCACCGGGGCGGTGGAGGGCGCGGTGGCAGTGGCGAGCGCCGCGATGGCGGCCCGCATCGTGCACGGCGCCACGCTGGGCCGGCCGGCGGCCCAGGCGGTGCGGATGGCGAGCGGCAATTCGGTGCGCGCCGCCACCGGTGGGGCCGGCGCCGTGGTGGCGGAAAGCATCATCGACGGTGCCATCGGCGGCGCCAGCGGCGAGCTGTTCCAGACCGCCATCGACGAGAGCACCTGGAACCGGGGCGTGGCCTCGGCCTTCGCTTCGCTGCTGGCGGCGATCGCGCGCGGCGCGGCTTTCGGCGCCGGCGGCGGGCTGATCGGCGGCGCGATCGGGCTGGCGATCCGCCGCGTGGTCGGCAGCCTCGGCGCGAGCGAAGCGCAGGAACTCGGCCGCCTGCTGCAGCAGGCCGGCATCGCCAACGCCGACCGCCTGAGCACCGAGACGCTGGAGGCGATCGCCGCCGCCAACCGCCTGGCGCGTGCCGGCGACATCGACGGCGCGCAGGCGGCGCTGCGCGGCGTGCGGGGCCTGGTGGCGGCGGATGCCGCGGCACTGGAATCGGTGATGCGCCGCATGCACATGGTGCGCGCCGCGCTCGACGTGGGCGAGGTCGATGCCAGCCGCTTTGCCTCCCGCATCACCGAGGTCGACGAAGCGGAGTTCCTGCGCCGCGCCACCGACCGGCGCGCCCATGCGGTGGTGAGCTTCGAGGGCGGCGAGCCGCATGTCTACGTGCGGCGCGGCTCGCCGCCTTCGGCGGTGCGCGAGGAGATCGAGCACCTGCTGCAATGGCATGGCGACCCCGTGATGCGCGCCCGGATGGCGGAGGTGGCCGGCGTCACCGACGAGGCCTGGCGCGGCATGGCCGCTGCCGAACGGGTGCGCATCGCGCGCGAATCGCTGATCGTGGAGGCCGACGCCCAGCGCCGCATCCTGGCGCGGGTGGAAGGGCGCGCGCGCAGCGGCGATGCGCTGGCCGAGGCCGAGTGGCTGGCCGCCGACGAAGCCCTGTTCGACCTGAACCGCCGCATCCGCCAGCTGCAGGCGGCGCTGGACCGGCCCGAGGGCATCGACCTGCGCGCCCTGCGGCTGGACACGCCCACGCCGCCGCAGTTCTACGCCACCGTCACGCCGGGCGAGGTGGCGGCGGAACTGACGGCGGCGCAGCGCGCGACGCTGGAGCGCTTCGAAGGCCGCAGTGCCAGCGCGGCGAGCGTGCAGCGCGAGCTGCGCAACGCCGGCTACGTGCTGCACGAGCGCAACGGCCGCGTGTTCCGGGTGCAGCGCCCGCCGGAAGGGGCGGTCGACCTGCCGCACCTGAGCGTGGGCGCCGACGGCAGGATCGCGCAGGGCCGCGCCGGCTGGCGCTCGCACGAAGACCTGCGCGCCGACGCCGAGATCGTCTGGCGCGCCGAGCAGGACCGGCTGGCGCGCCTGCAGGCCGACGTCAGCGCCGGCCGCCTGCGCGGCGCGGCCCTTGCCGATGCGCGCACCGCGCTGCGCGGCACGCCCTTGCGCAACCACCTGCGCGGCCTGGTGGAAAGCGGCGCCATGAACGAGGCCGATGCCGGCCTGCTGCTCGTCTGGGCCAACTTTGTCGAGGACGTGGCGCAGCGCATGGAGCGCGCGCCCTCGGCGCTGCGCGCGGTGAGCGGCTTGCCCAGCACCGCGGGCGGCATGACCGACGCCGCATTGAGCACGTTCCGCAGTACGCTGCGCGAGGAGGTGGCGCAGTTCGTCGCCGCCATCCGCGGCGGGCGGCGGCGCATGGAGGTGCTGCACCAGATCCTCGAGGCCGCGCCCGACAACCGCACGCGCGGCGAGCTGTTCACGGCCTTCCGCCAGCGGCTGTGGGCGGCGGAGGGCTCGAGCGTCACCCGCGTGGTGGATGATGCCGGCGAGCCCGTCAGCCCGAGCTTCGACTTCCCCGGGTTCGGCACGTCCGGCCGCCGCACCGCCGACGACCTGGTGGACGTGGCCGCCGGCCACGGCACGCTGCCGCGCGGCCGCTATGCGGTCGAGGACAAGACCGGCGCCGGCGCCTTCAGCATCGCCCAGGCACAGGACTACGCGCGCACCACCGCGCCGCGCCGCGGCCTGCGCCGCTCGCCGACCTCGCCGCCCAGCGAAGACCTCAACGGCATCGTCTACGTCTTCTCCACCCCTGCCGATGCCCAGCGTGCGCTGGCGCAGATGGAAGCCGATGCGCTCGTCGCGCCGCTGCTGGGCCGCGCGCGCGGCGGCATCCACGTCGCCCATTACGGGGTCGACGGCTCGCTGGTGTTCTCCGCGCATACCGCGCCGGTGCGGCGATGAGCTGCCACCGACGCGTGGTGAACGGTCTACGATGTATCGCTGATGTCTCTCGTTGCCCTGTCGGGCCCTGCCGATGAAACCTGCCGCTCCTGATGCTCCCCATCCTGCCGCGGCGCCGCTGCCACAGGCGCTGCGGCTGCTGGTCGAATGCCCGGTGGCCACGCCGCTGCCGGTGGTGGGTCGTGCGCTGATCGCCGCTGGTGGCAGCGAGCTGGGCGCGTGGTCGCTCGGCGGACCCGCTGGCCGGCAAGGCAGCGGTGCCGACGCGCTGGCGCAGGCGCTGGCCGGTGCCTTGAAGGGGGTCGATCACTTTCTTTCGGTGGAGGTGAGCCAAGGGGGCGTGCTGCTGCCGGTGGTCGCCGCGCGCCACGCGCAGCGGCTGGTGCTGCGCTGCCAGTGGGATCGGCCGCCGGCGGGCGTTGACGAAGCGGGTGCGTCGGAGGATGCGCGCAACTGGCTGGCGCAGGCGCTGGCGCTGCTCACCGCGCTGCTGCCCGCGTTGCCGGCGGAGTTGGCCGAGATCGCGCGCGAACCCGATGACAGCGCCGCCTTCCTTCCCTCGCCGCCACTCGCGCGGCTGCGCCACGCGTGGCTCACCGACGAAGCCGAAGTGCAGGCCGTCTACGGGCCGGCCGCCGCTGCCTTCCTGGCCGCCTGGGACGATCGCAAGGACCTCGACGGCCGCTGGCTGCTCACGCGCGCGCTCGCTGCGGTCGGCGAGCCCGATTGGGCCGCTGCCGTGGCGGACGACCAGCTGCGCCTGGCCAAGGCCGCCCCTGAAGGCGAAACCGACTGGCACCGCGCCGTGACGGCCGACTGGAACCGGCGCTGGCTCGCTGCGCCGCACGAACACCTGCATTTCGTCGCGCGCGACGACCGGCAGGCGCTGGTCGAATTCGCCGCCAGCGTGGGCGCGGACGGCCTGTCGCTGGGCGAGCTGCAATCGCTGCACGAGTTGCGCAGCCAGGCCCGCGACGGGCAGGGCCGCCCGGTGCGCGCGGTGCGCGTGGTCTATCCGTCGGTGCAAGAAGCAGCCGTCGACGCCGGCGTGCTGGCCGACCTCGGGATCGAGTGCCTGGGCTATGAAGCCGGCGGGGAGTTGGTCGCCGTGTGAAGGCTGCCGGCGCGGCTGCGACCGTGGCCGCCGGCCAGCCCCTCAGCCTGCCTGCGCCTGCGCTTCCGTCCCGCGGAACCGTGCCGCTTCGATCCGGTACTTGCGCATCAAGGCGAAGAAGGCCCGCCGGTTCTTCCCCGCGGACAGGGCGGCATGGGTGACGTTGCCGCGGTGCGCGGCGAGCAGCTGCTCGATGAAGCTGCGCTCGAACTGGGCGACGATCTGGGCCTTCGCGGTGCGCAGGCTCACCTGCGCTGCGACGGCGACGGTGTCCTCGGGCAGGTCGAGGTCGGCTTCTCCGAGCACCTGGCTGGCCGACACGATGAGCGCGCGTTCGATCACGTGCTTGAGCTCGCGGACGTTGCCCGGCCAGTCATACGAGAGCAGCTTGTGCAGGGCGCCGGGGGACAGGCCGGCCTCGACCCGCTTCATCCGCTGCGACAGCTTGCGCACGAAGAACACCGCCAGCGCGGCGATGTCGGCGCGCCGCTCGCGCAGCGGCGGCAGGCGCAGCGACAACACGTTCAGGCGGTAGTACAGGTCCTGGCGGAAGGCACCTTGCGCCACCATGTGGGGGAGGTGGCGGTTGCTGGCGGCAATCACTCGCACGTCGGCATGCTGCACGCCGTTGGCGCCGACCTGGCGGTACTCGCCCTCCTGCAGGAAGCGCAGCAGCTTGGGCTGGGCCATCAGGGGCAGGCAGTCCACGTCGTCCAGGAACAGCGTGCCGCCTTCGGCCTCGCGCACCAGCCCCTGGCGGGCGGCATGCGCGTTGGTGAACGAGCCGCGCACATGGCCGAAGAGTTCGCTTTCGATCAGTTCGGCGGGCACCGCGCCGCAGTTGACCGCGACCCAGGGACGCGAGGCGCGGGCCGACAGGTAGTGGATCGCCTGCGCGCACACCTCCTTGCCGGTGCCCGTTTCGCCGGTGATCAGCACGCCGGCGTCGGAGGCGGCAAAGGTCGGCAACATGCCGATCTGGCGCAGGAAGGCTTCGCTGGAGCCGATGCAATCGAGCGTGGGCAGGGCGCGCTGTTCCTGCGCCTGCGGGCGCGCCGGGCAGAAGCGCCCCAGCAGGAAGGCAATGCGCGCGCGCAACTCCGCGGCCTCGGGCGGAAGGGCGACATAGTCGCTGGCACCGGCGGCCAGGAGTTGCAGGATGGTCTGCTCCGCGAGATCGTCCCCCGCGACCAGGATGGCGGCCAGCGGCTCGCTGCGGCGCAGGCTTTGGACCGCTTCGACGATGCGCTCGCTGTCGCTGCCCTCCTGGTTGTCGCAAGCAAAGATGTACAGGTCCGCGCCGGCGGCGGCGGCCTTGCAGGCATCGTGCCGCTCGAGCACGAGTCCGTCGATGCTCGCAACGGCTTCCATCAGGGCTGCGGCGCGGTCCTGCTGTCGCGGCGTGCCCACCAAGCAGGTCTTGACGAGTGTCATGGTGTGGCCAGATCCATTGCCGCGCGCTGGCGACAGGGCGCTGACCTTACACGATCCCGGTCGCGGCGTACAACGTAAATCGCTTATCACCCGAATTGCGGAGGCGCGGGCCGGCTGCGCAGATCCTGTTGGTCTTGACACCAGCCCGCAGGCAAACCTCAGCCCCGCGGCCCCGCGCATCCTGCTTGCGCAAATCGTGCCGCACGTGGTGGCCGATGCAGCACACCGTCCCGAACACCTCGCCGTTCGACAGCACCACCGGTGCGCTCAGGTACGACTGGATGTCCAGCGCGCGCGTGATGGCCAATCACCGGTCTGCGTGTTCATGGATGCAGCTGCGCGGCGTCGTCGACGCACCACTCCCGCGCCGCGCAACAAGTGGCGCCGCGCCTTCCACCCCTCTGCCGGCTGCCGGCGGTCGGCACGGCCATGAACCCTTTGACTTCGGTCAAGAAACAACTGGTTGCAATCTGCATTCTTCAGCCATCAACTTGGAGAGATGCCCATGTTTCAGAACCTCCGTGTGTCGCTCAAGCTGGCGCTGGCCTTCGGCCTGCTGGCGTTGCTGACCCTTGGGATGGCGGCGGTCGGCGTGACGAGCCTGTCGGCGCTGAACCGCAACGTGGAGGACATCGGCACCCAGCACGCGCCCGGCATGATCTATGCGGGCGAATGGCACGCGCACATGGAATCCGGCGCCAAGCACATGCTGGCGCTCCTGCTCGTGGCGCAGGAAAACCGGAAGGCCGAACTCGACGAGGTGCGCGCGATGCGCGCGGAGCGTGAGCGCATGAAGGACAAGATCGCCAAGCTGGAACTGAATGCAGCCGGCGAGTCCGCGCTGCGCGGCCTGCAGGACCTGGACAAGGCCTACCTTGCGCTGGAAACGGAATTCCTGCAGTTGGCCGACGCCGGCAAGACCGACGAGGCGAAGGACCTCCTGCTCCATCGCGCCGGCCGCGTGCAGGCGGACTATCTCAAGGGACTCGACAAGCTCGTCGACGTGATGGAGGAGGACACCAAGGACGAAGTGCGCGACTCCTCCGCGATCTACAGCGCGGGCCTGAACCTCCTGGTCGGCGCCGGCATCCTGTGTGCGGTGCTGGGCGCGCTGTTCGGGTGGATCGTGAGCCGCTCCATCACCGCGCCGATCGCACAGGCCGTCGACGTGGCCAAGCGGGTGGCGGACGGCGACCTGCGCGTGGAGGTGCAGACCCGCCGGCGCGACGAGCTCGGGCAGCTGCTGCAGGCCATCGGCATCATGACCGGCAACCTGCGCCACCTGGTGGCGGAGGTGGCCGGCGGCGCGCACCTCGTGGCGGACACCAGCTCGCAGATCGCGCAGGGCAACGTGGACCTTTCCCAGCGCACCGAGGAGCAGGCCAGCACGCTGGAGGAAACCGCCAGCTCGATGGAGGAGCTGACCACCAGCGTGACGCAGAACGCCGACCACGCGCGGCAGGCGAGCCAGCTTGCCGTGGATGCCTCCGAAGTGGCGCGCAAGGGCGGCGAGGTGGTCGGCCAGGTGGTGCAGACCATGACCGGCATCTCCGACTCCTCGCGCAAGATCTCCGAGATCATCGGCGTGATCGACGGCATCGCCTTCCAGACCAACATCCTGGCGCTCAACGCCGCGGTCGAGGCCGCGCGCGCCGGCGAGCAGGGCCGGGGCTTCGCCGTGGTGGCCGCGGAGGTGCGCAACCTGGCGCAACGCAGCGCCGCCGCCGCCAAGGAGATCAAGGCCCTGATCGGCAGCTCGGTGGAGCAGGTCGACGCCGGCTCGCGGCTGGTGCAGGCGGCGGGTACCACGATGGGCGACATCGTTGCCTCCGTCAAGAAGGTCAGCGACCTGATCAGCGAGATCGCGGCGGCCAGCCACGAGCAGAGCTCGGGCATCGAGCAGGTCAACACCGCCGTCACGCAGATGGACCAGGTGGTGCAGCAGAACGCCTCGCTGGTGGAAGAGGCCACCGGCGCCACCGAGTCCATGAAGGAGCAGGCCATGACGCTGCTGCAGACGGTGGCGCGCTTCCGCATCGACGACACCGAGCAGGCGGCGACCCGCATGGAAGCCGTCGCGGCCCCCGCCCCGGTGCCCGCGCGCGCGCCGGCGCCCGCGGCCAAGCCGGTCCGCGCCGGCGGCGCGATCCCGTTCAAGCCCGCCGTCGTGGCCAAGCCGCACTTCGGCGCCGCGCCGGCCAAGCCGCCCGCGGCCAATGGGGAGTGGAGCAGCTTCTGAGCACCGGCCGCCCGTCGCGGGTGCGTGGAGCGCCCCGAAGTGACCTCCTGGGTTGGCCCGGAACATGCTACGTGTTCCGGGACAGGCCGAGGGCACGCGGCCTGTGCAAGTTGTCTCCTCCACCTCGGGAAAGGGTGGTTGGGCCCCGGGGCGGCACACGCCAGCGGGGCCTTTTTCATTGGGCGGTCCCATACTGCGCGCCATGGGCAGCACGCCGTTCGCCAACACCCCGCAACGCTATGGCTGGATCGCCATCGCCCTGCACTGGGCGATGGCGGCCCTGCTGGTCGGACTCCTGGGACTGGGGATTTTCATGGTCGGGCTCCCCGAAATCGGGTACGACCGCGAGAAGATCACCCTGATCCTGGTGCACAAGGCGCTGGGGATGATCGCGCTGGCGGCGGCAGTGGCACGCCTGTCGTGGCGACTGACCAATGCGTTGCCCCGTTTTGTCGCCGGGCTGCCGCCATGGCAGGAGGTGAGCGCCCTCTTCGTGCACCTGTGGCTGTATGCCTTGATGTTCGCGGTGCCGGTCACGGGATGGCTCATGTCGTCGGCCGGGGGCTACCCGACGCCGATCTTTGCCTGGCTCGATGCGCCGGACCTGATCGTGCGCAACGAGCACCTGTTCCGCACCCTGATCGACGTGCACCGCTGGCTGGCCTACGCCTTCGCTGTCCTGGTGGTCCTGCACACGGCGGCGGCCCTGCGCCACCACCTGGTGCGCAAGGACCACACCTTGCGCAGGATGCTTCCCGGAGGCTGACGGCCCGCCGCGCAAGGGGCGGCGGCCCGGCAGGGGCGAACCTATACTGGCCCGGTCTCGTTCCGTAGGGGTGCGCGCCGCGGGCGGGCCCCGACAACAAGTAATGCTGGACGGAAAACAGGTGCTGATCGTCGAGGACGACCCGGTCACGGCCGTCGTCCTGCGCGGGATGCTGCTCAAGTTCGGTGCGGCCGTGGTCGTGCGGCAGGAGGCCGCCTCGGCCTGGGACGCCCTGTGCACCCAGCCCTTCGACCTGGTGTTCCTCGACCTGTGCCTGGGCGAGGCCCACGGCGACGGCGAGGCCCTGCTGCGGCAGTTGCGCGCCAGCACCGGCACCAGTGCGCCCGATGCGCGGACACCGGTGGTGGTGATCACCGGCCGCCACGACATCGACTCGCGCGTGCGCCTGCTCGATGCCGGCGCCGACCAGTTCGTGCGCAAGCCCTTCGACCTGCGCGAGCTGGAAGCCCTGGTCCGGGCGGTGTTCCGCCGCCGTGCCTTGGTGGCCCCGGCGCTGGACGGCGGCCTGCTGAAACTGGATCCCGAGCAGCGCGCCTGCCATTACGGCGGCCGCGTGGTGGTGCTGACGCGGGCGGAATTCGACATCCTGCTGTGCCTGGCGCGTTCGTTCCCGCAGGCGGTGCCCGCCTCGGGCCTGCTCAAGGGCGTGGGCGAGGGCGCGGCCAGCACCACCGCCCTGCACGTGCACATCCACCACCTGCGCCAGAAGCTCGATGAATCCGCGATCGAGACGGTGCGCGGCGTGGGCTACCGCCTGGCCGACGGGCAGGTGTCGGACTCGGCCCTGCAACCCCTGGCCGCCTAGGCTCCTGGCTACTTCCCGATCACGAACGCGGCGAGCTCGCGCAGGAGCTGCGCCATCGCTTCGTTGGCCGCGCGCACGCCGCCCGCGGGCGAGGCTTCCTGCATCGGCTGCCGCGCGCTGAATTCGCGCGCAGCGAGCACGCGCTGCGCGCCGTCGTTGAGCTGCGCGTGCAGCACCAGCCGCAAGACCGGCGGCTGCCGCTCGAAATCCTGCAGCAGTTCGAGCACGTCCACCTGCAGGGTGCGTGCAGGCGCACCGGCCTGGGGCGGCGCCAGCACCGCCTGGAAGCCGCCGGTGGCTTCGAGCGTGCGCACCAGCAGCGGCTGCAGCATCTGCGGCGGCGTCTCGGCCCATTCGTTGCGGCCGTAGTAGGCCAGGTGGTGCGGCCGCAGGCTGTACGCCATGCGCCGGCTGTCGAACGCGGGCCGCGCTTGCGGCGCGAGCACCAGCAGCGTGAGCGGCGTGGGCTGCGCGCGCGGCAGGTCCGCGGGCCAGCGGTCGATCAGCGAAAGGGTGATCTCCGGCTCGCTGGCGGGCAGGGCGCAGCCGGCCAGCAGCGCCGCCGCGCACAGGGGGAGGAAGACGCGCCGGGCGGGCCGCGTCATTGCGCCTCGCCCGGGCCGGCGGGCAGCGGGCGGGCGCCGCGCCACAGCAGCGAGGGGTTGCGCTGGATGCGCAGCGCGGTGTCGTCCAGGGTGCTCGAAAGATGCTCCATGCGCGCCAATGTACGGTGCGCCTCGGGCAGCAGCTGCGTCTGCAGCGCCCGCACCGTGTCGGTGCCGGATTGCAGCAGCGGCGCGAGGCGCGTGCTGGCGTCCTCCGTGTTCTCCAGGATCGCGCCCATGCGCTGGCGCGTGGAGGCGGAAAGCTCGTCGATGCGCACCAGCGTCTGCTGCGCCTGCGGCAGGATGCGCCCCTGCAGCGAGCGCAGCACGTCGTCGCCGGACTGCAGCAGCGGCTGCATGCGCGCGCTGGCGCGTTCGGCGTTGGCGAGGAAGCTCTCGATGCGCTGGTTGTTGGCGGCCAGCGTGCGCGTGACCTGCTCCAGGCTGGCCAGCGAGTGCTTGAGCGCGGCGACGGTGTCGCGGTCCAGCGTGCCCTCGAGCAGCGCGGTGGCGCGTTGCACGCTGGCATTGAGCTCGCCGATCGAGGTGTCGAGACTGACCGTGCGCCCGGCGCTGCTGGCGATCACCGGGTGGCCACCCTGCGCCGGCGCGGCCAGCGGCGCCGCGGGGCCGGCGCGGTCCTCGAGGCTCACGTAGACATAGCCGGTGAAGCCGCGCGTGGCCAGCCCGCGCCCCGTGATCGTCGCGACGGTGGCGGTGCTGACCGGCGCATCCCTGCGCACCGCGAGCAGCACCCGCACGTTGCGCGGATCGGCGAGCCGCACTTCGCGCACCTGGCCGACCTCCACCCCGTGGAATTCCACCGGCGCCCCCGGCAGCAGCCCGGAGACCGCCTCGCGCGAGCGGATCTCGTACAGCGCGAAGCCTCGCGCGGCCAGCAAGTACCACGCGAGCGCCGCCAGCAGGACGGCGGCGAGGGAAAGGGCGAAGGCGACGCGCGCCCTCGACTGTGGGTTCCATTGCATGGCACGCTCCCGGGCTTGCAGCCAGCCCGGTCGATCCCTGCGCGCCCGCTTTGGTTCCCGCCGCATGCGGCCTACACTGGGCGCATGCAGGCCGCCTCCGCTCCCCGAGGGCCCGGCGCCGAGGGCGTCGAGGTCCTGCTGTTCGACATCTTCGGCACCGTGGTCGACTGGCACGGCAGCATCGTGCGCGAGCTGGCGCACGCGCATCCGCAGGTCGACGGCGCCGCCTTCGCGCGGGCCTGGCGGGCCGGCTACCAGCCCGCGATGGCGCGCGTGCGCTCGGGCGAGCTGGGCTGGACCCTCATCGACGACCTGCACCGCATGGTCCTCGACCAGGTCTTGCCGCAGTTCGGGCTGGCGCACCTGGACGAAGCGGCGCGCGCCCACCTCAATCGCGTGTGGCACCGGCTGGACCCCTGGCCCGAAGCGGTCGCGGGCGTGAAGCGCCTGAAGTCCAGGTACATCTGCTGCACCCTGTCGAACGGCAACCTGGGGCTGCTCACCCGCATGGCCAGGCGCGCCGGCCTGCCCTGGGACTGCATCCTCTCGGCCGAGGTGTTCCGGGCCTACAAGCCCGACCCGGCGACCTATCTCGGCGCGGCCAAGGTGTTCGAGCTGCCGCCCGCTCGCGTGATGCTGGTGGCCGCGCACCACGACGACCTGGCCGGCGCCCGCGCCTGCGGCCTGCGCACGGCATATGTCGAGCGGCCCTTCGAGTTCGGCCGCGACCAGCCCAAGGACGTGGCCGCGCGGCCCGGAAACGACCTGCACAGCCGCGACCTGCTGGACCTTGCCGACCAGCTGGACTGCCCGGCCGCGCTGTAGTCACGCACCGACACCCTCGCGCGGGCGCCGCCTAGGCACTGCCGCGCGCGCTGCCTAGGCGCACGCCGCCGCCCGCGTCGCACCATTCCCATCGTGAAAGGAAGAGCGATGCCGGAAGACCGTACCCCCATCGACCACGGACTGGCGCACCCGCAGCCGGAGCGCGGCCGCATTCCGCAACCGAAGCCGCAGGCGGACGAAGATGCCCGCGAGCTGGTGCCCGACCAGCCTACCCATGAAGAGAAGAAGCAGCCGGGCGTCGGCGGCCCCACCCACTTCGAGCAGACCCCCGACTGAGGACCCCGCCATGGTGATGTTCAAGGCGAAATTCAGGCCCGCGGCGACGTGGGACAAGCCGCAGGCGCAGCAGCAACAGCAGCCGCAACCCGTGCCGCCGATGCCCAAGCCGCAGCAGCAGGAGGACAAGGCGCCGCCGATCGAGAAGGAGCGCGGACCGCAGTACCCGATCAAGGAGCCGGGGCCGCGCCCCGAGCCGGAGCGCGTGCGCAGCGAGCGGGCGCGCTGAAAGTCCTTCAGTCCCGCGTCACGCGCAGCACTTCTTCCCGCGAGGTGATTCCCTCGCGGATCAGGCGTTCGCCGTCTTCCCGCATCATCCGCATGCCCGAGCCAAGCGCCGCCTCGCGGACCGCCGCCTCGCCGGAGCGGGTGTGGATCAGGCCGCGGATGCGCTCGTCCGCCGTCATCAGCTCGAAGATGCCCGTGCGGCCCTGGTAACCCGTGTAGCCGCAGTGCTGGCAGCCGCGCGCCACGCCTTCGGCTTCCACCTTGCAATGCGCGCACAGCCTGCGCACCAGACGCTGCGCCAGCACGCCCAGCAGCGAGGAACTCAGGAGGAAGGGCTCCACCCCCATGTCCGTCAGGCGCGTCACCGCGCTGGCGGCGTCGTTGGTGTGCAGCGTCGCCAGCACCAGGTGGCCGGTCAACGAAGCCTGGATCGCGATCTGCGCCGTTTCGTAGTCGCGGATCTCGCCGATCATGATCACGTCCGGATCCTGGCGCAGGATCGCGCGCAGGGCCTTGGCGAAATCGAGGTCGATCTTCGGGTTGACCTGCGTCTGCCCGATGCCGGGCAGCTCGTACTCGATCGGGTCCTCCACCGTCATGATGTTGCTGGTGGCCGCATCGAGCCGGCTGAGCGCGGCGTAGAGCGTGGTCGTCTTGCCCGAACCGGTCGGGCCGGTGACGAGGATGATCCCGTGCGGCTGCTGGATCAGGTGCAGGAAACGCTGCAGCGTCTCGCCGGTCATGCCGACCGATTCGAGGCTGATGCGCGTCTCGCTCTTGTCCAGCAGGCGCAGCACGGCGCGCTCGCCATGCGCGCTGGGGATGGTGGACACGCGCACGTCCACCGCGCGGGTGCCGATGCGCAGCGAGATGCGGCCGTCCTGCGGCAGGCGCTTCTCCGCGATGTCGAGTTCCGCCATGATCTTCAGGCGCGAGATCAGCGCCGCGTGCAGCGCGCGATTGGGCTGCACCACCTCGCGCAGCGCGCCGTCGACGCGGAACCGCACGCTCGAATGCCGCTCGTAGGCCTCGATGTGGATGTCGCTGGCGCCGTCGCGCGCGGCCTGCGTCAGCAGTGCGTTGAGCATGCGGATGATGGGCGCGTCGTCGCTGGCCTCCAGCAGGTCCTCCACCGCCGGCAGCTCCTGCATCATGCGCGTGAGGTCGGCGTCGTTCTGCACCTCGCTCACCACCGTGGCGGCGCTCGACTCGCCTTGCGCGTAGGCGGCGCTGATGCGCTGGGCCAGCTCGCCGGGTTCCAGCTGCTGCAGCTTGCGCACCGGGAACTTGCGCAGCACCTCCGTCCAGGAAGGCTGCGGCGCCCCGGCGTGCCACAGCACGAACTGGCCGCCGTCGTCTTCCAGCAATAGCTGCTGGCTGCGCGCGAACGCGTAGGGCAGGGGGTAGCGCATGGCGATCAGCGCGCGCTGGGCGCGGTGGAGGCCGGCGGTGCCAGGAAGGGCGAGTTGACGTTCTTCGACGGCGCCGGCTTGAGCGGGATCTCCGGCACGATCGGCGCGCCGGTCACGCCCCGCAGCAGCGGGCTGGCCGCGGGCTGCTGGTTCTGCTGCTTGGTGCGCATCAGGTCGTAGCGGTCGACGGTGAGCGTCTCGCTGTCGGCGATGTCGCGCACGACCACCGGGCGCAGGAACACCATCAGGTTGCTCTTGGAGCGGCTGCGCGCCTCGCTGCGGAA
>Ga0190269_10001041_pt1 | contig 13543 bp, 12 predicted proteins | sample Popmic249IS_FD_133749 | JGI IMG/M metagenome (GOLD analysis project Ga0190269, IMG submission 133749) | Populus adjacent soil microbial communities from riparian zone of Blue River, Arizona, USA - 249 IS | ecosystem: Environmental > Terrestrial > Soil > Riparian zone | place: USA: Arizona...
CTCGGTCACCTCGACGATGCCGCGGCCGTGGGTGACGTCGACCCGCCGGCCGGCGCGGGTGGCGACGACCTCGTAGGTGCGGATGGACTCGCCGGCATCGATGACGATCTCGACTCGGTCGCCCTTCATGGCTCACCTCGTTAGCACGCCGCGCGTCCGAACACGTGTACTACTCATTGTCTCACGTCGGGTCACTCTCTGACAGGGTCGGCGCCCGACCGAGCAGGTGTTCCAGGGCCGGAACGAGGAGCGAGCGCAGCGCGACCCCGACCACGAGCCCGGCGAGTGCGTCAGTGGTCCAGTGGAACCCCAGGTACACCATGCAGAGCACGCAGACGACCGCGCTGACGGCGCCGGCGGTCGTGGCACGGGCGATCCAGCGGTCGTCGCGGGTGAGGAGCGCCAGCAGGGTGCCGAGAATCGCGCTGAACACGACGACGTTGGCGGCGTGCCCGGAGGGGTAGCTCAGGCGCAGGTGCAGCTCGGCGCCGAACGCGTGGAGGTAGGGGTCTCCGGTGGCGGGTGGTGGACGACCCGCCCAGAGTTTCAGCCCGCCGACGACCAGCGTGTGCGCGATCCAGGCACCGGCGAGGCCCAGCAGCGGGCGTGCGGTCCTCCGACGTGCGGCCAGCGCCACCGCGACCACGGCGCAGGCCAGCGGGAACACCCAGTTCTGGCCCAGGGAGAACCCGGCCCGGGCCGGCCAGTAGAGCACGGGGGACCGGTGCCCGGCGATGCCGTCGGCCACCGCCTGGTCGAGACCGGTCAGGAGCCGGGTCGCGAGGCCGATCGTGATCCCGACGAACACCGCCGCGGCGAGCAGCGACGTCGCCCACGGCCGCCGCGTCGTGCGGGGCCGGGCCGTGGACGACGTGGGACGCATGACAGAAGGCTAACTTTCACGGATTTCGGGCACTGACTGGGCGAGAGTCGCGTCCCGCACGTCTTGGTGACGACGGCACAGCCACGCCGGGGGGCCGCTTGAGGAGGACTCGACCATGGTGATGGCGCTACTGCTCGACTTCGCGAACATCGCGGGCGGCCTGCTACTGGCGGCACCGCTGCTGCAGCGCCTCCCCCGTGTCGGCTCCGACCTGGGGCTGGCCACCCGGGCCGCCGCGCCGTACGGCTGGATCGTCGGTGTGGTCGCGCTGGTCACGGCCGGCTACTACCTGCTCGTCCACGTGAGCGACGGGCCGCGCGTGTTCCACTTCGAGATCGTCGGCATCGCGATCGGGGTCGCGCTGCTGTGGGACCGGCTGCGCGGTCAGCGCGGCCGCGCCGGGTCCGGCGGCCCGGCGGCGGGCACGGCAGGCGAGCCCGGTACGACCCGTACGCAGCCGGCCGTGCAGGCGCCGACCGGCGCGACGCTGCTCCTGGCCGTGTTCGGCATCATCGCGATCATCGTCGGCTTCCAGGGCCTGCTCACGCCGGACTACTGACGGCGTGCCCGCTTGAGCAGTAGTTATGCCCCGTTGTTCCCGGACATCCGAGTTGCGGACGACGACGGGGACGATCGTGTCTGGTACCGGCGGCGGAGACCGGTCTCGGGCACGCCGCCGACGATCGGCGGCCGCGCGCTACGGCGTCGGCAGCACGCAGGTCGGCGAACCGACCTCGACGACCTCGCCGGTAGGCACCGGGACACCGTCCTCCAGGCGGAAGCGCACGAGCGTGTGCGAGCGCTCGTTCGCCACCACCAGGCCGTCGTCGACGAGTGCGAAGTCCCGCGGCCAGTGCCCGCCGGTGGGCACCTCGGCCAGCGGTACCGGCCTGCCGTCCGCGTCGAGCCGGTACGCCGTGATCGTGTCCGGGCCGCGGTTGGCCAGGTAGAGGTACTGGCCGTCGGCCGAGAGCGCGATCGCGCTGGGCTGGTTCGGCCCGTCGGCGGCGGTGGCCGGGACGCTCCCGACCACGACGCCGTCCGCCAGCGTCAGCACCGCCGAGCTCAGCTCCCCGGCGACGTACCAGCGTCCGGACGGGTGGCTCGCGACGTGCCGGGGGCCGGTGCCGGGCGGCAGCACGGTGTCGCCGAGCCGGATCAGCCGCCCGTCCTCGAGCCGGTAGTGGACGAGACGATCGATGCCGAGGTCCACCACGGTGACCGTGCCGTCGGCGGCCACGACGACCTGGTGGGCGTGCGGCCCCTCCTGACGCTCGGCGTTCGGCCCGGTGCCGGCGTGCTCGACCAGGTCGGTGCGAGGCTCGATCAGCCCGTCGCCGACCGGGTGCACCGACACGCTCCCGGAGCCGTAGTTCGCGGTGAGCAGGTATCCGTCGGCCAGCGCCAGATGACACGGCCACTGCCCGCCCGTCGGCTGCGTCGAGAGCGGCGCCAGCGTGTCGGCGGCGTACGAGCTGACCGACCCGGCGCCCTCGTTCACCGCGTACAGGTACGAGCCGTCGGTGATCACGAACGACGGGGACGGGCCGGCCGCGTGGCCGCCGGGCACGGACGTCAGCCCGGAGCCCTTACCCCCCATGTCCGAGGTGTACGAACCCACGACGAGCCGAGTCTCTGTGCGCACGCGGCTGACGGTACGTGAGGGGTTTCGGCCCGATCCAGCGTGGCAGGCTACGAGGCATGAACCGGCTCGGTGACGCGACCTCGCCCTACCTCGTCCAGCACGCCAACAACCCGGTCGACTGGTGGCCCTGGTCCGCCGAAGCCTTCGCGGAGGCCGAGCGCCGGGACGTGCCGGTGCTGATCTCGGTCGGCTACGCGGCGTGCCACTGGTGCCACGTCATGGCGCACGAGTCGTTCGAGGACGAGGAGACCGCCGCCCTCGTCAACCAGTACACGGTGCCGATCAAGGTCGACCGCGAGGAGCGGCCAGACGTCGACGCGGTCTACATGGAGGCCACCCAGGCGATGACCGGGCAGGGCGGCTGGCCGATGACGGTGTTCGCCACCCCGTCCGGCGAGCCGTTCTTCTGCGGCACCTACTTCCCGAAGCCCCACTTCCAGCGGCTCCTGGTCGCCGTCGGCCAGGCCTGGGCCACTCAGCGCGAGGACGCGATCGCGCAGGGCCGCAACGTCGTCGAGGCGCTGACCGGCGGCAGCCTCGGCCCGGGCCACCCGCTGGACGCCGCGAAGCTCGACTCGGCTGCCAGCTCGTTCCAGCGGGATTTCGATCCGGCCCACAAGGGCTTCGGCGGCGCGCCGAAGTTCCCGCCGTCGATGGGGCTGGAGTTCCTGCTGCGGCACTCGGCCCGCACCGGGTCCGCCGACTCGCTGCGGATGGTGCGGGAGACCTGCGACGCGATGGCCCGCGGCGGCATGTACGACCAGCTCGGCGGCGGGTTCGCCAGGTACGCGGTCGACGCGACGTGGACCGTGCCCCACTTCGAGAAGATGCTCTACGACAACGCACTGCTGCTCCGGGTGTACCTGCACCTCTGGCGGGCCACCGGCGATCCGCTCGCCCGTCGCGTCGCCGACGAGACCGCCGAATTCCTCCGCCGCGACCTGCGCAGGCCGGAGGGCGGCTTCGCCTCCGCGCTCGACGCCGACACCGACGGCGTCGAGGGCCTCACCTACGCCTGGACCCCGGCGCAGCTCGCCGACGTGCTGGGGGAGGCCGACGGTGCCTGGGCGGCGACGCTGCTCGGCGTCACCGAGGAAGGCACGTTCGAGCACGGCAGCAGCGTCCTCCAGCTCCGGACCGACCCCGACGACCCGGCCCGCTGGGCCGCGCTACGGCAGCGGCTGCTGGCGGCCCGCGCGGAGCGTCCGCAGCCCGCGCGCGACGACAAGGTCGTCGCTGCCTGGAACGGTCTGGCGATCGCGGCGCTCGCCGAGTACGGCGAGCTCACCGACGACAAGTCGGCGGTCGACGCCGCCGTGCACGCCGCGGAGCTGCTGCTGCGCGTCCACCTCGTCGACGGCCGGCTGCGGCGTACGTCCCGCGACGGCCGGGTCGGGGAGCACGCCGGTGTGCTGGAGGATCACGGCGACGTGGCCGAGGCTTTCCTGGCTCTGCACCAGGTCACCGGGGAAGCCCGGTGGCTGGCGTCGGCGGGCGAGCTGCTGGAGACCGCGCTCACCCGCTTCGCCGACGGCTCCGGCGGCTTCTACGACACCGCCGACGACGCCGAGGCGCTGATCCGGCGGCCGCAGGACCCGACCGACAACGCGACGCCCTCCGGCTCCTCGGCCGTGGCAGGCGCGCTGCTGACCTACGCCGCGCTCACCGCGTCGATCCGGCACCGCGAGGCCGCCGAGGGCGCGCTGGCGAAGATGGCGCCGGTCGCCGAGCGGTTCGCCCGCTTCGCGGGCTGGGCCTGCGCCGTGGGGGAGGCGGCGATCGCCGGGCCGCTGCAGGTCGCGATCGTCGGTACCGGCCCCGATGCGGACGCTCTGCGGCGCACCGCCTGGCGGGCGACGTCGCCGGGCGCGGTGGTCGTGGCCGGTGAACCCGACGCCGAGGGAGTGCCGCTGCTGGCCGACCGTCCGCTCGTCGGCGGCGAACCGGCTGCGTACGTCTGCCGTGGCTTCGTCTGCGACCGCCCCACGACCGACGCCGCCCTCCTCGCCGACCAACTGCAGTAGGAGGACTGTCGTCCCGGCTCGCTAGGATCGGCGGGACTCGGCGGAGACAGGCACTGTGCTTCAAAGGAGCGGGCGGCGTTCATGGGTGTGACGGAGACGGACGGCGACGCAACACGGTCCCCGGCGGACGCTGCGGCGGCCGTTCATCAGCCGGGCGGCATCGCGGGGTACTTCGGCGCGTCCGGGCCGTCCGGCAGCGGGCGCGAGCCGGCGCTGGTCGCGCTGGGCGCGGCCCTGGCCCACCGCGGGGCCGCCGAACAGCGCGCCGAGCGCGGCCGCATCGGCCTCGTGACGCGGTTCGCCGAGAACGTGCCCGCGATCCACGCCGACCGTGACGGCACGGTCGTCGTCGCCGCGGGTGTCGACCCGGCAGCGGTGGCCGACCGGTACGCGTCCGGGGGAGTGGAGCTGCTGGCCACGCTGCCGACGCCGTGGACCGCGGCGCTGCTCGACCCGGCACGTGAGGCGCTGGTGCTGGTGGCGGCCGGTGCGCCGCTCTACTACGCGCCCGCGGCGGCCGGGGTGGACGGGCTGGCGTTCGCGTCCGAGCCGGCGGCACTCGTCGAGGCCGGGCTGGTCTCCTCCGCGCCGGACACCGAGCGGGTCGTGGAGTTCATCCTCACCGGCGGCGGCGAGGACGGCGAAGCCACGTTCTTCGCCGGTATCCGCCGGCTCCCCGCCGGTCAGGCGCTGGTGGTCGACGGCAACGGTGCGGTCCCCCGCTCGATCGACGCGGTGGCCCCGCCGGTCGACGGTCTGGCGGCGGCGCGGCGCGCGCTGGCGTCGACCCGGCGCCCCGCGGTGCGGCTGGGTCTCGGCCTGCCGGGGGCCGCGCTCGCCGCGACCGCCAAGAACACTCCGGACGTTGCCGCCTCGGCGTACTTCTCGGCGAGCTTCGCGCCGATGGACACCACCGAAGACCTGTACACCGGCGCGGTGGGCGCGGCGCTCGGTGTCACCGTCCACTCCGTCCGGGTGAACGCCGACACGCTCGCCGCCGACCTGCCCGCGTTCCTGCGCGTACAGGGCGAGCCGGTCGCCGACCTCGGCGAGTACGTGCAGTACGCGGTCGCGAAGACCGCCAGGGAAGGTGGCGCCGACTCGCTGGTCGACCCGGTGGGCGCGATCGCCGCGTACGGCCTCACGGTCGAGACGACCGGCAAGAAGGCCCGCCGGGAGGTGGCACCGGCGACGTTGCTGGCGCCGACACTGGCGCAGGCCCGCACCGCGGCGGCCACCGACGGCACCCCGGTGAGCCGCCCGGGCGCGCTCGAACCTTCTTCCGGGCGCGCCGCCCGGCTGGCCGAGGCCCGGCGCACGGCCGACCGCTCCGCGGCCCGGCTGGGCATCCGCATCGACACGCCGTTCGCCAACCCGGTCGCCGACGCGGGCCAGGGTGGCGCCTCGCTGCGGGCGGCGCTGCCCAAGGGTGCGCCCGGCGACGTCCGGGTCTCCGCGCCGGTACGTGACTGGTTGCTGCGCCTCAAGAACCGGATCTACGGCACGTTCCTCGCCGAGTCGTTCGTCAACCGGCCGTGGTTCCACCAGCAGAACGTGCTGGTCGCGTTCGAAGACTTCATCAAGGGCCGCAACCACGACGCCGACCTGTTCTGGCGTATCTGGTGCGTCGAGATGTGGGCGCAGGAGTTCCTCGACCCGAAGCCGGAGGAGAAGGCGCCGGTCCGGATCAAGGGTCCGCTCGAGGCCAACGCGAACAAGCAGCTCGAGATCACCGTGGGCGGTGAGCGCTGGCTGCGGTTCCCGATCCGCACCGAGCTGTTCACCTCCGGTGACGACTACACCCGTCGGATCACCGCCTATGTCAGCGAGTTCATCGACCACGTGCGGGCCGACGGCTCGTACCTGGCCGCGTTCAACAGCCCGTGGTACCTGCTGGTCAGCGAGAAGATCATCGCGATCTCCCAGGGCCGGTCGTACTTCATCTGGGACATCGAGCCGTCCTGGTGGGCCAGGACGCTCGCGAAGTTCGTGGTGAAGACGCCGTACGGCATCGGGCTGGGCAGCCCGTGGACGATGGAGCTGGCCATCCGGGAGGCCGGCCTGCCGCGCATCCTGTTCGCGGCCGGGGTGAGCGCCGCGGGCAAGGCGGTCGGGAAGCGCGGGCTGTTCTACCAGGTGGCCGGCCACTCCGTGCGGGCCATCGACGGGCCGACGGAGTACTCGGTCTATCCGGCGAACGTGTCGGCGAAGCTGGCGCCCGCCCACCCCGACCGAGTGGCGTCGAAGCTCAAGACGACGATCGCCGCGACGCTCACCGAGGCCGGGCTGCCCCAGCTGGCGCAGACGCTGGCCGGTGTCGTCGTGATCGACGCGAACGACATCGGCCGGAACGTCCTGGGCAGCGACGCGGACCGTCCGGAGGAGTTCTTTGAGAACCTCTTCGGCGACAACCCGCTCGGTCAGGGCAGCGAGCAGACCCCCCTCGCGGTGGCCGTCCGCATCCCCTAACGGCGGCGGGCGGTCCGCCGCATCGCGGGTATCAGCACCGCGGCGACCACCAGGTGCAGCGAGCCGAGGCCGACCCGGGTACCGGTGCCGATGGTGCCGTCGGCCAGCGGGGCGAACGACAGGATGAGTACGACGACGGCGATCGCGGTCCAGAGGCCGCGTGCACGGCGGGTGGTGCGCTCCAGCAGTGCGAGGAGCGCCCACCCGGCGAGGCCGGCAACCAGCGACAAGACGACGACGATGCCGGCGCCTACGGTGACCGTCCGGCCGTTGGCGCCGTCGACGGTGAGCTCGACGCCGGCGAGCGGACCGACGACGCACCACCCGGCCAGGGCCGCCGCGGCGGCGGCCCCGACGGCCAGTACCCGAACCGCGGTCCGGCTCATGCCGGCGCCGGTACGTCGAGCGCTCCATAGAGGAACACGTCGACGGTCGTCTCCAAGTCGGCCGCCGGGCGTGGCTGACGGCCGCGGGCGAAGAGCAGGCTGAGGAAGATTCCGGCGGCCTGCTCCGGAGGTACCCGGAGGTGGTCGCGCTCCGGCTCGAACAGCTCGGTGAGAGCGGCGGCCGTGGCGCGCTGACTGTCGTCGCGGCCGATGCTCGGCCCCTCCGCCGGCGATCGCCGGGCCGCCGCGGCGCGGACGCTGTCCGCGCGCGTGAAGTACTCGGCCGGCTGGGCGCCCCCGGCAGGCGGCCCGGCCTCGGCGGCGGTTGCGGTGTCTGTGGCGGTTCCGGTGTCTGCGGCGGTTGCGGCGGTTGCGGTGTCTGCGGCGGCCCCGGTGTCGGTAGGGGCCCCGAGGCCGGCGGAGGCTCGGGGGTCCGCGGCGGGCTCCGGCGGGCGGCGCTGTAGTGGGCGGCCGGTGGCGTGGAGGCTGCCGAGCACGGCACCGAGCCGCGCGAGATGTGCGGCGAGCGCCTCGCCTGCCTCGGTGAGGCGCACGGCCAGCGGTTGGTCGAGGTCGATCGTGGCCAGCTCCGCGAGCACGCGGTCCGGCCTCATCGCCTCGACGACGCAGGCGTCGAGCAGCGCGTTCTTGTCCGGGAAAACCCGAAAGATCGTCCCTTCGGCGATGCCTGCTGCGCGGGCGACCTCGGCGGTGGTGACGGCGGCGCCACGTTCGGCGACCAGGGGCAGGGCCGCGTGGACGATCGTCTCGCGGCGTTGTTCGGGGCTGAGCGCGGCTGCGCGTCGGCGGGGAGGAGTAGTCATGCGCCGACTATAGAAGTGAGGACTCACTCATTCAAGCGGGTTGTGCGGATACTCGTCGATGTCCAGGCGGTGTGTAATGCTGTAATCAGTGCAACGCCGGAATGAGGGGGCTGCGATGCGCGGACAGGGACGAGGATTCGGACGATCCGGCGGCTGGCAGCAGGCCGATCTCCCGCCGGCCGACGACGCTGCCGCCTGGTTCGCCGGCCGGCTGCCGACCGGCTGGTTCACGGGCGCACCCGAGGTCGGCGTCGACCGGGACGAGATCCTGGTCGTCGGCACGTTGCCGATCGAGTACGCCCCCGACGCGTCGGACGCCGACCGCGCCGGGCACGAGGCCGGGTTGATCGCGCGGTTCCGCGAGGAGACGCGGGACGCGCGGATCCGCGTCGCCCGCGAGGGTGAGCACCGGTACGGCCGGAAGGTCTCGTGGGGCGCGGTCGCCGGCGACACCCGCGAGCTGTTCACCACCCACTCCGCGCCGGTGATGACCCGCTTGCGCCAGCCGGAGCGGCAGGTGCTCGACACGCTCGTCGACGCCGGGGTGGCCCGCTCGCGCTCGGACGCGCTGGCCTGGTGCGTGCGGCTCGTCGGGCGCAACGCCGACGAGTGGCTCGATCAGCTCCGTGCGGCGATGAGCGAGGTCGACCGCGTGCGTGCGGCCGGGCCGGACACCGCCGGCCCGGAGGCGACCGGCTGAGGAATTACTCACGCGCGGAGCGTCGGAATGCGTTGTTTTCGCGTTCCGCACCGAACACAGAAGGCCGACCCCTGAACGGGGTCGGCCTTCTGTGCAATTTAGACGGAAAGCTAAGCGAAGAGAGCGAAGTAGATGGCGACGTGGTGGCAGATCGCCGCGGCGAGCGTGCAGGCGTGGAAGAACTCGTGGTGGCCGAACGTGGTCGGCCACGGGTTGGGCCAGCCGGTCGCGTAGAAGATCGCTCCCACCGAGTAGATGACGCCGCCGACGGCGAGTAGCACCAGCGCGGTGATGCTCGCGTGCCCGATCTCCGGCAGCACGAGGACCGCGATCCAGCCGAGCGCGATGTAGAGCGGGGTACCCAGCCACTTGGGTGCCGACGGCCAGGCCATCTTCAGCGCCACGCCGAGCGCCGCTCCCGACCACACGACGAGCAGCAGCCGGTCGGCTGACGGTGGTTGCAGCAGGAAAAGACAGAACGGCGTGTAGGTACCCGCGATGAACACGAAGATCATCGAGTGGTCCAGGCGCTTCATCGTCGCGTAGCCGCGCGGACCCCAGATCCGGCGGTGGTACAGCGCGCTCGTGCCGAACAGCCCGCACACCGTGAGGCTGTACACGAGGCACCCGTAGAAGTAGGTCCACCCCGGCCGGGTGGCCGCGATGCTGCACAGCACGATCCCGCAGACGGCGGCTACGCCGACCGCGTAGGCGTGCAGCCAGCCCCGCAGCCGGGGGCGGCCCAGCGGGTCGAGCCCCTTCGGGGTGCGCCGCCGGTTCAGTAGCACCGGCGAGCCGTCGGCAGCCTCTGCGGCGACGTCCTCGATCGTCACGCCGCCGGCCGCGAGGTTGTCCGTTTTCAGACTCTCGGTCGTCAGGTCGTCGCTAGCCACGTCTCCGAGGTTACGCCACCGTAGGTTTGGTTGGCGTAAGCGATCGCTGAGCATGCGTCAAAGCTGATGAAACCCGGGTGTCACAGGGGCGTAGTGACTGCTCACCGGCCTAGTGGCACTGAATCGATGCCTATGCAAGTTCTCACAATGCGGACGGCCGACGGTCCGTTCTGTCGGGTCTACGCTGGCTGCACACCCCGCCTGAACCGCCGCCCGAGCGGTCAGTCGGCGTTCCCGGAATCGGTCAGCGTGCGCCCACCCGAGGAGTGATCGATGTCAGCCCCCACCACGATTCCCGGCTTGTCCGAGGCCCCGACCAACCACGCGGAGCTGCTCGCCTGGGTGAAGGAGACGGCGGAGCTCACTACGCCCGATCGCGTCGTCTGGGTCGACGGCTCCGAAGAGGAATGGGTCCGGCTCACCGACGAACTGGTCGAGAGCGGAACACTCGTCCGCCTGAATCCGGACAAGAAACCCAACTCGTTCTGGGCCCGGACGGACCCGTCGGACGTGGCTCGCGTCGAGGAGCGGACGTTCATCTGCTCGGTCGACCCCGCCGACGCCGGTCCCACGAACAACTGGATGGACCCGGCCGAGATGAAGGCCATCATGACCGGCCTCTACCGAGGGAGCATGCGGGGCCGGACGATGTACGTCATCCCGTTCTGCATGGGGCCCCTCACCGCGGCCGAGCCGATGTTCGGCGTGGAGATCACCGACTCCGCCTACGTCGTCACGAGCATGCGGATCATGACCCGGATGGGTGCCGACGTCCTGGCGAAGATGGGTGAGAACGCGCCGTTCGTCCCGGCGCTGCACTCGATCGGCGCCCCGCTCGAGCCCGGCCAGCAGGACGTCGCCTGGCCGTGCAACCCGGAGAAGTACATCGTCCAGTTCCCCGAAGAGCGCAAGATCTGGAGCTACGGCTCCGGCTACGGCGGCAACTCGCTGCTCGGCAAGAAGTGCTTCTCGCTGCGGATCGCCAGCGTCATGGCCCGCGACGAGGGCTGGCTGGCCGAGCACATGCTCATCCTGAAGCTCACCGACCCGCAGGGCGACGTCAACTACATCGCCGCAGCGTTCCCCTCGGCCTGCGGCAAGACGAACCTCGCGATGCTCGAGCCGACGATCCCCGGCTGGAAGGTCGAGGTGCTCGGCGACGACATCGCCTGGATGCGCTTCGGTGAGGACGGCGGCTCTACGCGCTCAACCCGGAGTTCGGCTTCTTCGGCGTCGCGCCGGGTACCGGCTGGCACACGAACGCGAACGCCATGCGGACGATCGAGCGCGGCAACTCGCTCTTCACCAACGTCGCCCTCACCGACGACGGCGACGTGTGGTGGGAGGGGATGACCGAGGAGCCCCCGGCGCACCTCACCGACTGGAAGGGTCGCGACTGGACTCCGGACTCGTCCGAGCCGTCCTCGCACCCGAACTCGCGGTTCTGCACGCCGGCCGGGCAGTGCCCGATCATCGCGCCAGAGTGGGAGGACCCGAAGGGCGTCCCGATCTCGGCGATTCTGTTCGGCGGCCGTCGCAAGACGACGATCCCGCTGGTGAGCGAGGCGCGCGACTGGAACCACGGTGTCTACCTGGGCGCCACGCTCTCGTCGGAGACCACGGCGGCGGCGGCCGGGGCGGTCGGTGTCGTGCGGCGTGACCCGATGGCGATGCTGCCGTTCATCGGCTACAACGCCGGTGACTACTTCCGGCACTGGATCGAGATGGGCAAGGGCGGCCCGACCGGCGACGCGTCGAAGCTGCCGAAGATCTTCTACGTGAACTGGTTCCGGCGCGGTGCCGACGGTGGCTTCCTCTGGCCGGGCTTCGGCGAGAACAGCCGCGTGCTGAAGTGGGTCGTGGAGCGCATCCAGGGCACTGCCGATGCGGTCGACACGCCGATCGGCCACGTGCCGGCTCCCGGCGCGCTCGACGTCGAGGGCCTGGACCTCACTGCGGAGCAGGTCGCCGCGGCGCTCGCCGTCGACCCCGACGAGTGGCGGGCCGAGATCCCGCAGGTCACCGAGTGGTTCGAGAAGTTCGGCGACAAGCTGCCCGGCGTTCTCTGGGCCGAGCTGGACGTGCTGAAGACGAAGCTGGGCGTGCAGTAGCGGACCTGGTCCGGTCGGCCCAGGCCGACCGGACCGCTCACGTCGTCGATCGGTAGCGCATCGGTAACCACCATGTCGTTCCGAGTGCGTAGTTCAGAGGCGTACCCTGCCGGGGTGGCTGTTCGGGATGTCCTCTACTCCCTCTACGAGCGGCGGCTCGTCCGCAAGCTGACCGGCAAACCGCGCCCTCGGCACGTCGGGGTGATCCTCGACGGCAATCGACGCTGGGCGCGGGAAGCGGGGTTCGACGACCCGAACGAGGGGCATCACGTCGGCGCCCGCAAGATCGAGAAGCTGCTGGGCTGGTGCAGTGACCAGGGCGTCGAGGTGGTGACGCTGTGGCTGCTCTCCACCGACAACCTCACCAGACCGGAGAGCGAGCTGGCGCCGCTCCTGCGGATCATCGAGGGCGTCGCCACCGACCTGGCGGCGAGCGACCAGCCGTGGCGGCTGCGGATGGTCGGCGCGCTCGACCTGCTGCCCGCCGAGACGTCGCGCGTGCTCAAGGACGCCGCCGAGCGCACCCACGGCAAGACCGGCACCTCGGTGAACATCGCGGTCGGCTACGGTGGCCGGCGGGAGATCGCCGACGCGGTGCGGTCGCTGCTGCACGAGCACGCCAACCTCGGGACGCCGATCGAGGAGCTGGCCGAGGTGATCGACGTCGACCACATCGCCGAGCACCTCTACACCAAGGGCCAGCCCGACCCCGACCTGGTCATCCGGACGTCCGGCGAGCAACGCCTGTCCGGCTTCCTGCTCTGGCAGAGCGCTCACTCGGAGTTCTACTTCTGCGACGCGCACTGGCCCGACTTCCGCCGTACGGACTTCCTCCGAGCCCTCCGTGACTACGCGAGGCGGAATCGCCGCTTCGGCGGTTGACCGCCGATTGTGCTGTCCGGTTACGGGATGTTCACATCCTGGTACTGCGGATCTGGGCGGTACGGACGCGGAACCGCTACGGACGGCGTACCGTTCGTCTCGGTGGGGCTCTCGATCCCCACCCGGGAGGCCCAGGCGTTGAAACCTTTTATCGGTTGTCTTCGTCGCGGGGCCGGCACCCGGCCCCGTGGGGCGGGTACCGGACCCGGCGAGCCAGCGGGCGCACGGGTGCGCGCCCGCAGGACCAGGAGCACCTCATGTCCGATCGTCGTACCCCAGAGACCTCACCGAGCGACCTCGCTCCCGACGAGGTCGTCGCGCCCGTGGACGGATCGTCCGGTTCGGACTCCCCGACCCACCGCACTCGTGAGCGAGCGTCCCGTACGGAGGGCCACCCAGCTGGTGACCCGACCGGCGGGAAGGTCTACGTACTGGACACGTCCGTCCTTCTCTCCGACCCCGGCGCACTGGGACGGTTCGCCGAGCACGAGGTAGTCCTGCCGCTCGTCGTCGTCACCGAGCTGGAGGGCAAGCGGCACCACCCCGAGCTGGGTTGGTTCGCGCGCCAGACGCTGCGCATGCTCGACGACCTGCGGGTCCGGCACGGCCGGCTGGACGTTCCGGTCCCGGTGAACGAAGCCGGTGGCCTGCTGCGCGTCGAGCTGAACCACGCGTCCACCGAGAACCTGCCCGCCGGCTTCCGGGCCGAGACGAACGACGCCCGGA
>Ga0190269_10001042_pt1 | contig 13520 bp, 16 predicted proteins | sample Popmic249IS_FD_133749 | JGI IMG/M metagenome (GOLD analysis project Ga0190269, IMG submission 133749) | Populus adjacent soil microbial communities from riparian zone of Blue River, Arizona, USA - 249 IS | ecosystem: Environmental > Terrestrial > Soil > Riparian zone | place: USA: Arizona...
GACCGGGCCGAGGTAGGTCTTGAGCAGCCCGGAGAACTGGCGCGGGGCGGTGAACGCGCCCTTCGTGCCGCAGTTCGGGCAGTTGACGTCGGCCAGCCCGTTCACCGGCGGCTTGCCGTGCTTGGCCTCGTACGCCTCTTCGAGGTGGTCGGCCCGGAAGCGCTTGTGGCAGCTCTGGCACTCGGTCAGCGGGTCGCTGAACGTCTCGACGTGGCCGGACGCCTGCCAGACCTCGGGCGCCAGGATCACGCAGGAGTCGAGGCCGACGACGTCGTCCCGACCGGTCACCATCGTCTTCCACCACTGGCGCTTGACGTTGGTCTTCAGTTCGACGCCGAGCGGACCGTAGTCCCAGGACGCCCGGAGGCCCCCGTAGATCTCGCTCGACGGGAAGACGAAGCCCCGTCGCTTACTGAGGTTGACGATGACGTCCATACGATCGGCGGACACCGGGATCTCCATCCGGACTGGCAGTTCGGCGGGTTGCGACGTGCCAGGCTACCCCGCCGAGCCGGGGCACTCGCCACCCCGTTTCGCCCCAGTCGAGCACCCCCTGCCCCTATTGCGGACAGATCTGCGCCGTGCCGGCGTCGTCGAACGTGACGGGGAACAACTCCGGTTGCAACGTGTTGCCCTGCCTGGCGACCTGAGCGGTCAGCACCCAGTTGTTGTCCTGGTCGACCTGGATCTCGTCACTCACCCGGAACGTGGCCACCCGGCCCGCGCTCTGCTCGTCCTCGGTGAACCGGGTCACCGAGCGCTCGGCCCGCGACTCGGCACAGAGCCGGCCGTACGCCTGCTCGTACCGCCCGGCCTGGAGGTCACCGAGGTAGGACTCCACCACGGTGACGGCGTCACCCTGGAGCGTGTTGTAGCCGTAGTAGAAGAGGCCGCCGACGCCGAAGACCCCGCCGCCGCAGCAGAGCAGGAGCGTCGCGCCGAGTACCAGCGACACGATCAGCACGGTGCGATTGGGCCTCGGTACGGGCGGGGCGAACGCCGGAACGGCGCCCATGCCCGGCGGTGGACTCGGCGGCGGAGCGAGCGCACGCAGCGCACGCTCGGCGCGCGCCTCGCGCTCCTTGACCGGTGCGGCCGGATACGAGGTCGGCACCGGGTCGCCAGGGCGGGGCCCGCCGTAGCCGGGCGGGCCGTAGCCGCCGGCTCCGTAGCCCGGCGAACCGTAGCCAGGGCCGGACGCGCTCTCGTCCGGCTGCCGGCCGTAACCCCCGCTGGAGGGGGGAACCCAGGTCATGACCGCTCGCTCCGCACCCCCTCAGCCTGCCTCACCGGGATCGGAACGGATAGCCGAGCCCGCTATCGGGGGGTAGCTGGCCGGTCACCGACCCGCGTCACGTCGGCGTCGGCAGCCCGGTCGGTGCGCCCCACCGACTCCACCGCGCCGTCCCAGCTCCCCATCACCTCGAACGCACCCGGCTCGTCGCTGGACTCCGCCAGCAACGTGCTGGCGTGCACCTTGACGTCGAAGTCCGAGAGCGCGCGCCGGAAGCTGCCCACCGAGTCCCACTCGGTGGTCAGCGCCCAGGCCGTCGGCACGTCCGCCGAGCGCCCGACACATCCGCGCACGAAACCCGGCCGCGCGGCGAACGCCCCGAGCGCTGCCCGGGCCCGCTCCAGGAACCCCGCCCCGTCCGCCTCGGGCACGTCGAACCGGCTGATGACGAGCACTGTGTTTCCTTTCCTCCGACGGCTCCCGCTGCCACGATGAGTCCCCACACGCTACCGAGGAGGAGAGTCCCCGTGCCTCAAGCGCAGCGACCTCTGGACCGGCGGTCGGCGGCGCTGCTGGCCTTCCTGCTCCGCCTGCCGCGGATCGTGCTGGTCGTCGGTGTGCTCGTGGTCCTGCTGGCCGGCGCGTTCCTGCCCGGCGTCGCGGGTGCCGCGCTCGTCGTCGTGATCGCTGCGCTGCTGGCCTGGCTCGCCTGGTTGGCCTGGCTCACCGCCGGCCCTGGCGCCCGCATCGCGCGGGTGGCCGCGATCGCACTGCTGCTCGCGTTCGCGGTAGCGAAGCTCTAAGCGCCCCGACCGCCGGTCGCGGTGGGTATGGGTGGGCGAATTCGTCCGCAGTAGGCAGAATCACTCAGAGTAGCCCCCCAACTGCTCCCCAATCGAGTTTGACATTCAATGTCATCCGTAATGAGAATCGTTGTCATGTACAGCGGACCCCTCCGCGCGGTTGCGACCGCGCTGCTCGCTGTCGGCGTCGCTGCGGCGGCAACCGGCTGCTCCTCCACCGATTCCAGTGCTGCCGCCGAGGGCGGCAAGCTCGACGTCGTCGCCGCCTTCTACCCGCTGCAGTACGTCACGCAGCAGGTGGGCGGCGACCGGGTCGCGGTCACCAACCTCGTCGAGCCCGGCACCGAGCCGCACGACCTCGAGCTCACCCCCAGGCAGGTCGCCGACGTCAACGACGCCGACGCGGTCGTCTACCTCCGCGACTTCCAGCCCGCGGTCGACGACGCGGTCGACGGTGGCGCCGAGGACAAGTCGCTCGACGTGGCGTCGGTCGCCCCGCTGAAGGAGGGCTACGTGCCCCTGGAGGAGGGCGAGCTGCACGAGGACGAGAAGGGCAAGGACCCGCACGTCTGGCTCGACCCGACCCGCCTGGCCGGCATCGCGGACGCGGTGGCGAAGAAGCTCGGCGACCTCGACCCGGATCACGCCTCGGAATACACGGCCAACGCCAAGGCATTGGACACGAAGCTGGCGGCGCTGGACGGCGAGTACAAGAAGGGCCTGGCCGGCTGCCAGCAGAAAACGATAGTCGTGAGCCACAACGCGTTCGGTTACCTCGCTGCGAGGTACGGTCTCACCCAAGTGGCGATCACCGGGCTCACCCCGGAAGAGGAGCCGTCCGCGGCTCGCCTCGCCGAGGTGGCGACGTACGCGAAGAAGAACGGGGTGACGGTGATCTTCTTCGAGACGCTCGTCAGCCCGAAGATCGCCCAGGCGCTCGCCGCCGAAGTCGGCGCCAAGGCCGAGGTCCTCGACCCGATCGAGGGCATCGCGAAAGACAGCACCGACGACTACTTCTCCGTGATGCGTGCGAACCTGACGACCCTGCGAGGCGCATTGTCGTGCCAGTGAGTGACCCGACCTCGGTAGCCGACGGAACCCCAGCAGTCGACGGGGCCCCACTGGTCGACGGGGCCCCACTGGTCGACGGGGCCCCACTGGTCGACGGGGCCCCACTGGTCGACGGGGCCCCAGCGGCTGACGGGGGCCGGACAGCTGACCGGGCGGCCGGGGCAGCCCGGCCGGGATCCGCGGACGGCACGCCGGTGGCCGCCGTCGAGCACGCGACCGTCGTCCTCGGCGAGCGGCCGGTGCTGCGCGACGTGTCGCTCTCGGTCACCACCGGGGAGGTCGTCGCCCTGCTCGGCTCCAACGGATCCGGCAAGTCGACGCTGGTCCGGACGCTACTGGGGCTGGTGCCGCTGGCCGGCGGCGACGCCAGGCTCTTCGGCACGCCGGTGCCCGCGTTCTCCGACTGGCGTCGCGTCGGGTACGTGCCGCAGCGGGCCGGTGCGACGACGGGCGTGCCGGCAACCGTCCACGAGGTGGTCTCCAGCGGGCGCCTGGCCCGGCGCGGCTTCCTCCGCTTCCCCTCCGCCGCCGACCGGGCCGCGGTGACCGGGGCGCTGGAGACCGTCGGCCTCGCCGACCGCGCCAAGGAGCGGGTCTCGACGCTCTCCGGCGGCCAGCAGCAGCGGGTACTGATCGCCCGGGCGCTGGCCGGGTCGCCGGATCTGCTGGTCCTCGACGAGCCGAACGCCGGAGTGGACGCCGCGAGCCAGCGGGCGTTCGCCGACACGGTCGCCCGCCTCGTCGCGCGCGGCACCACGCTGCTCGTCGTCCTGCACGAGGTGGGGCCGCTCGCCGATCTGATCACCCGCACCGTCGTCCTCGACCACGGCCGGGTGATCCACGACGGCGCCCCGTGGGCCGACGGGCACGTCGGCGGCTACTGGATCGACACCGACCGGCACCACGTCCACGGCAACCCGACCGCGAGCCCGCTCGGCGAGTGGGACGGGCGGCCGGACCACGCCGGGCCGGCCAAGGCGGTCAATCGATGAGCATCCTCCACTACGACTTCATGGTCCGCGCGCTGATCGCGGCGGTGCTGGTGGGGCTCACCGCGCCCGCGGTCGGCATCTACCTCGTGCAGCGGCGGATGTCGCTGGTCGGGGACGGCATCGGCCACATCGCACTGACCGGCGTGGCGCTCGGCTTCCTCACCGGCACGTCACCGGTGATCACCGCGGTGATCGTGGCGGCGATCGGAGCGGTCGCGGTGGAGCTGATCCGCTCCCGCGGAGGTGCCTCGGGTGACGTCGCCCTGTCGTTGCTGTTCTACGGCGGCATCGCCGGCGGCGTGCTGCTGATCAGCCTCGCGCCCAGCGGCGGCAACGTGAACCTGCTCGGGTACCTGTTCGGATCGCTGCTCACCACCGCAGCCTCGGACCTGGTCGTGATGGGTGTGCTCGGAGCCGCGGTACTGCTCTTCACGGTCGGGCTGCGCCCCTGGCTGTTCGCGATCTGCCACGACGAGGAGTTCGCGCAGGTCTCCGGCGTGCCGGTCCGGCTGCTCAACATCCTGCTGGCGGTGTCGGCGGCGGTCACCGTCACCGTCGCGATGCGAGTGGTGGGCGTGCTGCTGGTCAGCGCACTGATGGTGATCCCGGTGGCGACCGCCCAGCAGGTCGCGCGAGGATTCGTCGCCACGATGGCCGGTGCGATGGGGCTGAGCGTCGCGGTCGCGCTGACCGGCGCGGTCGGCTCGTTCTACCTGGACGTCCCGTCCGGTGCGTCGATCGTCGTCCTGGCCGTGCTCGTGTTCGTCGTCGTCACGGTGGCGGCGTCCGGCGTGCGGCGTCTGCAGCGCCGGTCCGCGGCGGCCGGGGCCGACCGCGTGCCCGCACCGGCCGTCCTCGCGTCGGAGAACGCCGCGGCGGACGCCCCGACCGCGGGCGCCGGAGTACCCGGCCGATGACCCACCCGGCGGAGGCCGTCAGCACTGGGCACCCGGCGGCAGGTACGTCGGGCGCCACGGTCGACCCCGGCGTCTACGCGCCGGCGGCCGAGTTGCTGCGGGCGCTCGCCTCGCCGTTGCGGATCGCGATCGTCATGCGCCTCTCGGAGAGCGCACAGTGCGTCCACGAGCTCGTCGACGCCTTGGGCGTCCCGCAGCCGCTGGTCTCCCAGCACCTCCGGGTGCTGCGCGCCGCCGACGTCGTCGTCTCCCGCAGGCGCGGACGCGAAGTCGACTACTCGCTCGCCGACTCCCACGTCGCGCACGTCGTCCGGGACGCCGTGGCCCACTCCGCGCATCCCCCGGCTTGATCGGTTGGGCCGACCGGCACGTCGCCGGAACGGCGTCGAGCTGAGAAGATGGACGACGAGCCCGCTCAGCGGGCCGGAGAGGATGCGTTATGCAGGCGAGTGTCGGCCGTACCACGCGGCAGCGGACGGCTGTCATGGCATTGCTCTCCGAAGTCGAGGAGTTCCGCAGCGCGCAGGAGCTGCACGAGTTGCTCCGGCAGCGCGGCGAGTCCGTCGGCCTCACCACCGTCTACCGCACCTTGCAGGCGCTCGCCGACGCCGAGGAGATCGACGTCATGCGGCCGCCCGGCGGGGAGCACCTCTACCGGCGCTGCTCCAGTGGTCATCACCACCACCTGGTGTGCCGGGCGTGCGGCCGCACCGTCGAGGTCGCCGGCCCGACGGTCGAGAGCTGGGCCAACCGGGTCGCCGCCGAACACGGGTTCGCCGACGTGTCACACACCCTGGAGATCTTCGGCACCTGCGCCGAGTGCGCCGCCCGGCTCTGAACGTTCGCCGGGGAGCACCACCGCCTTGCCGGTGATCGCGCCGTCGGCGAGCGCGGCCAGGGCCTCGGCCGCCCGGTCGAGCGGGTAGCGCGCGGTCACCCCCGACGACAGGTCTCCGGCCGCGCCGAGCGCCAACGTCGTCGCCAGGTCCGTGCGGAACGCGTCGGTGCGGTTGCGCACGTAGTAGAGCGAGCCTCGCCGCCCGTCGCGGCGCACCACGGCGGCCAGGTTCCAGCGAGCGATCTTCCGGAGTGCGCGGACGGCCGGGGCGAATCGCGGCCCGCTGCTGTGCAGGGTGGACTGGCTGCCGTACCAGACCAGGCGACCGCCCGGCCGGAGGAGGGACCAGGAGTCGTCGAGGCCGGGGCCGCCGATCGAATCGAAGACCACGTCCACGCCGTCCGGCGCCAGCTCCCGGATCCGCGCGGGCAGGCCGGGGCCGTGGTAGTCGACCGGCTCCCCGCCGAACCCTCGCACGGTCCCGTGCTTCGCCGGGGACGCCGTGCCGAGGACGCGGGCTCCGGCCGCGACCGCCAGCTGGGTGAGCAGCGTGCCCACCCCGCCGGAGGCGCCGAGCACCAGCACGGTCTCGCCCGCCCGCACCCGGGCCGACCGGTGCACCAGCTGCGCGGCGGTGACGCCGTTGGTCACCAGCGCGACCGCGTCGGCCGGGTCGAGCCCGTCGGGTACCGCCACGAGACCCCTGGCGGGCACGACCACGAGCTCGGCCCAGGCCCCGGTGCGGGTCATCGCCGCCACCCGCTGTCCGGGGCGGAAGCCGGTAGCCGGATCGGCCTCGACGACCGTCCCGACCAGGTCGTAGCCGGGGACGAACGGGTAGCGGGGCTGGCCGGGGTAGCGCCCGAGCGCCATCTGCACCTCGGCGAACATCACACCGGCTGCCTCCACCCGCAGGAGGACGTCACGCTTTTTCCGCGGCCGAACCTCCCAGGTCCGGACGGCGAGGGCCGAAGGACCGTCTGCGCTGGTCAGCACCGCTGCCAGAGTCTGCATGGCTATATCCTCTCGCGTTTGTTAGAGCTTCTAACACGAGGGTGACGGTGTTACGGTGACGGTGTCAAGGGGGGCCTATGACGACAGGGACGGGGCAGGTGGCCGACCGTCGGGAGCGGTACCGCAACCAGACGCGGGAGGAAGCCAAGGACGCGGCGCTCCGACAGCTCGCCGAATCCGGCACCGGTGGGCTGTCGCTGAACGCGATCGCGCGGGAGATCGGCCTGTCCGGACCGGCGCTCTACCGCTACTTCGAGAACCGGGAGGCGTTGCTGACCGCACTGGTCACCGACGGGTTCAACGCGATCGGGGACGCGCTGGAGCGCACCGCCAAAGCCGCCGCGGGCTACTCGGCGGAGCAGCGGCTCCGGGCCGTGCTCGGGGCGTTCCGGAAGTGGGCGATCACCGAGCCCCACCGCTACCAGCTGCTGTTCGGCACGCCGATTCCCGGCTACCGCGCGCCGGAGAGCACCACTCCGGCCGCTGCGCGCATGTTCACGACGCTGCTCCGGGCGATGGTGGACGTCGACGCCGACCGGAACCGCGCCGACCCCGGCCGCACGCCGCCGGCCCCGACGCCGCTCGACGAGCAGCTGGTGCACTGGCACGCGGATCCCTCGACACCCCCGCACCTGGTACGGGCCGCCGTGATCGCCTGGACGCGGCTGCACGGCGTGCTGAGCCTGGAGATCGACGGGGCGTTCGGGCCGATGCGATTCGACACCGCACTGCTGTACGAGTCCGAGGTGGACGCGATCGTCGCCGGGCTCTGAAGCCGCCGACGGGCTGCCGCCGCGCTACGAGTCGTACGGGTTGACCGGCGCGTCGACCCGGGTGAGCGAGCCGACCGCGATCGTCGGCACGGCCTCGCCACTGACCGGATCGGTGTGGCGCGCGGAGTCGTACCGGCCGACCACGGTGATCCACACGTCGCGCTCGAGCGTCCCCGGCGCCACCCCGGCCAGCGCGACCTCGAGTGGCCGCCCGTCGGCCGCGCAGCAGCTCAGGACGATGCGGGTCAGGTGCGGAGTGCCGTTGTCGTCGAGCGTGACGAAGCCGGTGAGCCGGACGTCGCGCCCGCGCAGCGAAGCGCCGTCCTCCCAGATCGCCCGGGTGACGTAGTCGAGCACGGAGACGGTCACCGGGTCACCGGCCGGCAGCGGTGGCAGGTCCGAACTCGGTTGCCCGACGGCGGCGGCACCCTGCTTCTCCGCCGCGTAGGAGCCGAGCGACGGCGGTCCGATCAGGAAGATCGTGAGCACTGGGAGGAGCAGCAACCAGGCCACCCGCGGTCCGCCGTGGCCGTGCGCGTCGGCTTCGGCACCGAAGAGTTCGCGCCAGAGCGTGATCGCCGCCGCGACGACCAGTACGACGCCCGCCGCGATCAGGTACCAGCGCAGGCCGGGCTTCACGTACCGCAGGTAGACGTCGGAGAACACGGTGATGCGCAGCAGCGCACCGCCGATCAGCAGCAGGACGATGCTCTGCGCCTCGCCCCTCATGTCAGCAGCTCCGTCACAACACCACGCTCCCCACCGCGACACTGATCAGCACCGCGACCGTGAACACCGTCGGGGCGAAGCGCAGCGCGAAGCCGCGGCCGAACGTGCCGGCCTGCATCGCGAACAGCTTGACGTCGATCATCGGGCCCACGACCAGGAACGCGAGCCGGGCGGTGAGCGAGAACTGACTCAGGGACGCCGCAACGAACGCATCGGCCTCCGAGCAGATCGAGAGCAGAACGGCGAGCAGTGCGAGCGCCAGCACGGCCACCACCGGCTGCCCGGCGATCGCGTCGAGCCACTGCCGCGGCACCGTGACGTTGAGGAACGCCGCCGTGAGCCCACCGACGACGAGGAAACCTCCGGCGTGGATCGCGTCGTGCCGGACCGCGAGCCAGAACCCGGTCCACCGGGAGACGTTCCCGAGGTCGGGACGGGACGGGAGGCGGATCCACTCCGCCCGGCCGAACCGCAGCCAGAGCCACCCGACCGCGATCGCGGTGAGCACCGAGGCGACGAATCGCGCCAGCACCATCTCCGGGCGGCCGGGGAACGCGATCGCGGTGGCGATCAGCACGACCGGGTTCACGGCCGGCGCCGAGAGCAGGAACGTGAGCGCTGCGGCCGGCGCGACTCCACGTCGGACCAGGCCACCGGCGATCGGCACCGAGCCGCACTCGCAGCCCGGCAGCGCGACGCCTGCCACGCCGGCCACCGGGACCGCGAGCACCGGACGGCGAGGCAGTGCACGGACGAAGAACGACGTCGGGACGAACACGGCGATCGCCGCGCTGATCAAAACCCCGAACACGAGGAACGGTAGGGCCTGGACGACGATCGAGACGAAGATCGTCGCCCACGTACGGGCGGCGGAGCTGTCGAAGACGGCCACGAGCGGCCCGCGCAGCAGGACGACCGCGATCAGCACGCCTGCGAGCAGCTCGACCGAGCCGACTCGCCAGCCGCGGCTCGCCGGAGCCGGCTGCTGCCGGACGTCCGGAGCGGTCTGTTGTTGTTCGTGGACGGTCACCACCGCCGGAGACTCGGGCGGGGGTGCGTCGTTCGCCGTCACGGCCCGACCCTATCGGCGCGCGACGCCCGACGGCGGGTTACCCACAGGGCCGGAAGATGAATAAGACATTCATTCTTTTCGCGAACATTGAGCGGCAGAGTGTGAGGCAGTGCACGCTTCAGCCAGCGACACCGTCTCGGGAGGGATCGCCACCTCCTGGGACGGTGTCCACTCGCCACGGTGGACGCCGTCCTGCGGCGCACCCCTCGCGCACCGCAGGACGGCTGATGTGTCCTCCCTGAGCCCTTCAGTCGACCGACCGACCGGCCGACACTCCCTGACCGATTGATGCTGCCGACCGCCGAGCCGCCATGACCGGACAGTATCGCCCGAGGCGGATCGTGCCGCCGACCGCCGAGCCGCCATGAACTGCATCGCCCTCAGCCCATGGCGGTCGGCGGGTCCGCCCGGGCACGACGGCCTAGTGGTGGGGTTTCCGCAGCCGTCGTACCCGGATCATCACCCGGTGTCCGAAGGGCCCGCAACGAACACCGGGGAGAGCGGACCGCGACCAGCGGCGTCCGGAGTTACGCCGCCGGACGCTGATCGCGCGGCCGGGCGCCAGACCGGGAACTGGCACCCGACCGCTCTCCACCCGACGCTCCCCGGCGAGGCGAACCCCGCGACCGTCGGGCGAGACCGCCCGACTCCATGGGACCCCACGGGGCCGCGGATCGATAGAGTGACGCAGCGTTCATTCACTTTCACATACCGTCAGATGACAGGCTGCTCTTCCGGTAGCGCCACCGGATTGGGCACCGCTCCCCCGTACCGGCGGTCCCGGGACGCGTAGATCTCGCAGGCGCGCCAGATGTTGCGGCGGTCGAAGTCGGGGAAGAGCGTGTCGTCGAAGACCAGCTCCGCGTAGGCCGACTGCCAGAGCAGGAAGTTCGAAATGCGCTGCTCACCGGAGGACCGGACGAACAGGTCGACGTCCGGGATCTGCGGCTCGTCGAGGTAGCGGGCGAACACCTTCTCGGTGATCTTGTCCGGGGACATCCGCCCCGCCGCCACCTCCCGCGCGATCGCCGTGGCCGCGTCCACGATCTCGGCCCGCCCCCCGTAGTTCACACAGAACTGCAGCGTGAGAACGTCGTTGTCACGGGTCATCTCCTCGGCGTCCTCGAGCTCGGCGATCACGCTCCGCCACAGCTTCGGCCGCCGGCCGGCCCACCGGACCCGTACGCCCATCGCGTGCAACTGGTCGCGCCTGCGCCGGATCACGTCCCGGTTGAACCCCATGAGGAACCGGACCTCGTCCGGCGACCGCTTCCAGTTCTCGGTGGAGAACGCGTACGCGGAGAGGTACTCGACGCCGAGCTCGACGCACCCCTCGATCACGTCGAAGAGCGAGTCCTCGCCGCGCTTGTGACCCTCCGTACGCGGCAGGCCGCGCTGCTTGGCCCAGCGTCCGTTGCCGTCCATGATCAACGCGACGTGCCGCGGCACGAGGTCGGCCGGGATCGCCGGCGGCCGGGCACCACTCGGGTGCGGGGTCGGTGGGCGCGTCGTTCGCCGGTGATGGGGGCCGCGCTTGCTCATCGGGAGGACTCCGTTCGGTCGACCAGCGGCAACGAGCGTAGGCCCCGTTCCAAGTGCCACTGCAGGTGGGCGGCGACCAGCCCGCTGGCCTCGCGGCGGATCGGCGATTCGGTGCGGCCCGCGTGGTTCCAGTCGCCGTCGAGCAGCGCGACCATCAGCTCCAGCGCCTCGACGGACGGCGACGCCGAGCCGGGCGGCCGGCAGTTCCCGCAGACACAGCCACCGGCCTGCACCGAGAACGCACGGTGAGCACCGCGGAGACCGCACACGGCGCACTCCATCAGCGCGGGAGCCCAGCCCGCGTAGCTCATCGCCCGCAGCAGGTAGGCGTCGAGCACCAACGGAGCGTCGTGCTCACGGGCGGCCAGCGCACGCAGGGCGCCGACCGTCAGCAGGTGCAGGCGGAGCGCCGGCTCGCGTTCCTCGGCCGTCAGCCGCTCGGCCGTCTCGGCGATCGCGCTCGCGGCCGTGTACCGCGAGTAATCGTCGACGATGTGCTTGCCGAACGGTTCGACGGTCTCCACCTGGCTGACGACGTCGAGCGAGCGCCCCTCGTAGAACTGGACGTCGACGTGGCTGAACGGTTCGAGCCGCCCGCCGATGCGGCTCCTGGTCTTGCGGACGCCCTTGGCCACCGCCCGTACCCGGCCGTGTCGGCGGGTCAGCAGCGTGATGATCCGGTCGGCCTCGCCGAGTTGCTGCACCCGGAGGACGACACCGATGTCCCGGTAAAGGGGCAAGGCTCAGAAACCGAGCCGTCGGAGCTGACGAGGGTCGCGCTGCCAGTCCTTGGCCACCTTGACCCGCAGGTCGAGGAAGATCTTCGTGCCGAGCAGCGCCTCGATCTGCCGCCGGGAGGTGCTGCCGACGTGCTTGATCCGCTCACCGCCGGCCCCCACCACGATCGCCTTCTGGCTCGGCCGCTCGACGAACACCGTCGCGTGGACGTCGAGCAGGTCGTCGCGGCCTTCGCGCGGCTCCATCTCCTCGACGACGACCGCGAGCGAGTGCGGGAGCTCGTCGCGGACACCTTCCAGCGCGGCCTCGCGGATGAGCTCGGCGACCATCACCTGCTCGGGCTCGTCGGTCAGCTCGCCGTCGGGGTAGAGCGGCGGCGACTCGGGAAGGTACTTGGCCAGCAGGTCGGCGAGCAGGTCGACCTGCTCGCCGGACTTGGCGGAGACCGGCACGACCTCGGCGAACTCGCCCAGGCCGGACACGGCGAGGAGCTGCTCGGCGAGGCGCTTCTTGTCGACGAGGTCGGTCTTGGTGACGACCGCCAGCACGTTCTTCTTCTTCAGCTCCGAGATCTCGTCGGCGATGAAGCGGTCACCGCGGCCGACCGGCTCGTCCGCCGGGACGCAGAGCGCGACGACGTCGACCTCGGACCAGGTCGTGCGCACGAGATCGTTGAGGCGCTCGCCGAGCAGCGTCCGGGGCTTGTGGAGGCCGGGTGTGTCGACGAGGACGAGCTGCGCGTCGGGCCGGTGCACGATGCCCCGGACGGTGTGCCGGGTCGTCTGGGGCTTGCTGCTGGTGATCGCGACCTTGGTGCCGACCAGCGCGTTGGTGAGCGTCGACTTGCCGGCGTTGGGGCGCCCTACGAAGCACGCGAACCCGGCATGGACTGAGCGGTCATCGGTCACCGGTCAATTCTCCCACTCACGCGGGAGTGTTCCGTCATCGCGCGAGGAGGAGTTCTCGCGACGAGCGCCACAGGGGCGCGCCCTCAGACGCGGGTGTGTACCGCGCCCGCGGCGTCGGCCACGAGAATCGGGGCGGCCGGTGCGAGATCCCGCACCGCGGCCACCCCTGCGGCGTCGGCTTCGGCGGCGGCGGTCACGACCGCGGCGGCCTCGAGCCCGGGGGCGCCGCTGGAGACCGCCATCGCGACCGCGACCTGCAGCGCCGAGAGTTCCAGCGACGGCAGCGCCACGGTGGCGGCGGCGTACGTCCGGCCGTCGGTGTCGCGGACGGCGGCTCCCTCGGCAGCGCCGGTACGCGCCCGCGTGGAGCGGGCGAGCGTCACGATCTTGGCGTCCTCGGGGTCGAGCACGGACTCAGACATCGGCGGTGCGACTCTCCTCGTTCAGTTCGTCCGCGTGCTCGCGTGCGGTCTCCAGCCGGCGCACCAGCACGGTGTCGATCCGGTTCCGGCGCCCACCCGCGCTCTCCGCGGTCAGTTCCAGGTCCAGGATGCGCGCGCTCGCGCCGGGGATCGGCACCTTGCCCAGCTCGTGCGCGAGCAATCCGCCGACGGTCTCGATGTCGTCGGAGTAGTCGGGCAGCTCGACGTCGAGCAGCTCACCGAGGTCCTCGACCGGCAGCCGGGCGGTGACCCGCACCGAGCCGTCGTCCAGCTTCTCGACCGGCGGGCGCTCGTTGTCGTACTCGTCGGCGATCTCGCCGACGATCTCCTCGAGAATGTCCTCGATCGTCACCAGCCCGGCCGTGCCGCCGTACTCGTCGATGACGATCGCCATGTGGATGCGCCGCAACTGCATCTCGCGGAGCAGGTCGGCCACCGGCTTGGAC
>Ga0190269_10001043_pt1 | contig 13513 bp, 12 predicted proteins | sample Popmic249IS_FD_133749 | JGI IMG/M metagenome (GOLD analysis project Ga0190269, IMG submission 133749) | Populus adjacent soil microbial communities from riparian zone of Blue River, Arizona, USA - 249 IS | ecosystem: Environmental > Terrestrial > Soil > Riparian zone | place: USA: Arizona...
GTACGCACGGTACCGGTCGCTACCCCGCAGGTGGGCTATTCGGACAGCAAAGACCAGACGATACACCGCTTATCGCCCACGGCCCGTCACGACCCTCCGGAGGGGTCGTTGATTCGCCCGTACCGTCCCCCTGGCGAACAGGTTCCTTATGTACCAGTGGTCCCGCAGAGCCGCCCGATCGGCTCTCACGGCCGTCTGGGTGATCACCATCGGCTCCATCAGCACCGGCGGACTAGGCACCATGAGTACCGACCCGATCCCCGTCGTCCACGCCGACCGTCTGCACGGGTCGACGTCCTACTCGGCCCGCGCGTCCGCGAACGTACTGCGTCTCGCCACTGCTGACGCCGGGCCGCACGCCACCGCCCTGAGTGGACTTCGCCTCGGCACGTCGACGGCGCAGGTCGACGCCGAACGGCCGCCGCGGTCGGCGGCGTCGGCGGTCCAGATCACCGGGTCGCCCGGCGCACCCCCGGCGGCGGTCACGCGCCGCGCCGGTGACAACGACCACGAGTCGGGGACGATCACCCGGACCAGCTCCGGCGCGGACCTGCCCTTCCTGACGCTGGGCGGCAGCCGGCTCACCGCGACCGCCAACTGGGACCACCCCGATCGGCCGTTCGTACTGAATTCGGCCCTCGTGCGACCGGGTGAGACGGTGCTGCGCGGCGACGACGACCTCCCGTTCCTGCACGTCCGCCGCGGCAGCCAGAGCCGGGCGCAGACGCAGGTGGTGGCGGTGTCCGGGCAACCGACGCTGGGCCTGCGCACGACCGCCCGCACCGAGCTGACCGCGATAACGCTGTTCCAGGGCTCGCCGACCGAGCTGACGATCCGGTTCCTCCGGGCGCCGTCGCTGGTCGCGGTCGCGGCCGGCACCGAGCACACCGACGTCCGGTACGTGCCGCCCGTCGTCGCGGTGACCGCCGCGGAGGGCCGCAGCTACCGGCTGGACACAGCAGGCGACCGCGTCGAAGTGCCGCTCGCCGGGCCGGGCGAGCGGGGCGTCGTGCGGATCAGCCTCGGTACCGTGCGGGAACGGATCGGCCACACCAGTGTCGACGCGACCGCAGCGGCCCTGCGTCTGCAGATCCTCGACGCGGAGGGGCTCGGCCGGCTGCTCGACGCCACGATCGGCGACCTCGACGTCTCCGCGCACGTACCGGTCGGCGGGCTCGGGGACGAGCCGTGCCGGGCATGCGACGAGGAGCGGTGCCGGGCATGCGACGAGGACTGCGGCACCTGCGGCGGGAAGCCCGCGGCCGAGGCGGCGCCCCTCCCGGAGGCGGTGGCGCCGGCCCCCACCGTGGCCCCGCCCCCGTCGGCCGAGTCGGCGTCGGCCGCGTCCCGCCCGGCCGAATCCGGAACGGCCGCACGCCGCCCCGCCGAATCGCGGCCGGACGAGGACCGCCCGGCTCGCGCGTCGTCGCCCGGGCAGCCGGTAGCCGGACGAGCCGAACGCGCCCTGGCGATGACCGGCCGAAGCCTCTCGTTCCTGATCGCGCTCGGCCTGGCGTTGCTCGCGCTCGGCTGGTTCATCGTCCGCCGGACTCGCCGCCGCTGAGCCCGCTCGGGCAGTGCACATTCTGTGCCCCTGGGACGGCACAGAACGTGCACCGCCCACGGCACGGAATGTGCACCGCCCCGGGCGTCAGCCCTCGAGCAGCGTCACCATCAGGGCTTCGATCGCGATCTGGGGCTTCACGTTCTCCTCCAGCGCGCTGCGGCACCTCAGCACCGCCTCGATCCGGCGCAGGATCGCCTCCGGCTCCCAGCGCGCCGCCGCCGCCTGCACCATCTCGGCGATGTCGACGTGCACCAGCGGCACCGCCGCGCCCAGCCGGACCATCAGCACGTCCCGGTAGAACGCGGCCAGGTCGACGAGCGCGCGGTCCAGCGCGTCCCGCTGCACGCGCGTCGCCCGGTTCTTCTGCTTGCGTTCGAGGTCCTTGATCTGCCCGACCGTGCCGCGCGTCGCTGCGGCAGCACCCTTGCCGGTGCCGCCGGCCCCGAGCGCCCGCTCCAGGTCTGCCTTCTCCGCGGCGTTCTGCGCCTCGGTCGCGGCCGTCGCCTCCTCCACGGACGCCTGGATCAGCGCGCCCGCGGCGGCGTAGCAGGCGGAGATGTTGGTCAGCGAGCGTGGCACCGCGAGCACGGCCCGTCGCCTGGCCTGGGCGTCCGGGTCGGTGGCCAGGCGCAGCGCTCGCCCGACGTGCCCCTGCGAGACGGCGGCCGCCCAGCGTGCGGTGGTCTCGTCCAGCCCGTTGCGGCGCATGAGCAGGCCGGCGACGGCCTCCGCCGACGGATTCCGCAGCGGCACCAGGCGACTGCGCGAGCGGATCGTCACCGAGATGTCGTCCGGGTGCGCCGAGGGCGCGCAGAGCAGGAAGACGGTGCGGTCGGTCGGTTCCTCGACCGCCTTCAACAACGCGTTGGACGCCCGCTCGTGCAGACGGTCGGCGTCTTCGATGAGGACGACCTGCCAGCGGCCTCCGGAGGGCGAGCTCGCGGCGCGCAGCACCAGTGCCCGCATCTCGTTGACGCCGATCGTCAGGCCCTCGGGGGCGACGATCCGCACGTCGGCGTGCGTGCCGGCCAGAGTGGTGTGGCACTCGTTGCACTCGCCGCAGCCACCGCGCGGGCACTGCAGGGCCGCCGCGAACGCCCGCGCCGCGACGGATCGGCCGGAGCCGGGCGGGCCGGTGAACAGCCACGCGTGGGTCATTTCGCCGGGCGGCACCGGCTCCCCGGCGACGATGCGCCCGGCCGCGGCGGCCGCGCGGGCCAGTACCGCGACGGCTTCGTCCTGCCCGACGACGTCCGCGAACACGCCGGGCACCAGAGCGACGGTCATCGCGCCTCCGTCGAAACGCCGGGATCAGGAGTCTCGGAGCCTACGTCGCCCGCCGCAGTGCCGTGCCCCGACGCGGGTGCGCTGCCGCCGCGCCCGGTCGGCGTGCTCCCCGCCGCGTCGTCGTCCGCGGCCACCGCGCGGTCGGCCGCCGTGGGCTCGTACGGCGGCGCCGGCTCGCACCCGTCGACCACCGGATCGGAGTCCGCGGAACCGGCGGCCGGGGAACCGGCGGCCGCGGGCACCGAAGCAGGCACCGGCTCCGCCGGAACACCGGCCGTCACCTTGAGCAGGGGCGCCACCCGCACCTTGATGCGATCGGCCAGCATTCCGGCCGAGCTCCCCGCATCCAGCACGAGGTACCGGCGCGGATCGGTCGCCGCGCGATCGAGGAAGGCCCGCCGCACCCGCTCGTGGAACTCCCGGGACTCCGCTTCCAGCCGGTCGACCGCGCCCCGGTCGCCTACCCGCGTCAACCCGATCGACGGGTCGACGTCGAGCAGGATCACCAGGTCGGGCACGAGCTCCGCGGTCGCCCACCGCGAGAGCCACTCGATGTCCTCGGTCGCCAGGTCCCGGCCGGCGCCCTGGTAGGCCAGCGACGAGTCGACGTACCGGTCACAGACGACCACCGCCCCGCGGGCCAGCGCCGGCCGGATCACGGTGGCCACGTGGTGCGCCCGGTCGGCGGCGTAGAGCAGCGCCTCGGACCGCGGCGAGGGGGCGTCGTCGGAGTGGTCGAGGATCAGCGACCGGATCTGCCTGCCCAGCGGCGTGGCGCCGGGTTCACGGGTGGCGACCACCTCGAACCCACGGGCGGTCAGCCACTCCGACAGCGCCCGGGCCTGCGTCGACTTGCCGGCACCCTCACCGCCCTCGAAGACGATGAACAGGCCGTCTCCGGAGCGCTCCCCCGGTACCGGCAACGAGTGGCCCCGCAGCGTGGCGTAGAGATCCCGAAGTACCGGAACACCTGGTTTATCGTCCATTGCCCGGAATGAGAACACACTCGCGACGATCGCCAGTAACCCGCTGACCAACAGCAGCACGCGCGCGGCGGACAGGTCGAGGTCGAACGCCCCGATCGGGACCTTCCGCCCACCCCCGACGCCGACGAGCAGCGACGAGACGGCGATCGACAGCAGCAGGACCACCCGGACGCAGCCCTGCACGAACGCGAACACCCGCCCGCGCATCGCGTCCGGCACCTCGGCGCCGAGCAGCGTCGTCCCGGCCAGGTAGGCCATGCCGGCCCCGGCGCCGGCCAGCATCGTCAGCGGTATCGCCACGACCAGGTGCACGGAGAGCGGCAGCAGCGCTACCGCCAGACCGGCCAGCCCGATACTCGCGCAGAACCAGCGCCGCCGCGACAGCCCACGCACCAGCGACGGGCCGAGCGCCATACCGGAGGCCAACCCGACGAACAGCGCCCCGAACAGCAGGTAGAACGTGGCGTCGCCACCGCCGAGGCCGCGCGCGAAGAATTGGCCGACGCCGACGACCACCCCGCCGGCGGCGAAGGCGCCGAGGATGCCCAGCACCAGACCGCGCACGAGCGGCGTCCGCCCGGCGTACTTCCAGCCGTCGAGCAGCGCGGCCGGCAGGCTCGGCTCCGGGACCGCGGCGGGCCCGGAGCGGCGCAGCCGCCCCTCGCCGGTGCTGATCTCTGTGATCGTGGCGACGACCAGGGCCGCGACCAGGAACGTCACCGCGTTCAGGTACAGCGCGACGTCGTTCGGAGGGATCGCCAGCCTCGACGGATCGTCGTCCACCAGCGAGAGCAGCAGCCGGTTGAGACCCGCGCCGATGACCACGGCCAGTAACGGCGTGACGCCGTACGTGGCGATCAGGCTGAGCTGGTTCGCCGCCTCGAGCTGGTCGCGCGGCACCAGGTTCGGGACCGACGCTTCCTTCGCCGGGTTCCAGAACATCCCGACGACCTCGATCACGAACGTGGCCACCAGCGCCCACCCGACCGCGACGACCGGCGACCCGACGACTGCGATCAGCGGGATCGACGCGAACAGCACGAAGCGAACGAGATCGCAGATCACCATCGTGAGCCGCCGGTCGAACCGGTCGGCGAAGGCACCGGCGAGCGGCCCCAACACGATCGTGGGCAGCAGGCGTGCCACGACGACGCCGCCGAACGCCAGGCCCTTGGCGGTGGAGCCGGACACCTGCCCGGCGGCGAACAGACTGGTAGCGAGCAGGCCGAGCCAGTCACCGAGGCTGGACAGACCGAACGTGAGCCATAACCGACGGAACGGCCGGTTACGCAGTACCGCCCGGATCTGCGACGAGTCCGTCGCGAGCGGCCTGGGATCGTGGGGGCCGGGTGGGCCCGGTGCCGCGCTGATGGCTACGTCTCCTGGCTACGCGTGGGTTCCGCCGGCGACGGCGCCGACGACCACGAGCGTAGCCCGGACGGCCTCGGCCCGGCTTCGAGAGTTCAGGCCGCCGTGGGCTGCTGGCCGTTGAGCCCGGGCCTAGGTCCAGGAGCTACCGCGAACAGTCGTGCCGACAGCGGGGCGGCTCTGCCGCGGGCCCGTTAACCGGATCCCGGCGGAGTGGCGCAACATCGAAAGTCCTCCTCAAGCAACACACGGATGTGCGGGCACCCGCCCCGGCACCCGTCACCCATTGTGCAGGGCCACCGGGGGGTGGCGGCGCGTGGGACTGATGAGTCTGCGGTGACTGGTCAGGGATTGGCGCCGGACGGTCACGCCTCCTCGACCGGACGGCCGATCTCGCGCCCCGCACCCAATGACGTGCAGTAATGCCGCTTATTGCAGCATTTCCTCTGCATTCTCCGCTGATGTTTCCGATGGTTCTGCAGGCGGTGCATCGCGACGCTCGGGAGGCCACATGACGGGACCGGGACGGGGGAGCCCCACGGTTCCCAGCTTCTACGTCCACCGCACGCTCCGTGTGCTGCCGGCGCGGCAGGCGCCCGACATCCCCGCCTACCTCTACTTCGGCAGCATCGCGGGGGCCGCCGCCGGCCTGGCCGCGCTGGCCGAGCTGACCGGTGAACGGAGGCTGACCAGCGCCGCCCGCTACGCGGCTGCCGGATGCGCCGCTGGCGCGGTTGCCGCGGCGGTCCGCGACAACCGCAGGCCGGAGCGGTTTCTCTCCGGCCTCCGCGCCCCCGATCCGAGCTTCCCGCTCAGCCTGGGGACGTGGCTGGTGTTGCCGTTCGCAGGTCTGGCGACCGTCACCGCGGGCGCGGAGCTGGCCGACCTGCGGTGGGTGGCCACGGCGACCGGCGCGGCCGCCGGTGTCCTCGGTCCCGCCGTCTGCACCTACACCGCGGTCGCGCTCGTCGACACCGAAGTGCCTGCCTGGCACGAGGCCTACCGCGAGCTGCCGTTCCTGTTCGCCGGTAGCGGCATCAGCGGGGCGGCGGCCATCGGCCTGCTCGCGACGCTCCGCGGCGACACCGCCCCGGCTCGGCGTCTCGCGCTGGCCGGCGCGGCCATGGAGCTGGCCGCGGCGGCGCGGTTGCGGGCCGCACCCGGCTCGCTCGGTGCGTCGTTCCGCAGCGGACCCGCCGGTCGGCTCCTCGCCGGGGCGGCCGGCCTCACCGCGCTCGGCGCCGGGCTGACGCTCTTCGGCGGCGAACGCTTCGGCCGGGCTGGACGGTGGGCCGCGGCCGGGGGCGCGGTGGCGCTGCTGGTCTCGGGAGCGCTGAGCCGCCTCGGTGTGCACTGCGCGGGCCAGCAATCCGCCGAGGCTACCGCCGAGTGAATACGATTTGACCAGCTAGCATCACTTAAGAGCTATTTGCGAGGGGTCAATGCCGAACAACCCGATATCGGGGCACCACAACCCGGGTCTGGTCCGGCCGCACCCGCCCCTGCCCGGGACTCCGCTGCTCGACCTGCTGGCCGAGCCGCCGGAGGAGCGGCCCGTGGCCGCCGAGCCGTCCGGCCGCGATCCGATCGCGATCGCGCTCGCCGGTGTCGCCGCGCTGTTCGCCACGGTCGCGCTCGGCGTCGCGGTGCTCACCTGGCTGAGCATGTCCGACCTGCAGACGATCGTCGCGGCGTCCGGCGGGAACTCGCCCGAGGGCCAGCAGCAGCAGGCGGCGCCCGAGGAGAGCGCCGGCGGCCAGGCGGTCGCCCCGATGCCGGGCCAGCCGCTCGCGGACGACGCCGCGCCGCCCGCGAACGCCGGTACCGCGGCGTACTCGCTGGCCTACCGGCCGCAGTCCCTCCAGCTCTCGCTGCCCCCGTGCAGATCGACGGTCACCCGCTACGTGGATCTGGACGAGCCCCGGGTCGACGCCGACGCGTCCCGCGCCGACGTGTTCTACCGGGCGCGGACAGGCTGTTACGGGACCCCGCAGCTGCACTTCGTCAACGGGGTGACCGCGTCGGTCGTGAACCGCGCGACCATCCGCCCGGCCCAGTGCGCCACCAGCATCCGGAACGCGCCCGCCGACAACCCGGTCCGACTGGACGGCACGAAGATCCTCTGCGTGCTGACCTCGTCGGACAAGGCGATCGGTGAGGACATCACCCAGAAGATGGTGGTGCTGGTGGTGTCGGCGCCGACACCGACCGGCCAGACCACGGTCCGCGCGAACGCCTGGCACGCCACCAGCTGACGCGATCGATCGCGCCGGACGGCATGCTGGAGGGATGGCAGCGGGTAACGGGTCCAAGGGATCATCTCGAAGTTCCAAGCGCGGCCCGCGGACCAAGGAGCCCGGACCCCGGCCGGGAACGTACGAGCTGACCGACGTCACCGCGGAGATCGTGCAGGATCTCGACGTCGAAGCCGGGTGGATGCTGCTGCTGGACGGCGTCCCGAACTCGTACCTGGACCTGAACGACCCGACCCACCTGGAATTCGAGTACCAGCAGTGGATGGCCCGCGCCGTGGACCTCCACCGCCCGGACGTCACGCCGCTCCACTTCGTGCACATCGGCGGGGGTGCCTGCGCCTTCCCGCGTTACGTCGCCGCCGCCCGGCCGGGCGCACGTCAGCTGGTCGCCGAGTACAACCCCGAGCTGATCGCGCTCGTCCGCACCGTGTTCGGCATCCGCACCGGCCCCGGCCTGCGCATCCGGGCCGGTGACGGCCGGGACGTACTGGCCGGCCAGCACAGCGGCTCCGCGGATGTCGTCGTCCGCGACGCCTTCGTCGGGCCGGTCGTCCCGCCCCACCTGACCACCGCGGAGTTCCTGGCCGACGTCGCGCGCGTCCTGCGCCCGGACGGCCTGTACCTGGCCAACGTCACGGACGGACCCCCGCTGAGCCTGGCCAGAGCCGAAGTGGCCACCGCTCGGACGACGTTCGCGCACGTCGCGCTCGTGTCGGAGGCTCCCGTCCTGAAGGGACGCCGGTACGGCAACCTGACGCTGATGGCCTCCCCCGCGCCGCTCCCGACCGTCGACCTGGCGCGGCTGCTGGCCCGATCGGTGGCGCCCACCCGGGTGCTCGCCGACGACGAGCTCGAACGGTTCGCCGCAGGTGCGGTGGTCACGACCGATGACGCACCGCTGGTCCCCCCGGCACCGCCGCCGCACCTCATCCGCTAGAACGCCCCCTCATCAGAGCGGCACCTGGGCGAACGCGTGGCCGACGAACGTCAGCGCCGCAGGCGCCACCGACCGCCAGAACGTCGAGTCGTGGCAGCCCGGCGCCGACCGCACGTGGGCCTCGGCGGGCAGGGCCGCGATCAGCGCCGGCATGGACGCCGCGAACGGGTCGTGGACGCCGTAGTCGACCCGGATCGGCACCCCGGCCAGCGCCGAGCCGTTCGCCAGGACGTCGTACCGGCTCCAGTCCGCGGCCGAGTCGAACGCCGACGCGCTCTCCCGCCGGGCGTGCCCGTAGCTGCGCCAGATCGCCGGGCCACCGACCGCGCAGGCCGCGACCAGCGCCGGGTACCGCTCGGCGAAGAGCAGCGCACCGTACCCACCCATCGAGTACCCGAGCAGCCCGATCCGTCTGCCCGCCCCGGTCTGCAGGCCGCGCCCGGCCAGCAGCGGCAGGAACTCGTCGACGAGCATGCCCAGCGGATCGTCCCCGTCGGCGCGCGGGTGCCAGAAGCGCGGACCGCCGTCCGCGGCGGCCAGGACGAACGGCGGGACGCCGTCCCCCACCACGTCGGCCAGGTAGCCCGGCAGCGCGATCTCCGAGCCGAGCACGCCCTCGTCCCCGCCGTGCCCGTGCAGCACCAGGCAGACCGGGATCGAGCTGCCGTCCTCGAAGCCGGGCGGGTACGCGATCCGGTACCGCACGGCCGTCCGCCGGTGCGCGGACCGGAACTCACCGCGGACGACGTGCCCGGGCTCGGAGAGGGGTTCCGGCGCGTAGACGTCACAGGCACCGAGTGCTCGGCGGAGCTGGGACTCACCGGGTACGACACCCGCACCGACCAGCCCGACGCCGCTCGCGGCGAACAGCCCCAGACCGGCAACTCCGCCACCAAGTACCGCGCGTCTGCTCACCACCCGAGCAGACTAATCGGGCACCACCGACTAAATCACTCCCGCCGGGCGCACCTTCGCGCCAGCTGCGCCAAGCCGTCCGCATCGAGCCCCGGCCAGCCGTGCACGAGCGATCGCCACTCGGCCGGGATCGCCGACTCCCCACAGGCCGCACCGAGCAGCGCGCCGGCGATCGCCGCCACCGTGTCGGTGTCACCCCCGCCGTTCACCGCGGCCACGATGCCCGCCCGGAGCCGTTCGGCCGGGTCGGTGACGTGCCGCACGCCCGCGATCGCCGACCAGGCGGCCTGCAGCGCCGCGACGACCCAGCCCGAGGACGCCGCGAACGCGGACGGCGGTGCCGCCTCGGCCTCGGCGATCCGGGCCGCCCACTCGGGGTCCACCCGGGAGAGCCCGGCGGAGACGTCCAGCTCGCCGGTGGTGATCGCGTGGTCGATCGCCAAGCACCAGAGCGCGCAGGCGTCGCCGGCGACCGGGTCGTGGTGGGTCAGCCCGCTGACCGCACGGGCCGCCGCGACCATGGCCTCGGGTTCGCCCAGGTAGGCGAGCGCGACCGGGGCGGTCCGCATCAGCGATCCGTTGCCCGCCGTGCGTCCCGAGCGCGCGTGCTGCTGCGCTCCGATCTCGCGCAGCTGCGCGGCGCCGCCCGCCCGGCGGAACGGGCCGTCGACGGCGGCCTGCAGCAGAGCGCGCGTTTGCGCGCCGACGTCGGTGGCCCCGCCGCCGAACCAGTCCTCGACGAACCCGGCCGCGACGCGGTCCAACGCAGCTTCGGTGCGCAGGTCCGCCCCGTCGGCGGCGACCGTCGCGATGACGACGGCCATCTGGGTGTCGTCGCTGTACTCCCCTGGCGCGTAGTCGCCGTACCCGCCGCCGAGCATCCGCGGCCGGCCGTCGGCGGGCCCGCGCTGCGCCGGCTCGTACGCCACCCCCAGCGCATCCGCGCAGGCCGCCGCCACCAATGTGCCGGTTACCCGGTCGTCCATGAACCGCCTCCCAGTGACCCGATGCATCAGCCTAGCCGGGCGTCCTGTTTGGATCGGAAAAGGATATCCAGGCCCTACTAAGCCCTGTTGGCACCGTTCGCGACTTGCGTTATACCCGATCAGTCTGAGACTGTCGCAAAAGGTAGTTCCTGAATCACTCAGCGTTACTACCGAGAGCACCGGGAGAGCAGTCGTGACGTACAGCGGTTACAGCCGAAAGCAACCGCCACCGATAGATCCCCCGCCGCAGGCCCGAGTACGGACCTACTGGCGGGGCTGTGTTCAGCTCTGGCAGGCCCACCAGCCGGACGCGAACGGCCGCTGCGCGGCGTGCGGACGCCAGGGCGCGTGCCCCACCCTCACCGCGGTCGACGCTCTGCTCGCCGACGCGCTGGGCAAACCGAGCGACTGAGTTTCTTCGACCGACCCCTGCGGAGACGCGTGAGGTCGGAAAGAGCTCACCGAGTCACCCGGTCGTCGCCCAGGTGTTACCTGCCTAGTACGTTTCCGCCGCGGGCCAGCAAGGTAGGTCACGTAGGAGAGCGCACCGCGGACGCAGGAGGCGGCATGACCATCCTCGGCATCGACATCGGCGGATCCGGCATCAAGGGCGCCCCGGTCGACCTCGACACCGGAACCCTGACCGCTGAGCGGTTCCGGCTGGAGACCCCGAGGGGCGGTGCACCGGACGACGTCTTTCCGGTGCTGGCCGAGGTGATCAATCACTTCCCTGGCGACGGCCCGGTCGGCGTCACGTTCCCCGGCGTCGTCGTGCGCGGCGTGATCAAGACCGCCGCCAACCTCGACAAGAACTGGATCGGGGTGGACGCGGAGACCGTCTTCACCGAGCTGGTCCACCGCCCGGTGACGGTCCTGAACGACGCGGACGCCGCCGGGGTGGCCGAGATGGCGTTCGGCGCCGGCCGCGACCGGAAGGGCACCGTGCTGCTCTTCACGTTCGGCACCGGCATCGGGAGCGCGCTGTTCCGGGACGGCGACCTCGTCCCCAACACCGAGCTCGGCCACCTGGAGCTGCACGGCAAGGACGCCGAGCTGCGGGCCTCCGACCGCGCCCGCGAGGAGAACGATCTGAGCTGGAGCAAGTGGGCCTCGCGCGTGGACGAGTACCTCGACCACATCGAGATGCTCTTCTCGCCGGACCTGATCATCGTCGGCGGCGGCGTCAGCAAGAAGGCCGAGAAGTGGATGTCCGAGCTGTCGGTCAAGGCCGAGATCGTCCCGGCGGCGCTGCTCAACAACGCCGGCATCGTCGGCGCGGCGATGGCGGCCGCCACCGTCAAGTAACGCAACACCGCACGGGGTGCCGGCCACTCAGAGAGTGTGACGAGCTCCCCGCCCACTGACCGGCAGCTGTGGTCCGACGCAGCTGCCGGACACGACGACGCCTTCGGCGAACTCTTCGACCGACATGCGAAGGCCGTCTACAACCACTGCTTCCGGCTGACCGGCAACTGGACGCAGGCCGACGACGCCACGTCCGCGACGTTCCTCGCGGCGTGGCGTCGTCGCCGTGCGGTCACGCTCGTGCACGACTCGGCGCTGCCCTGGCTGCTGACCGTCGCCACCAACACGGTCCGCGACGAGCGCCGATCCTTACGGCGCCGGTTGTCGCTGCTCGAGCGCATGCCGGCCCCGGTACCGGCCCCGGACCACGCCGACTCGGTCGCCGAGCGCCTCGACGACGAGCAGCAGATGGCCCAGGTACTCGCCGCCACGCGCGAACTCCCACCCGCCGAACGCGAAGCGCTCGCGCTCTGCGTCTGGTCCGGCGTCTCGTACGCCGACGCCGCCGAGGTGCTCGGTATCGCCGAGGCCAGCGTCCGCTCCCGTGTCAGTCGCGCGAAAGCGCGCCTCACCAAGACGTTCAGCGGCCGGGTTCCGGCGCAGCTCGCAGAGAGGAGGACGACCGATGAGTAACACCACCGTTCAGCCGCCGCCGGAGCGCGATCTCCCGGCCGGTCGGCAGGCCGCCATGCGAGCCCAGCTCCTGCGCGAGATCTCCGGCGACTCCCGACGCCGTTCCGGCCCGCACCGGGGGTTCGTCCGCCGCAATCTGGTGCCGTTGACCGTGGCCGCCGCCGTCCTGCTCGTCGTCGCCGGAGTGCTCGCCGTCTCCCGGCAGCACACCGACCGGACCGACCGCGGGCTGGTCGCGACGCAGCCAGCGGTTCCCGGCTTCGAGCCGGCCGAGCTGGAGGCCCTGCGGAACGGCTGCATCGCGGCGCTGCGCAGCGAGGATTCGAAGGACCAGTACTTCGACCTCGACGAGGCCGTCGCGTACAACGCGCTGAACACCCGGCGGGGGCCGGTCGTGCTCCTCTACGCCCCCGACGGCTTGCTGAACTGCAGCTACGTGCGGTCGGTGAACTCGACGAGTCCACCGGGCCTATTCGCCGAGGGCATCTCCGTCGAGGGCGAGCCCTCCGGGTGGCTGCCCGGAGCCGCGACCGTCGACTTCGGCACCTCGTCCGGAGAGGACGCGGGCGACTGGCACACGATCGGAGGGCGGGTACCCCCCGGAGTGACGCGGGTCGAAGTGTCGATCGGCCGCAACGACGCGGCGGTCGACGTCGTCAACGGCACCTATCTCCTGACGCTGACGCTGACCAGCGCCGTCGAGTTGTCCGACCGGCCCGTGATCCGGACGTTCGACGAGCGGGGCGCCCTCGTCGGCACCTACCCCTCGCGCCGGAGGGAGAGCACCTACTGCGTCGTGACCCCCGACGGCACCCAGATCGAAGGCGACCCGCAGCGGGACACCTCCACCTGCGAGAAAGCCGTCCCCTGGCGCTGAGCCGCCCCCTCGGCGGCTCCGCCGCGCCGTCGCGCCGTCGCGCCGTCGCGCCATCGCTCCGCCGCGCCGCCGCTCCGCCGCGCCATCGCTCCGCCGCGCCATCGCTCCGCCGCGCCATTGCTCGGTGGCGCGGAGCCGGGCACGCCGGTGCCCCGCCCGTGAGGGCGGGGCACCTGGCGCGCCTACTCCTTCGTCGCCTTGGCCGGTGCCTTCTTCTTCGCCGGCGCCTTCTTGGCGGCCGCCTTCTTCGCCGGCTCCGCGCCGTCCGCCGCCTTCTTGGCCGGCGCCTTCTTCGCGGCGGCCTTCTTCTTCGGCGCCGGTCCCTTGGCACGCTTCTCGGCGAGCATCTCGGACGCCTGCGCGACGGTCAGCTCCTCGGGCGTCTGCCCGCGGCGCA
>Ga0190269_10001044_pt1 | contig 13502 bp, 13 predicted proteins | sample Popmic249IS_FD_133749 | JGI IMG/M metagenome (GOLD analysis project Ga0190269, IMG submission 133749) | Populus adjacent soil microbial communities from riparian zone of Blue River, Arizona, USA - 249 IS | ecosystem: Environmental > Terrestrial > Soil > Riparian zone | place: USA: Arizona...
CTCCAACCGCATCGGCCACGCCAGCCTGGTGTGGCAGGGCACGCAGCATCCGCTGGTGCGCAACAACGGCGACGAGCCGCACGCGATCCACGGCGTCGGCTGGCAACGGCCTTGGACGGTGCTGGAAAGCGATGCGGCTTCGGCGATGCTGTCGTACGAGCACCGCCCGGACGCCTCGTGGCCCTTCGCCTTCGACTGCTCGCACACGCTGCGGCTGAACCCCGGTGCGCTGGAGATGACGCTGGCCCTGACCAACCAGTCGGACCAGCCGGCGCCCGCCGGCCTGGGCTGGCATCCCTACTTCGCCAAGCGGGCGCGCAGCCACGTCGCCTTCGAGGCCACCGGGCGCTGGGAAATGGGGGCCGACAAGCTGCCCACCGAGCGCCGCGCCACGCCGGGGCTGGACGTGGACTGCGCCAGCCTGGAAGTCGACCACTGCTACGACGGCTGGAGCGGCATCGCGCGCCTGCGCGACGAGCGCCTGCAGGTGGTGGTGCGCTCCGGGCTCACGCGGCTGGTGGTCTTCACCAACCCCGGGCGGGAAGGCATCGCGCTGGAGCCGGTGAGCCACGCCAACAATGCCGTCCATCTCTACGCCCGGGGCGCCGCCGCGGAGGACCTGGGCCTGCGCGTGCTGCAGCCGGGCGAAACGATGGTGGCGCAGATGTCGATCGAGGCGCAGGCCGCGCCATGAAGTGGCAGGTGGCCGTCCCCGAGCCGGACGCGCTGGGCGAATCGCCTTTCTGGCACCCCCGCGAGAGCCGCCTGTACTGGGTCGACATCGCGGGCCGGCGCGTGCGGCGCTGGGATCCCGCCAGCGGCACGGGCGAGGAATGGAGCCTGCCGCAGGAGGCCGGGTGCATCGCGCCGGCGGCGCGCGGGGGGCTGGTGCTGGCCTTGCGGGACGGCATCTACCGCGCGCGCAGCTGGGGCGGCCTGCTGGAGCCCGTCGTGCGCTTCGGCCATGCCGCGCATTCGCGCTTCAACGACGGCAAGGCCGATCCGCTGGGACGCCTGTGGGCCGGCACCTATTACGAGCCGAAGGACGCCCGCAAGGCGGACCTGTTCTGCATCGACTGCCGGCCGGACAACGGCAACGGCGGCAAGGCGCTCGTGCAGTTGATGGCCACCAACACCATGAGCTCCAACGGCCTGGCGTGGTCGCCCGACCAGCGCACGCTGTACTGGGCCGACACGGCCGACCACACCGTGCATGCCTGGGACTGGGGCGCGCGCGGCAACGCGATGCGGCGGCACCGCGTGTTCCACCGCTTCCCGGCCAAGCCCGCCGGCTGGCAGCCCGGGCAGCCGGGCTACGGCGGCCGCCCGGACGGCGCGGCGGTGGACGAGGAAGGCCACTACTGGCTGGCGATGTACGAGGGCGGCCGCTTGCTGCGCATCGCGCCTTCCGGCGCCGTGGTGGCCGAATTCGAGGTTCCGGCGCGCTGCCCCACCATGCCCTGCTTCGGTGGGCCGGACCGCCGCACGCTGTACCTGACCAGCGCACGCCACGGGCGCCCGCCCGCGGAACTGGCGGCCTTCCCGCATTCGGGCTGCGTCTTTTCCGCCCGGGTGGAGGTCGCCGGCCTGCCCGTGGACTTCTTCGTCGACTGACCCGCGGCCAGCCCGCGCACGGGCGGGGTGCCCGCTGCACGTAACATTGCGCGCCATGGATCCCGCCCTCGCAGAACTCGCCGACCGCATCCGCACCGCAGCCGCCCAGGGCACGCCCGTGCGCATCCGCGGCGGCGGCACCAAGGATTTCTACGGCGAACGCCTCGAAGGCGAGCCGCTCGACACGCGCGGCCTGCAGGGCGTGGTGAGCTACGAACCGAGTGAGCTGGTGGTCACCGTGCGCGCCGGGACGCCGCTGGCGGAACTGGAGCAGGTGCTGGCCGGACGCGGGCAGTGCCTGCCCTTCGAGCCGCCGCACTTCGCCCCCGGCGGCACGGTGGGCGGCATGGTCGCCGCGGGCCTCTCCGGCCCGGCGCGCGCCAGCGTCGGCGCGGTGCGCGACTACCTCCTGGGGCTGGTGCTGCTCAATGGGCGCGGCGAGGAACTGGTGTTCGGCGGCCAGGTGATGAAGAACGTGGCCGGCTACGACGTCTCGCGCCTGATGGCCGGCGCGCTGGGCACGCTGGGCCTGATCACCGAGGTGAGCCTCAAGGTGCTGCCGGTGGCCCCGGCGCAGGCCACGCTGCGCTTCGCGATGCCGCAGGCCGAGGCGCTGCAGCGGCTGAACGCCTGGGGCGGCCAGCCGCTGCCGCTGAACGCGAGCTGCTGGGTGGCGGAGGAGGGCGCGGGCGTGCTGTACCTGCGCCTGCGCGGCGCGGTGGCGGCGGTCGATGCGGCCTGCCGCACGCTCGGTGGCGAACGCGTCGAGGTGGCGGCCGCGGCGGCCGACTGGAACGCCTGCCGCGACCAGCGCCTGGAATGGTTCGCGCAATGCGAGGACCGCGACCTGTGGCGCCTGTCCGTGCCGCAGACCGCGCCGGTGCTCGAACTGCCGGAGCCGCCCCTGGTCGAATGGCATGGCGCGCAGCGCTGGGTGCGCTGTGCCGCCGCCGACGGCCACCACGTGCGCCAGGCGGCGCTGGCGGCCGGCGGCCACGCCACGCTGTTCCGCACGCCGCGCGCCGACGCGCACGACCGCATGACCCACCTGCCGGCGCCGCTGGCGGCCATCCACGAGCAGCTCAAACTGCAGTTCGACCCCGAGCGCATCTTCAACCGCGGCCGGCTCTACCCCCATCTCTGATGCAGACCCATCTCTCCCCGGAGTTCCAGGGCACGCCCGAAGGCGCCGAGGCCGAAGCCATCCTGCGCAAGTGCGTGCACTGCGGCTTCTGCACCGCCACCTGCCCCACCTACCAGATCCTGGGCGACGAGCTCGACGGCCCGCGCGGGCGCATCTACCTGATCAAGCAGGTGCTGGAGGGCCACGAGCCCACGCGCAAGACGCAGCTGCACCTCGATCGCTGCCTCACGTGCCGCAACTGCGAGAGCACCTGCCCGAGCGGCGTCGACTACGGCCGGCTGGTCGACATCGGCCGCGGCATCGTCGAACGCAAGGTGCCGCGCGGCGCGCCGGCACGGGCGCTGCGATGGGCCCTGAAGGAGGGCCTGACCTCGCCCGCCTTCACGCCGGCGATGATGGCGGGGCAGGCGGTGCGCGGCCTGCTGCCCGAGGCGCTGCGGCAGAAGGTCCCCGCGCGCCGCCAGTCCGGCGGCTGGCCGGCGCGCACCCATGCGCGCAAGGTGCTGATGCTGGCCGGCTGCGTGCAGCCTTCGATGATGCCGAACATCAACACGGCGACCGCGCGCGTGCTCGATGCCGGCGGGATCCAGGCCCTGGTCGCCTCCGCCGCCGGCTGCTGCGGCGCCGTGAAGTTCCACCTGAACGACCAGGAGGGCGGCCGCGCGCAGATGCGCCGCAACATCGACGCCTGGTGGCCGTACGTGGAGCGGGGCGAGGTCGAGGCGATCGTGATGAACGCCTCCGGCTGCGGCGTGACGGTGCGCGAGTACGGGCACCACCTGCAGCACGATGCCGCCTATGCGGACAAGGCCAGGCGCATCGGCGAACTCACGCGCGACCTGAGCGAGCTGCTGCCGGAGCTGGTGCCGGTGCTCAAGGACAAGGTGCGGCCGCAGCCGGGCGTGTTCGCCTACCACCCACCGTGCACGCTGCAGCACGGCCAGAAGCTCAAGGGCGGGGTGGAGCGCTGGATGGCGGCGCTGGGCTTCGAGCTGCGCGTGGCGATCAACGAATCGCACCTGTGCTGCGGCTCGGCGGGCACCTATTCCGTGCTGCATCCGGACATCGCGCAGACGCTGCGCGATCGCAAGCTGGGGCACCTGGGCGTGCTGCAGCCCAAGGCGATCCTGTCGGCCAACATCGGCTGCATCACGCACCTGCAAAGCGGCACGGACACCCCCGTGCGGCACTGGGTCGAGGTGCTGGACGAGGCGCTGCGGCCGTAGGCGCCAGGCCGCCTAGATCCAGTCGGGTTCGGCCAGGTAGCGCAGCGCGCTGGCGCGCCCTTGCCGCACCACCGCCCCCGGGTCGCGGGCGGCCAGCTGGGGCACCGCGGCCTCGGCGATCGCATGGGCCGTCTCGCGGACGCGCTCGAAATCGCCCGGCAGGCGGATGCCTTCGCGCGCCGCCGTGCCCTGCACCTGCAGGCACCAGCCGGCCGCGTGCTCCGCCACCTTGGCGTCGGCGCGCAGCAGGTCGGGAAAGCTCGGTGCCGCCGCGTCCGCGCGTGCATCGAGCGCCTCGAGCAGGCGGCGCGAGAGCAGGCGCGCGGCCGCATCGAGCTTGGCGCACCGGATGTTGCGGGCCTGCTGCTGGCGCGCGAACCACTTGCCGAAGCTTTCCTCCACCAGCGCCTGGCGGCTGCGGGCCGCGGTGGTTTCCAGCCAGGCAGCGAGGGCCGCGCATTGCGCACGCTGCCCCGCCGCCTCCTGGCGCTGCAGGCGCGCCTCGAAGCGGCTGGCCAGCGATTTTTCCAGGCGCTCGATGCCTTCGACCCCGGCGCGCCGCTGCGCGGCCACGCGCGCGGCGCCCAGCTCCGCGCCGTGTCGCTCGCGCAGGTTTGCGAGGCCGGCGTCGATGCCGGCACCCAGCGCCGGGTCGATGTCGGTACAGGGGGTGCGCACCTGCACCGCAAGCAGCGTCGCGTGGAACAGAGGGCGCCAGGCCTCGTCCACGAACTCCTGCGCGCTGCAAGGCAGCAGCCAGGTCGACAGCGCGACGAGGAGGATCCAGCGCATGCGGCTCATGCGGCCCATTGTGCTCCGGCGCTTTGCATCGTGCTGGCGTCCGGCACGACGGAACCCCGGCGGATGGATCAGGCCGAAAGCGCGGCCTCGATGTCCCTGGCCAGCTTGGCCGGCGCATCCTGCGGTGCATAGCGGCGCAGCACGGTGCCGTCCTTGCCGACCAGGAACTTGGTGAAGTTCCACTTGATCGCCTTGGTGCCGAGCAGCCCCGGCGCCTCGGCGGTGAGCCAGCGGTACAAGGGGTGCGCCTCCGCGCCGTTGACGGCCACCTTCTGCATCATCGGAAAGCTCACCCCGTAGTTCAGCTGGCAGAACTGGGCGATCTCCTCGTTGCTGCCCGGATCCTGCGAGCCGAACTGGTTGCAGGGAAAACCGAGCACCACCAGCCCGCGCGGGCCGTACTCGCGGTGCAACTCCTCCAGCCCGGCGAACTGCGGCGTGAAGCCGCAGGCGCTGGCGGTGTTGACGATCAGCAGCGGCTTGCCGCGGAACTGCGCCAGCGGCACCAGCTGCCCGCCGATCTGCTGCGCCTCGAAGTCGTACACGCTGGCCATGCGGCCTATTGTGCGCCGCCTGCCCTGTGCTTGCGTGGCCAGGCCGACCAGGCGGCCGCGCCGACGATCAGCGCGCCCCCGGCGAGCGTGCGCGGCGTCAGTTCCGCCGCGCCGAGCGCCACCGACGACAGGCTGGCGAACACCACTTCGGACAGCATCACCAGCGCCGTGGTGTGGGCCGGCAGGCGCGAGGCGCCGTACTGCAGGCACAGGTTGGCGACCAGGAAGCCGCCGGCCAGCAGCAGCGCCAGCGCCCAGCCCTGCGCATCGAGTCGGGGCAGCGGGGCGATGCTGCCCTGCAGCATGCCGGCGAATGCCACGCCGCCCGCCATCAGCATGCCGCCGCCGAACATCGCCAGCACGCGCGAGCCGGCCGTGACCTGCGACAGGCGCCGAAGCAGCACGTTGGTGAGGGCGAAGCAGAAGCCCGCCGCCAGCGCCAGCCACTCGGGCAGGGCACGCGGCCACGGCAGGCCGACCCCGCCGGTGTCGAGCACCGCGGCCACGCCGGCCAGCGCCAGCAGCAGGCGGCCCAGGCCGGCGCGCGAGGGTCGCTCCCCCAGCAAGGCCCAGGCGAGCAGCACGGACCAGGCGGGCATCAGGTAGAACAGGAGCACGACGCGCACGACGTCGCCGATGGTCACGGCCCAGTTGAAGCCGACGTTGGTCAGCCCCGCCGCGGCCGCGAGCAACCACAGGCCCGGCGTGCGCAGCAGTTCCGTCAGGGCGGCGGGGCGCAGCACCACGAAGCCGGCGAAGGCCACCAGGTAGATCACCGCGGTGGACCACAGGGCGTGCACGCCGTGGTCCTGCAGGGCCCGGAACGGCCACCAGGACAGGCCCCAGACGAAGGCGTTGGCCACCAGCGCCGCGACGGGCGCCGCCGGCTTAGCCATGCACGTTGTCGTGCCGGGCCAGTTCCAGCAGGTGCTCCACTTCGTCCTTGTGCTTGATGCAGTTGCTCGCGTGCCAGCGCTGGATCAGCCACATGACGCCGGCCACGACGAGGCCGAAGGCGGTGATGGCGCCGAAGGCGGTGAGGCCCATGCCGGCCGACAGGCTGTAGAAGGCGCCCAGGCCCAGGATGCAGGCCTGCTCGTTGAAGTTCTGCACGGCGATCGAACGGCCGGCGCCCATCAGGTTGTGGCCGCGGTGCTGCAGCAGGGCGTTCATCGGCACCACGAGATAGCCGCCCAGCGCCCCCATCAGGATCAGGAAGGGCGCCGCCACCCATACGTTGGTGATGAAGTTCATGCAGATCACCAGCACGCCCATCGCGATGCCCAGGGGCATCACGGTGGTCGCGCGATCGAGCCGCATCTTCATGGAGGCGAGGATGGCGCCGGCGGCCGTGCCCAGGGCCACCACGCCACTGAGCGACGAGGCCTGCGTGGTGCTGTAGCCCAGGGCGGCGGCGCTCCAGGCCAGGATGATGTAGCGCAGGTTGCCGCTCACGCCCCAGAACAGGGTGGTGGTCGCCAGCGAGATCTGGCCCAGCTTGTCGTGCCACAGGCGCCCGTTGCAGCTCCAGAAATCGGGCACCAGCTCCAGCGGGTTGCTCGGGATCGGGCGCATCTCCACGCCGGTGAACGGGATGCGCGTGTTGAACCAGGCCGCCACGCAGTAGACGAAGATCAGCACGAAGATCGCCGCTTCCGGCGCGGAGTCGATGCCGGTGTCGAGGAAGGGCAGGTCGACCGACAGCATGCGGTGCGACACCGCGTAGCCCACCAGCTGGCCGCCCAGCAGGATGCCCAGGATGATCGACGCGATCGTCAGGCCCTCGATCCAGCCGTTGGCCTTCACCAGCTGCGAGGCCGGCAGCAGCTCGGTGAGGATGCCGTACTTGGCCGGGGAATAGGCGGCCGCCCCCAGGCCCACGATGGCATAGGAGACCAGCGGGTGCACGCCCAGCAGCATCATGAGGCAGCCGACCACCTTGATGGCATTGCTGAGGAACATGACCTGGCCCTTGGGCTTCGCGTCCGCCAGGGCGCCCACGAAGGGGGCCAGCACCACGTAGAACAGCGCGAACATGGGCACCAGTGCGGCGGCCTGCCAGGCCGGCGCACGGGACGACTTGAGCAGTTCGACGGCGGCGATGAACAGCGCGTTATCGGCCAGCGACGAGAAGAACTGCGCCGCCATGATGGTGTAGAAACCGCGCTTCATCCGATCGTGTTGTGGACGGCTCACCGCAGCCGGTGGCCATCGGAATTCTTCTGCTGTCTCCGAGCGACACGGGGTTATATCACGCTGGGTAATGACAGAATCCCGGCTGAAAGCGAGCACCCATGCCCCGTCCGATCCAGGCCACCATCCACACCGAGGCCCTGCGCCACAACCTCGCGCGCATGCGCGCGGCCGCGCCGGACGCGCGGGTGTGGGCGGTGGTCAAGGCCAACGCGTACGGCCACGGCATCGAGCGGGTGTTCGAGGCGCTGCGCGGCGCCGACGGCTTCGCCCTGCTGGACCTGCAGGAAGCCGAGCGCGTGCGGGCCCTGGGCTGGCGCGGCCCCATCCTGCTGCTCGAAGGCGCGTTCGAGCCGCGTGACCTGGAGCTGTGCTCGCGCCTGGCGCTGTGGCACACGGTGCACTGCGATGAGCAGGTCGACTGGCTGGCGGCGCACAAGACGCAGGTGCCGCACCGCGTCTTCCTCAAGCTCAATTCGGGCATGAACCGGCTGGGCTTCACGCCGCAGCGCTTCCGCTCCGCCTGGGCGCGGCTGGACGCCCTGCCGCAGGTGGAGGAGATCTCCTTCATGACGCACTTCAGCGACGCCGACGGCGCGCGCGGCGTCGCCCACCAGGTGCGCGCCTTCGAGGAGGCGACGCGCGACCTGCCGGGCGAACGCACCCTGTCCAACAGCGCCGCGGCCCTGCGCCACGCGGGCGACGCGCAGGTGCGCGGCGACTGGATCCGCCCCGGCATCGCCGTCTACGGCAGCGCGCCCGACTTTCCGCAGCACGACATCGCGCACTGGGGCCTGCAACCGACCATGACGCTGGCCACCCGCATCCTGGCCGTGCAGCAGCTGCAGGCGGGCGACACGGTGGGCTACGGCTCCAGCTTCGCCGCCGAGGGGCCGCTGCGCATCGGCGTGATCGCCTGCGGCTATGCCGACGGCTACCCGCGCCACTGCGGCACGGGCACGCCGGTGCTGGTGGACGGCGTGCGCACGCGCCTGATCGGGCGCGTCAGCATGGACATGAGCGCGGTGGACCTGACGCCGGTGCCGCAGGCCGGTTTCGGCACGCCGGTCACCCTGTGGGGCCGGGCCGGCAACGGCGCCATCCTGCCGATCGACGAGATCGCCGCCAGCGCGGGGACGCTGGGCTACGAGCTGATGTGCGCGGTGGCGCCGCGGGTGCCGGTGGTGACGGAGTAACGCGGCGCCAACGCGCATCGGCGACGCGCGCCTGTAGCCGCTCCTGGATGCCTTGCGGACATCGATACGCGGGCTACCCTGGGTCTTGCCGGTGTTTTGCCGGCCTTTGTCGGCCTCAGAGGCCCAAGTCGACACCCGGCTCGGCGCCGTACGGCGCCGCATGCCGCAGGTGCAGCGCCGCCCCGTTGTTCTGGTAGAAGTCCTCGATCGCTTCGATGCGCTGGAACAGGGCTTCGCGCGCGAGCGCGGCGACACTGCGCCCGGTTTCCCGTGCGAGTGCCTCCAGCCGCTGCTCGATCTCCGCCGAGTGCTGCATGGCCATGGTTTGTCTCCCCTTTGATGCGAGGCCATCCTAAGGGGCAAGGCATACCTTAGTGTGACATCTGCATTCGGTTACGCGCTCCCTTTGCGGTCGGTCAACGTTTGCGCAGCCCCAGCGCCACGACGGCGCCCACCACCAGCAGCGCGCCGGCCACCTGCACCGGCGCGATCGTCTGCCCCAGGATCAGCCAGCCGAGCACCAGCGCGAACACCGGCTCCACGTTCATGATCGCGGAGTTGCCGGCCACGCCCAGGCGCGGCAGCACCGTGAACAGGATGGTGATGCCGGTGCCGTACAGGAAGGTGAGGGTGGCCAGCCCGCCCCAGCCCGCAGGCGCGGTCGGCAGGTGGAAGCCGCCCTGCGAGGCCACCATCGCCAGCGCCACCAGCCCCGCGATCGTCATGCTGGAGACGGTGCGCACGCGGCCGTCCACTTCGGCCGTCTCGTGCTGGGTGAGCACCAGCGCCAGCCCGAAGCTGCCCGCGGCGCCGAGCGCGAAGGCAACGCCGGCGCCGATGCGCGCCCACTGCCCGGAGGCGCCCAGCCCGGAGGCGGCGCCGAACACGTCCAGCGCCAGCGCGAGGCCCACGAGGATCACCGGCATGGCCACCAGCATCGGCTTTTCCGGCCTGCGCCGGTAGACGATCGCGTCCCAGAACGCCGTCCAGATCGGATAGGTGTTGAAGGCCAGCAGCGCCAGCGCCACCGGCAGCCGCGCGACCGAGGAATACAGGCACAGGCTCTGCACGCCGATGAGCAGGCCGATGGCGGGCAGCATGCGCCTGTGCCGCGCCGTGAAGCGCGGGCGCACCCCCTGGGAGACCAGCAGGCCGACGACGACGGCGGCCGTCACCCAGCTCCGCACCACCACCGCGGTGGCCACGTCCACGCCGTTGTTGAAGGCGATGCGCGCCGCGACGTGGTTGGCGCCCATCACCAGGGCGATCAGCAGCAGCGTGGCGAAGGCGGCCCCGCTGATTGCCCGCGCCGGTCCGGGGACGACTGCGGCCATCAGATCCGCCGCCGGGCCGCCCCAAGGCGGATCAGCCCCCTCGGGGGGCAGCGACGACACGAAGTGCGGAGCGTGGGGGCCATTGCGCGCCGCCGGGCCGCCCCAAGGCGGATCAGCCCCCTCGGGGGGCAGCGACGACACGAAGTGCGGAGCGTGGGGGCCATATCAATACAGTCCGTGCACGCGGGCGTGCAGGCGCGCCAGGCCGAGGAGCGCATCGGTGAAGGGCGTCGGCACGCCCGTCAGCTCGCCCATCTCCTTGACGGCCGTGACCAGCGCATCGATCTCCACCGGCTTGCCGGCTTCGACATCCTGCAGCATCGAGGTCTTGAAGGCGCCCAGCTTGCGCGTGACCTGGTGGCGGTCCTCCGGCTGCTGCGCGATCGGGATGCCGATGCGCTCGCCGATCTCGCGCGCCTCCAGCATCACGCTGGAGATGAAGCCGCGCACGAGATCGTCCGCGAGGATCAGGTCGGTGGTGGCGCCCGTCATCGCGCTGACCGGGTTGACGGTCATGTTGCCCCACAGCTTGTACCAGGCGTCCTTCTGGATCTGCTCGGACAGCACGGTCTCGAAGCCCGCCTGCGCGAGCAGCGCCGCGAGCTGCTGCACGCGCTGCGTCTTCTCGCCCGACGGCTCGCCGATGATCAGCTTGTTGCCGAAGTGGTGCTGCACGTGGCCGGGCGCGCGCAGCGCGCAGCTCGCGTGCACCACGCAGCCGACGATGTGGCGCGCCGGCACCGCCTCGGCGATCGCGCCGTGCGGGTCGATGGACTGCAGGCGCGTGCCCGCGAAGCGGCCGCCGAAGCCCTGGAAGAACCACCAGGGCACGCCGTTCATGGCGGTGAGCACGATCGTGTCGGGGCCCAGCAGCGGCCGGATCGCACGGGCGACTTCGGCCATGGCGGGCGCCTTCACGGCGATGACCACCAGCTCCTGCACGCCCAGCTCCGCGGGCGTGGCGCTGGCGTGCACGGGCGACTGCAGCGTGGCGCCGGCTTCGTCCAGCCGCAGGCCGCCGGACTGCAGCGCCTGCAGCGTGGCGCCGCGCGCGACCACGCTGACTTCGCAACCCGCCTGCGCGAGCCTGGCGCCGATCCAGCCGCCGATCGCGCCGGCGCCGTAGATGCACACTTTCCTCATGTCCTGTAGTCCGTCCCGTGGCGCTTCTCGACCAGCCGCGTCATGGCGTCGAACACGTCCTGGCCGGCGCCGAACTGCTGGTCGAACTGGAAGGAGTCGTGCGTGGTCTTCCTCGCCACCGCCTCCGGCACCGCGATGGCGCGCCCCAGCGCCGCCTGCGCCACCTGGATGTCGCAGGCGCGTTGCAGCGTCCACAGCCGCACGAACGTCAGCGGCAGCGTCGGCCCCGCGGCCAGCAGCCCGTGGTTGCGCAGGACCATCAGCGGCCTGGTGCCCAGGCTCGCGAGCAGGCGCGGCGCCTCCTCGGCGTGGATGGTGATGCCCTCGAAGTCGTGGTAGGCCACCAGGTCGTGCAGCTGCGCCGAATAGAAATTGTTCTGCGCCAGCCCGCCTTGCGTGCAGGCCACCGCCAGCCCGTTGGTGGTGTGCGTGTGCATCACGCAGTGCGCGCCGGGCACGTTCGCGTGGATGGCCGCGTGGATCGTGAAGCCGGCGGGGTTCACCGGCCACGGGTTGTCCGCATCGAGCTTGTTGCCCTCGAGGTCGATCTTCAGCAGGTTGCTCGCCGTCACCTCCGAGTAGTGCAGCCCGAACGGGTTGATCAGGAAGTGCTTGCGGCCACCGGTCACGCTGTCCGGCAGCCGCACCGTGATGTGGTTGTAGATCATCTCGGTCCAGCCGAGCATGTCGAAGATGCGGTAGGCGGCGGCGAGCTGGACGCGGGCGGCCCACTCCTCGGGGTGCATGCCGCTCGCGCGCGGCTGCGGGAGGGCGTTCATGCGGGCTGCCTCAGTAGTTGCCCTTGGCCGCAGGCTGGGGTTGCGCCCCGCCCTTGAACTTCGCCGACAGCGCGCTGGTCGACTTCACCATCAGGTTGCTGTCGGTGCCCACCGCGATGAAGGTCGCGCCCATCTCGATGTGCTTGCGCGCCAGGGCCTCGTCCAGCGTGAGGATGCCGATCCCCTTGCCGGCCTGGTGGATGCGCGCGAACAGGTCCTCGTGCATCTTCATCATCTCCGGGTGCCAGGGGTCGCCCACGTGGCCGAAGGCGGCCGACAGGTCCGAGGGGCCGATGAACACGCCGTCCACGCCCTCGACCGCCGCGATCGCGTCGATGTTGCGCACGCCTTCCTGCGTCTCCACCTGCACCAGCAGGCAGACCTCGCGGTTCGCTTCCTTCGCGTAGCCGGCGTTGCGGCCCCAGCCCGAAGCGCGCGTGGCCGCCATGCCGCGGATGCCTTCGGGCGGATAGCGCAGGCAGCGCACCAGTTCGCGCGCCTGTTCGGCGTTGTCCACCATCGGCACCAGCAGGGTCTGGATGCCCAGGTCGAGGACCTGCTTGATCAGCGCCTGGCCGACGTAGCCGTGGCCCATGGGAATGCGCGCGATGCCGTGCACGCCCGGGTAGCCGGCGATGATCTGCGACTGGATCATCAGGTTCTGCAGGTCGTTGGGCGAGTGCTCGGAATCGAGCAGCAGCCAGTCGAAGCCGGCGGCGGCGCAGATCTCGGTGGGCAGCGGCCCGAGCAGGCTGCACCACAGGCCGACCTGCGTGCGCTGGTCCTGCAGCGCCTTCTTGAACGTGTTGACGGGCGTTTGCATTCCTGGTCTCCCCTCAGGTGAAAGTGAACGTGAAGCGGCCGAGCGGGCCGTAGTCGGCGTCGAACGCGTCACCGCCGCGGGCCGGCACGGGGCGCGTGAAGGAGCCGGCCAGCACCACCTCGCCGGCTTGCAGCCGCTCGCCCCAGGCCGCGAGCTTACGCGCAAGCCAGGCGACCCCGATTGCGGGATGTCCCTGCACGCCGGCGGCCAGCCCCGTCTCCTCCACCACGCCGTTCTGGCGCAGGATGGCGCCGACCCAGGGCAGGTCCACGTCGGCCGGCCGGACGCGGCGGCCGCCGAGCACGATGCCGGCGTTGGCGGCGTTGTCGCTGATCGTGTCGAACACCTTGCGCGGTGCCTTCGTGTGGCGGTCGAACTGCTCGATGCGGGCGTCGATGATCTCGATGGCCGGCTGCACGAAGTCGGTGGCGGCGAGCACGTCCTCCAGCGTGACCCGTTCGCCTTCGAGCGTGTCCTTGAGGATGAACGCGAGCTCGACTTCCACGCGCGGCGCGATGAAGCGCGCCGTGGGGATCTCGCCCGGCGCGAAGAACATGTCGTCCAGCAGCGTGCCGTAGTCCGGCTCGTCGATCTGGCTGGACTGCTGCATGGCGCGCGAGGTCAGGCCGATCTTGTGCCCGCGCAGCTGGCGCCCTTCGGCGATCTTCAGCGCCACCCAGGCGCGCGAGACGGCA
>Ga0190269_10001045_pt1 | contig 13498 bp, 11 predicted proteins | sample Popmic249IS_FD_133749 | JGI IMG/M metagenome (GOLD analysis project Ga0190269, IMG submission 133749) | Populus adjacent soil microbial communities from riparian zone of Blue River, Arizona, USA - 249 IS | ecosystem: Environmental > Terrestrial > Soil > Riparian zone | place: USA: Arizona...
TCACGGCGGCGTGCGGCACGCGCGCGCCGCCCGGAACGACCAGCCAGCTGGTGTAGGAGTCGGCACCTCCGACGATCGAGCCGTCCACGAGTGCGCCGAGGTAGCGGTCCGGTTCGAGGATCCGCGCGGGATCGGCGTCCCGGATCGCCGGTGGGAGGCCGACCATCGCGGTGAGGAACGTCCGGAACGCGTTCCCGGACTCGTCGGGGTGGCGCAGAAGACAGATCTCGACGGTCATACCAGGGCCTCCGCGGCTCGCAGGTTGGGATCGCGTAGCCGGGTGACCACGTCAACGGCGAAATTGGCGAGGATGAAGACGATCGAGGCGAACAGCGTCGTCCCGATCACGACCGGGTAGTCGCCGGTCAGCGCGGAATCGATCGCCAGGCGGCCGACGCCGTCGATCCCGAAGATCCGCTCGGTGACGATCGCGCCGCCGAACACCACCGCCAGCTCCAGGCCGCCGAGCGTGATCAGCGGATTCAACGCGGCCGACAGCGCGTGGTCGAAGTGCACCCGCCACTCCGGAATCCCCTTTGCCCTGGCCGTCCGGATGAAGTCGGCGGACAGGACGTCGAGCATCCCGGCGCGGACGACGCGCTGGAAGATGCCGATCTCGGCCAGGGCGATCGTGGCCCAGGGCAGCAGGAGATGTCTGGCCCACTCGAACGGGTCCTCGGTGAGCGGCACGTATCCGCTGCTGGGGAACCACCGCACGCCGTACGTCGACAACGTGAAGAACAGGAAGTACGACAGGAGGATGCCGGTCAGGAACGTCGGAAGCGACAGCCCGACGTAGGAGAAGCCACCGAGCACCCGGTCGGTGAGTGAGCCCGGACGGCGGGCCGCGAGCACGCCGAAGAGGATCGACACCAGGATCCAGATCACCAGCGCACCGAGCGCCAGCGACGCGGTCGCCGAGATCTTCGACAGGATCAGGTCGGTGACCGGCTGCTGCCGCCGGAACGAGTAGCCCAGCGCCGGAGGCGCGTGGAACAGACCCATCGGCGCGCCCTGGATGTCCGGGCCCCGGAACAGGTAGTGCCAGAGCTGGAGGTACCACGGCTCGTCGAGCCGCAGCGCCCGCGTGATGCCTTCGATCACCTGCTGGTTGTCGTTGCGGGCGGCGAGTGACGCCGCGGGGTTGCGGTAGGCGATCCGGGTGAGCCCGAACGTCGCGATCAGGACGACGAAGACCGTCACGAGGGCCCGGCCGGCGCGGCGAAGCAGGAACGCCCTCATCGCGCCGGGTCCAGAACGTTCCGCACGCCGCTCGAGAGCGCGTTGAAGCCCAGCACGGTGAGGAACAGCCCGACGGCCGGCACCACGAGGAACCACGGTTGCACCTGGTAGAGGGAGGTGCTCTGGGCATCCGCGATCATGTTGCCCCAGCTGGGCGTCGGTGCTTGCACGCCGATGCCGAGGAACGACAGCGTGGCCTCCGCGACGATGTTCGTCGGCAACTGCACCGCCCAGTAGATGATCACCGCGGGTGCGACCGAGGGCAGGATCTCCCGCAGGATGATCCGGCGGTGGCTCGCGCCGAGCGTGATCGCCGCTTCGACGAACGGGCGGTGGCGTAGCTCGAGCGTCAGCCCGCGGGTCAGCCGGGCGACGTACGTCCAGGCGAACAACGCGATGACGACGATCACCAGCAGGACCGGGCTGATCCGCGGGCTGCCGTCGGCCCCGAGGTTCAGAGCCACCAGGCTCAGCGCGGTGACGACGAACGGGAACGAGAGCACGATGTCGGTGACCTGGGAGAGCACGCGATCGAGGGCGCCGCCGAAGTAGCCGGAGACGACGCCGATCGCGGTGCCGAGCACGGCAGCGATCGTCGTCGCGGGGATGCCGACCAGCAGCGAGACCCGGGCGCCGTAGAGCGCACGCACCAGGACGTCACGCCCGTTGCCGTCCGCGCCCAACCAGAAGTCGCCGTTCGGTCCCACCGGGACGCCGGCCTCGCTGAGCGCCTCCGCGGGGTACTGGTCGGTGGGTCCGTGGCCGGTGATCGCCGCGACGATCGGCGCGGCACCGGCCAGGAGCACCACCGTCGCGATCGTGATCAGCCCGAACCGCGCCGAACGCTCCCGGGAGATCCGGGAGGCGAGGGTTCTGGGGGGAGCCTCCGGGGCCGCCGGCAGCGCGTCAGACATTCACCAGCCCTCGCTTCCGGCCGGGGATCGCGTCCAGCAGCCGTCGGGTGTAGGGGTTGCTCGGCGAGTCGAAGACCTCGGTGGTGGGGCCGTTCTCGACGACCCGGCCGTTCGCGAGCACGAGCACCCGGTCGCAGAGCTCCGCGATCACGCCGAGGTCGTGGGAGATGAACAGGAACGAGGTGTCCAGCTCCTCGCGCAGCCGGCGCAGCAGCGCGAGGATCTGGGTCTGGGTGGTGACGTCCAGCGACGACACCGGCTCGTCGGCGACGATCAGGTCGGGCCGGAGCGCGATCGCACGGGCGATCGCCACCCGCTGCCGCTGTCCGCCCGAGAGCTGCGCCGGGTAGCGCTCGAGGTAGCCGGGGTCCAGCTCGACCTGGCGCATCAGGTCGTCGAGGTCCGCGGCGCGGCGGTGGACGGCGTAGGGCTCGGTGAGGATCGCGCGGATCGTCCGCCGCGGGTTGAGGCTCGCGTACGGATCCTGGAAGACCACCTGGATCCGCGGCCGGATCGCCGGCGGGACCGGGACGCCGTACGGCTCGCCCTCGAGCGCCACGGTGCCGGAGGTGGGGCGCAGCAGCCCGCTGACGATCCGCCCGATCGTCGACTTGCCCGAACCGGACTCACCGACGAGTCCGACGATCTCACCCTGTCCGACGTCGAAGCTGACGTCGTCGACGGCGGTGACCGACGCGTAGCGCTGGTTCAGGTTCCGGACCTCCAGCAGCCTCGGCCGATCCGTGGCCGGGCGGGCGGCTCCCGTGCGCCGCACGGCGCTGAGCAGCTCGATCGTATACGGGTGCTCCGGCGCCTCGTAGATCCGGTCCGCGGGACCGGCCTCCACCACCTCGCCCGCGCGCAGCACGACGACGTCGTCGGCGATGTCGGAGACCACACCGAGGTCGTGGCTGACGAAGACCAGCGCGGTGCCGTGCTCCCGCTGCAGCCGTTGGAGCAGTTCGAGGATCGAGGCCTGCACCGTGACGTCGAGCGCGGTCGTGGCCTCGTCCGCGATCAGCAGCCGCGGGTTGAGCGCGATGGCGGCCGCGATCATCGCTCGCTGCCGCATTCCGCCGGAGAAGTGCACCGGGTAGTCGTCGACCCGCCGCTGCGGCTCGCGGATGCCGACCTCGTCGAGCAGCTCGATCACGCGGCGGCGCAGGACCGTCCGGCGGACCCGCTCGTGCGCGGTGATCGCCTCCCCGACCTGCTCGCCGATGGTCTTGAGGGGGTGCAGGTTGGCCAGCGGGTCCTGGAACACGAACCCGATGTCCTTGCCGCGCAACCGGCGTAGCGCACCGGGCGACGCGCCGACCAGCTCGGTGCCGCCGAGCCGGGCCGAGCCGGTGACGACCCCGGCGCCGCCGAGGAGCCCGGTCGCGGCGAGCAGCGAGACGCTCTTGCCCGAGCCGGATTCCCCGACGATCGCGAGCGTCCGGCCGCTCTCCACGGCGAAGGAGACGCCGCGGACGGCGTGCGCGGTACCGAAGCGGACGTGCAGATCTTCGACTCCGAACATCACTACTGCACCGCGACATTCGTGATGTCCGGGTTCACCGGCACGTTCGACCATGTGAAGTGACGCAGCCGCTCGGACGTGACGACGACCTTGCGCAGCTCGAACAGCGGGATCCACGGCAGGTCCTCGGAGACCAGCTCGTCGGCCTTCGACCAGAGCGGGCCCGGCTCGTCCGAGCCGAACGCCTCGGCCGCCAGCTTGTTCAGCTCAGGATTGTCGTAGGCGACCGCCTGCACGTTGCCGACGCCCTGTGGCGAGCCGTCGGAGTTGAGCCAGCCACCCAGCAGCATGCGGGTGCTGTCGCCCTGCCAGTCCGGGGAGAACGCGCCGGACAGGTTGAGATCCCAGACCGCGTCCTTCTTCGCGTAGTAGCCGCGGAAGTCCGCCGCCGGCACCTTGATCAGCTTCAGGGTGATGCCTGCCTTGGCCAGGTCGGCCTTGAGCGTGGTGGCCTTGGCCTCTTCGCTCGCGACGCCGCGGTAGATCGCGCTGAGCGTGAGGCCGTTGGGGTAGCCGGCCTCGGTGAGCAGCTGCTTCGCTTTCGCCGGGTCGCCCTTGTCCCCGTCGGTGGGGTACGGGTCGATGTCCTGGTGCCCCAGGATCGTCGAGATGAGGATCTGGTGCAGCGGCTTGGCGACGATCTTGCCGCCCTGACCCTGCACCAGGTTGGCGCGGTTGACCGCGTAGGTCAGCGCCTGCCGGACCTTGAGGTTGCGCAGCGCCTTGGCGTTGGCGGACGTGTTGTACGGCGCGGTGTTGAGAATGACGAACCGGGCCCCGGCGCCGTCGGAGGAGTACAGGTTCTTGCTCTTGCTCCTGGTGTAGCTCTGGATCGTCGCGATCGGCGGAGCGGTCAGGTAGAGCGACAGGTCGGCCTCGCCGGACTGGATCTTCTGGACGACCGCGTCCTCGGTGTTCGTGGTGAAGTCGACGACGATCTCGTCGACGTACGCCTTGCGGGCCGGGTCGCTCTTCGCGTCGTAGCCCTTGACCTTGGTGAGGACGAGCTGCTTGCCCTGCTCGTAGGACTCAACCTGGTACGGGCCGCTGGAGGGGTAGTTCTTCCGGAACTCCACCGAGTCGCCGATGTACTTCGACGCGACCTCTTCGGGGAGCGGCGTCACGAAGTTCATCGCGAGGATGCTCAGGAAGTCGTAGTTCTTCGTGTCCGACGTCAGCACGAGCGTCTTGTCGTCCGGAGCGGAAACGCCACTGATCTCGTGCGTGTCGATGAACTGCTTCGAGCGCGCCGGGTCGCCGGGCTCCACCTTCGCGAACTGTTCGCAGTACTGCGGGAAGCCCGACAGGATCAGGTTGAAGTAGTTGATGGCCGCGACCTGCTTGTTCGGGTCGCAGAACCGCTTGATCGCGTAGACGAAGTCCTTCGCGACGATCTCGCGGGTGGACGCCCCGGAGTACCGAATGCCGTCGCGCAGGTGGAACGTGTAGGTCTTGCCGTCGGGGCTGACGTCCCACTTCTCGGCGAGGTCACCGATCAGCTCGTTGTCGGCGCCCAGGCTCTCCGCGCTGCCGGGGAACGTCACCAGCTGGCGGGTGATGCCGCGCAGGATCTGCCAGGAGTCGATGCTGTAGCCGGTCAGGGGGTCGAGCGCGTCCAGGTCGGACTCGAGCGACGCGATCCGGAGCGTACCTCCGTAGCCGGGCGCCTCGTCGCCGGAGCCGCCGCCGACCGGCTGGTTCCCGCTGCAGGCGGTCAGCCCGAGCGTCAGCGCGACGGCGGCGGCGATCGTCGCCAGGGATCTGCGACGGGTGCGGGTGCTCATGGGGGAACGCCTTTCGACTGCGCGAGGGACGGCGGACCGCGCGCAGCGAGCAGCGCGGTACGGGCCGGAAGGAGACGGGAGGAACTATGTCTATCAGTTTAGTAGGGAATTCGGAAGGGACCGTCTCGGACGCCGGTACGAGCAGCCGGCATCCGCGGAGCGGCCGCCCCAGTCGAGCGGGCCAGTCAGTGGGCGAGTTCGGCGCTCGGCGTCGCGAACGCCGCCGGCGCATCCGTGAGCCGCGGTGCCGGCTCGGGCAGCCCGAGTCGTTCCCGGAGCGTGCCACTGGCCGCCGGTCGTTCCGCGTAGCGCGCGAACAGTGCTCCGAGGTCGGAGTCCTCGCGGGGCCGCAGCAGCACACCGACGGCGTCCGGCGCCTCGATCGGCTCGTCACCGTCGACCTCGACCACCGTGGGGACCGACGTGCGCACTCCGGGCGGAGCGATCAGCAGGTCCACGACCGCCGCCGCCGACGCGGCCTCGGCCGCCGACGTCACACGGCGTGCCAGCACCGGCGTGCCCTGCGCCGTGGTCGGCACGGTCAGCGAGCCCTCCACGCGGAAGCCGCCGCGGTGCTCGACGCGCCGGATCCGGTCGGCTCGCGCGTAGATGCCGGTGTGCCGGTCGGCGACGATCGCTTCGGCGGGGTAGCTCTGCCAGAGCTCCTGGACGACCTCCGCGGCTTCGTCGGTGGTGGCGGCGTCGATCGGGAGGCCGGTACTCGAACCGGCACCGCCCCACACCGTGCCGCCCTCCGGGGCGTACCCGTCGCGGACGCCCAGCACCAGGCCGGTGCGCCCCCCGCTCAGATGGTCGGCCGACGCGATGCGGCGGGCCAGGTTGTAGGGGTGGTCGCGGTGCACGGCCGCCGCCGCCAGCCAGGCCAGGTGCGGAGTGCGCTCGGCCAGGAACGCCACGGCGATCGACGAGTCCACCGTGGGGCCGTCCGGTGCGGACCCGTCGATCCGGTCGATCCCGGCCACCGCGAACGCGAACCCGCTGGAGTCGAGCGCCCGGACCAGCGCCGGGTCCCCCAGCAGCGCTACGAGCTGCGGCCCGGTGAAAGCGATCCCGGTGCTCACGATGCGACCCCCAGATGTCCGCGCAGCGTCGTCGTCTCGTACTCGTGCCGGAACAGGCCTCGTTTGCGCAACAGCGGCACCACCTCGTCGGCGATGACCTCCAAGCCGTCGATCAAGACGTCGGGCTGGAGATTGAAGCCGTCGATCGCGCCGGAGCGGAACCAGTCCTCGACGTGGTCGACGAACTGCTCCGGCGTGCCGGCGAAGCCGTGATGGCCGGAGCCGAGGTAGCGGGTCTGCTTCAGGTACTCGCGAACGGTCGGATTCGTCGAGCGGATCTGCGCCACGATCGACTGGCGGAAGCCGATGCTGCCACCCTCGAACGCCGGGTCGAGCGCCTGCTCCAGCACCTCGTTCGGGAACGGCGCGTCGGCCTCGAGCGTGGACGCGTCGATGCCGAGCGCACCGGAGAGCCACTGGGCGGAGTAGCTGGACGGCCCGAGGTCGTGGAGCGCGTCGCTGCGGCGGCGGGCTTCCTCCTCCGTGCTGCCGAGGCTGAGCAGCACGCCGGGGAGGATCTTCACCGCGTCCGGATTCCGCCCGGCCTCGGCCGCGATCCGCTTGACCTCGGCGTAGTGGGCGACCGCGCCGTCCTTGGTCAGCTCGGCGGAGAACACCCCGTCGGCGCGCGTCCCGGCGATCCAGCGCCCCTTCGCCGAGCCGCCGGCCTGCAGGATCACCGGCCGCCCCTGCGGGGACGGCGGCACCCGCAGCCGCCCGTGCAGCGCGAAGTGCTCGCCGTCGTGGTGGACGTCACGACCCTCCCAGAGCGCGGTGACGAGGTCGACGAACTCCACCGCACGGGCGTACCGATCGCCGCGCTCGGGCAGTCCGGCCAGCCCGAAGTTCCCGGCGGCCGCGCCGTGCCGGGTCGTGACGAGGTTCCAGCCGGCCCGTCCCCCGCTGACGTGGTCCAGTGAGAGCAACCGCTCGGCCAGCTCGAACGGATCGTTGAACGTCGACGAGGCCGTGGCGATCAGCCCCAGATGCGAGGTCGCCGCCGCCAGGTACGCCCAGTTGATCGTCGGCTCGAGCTTGGTGGTGTTGGCGTCGTACGAGGGGTCTCCCAGCGCCGGACCGTCGGCGAGGAAGAACGCGTCCAGCGTCGCCCGCTCGGCGGTCGCCGCGATCTGCTGCCAGTAGGCCGGGTCGATCGCGGAGGTGGCGTGGAGCCGGGACTCCCACTGCCAGGCCGCCGGCAGGTAGCCGAGCACCAGCGTGTTGACGCCGAGAATGACGTGGCCGGGCCGGGCCGGGCCGCTCATGACTGGGAGGCGTCGTGCGACGCGGCGCCGGTGAGCGCCTCGAGCGGGTTCCGGCCGTTGACCGACCAGTCGCCGAGCAGGCGCTCCTTGTAGACCCGGGGGTTGTGGGAGGCGAGCGTCCGGGCGTTGCGCCAGTGCCGGTCCAAGCGCAGCCGCTCCGACACTCCGGAGGCCCCGAGCGCGTCGAAGACCAGCGTCGCCGCCTCCAGCGCCTGATCGATGACGACGATCTGCGCCCGGGAGATCGCGACGTTGCTCTCGACGAGAAGGCGCTCCACCGCGGTGTCGTCGTCGGCGAGACGCGCGGCCACGACGTCGTCCAGCGTGGACGCGGACGCCGAGAGCGCGGCCCGCGCGCCGTAGGCGAGCGCACTGAGGCGGCCGACGACCTGGAGTAACTGCGGGTCGTCGGTGATCGAGGCGCTGGCGGCGTGCCGGTAGGTGCGCGTGCGCCCGCGCAGGGCCTCGACACCGTCACGGTGGACCGCCGTCGCGATCCCGGCCAGGGCCGCCAGCATCGCCTCCTGGTAGAAGTGCCCGAGGTAGGCGGCCCGGTCGGCGTACGGGATGACGTCGTCGTTCTCGATCCGCGCGGCCTCGTAGTTCGCGCTGCCGCTGCCGGTGACGCGCTGACCGAAGCCGGTCCAGTCGTCGACGAGGGTGACGCCCGGCTGCGCGACGCGGACCAGCGCGGTCAGCGGCTCGTCGTCCGGCCCCAGCCCGAGCACGTCCAGCCAGTCGGCGTAGAGGCTGCCGGTGGCGTAGAACTTCGCTCCGGTGACCTCCCAGTGGTCGCCGTTCTGCCGGATGAACGTCTTCAGGTTGTCCAGCGTCCCGTTGTTCGCCTCGGTCCATCCCCCGCCGACGAACTCACCGGCGAGGAACCGCTCGATCCAGCGCTCGTTCGCCGGCGTCACCTCCGCGTTCAACCGGTCCTCGACGAAGGCCAGATGGTTGCGGAAGACGTGGGCGACGTTCGGGTCGGCCGCGCCGAGGTCGGCCAGGAGCTCGAACGTCTGCCGGAGCGACGCACCGAGCCCACCGCGGGCGACCGGGATGCGGAGTGTGCCGAAGCCGGCGTCGACCAGCCACCGCACCTGGTCGTGCACGAGGGCTCGGGCGTTCTCCCGCTCGGCGCTGTCCTTGGCAATCCGCTCGAAGACGGGGCTGAAGGACTCGCGGAGATCGGCGCTGTGCGCGGTCGGTGGTGCGAGAAACGAAGTGGGCACAGCCGAACCTTTCGTGGAACGAGGCAACCTACTTTGTCTATCAGATAGGTAGGTTTAGTGGAAGACGCCGTCTCGCCCAGCGGTCTCGCACCGGCGGTGCTAGCGGCTCGTCGCCTCTGTCCCGCTTACCTGCACCCGTCCGGGCCTGGAGCCGCGCCCACATCGACGACATCGAGCAGGCACGGGAGGCGTACGACCGGAGCTAGAAGCCACGCGGGTCGACGTGGATCTTGGGGCCGGGCCGAGCGCCGTGGGGGCGCTCTCCGGCGAGCACGGCGGCGACCTCGTCGAGCCCGACGGTCGCCGCGACCAGTGGCCGGGGGTCGACGGCACCGGACGCGTACGCCGCGATCGTGGCGTCCAGGCCCGGTGAGGCCGAGAGGATGCCGACCGCGGTGACGTCCTTGAGGGCCAGCGTGCGGGTGTCGATCAGGCTCGGGCTACCGGCCAGGCCGATGTAGACCAGGCGCCCGGACGGTTCGACGAGATCGAGCGCCCGGGCGGGTAGGTGGGCGGCGTTGGACGCCTCGACCACCGCGTCGAACGGGAGGTCCGGGAGCGTCCGCTCGGTCCAGACGTGTTCGAAGCCGACGCTGCCGGCGAAAGCCAGGGACTGCTCGGTGTGCCCCAGCAGGTGCACCTCCGCGCCCGCCGCCCGCAGGAACATGGCCGCGAGCAGGCCGATCGTGCCGGGACCGAGCACCAGCGCGCGGTCACCCGGCCCGGCGTTCGCTGCCCGGGCCGCGCGCCAGGAGTTCCCGCCCGGCTCGACGAGTGCGCCGAGGACGGCGTCGACGCCGTCGGGCAGAGCATGCAGGGACGACGCCGGCACGGCGAGCTGCTCGGCCAGCGCACCGGGGCGGCCGCCGCGGATGCCGACCTCGTGGCGGTGCTCGCAGACGTGCTGGCGTCCGCGGCGGCACCGGCGGCAGGTGCCGTCGCCGATCATCGTGTCGCCCATGACGCGCCGCCCCAGCCAGGCCGGGTCGACCCCGTTCCCGACGGCCGCGACGGTCCCCGCCCACTCGTGACCGAGCCGCATCGGGTAGGACGAGTGGCCCTCGTGGAGGTAGGCCATCTCGCCGGTGAAGAACTCGACGTCGGTGCCGCACACGCCGACACGCTCGACGTCGACGACGACCTCGCCGGGCGCGGCGACCGGCGCGCGCACGTCCTCGACCGTGGCTGTGCCGGGGCCGTGCAGGACGAAGGCTCTCACCGGTGGCGCTCGCCCAGTGCACCGAGTGCGCGGCGGACGACGTCGACGGCGTCGATCAGCGCGCCCGCACCTGCTCCGGGCGGGCTTCGTGGTGCGCGAAGGCCATCCGGAGGCACTCGCCGCCGAGCAGGTAGCGACCACGGTCGTCCTGCTCGGCCGGGCCCGCGCGGCGCAGCGAGGCCAGCGCCCGGTGCACGGTCGGTTCGGGGCTGGCGATCACTCGGGTCAGCTCTTCGAGCCCGACCCCGTCGGGGTAGCGGGCGAGTTCCTTGCGCACGGCCGGCACCCGATCCGAGCCGACCAGCCGGCTCTCGTCCATCCGGGCGACCTCGAGCCGGATCGGCTCTGTCGTCTCGTTCGTCGCCTGGGTAATGTCCATCTGATTCCGAAAGATACACCATGGTGTCGATAGCTTGACGCCCTGCAACGCACACCTGAGCGGGGTCGCGCGGTCGCGTCGAGCGCCGTCGATCCGGCCAGGGCCGCGTGGGACGCGAGGCCAGTAGCGCCTGACACCGCAACCTACTCGTGAGTAAGGTGGGGCGGACGGCCGATCTCCCGGAGAGGTGAGCTTTGACGCTGAGCTACGAACGTCGTGGTCGCGGGACTCCGCTCGTCCTGTTCCACGGCATCGGACACCGCTGGCAGGCCTGGCAGCCCGTCCTCGACGGCCTCGCCGAACACCACGACGTGATCGCGGTCGACCTCCCGGGCTTCGGTCGCTCTCCGGTGCCGGCGGACGGACCGCCACAGAGCATCGACGAGCTCACCGCGGACGTCACTCGATGGCTGCGCGATGACCTCGGCGTCGAGCGTCCGCACGTCGCGGGGAACAGCCTCGGTGGTGCGGTGGCGCTGGAACTGGCCGCCGCGAACCTGGTGTCGACCGCGACCGCGCTGGCTCCGGCGGGATTTTTCCGCGGGTGGGAGAGGCGATGGGCGCAGACGATGCTGCGCTCCCTGCGTGCCGCGTCCCACCTTCCCGAGCCGGCGCTCCGGCTCGCCGCCGACGCCCGCTGGTTACGTGCGTTGACCTTCGGCCTGCTCGTCGCGCACCCCACCCGCGTCAGCCCCGCGCAGGCGTTCGGCGACACCCTCGCGCTGCGCGACGGCCAGTCGTTCGCGGGCCTCGCCCGCGGCGCCGGGCACTACAGCTACCGGGGCCGCCCCGAGGTGCCCGTGACCATCGCCTGGGGAACCCGGGACCGCATTCTGCTCCACCGCCAGGCCGAGCGGGCTGCGCGCCTGCTGCCCGCCGCACGGCACGTCACGCTTCCCGGCTGCGGGCACGTCCCGATGAGCGATGCGCCGGAGCTGGTCACCGCCACGATCCTGGCCACGACCGGCGCAGTCCCCGCCTGAGCGAAGCCGAGCCGCGAAGGCCTTCCGCGCCGACCCCACTCGCCGCGCGGCCGCGCTTGCGTGAAGCCGCATGATGCCGCCGTGCAACCGGCGGCCAGCAACGCCTGCGCGCGCTCACCGACCACTGGCCGGCCGCGCCAGCGGACACCGTCGAGGACGGTCAGGACGACAGGCACCCACTGAGCTCAGAGATGAGCCGCTGCTCGCACCCGCGGAGACGCTCGGGGCTGCGGAGGGAGCGGCTGTACCGGGACGCCGCTCGTCAGGCGGCGGAGTGGCCGCCCAGCGGACGGCCGGGCAGCTGTGGGACGACGGGGAACGTCACCCCGGTGAGGTCTTCGGAGACGGCCCACAGCCGCTGCTGGACGGCTACCTCGTACGAAGCCGGGCTCGAGGTGACCAGCCGGGGGTGGCCCTTGATCTCGAAGTGTCCGCCGGGACCGTAGTACTGGCCGCCGAGCGCGGCGGGGTCGGTGGCGGCACGCAGGGTCGGCAGCGCGCCCATCGCCGGCGTCTGGGTGATCAGCGGCGAGAGCCAGGTGAGCGGAAGCCGTACGGCCGCGGGACTGTTGCGGACGAGTTCGGTGCTGGACAGGCCGGGGTGTGCGGCCACTGCGACGGTGGTGCCGTGAGTGGCGAGCCGGCGCTGCAGCTCGTAAGTGAACATCAGGTTGGCCAGCTTGGACTGACCGTAGGCGCCGGCCCGGCTGTAGGAGCGCTCCCCGTGCAGGTCGTCGAATCTGATCGCGGCCCGGATGCGGTGGCCGGTGCTGCTGACCGTCACCACGCGGGAGCCGGGGACCGGCAGCATCGTCTCCAGCAGCAATCCGGTGAGCGCGAAGTGGCCGAGGTGGTTGGTGCCGAACTGCATCTCGAAGCCGTCGCGGGTGGTCTGCTTCGGCGTGTACATCACGCCGGCGTTGTTGATCAGCAGGTCGATCCGGCTCAGCCGGGACCGCAGCGCCGCGGCCGCGGTCCGGACGGAGTCGAGCGAGGTCAGGTCCAGCGCCTGCACGGTCACGTCGCCGGTGATGCGGGCCGCGGCCTGTTCGCCCTTCTCCACGTTGCGCACGGCGAGCACCACGGACGCCCCCCGCTCGGCGAGCGCCTTGGCGGTCTGGAACCCCAGTCCGGTGTTGGCCCCGGTCACGACGGCCACTCGGCCGCGCTGATCCGGGATGTTCGTCGTCGTCCACGTGTCGCTCATGCCCGACTCCCTTAACGTACCGAAGGTATCTTCCGTTCGAGACGTTAAAGTACTGGGGGTACGTTGTCAACGTACCGGAGGTACGTAAGTTAGGATGGCGATCGTGACCTTCCAGCGGGCGCGCACCGAAGAGCAGCGGGAGATCCGCCGGCGAGCGATCCTCGACACGGCGTCGGCCATGCTCGACGAGATGCCGGTAGCCGCGGTCACCCTCAACGAGCTCAGCCGCCGCGTCGGCCTGGCCAAGCCGAACGTGCTGCGCTACTTCGAGTCTCGCGAGGCGGTGCTGCTGGAACTGCTGGACCGCTTCCTGCGGGAGTGGCTGACCGAACTGGCGGACGAGCTGGCCGCCGGCGTCGACGCGAAGCTGCCGATGGCCGAGCGGGCGACAGCGGTCGCCGCGGTCCTCGGCCGCTCACTCACCGGCCGGGCGGTGATGTGCGACCTCTTCGGCGCCCAGAGCAGCGTCCTGGAGCACAACGTCTCCGTCGAGGTCGTCGCACGCTACAAGCGCGCCTCCCTCGACCGCCTGACCACCATGACCGACCTGGTCCAGCAATACCTGCCGGAGCTGGGTGAGAACGCCACACCGTTCTGCCTGCAGACGATGCTCGTGGCCGGCGCGCTCTCGGCGTACAGCACACCCCCACCCAGCCTGCGAGCGGCCTACCA
>Ga0190269_10001046_pt1 | contig 13498 bp, 10 predicted proteins | sample Popmic249IS_FD_133749 | JGI IMG/M metagenome (GOLD analysis project Ga0190269, IMG submission 133749) | Populus adjacent soil microbial communities from riparian zone of Blue River, Arizona, USA - 249 IS | ecosystem: Environmental > Terrestrial > Soil > Riparian zone | place: USA: Arizona...
AGCCGGTCCGGGCGTACGTGGTCTCGGAGGCGCTGTGAACGCCGAGCCGCCGGCCACCGAGTTCTGGGGCCTGCTCAAGCCGTCGGAGACCGCGGACTTCCTCGCGCTGGCCCGGCCGCGGTCGTGGAAGCGCGGCGCCGTGATCTTCCGCGAGTCCGACGAGTCGGACTCCGTGCTCGTACTGGTCAGCGGCCGGGTGAAGGCGTACTCGAGCACGAGCGGCGGTACCGAGGTGCTGCTCGCCGTGCGCGGGCCGGGCGCGCTGGTCGGCGAACTGGCCGCGATCGACCAGCGGCCGCGCTCGGCCACCGTGGAGGCACTGGAGCCGGTCACCGCGCTGGTGCTGCCGCTGGCGGCGTTCCAGGAGTACCTGCGGGCGCACGGGCGGATCGCGCTGCTGCTCGCCCAGACGCTCGCCGACCGGCTCCGCGACGCCGACCGCAAGCGGATCGAGTTCGGCGCGCACGACACGCTCGGCCGGGTGGCGGCCCGGCTGGTGGAGCTCGCCGACCGATTCGGTCAGCCCACCGAGGAGGGGATGCGGATCGCGCTGCCCCTGTCGCAGGACGAGTTGGCGGGGTGGATCGGGGCGTCCCGGGAGGCGGTCAGCAAAGCACTCCAGACGTTGCGCGCCGACGGCACGATCCGCACGTCGCGCCTCACGGTCGTGGTGCACGACCTCCCGGCGCTCCGGGCGCGGGCACTGGACTTCTAGCGCGCCCGCGCCACTCGCACCGCCGCGGTACGACCTACTGAGCCAGGTAGTAGAGCAGGTCCTGGCGGGTGAGGATGCCGATCGGCTTGCCGTCCTCGAGCACGAGGGCCGCGTCCGACTCCTCGACGGCCTTCATCGCGGCGTCCACCGACTCGCCGGATCCCACCGCCGGCAGCGGGGGCGCCATGTGCTGCTCGACCGCGTCGCTCAGCGCGGCCCGGCGCATGAACAGCGCGTCGAGCAGCGCCGCCTCGCTGACCGAGCCGGCGATCTCCGCGGCCATCACCGGCGGCTCGGCGCGCACGACCGGCATCTGCGAGACGTGGTACTCGCGCATGATGTCGATCGCGGTGCGCACGGTCTCGTTCGGGTGGGTGTGGACGAGCTGCGGCAGGCCCTGGCTCTTGGCGCGGAACACCTCTCCCACCGTGATGCCGCCGGGCGTCCGCTCGGCGAGGTTGAGGAAGCCGTAGCCGGCCATCCACTCGTCGTTGAAGATCTTCGAGAGGTAGCCCCGGCCGCCGTCGGGCAGCAGCACGACGATCACCGCGTCGGGCCCCGCCTCGCGCGCGACCTTCAGCGCGCCGGCCACCGCCATCCCGCAGGAGCCGCCGACCAGCAGACCTTCCTCACTGGCCAGGCGCCGCGTCACCAGGAACGACTCGGCGTCCGAGACGGCCACCACCTCGTCGGTGACCGACGGGTCGTACGCGGACGGCCAGAAATCCTCGCCGACGCCCTCGACCAGGTACGGGCGCCCGGTACCGCCCGAGTAGACGGATCCCTCCGGGTCGACGCCGACGATCTTCACGGTGCGACCGGCCTCGGCGGCCTTCTCCTTGAGGTACCGGCCGGTGCCGGTGATCGTGCCGCCGGTGCCGATGCCGGTGACGAAGTGCGTGATCTTGCCGTCGGTGTCGTTCCAGATCTCCGGACCGGTCGTCTCGTAGTGGCTGGCCGGACCCTCGGGATTGGAGTACTGATCCGGCTTCCACGCGCCGTCGATCTCACGCACGAGCCGATCGGAGACGTTGTAGTAGGAGTCCGGGTGCTCCGGGGCCACCGCGGTCGGGCAGACCACGACCTCGGCGCCGTACGCCCGCAGCACGTTCCGCTTGTCCTCGCTCACCTTGTCCGGACACACGAAAACGCACTTGTAGCCCTTGGTCTGCGCGACGATCGCCAGGCCAACCCCGGTGTTGCCGCTGGTGGGCTCCACGATCGTGCCGCCGGGCTTCAGCTGGCCGGATTTCTCCGCCGCCTCGATCATCCGCACGGCGATGCGGTCCTTCACCGAGCCACCCGGGTTGAGGTACTCGACCTTCGCGAGGACCGTGCCCGGCACGCCCTCGGCAAGGGACCGCAGTTTGACCAGCGGAGTACCGCCGATCAGGTCGACCACAGACTCGAAGTACCGCACGATGTCAGCTCTCTCCTGGGTGGTGCTCTGACTTTCGAGACTAACCGCCCAGGTCGGAAGGGGTCGCACCGGCCGCACCGCGCACGTGCAGATACCGCCGGAGCAAGTCGTCGGCCTCCGGCACCTCGAGTCCGGCCAGCGCGGTCCGCGCGCGGGCCAGGATCGCGTCCCCCTCCTCGGGGCTCCCCTGCCTGGCGAGCAGCAGTGCGAGCCGAAGCAGGGCGGTGCCTTCGCGTACCCGGTCGTCCACCGCGGCGAAGCCGTCCGCGGCCTGCCGGAACCGGTCGGCGGCGGCGGCCGGACGCCCGGCGGCGACGTCGACCTCGGCGAGCGCGACCAGCGTGATCGCGGCACCGGTCGGGTTGTGGCTGCGCTCGGCCAGTGCGCGGGCGGCCTCGAGGTGCTCGGTGGCCGGCCCGAAACGTCCCTCGGCCAGGTCGAGCCTGCCCAGCTCGCGCAGTGCGGTGATCTCCCACATCGCGTCGCCGAGGCGGCGGAACACGGCCACCTGGGGCGCGACGAGCTCGCGGGCCACCGCGGTGCGCCCGGCCTTGCGGTGCGCCCGCGCCAGCGACGTGCGGGCGCGGGCCAGCCCGGCGTCGTCACCGGCGTCCCGGCGCACGTCGACCGCGCGCTGCAGCGTGCGGACGGCGGCGTCGACCTCGCCGAGGGCCAGTTGCAGGGAGCCGAGGCCCCGCAGAGCGCTCGCCCGCAGGGCCAGCGCGTCGCTGCGGAGCCACCCGCCCGCGCCGTCGGCCCGGTCCGGGGCGCTCTCCGCGAGCGCTTCGGCGCAGAGGCGGAGCGTCTGGCCGTAGTGCTCCTCCGCCTCCCCGAGCAGGCCGACGCTGTGCAGCGAGCTGGCGAGGCGGCGGTGCGCCGCGGCCGTGTTCGCACGATCGCCGGTGCGCTCCCACCAGCTCAGCGCCGACCGCGAGTGGGCGAGGCCCTCCCGGACGTCGCCGCTGTACTGGGCGGCTCGCGCCATCGCGTACTCGGCGCGGGCGATCCGGTCGGGGCGGCCGGACGCGTGCGCGGCGACCAGGCCCGCCTCCCACAGGCGGCGGGCGTCGGCGTGGAACGGGTAGCGGGCGAAGGCCGGCTCGGCGGGCGCGGCCAGCTCCCACGCCGCCTCGATCAGCCGCTGCCGCTCCGCGGGCCGCACGTCGCCCGTTCCGCCGCCCGCGGCTACGGCGGCGGCGACCGTCGCGATGATGTTCTCCCGCTCGCCGTCGACGAAAGCTCGTCGGCCCGCCTCCGGGCCCGCGTGCCCCGGCTCGTAGTGCTCGTGGCCGGGCTCGGCCGACGCCGCGGCCCGCGCGGCGTAGTGGTCGGCGAGCCGGCGCAGCGCGGCCAGGTACTCCGGGCCACGCTGACCGCCGAGCTGCTCGAGCGCGTACAACCGCAGCAGGTCGTGCAGGCGGTACCGCTCGGCGGTCACGACCTCGACCAGCTGCCGCTCCACGAGCCGGTCGAGCGCTGGCACCGCGCCCGCCGGGATCAGATCGGCGAGCGCAGCCGCCGCCGCAGCGTCGAAGTCGGTGCCCGGGTGGGCGCCCAGCCGTCGGAACACCCGCTGGTGGTGCGCGTCGAGCTCGGTGTAGGTCGCCGCGACGCTGGCCCGGACCGCGTCGTGCCCGCCGCTCAGCTCGTCCAGGCGACGCTCCTCGTCCGCGAGGCGCGCGGCCAGCGTCGCCATCGACCACGACGGCCGGGCGCGGAGCCGGCTCCCGGCGATCGCCACCGCCAGCGGCAGGTTGCCGCAGGCCCGCACCACCGCGTCGGCGGCGCCCGGATCGGCGCGGACGCGCTCCTCGCCGGCCAGCCGGGCCAGCAGCCGACGGGCCTCGTCGCCGCTGAACACCTCGAGCCGGACCAGCGTCGCGGCGGCCAGCTCGGCCAGCACCGGGCGGCTGGTGACCAGCACCAGCGAGCCCGGCGCCCCCGGCAGCAGGGGGCGGATCTGGTCGGCGCTGCCGGCGTCGTCCAGCACCAGCAGGAACTGCCGGCCCGCGATGCGGGTACGGAAGCGGGCAGCGAGCGTCTCGGTGTCTCCGCGCAGCTCGCCGTCGTCGAGGGCGGACCCACCCGACGCCGCACCGATGCCCTCCGGCGCGGCCGCCCGTAGCGTCCGCAGTAATCGGGAGAGCACGTCGGCAGGGTCGGCGGGGTCCGGACCCGCTCCGCGCAGCCGGACGAACAGCGCTCCGTCGCGGTACCGGTGGCTGACCCGGTGCGCCACGTGTAGCGCGAGCACCGACTTGCCGACGCCGGCGGGGCCGGACACCGCGACCACCGGCGCCCCGCCGTCCACCGCCGCGAGGATCCGGTCGACCTCGTCGTCGCGGCCGGTGAACAGCGCTGGCAACGCGGGCAGCTCCGCCGGTGTGCTGCGCGGCGGACCCACCTCGGCCGGTGGCGGCGCGGTGACCGGCGGCCCGGCCGGACGCTGCTGCCAGTACGCCAGCACGGCCGTGACCAACGACGCCACCGCGACGGCGGGCCACGCCAGCGGCTCCAGCGGGGCCAGCCGCCCGGGCAGCTCCCCGCCGGTGGCCACGTTGACCGCGACCGCCAGCAGGACGGAGGTCACCGCCGACGCGAGCGCCAGGGCCACGAGGACGAGGGCTCGGCGCACGCTGCGACCTTATCGGGGGGTCCGCGAGCGCAGGTGCGAACCGCGGATCCCCCAATTGTGTAATGACGGGTCACCGACCGACGGAGGGTGACATAAGCGACGCCGAGCTAACTTGGTAGCAGCGCCGCGGATGCACCGGTGCCGTCGTGGGATTCTCCCGCGGCGACACCACGCACCGCGGCGCGAGCCAGCAGTGACGTCAGTCACGCGGCGTGAGCAGGAGGTGACACGTGGACGGTCGAGTACTTCACAGTAAGCGGGTCGCGATCGGCGCGGCCTGCGGTGGAGGTGGCCTGGGGCTACTCAGCGCCGCGTTCTACGGCCTACTGCTCGGCCAGGCGAACCTGGCCCGTCGCGCGATCCAGCCGCTGGAAGCCGGTCCCCCACCGGCGGACGGCCGCTACCTACCCCCGTCCGGGTCTTCCGACGCCCCGCCGGTACGCCTGGCGCTGCTCGGCGACTCGAGCATGGTCGGGTACGGCGTGGACAACGTCGCCCAGACACCCGGCGCGCTGTTCGGCACCGGCCTGGCCCGGCTCTCCGACCGGCCGGTCGACGTCGTGTCGGCCGCGGTGATCGGCGCTCGCAGCGTCGACCTGGCTGCGCAGGTGGACCGGGTTCTCGGACAGGCGCACCGACCGGACCTGGCGCTCATCTTCATCGGCGGCAACGACGTCACGCACAAGACCCGGCCGTCGGTCGCGGTCGGTCAGCTCAAGCGGGCGGTGCGGCGGCTGGTGGACGCCGGCACCGAGGTCGTCGTCGGCACCTGTCCCGACCTCGGGACGATCCGCCCGATTCCGCAGCCGCTGCGGTACATCGTCCGTCGCTGGAGCCGCGATTTGGCGGCGGCGCAGACCGTGGCCACGGTCGAGGCGGGCGGGCGCACGGTATCGCTCGGCGACCTGCTCGGCGCGGAGTTCGCGGCGAACCCGGTCGAGCTGTTCTCGCCCGACCGGTTCCACCCGTCGGCGGCCGGTTACGGCCGGGCCGTCGACGCGATGCTCCCCTCCGCCGCCGCGGCGCTGGGCATCGGCCCGGCCGCCACCGACGAGCCCAGCCCGGAGCGCGGCGAGGGCGTCCGCTCGCTGGTGGACGCGGCGGTCGCCGCCGCCGAGGCCGCAGGCACGGAGGTCGCGCCCGCCGAGGTCGGTGGCCGCGAGCGGGGGCCGTGGGGCCGGTGGGTGGAGCTGCGCCACCGCATCCGCCTGTTCGGCGGCGCGCCGACGGTCGGCAAGGCTCCCGACGCCCCGTCGGCCGACGCCGCCCTGGGCACCGCCTGAACGATCGCGCTCACCGCCGCGGGGTCACCCACGCGGCGGTGAGGGCGAGTACGCGGTGGCATCCGAACGGGTGCCGCGTGGATACCGACGACTGGTCGCCGCAGGGCGGAATCCGGGGGAGAATGCGGGCACCGGGGTGCTCGGCTCGACCTCGGCCCGCGGGTCGCCCCCGCGACCGGGGAGTGTGGAGGAGGCGCAGATGAAGCTGGGCACGATTGCAGCCGGCGCGGCCACTGCGGCAGCGACCGCAGCAGGCGCTGCGGTCTCCGTCCTGGCCGTCGAGGGCCTGTTGGCACGTCGGCGGCGCTACCTCTCGGCCGATCTGGCCCCGCCCGGATCGGGCGTGTTCGGCACGGGCAGGCCGCTCCGGCTGGTGCTGCTGGGCGACTCGACGGCTGCCGGGCTCGGCGTGACCGTCACCGGCGAGACCGTGGGCGGTCGGCTGGCCGAGCTGCTCTCGTCCACCGGGCGCCGGGTCCACCTGTCCTCGGCCGCGGTGGCGGGTTCCCGCACGGTCGACCTGGACGCCCAGGTGGCTCGCGTGCTGGTGCACGGCGTCCCGGACGTGGCCGTGATCCTGATCGGCGGCGAGGACGCGATCGCGTTCACCCCGCTCGACGTCGTCGAGGCGGAGCTGACCGCGACCGTGCGCCGGCTGGTGACCGCCGGTTCGTCAGTGGTCGTCGGCACCTGCCCCGACCTGGGTGCGGCGCGGAACTTCGGCCAGCCGCTGCGCGAAATCATGGCGTGGTCCGGCCGCCGGGTCGCGGCAGCGTCCGCGCGGGCGGCGGCGGACGCCGGGGCCGGCGTGGTCGACCTGGCCGGCCGCACCGGCGGGGTGTTCCGCGCCGACGGCGGCACGCTCTCCGCGGACGGCTACCACCCGTCGGCCGACGGCTACCAGCTCTGGGCGCTCGCGCTCTACCCCCTCGTCTACGAGGCTTCCCGAACGACGTCGGCGCCGCGCTGACCACGCGGCCAGCGCTGACCGCGCGGTGTCCGGCGTGCCGCGCCGGGCGCCAGGGCCTCTGCAGCCGACGGAAACCTAACGGTGTTACGCGTCACATGGTCGCGACGTCCGATCGGGGTTCACTACTGAGCGGTAACGTGGCTCGTAACGACACCGTCACAAAGCCTGGAGGACACCGTGGCTGAGTTCGCCGACCGCGACGCCGTCATCGTCGCCACCGCGCGGTCACCGATCGGACGCGCGGTCAAGGGTTCGCTGAAGGACGTCCGCCCGGACGACCTGGCGGCGACGATCGTCCGCGCCGCGCTCGACAAGGTGCCCACGCTCGACCCCACCACGATCGACGACCTCATCCTCGGCTGCGGGCTGCCCGGCGGGGAGCAGGGCTACAACATGGCCAGGGTCGTGGCGATCCTGCTCGGCCACGACACGCTCCCCGGCACGACCGTCACCCGGTACTGCTCCTCGTCGGTGCAGAGCACCCGGATGGCGTTCCACGCGATCAAGGCCGGCGAGGGCGACGCGTTCATCTCGGCCGGCGTCGAGACCGTCTCCCGCTTCGTGAAGGGCAGCTCGGACGGTCTGCCCGGCACCACCAACCCGCTCTTCCTCGACGCCCAGAAGCGCACCGACGACTCGGCGGCCGGCGGTGGCGTGTGGCACGACCCCCGCGAGGACGGCACGCTGCCGGACGTCTACATCGCGATGGGACAGACCGCGGAGAACCTGGCGCAGCTCAAGGGCGTCTCCCGGCAGGAGCAGGACGAGTTCGCGGTGCGCTCGCAGAACCTCGCCGAGAAGGCGATCGCGAACGGTCACTTCGAGCGCGAGATCACTCCGGTGACGCTGCCGGACGGCACGGTCGTGAGCACCGACGACGGCCCGCGCCCCGGCACCACTTACGAGAAGGTCTCCGGGCTCAAGCCGGTGTTCCGCCCGGACGGAACGGTGACGGCGGGCAACGCGTGCCCGCTCAACGACGGCGCGGCCGCGGTCATCATCGTCAGCGGCGCGAAGGCTCGGGAGCTCGGGCTGACGCCGCTGGCGCGGATCGTGTCGACCGGCGTCACCGGCCTCTCCCCCGAGATCATGGGCTACGGACCGGTGGAGGCGTCGAAGAAGGCACTCGCGCTGGCCGGGCTGTCGATCTCCGACATCGACCTCGTCGAGATCAACGAGGCGTTCGCGGCGCAGGTCATCCCGTCGTACAAGGACCTCGGCATCGACCTGGACAAGCTGAACGTGAGCGGCGGCGCGATCGCGCTGGGCCACCCGTTCGGCATGACCGGCGCGCGGATCACCACCACGCTGCTGAACAACCTGCAGACCCACGACAAGCAGTTCGGCCTCGAGACGATGTGCGTCGGCGGCGGCCAGGGCATGGCGATGGTGCTCGAGCGCCTGCGCTGAGCCACCGGCCACTCGTGGCCACGCTTCACCGAGTGAGCGGCTCCCGCCGGGCCCGTACGGTCCGGCGGGAGATCCGCCACCCGGCCTCGGTCCGGACGACCACGTCCTCATAGGTCACGCTGCCGACCGTGCCGTCGGTCCGTACGCCGAGGCCCTTCGACAGCACCCGCGCACCGCCGTCGGCGCCGTCGGTGACGACCACGTTCGTGACGTGGTGCGCGACCGGGTTGCCGGCGCCGAGCGCCTCGGCGGCCGTCCGCGCCGCCCGCAATCCTTCGATCGCGCCGAATCCGAGATCGCTGACGTCGTACACCACGTCGGCGGTGAACAGCTCTTCCCACGCGTCCAGCTCGCCCGCGTCGGTGAGATGCCCGTGCCGGTGCACCAGTTCCGCGATCGCCCAACGGTCCTCGAGCGTCAGCGCCATGACGACCTCCGCAGCCTAAGTGGGGAACTCCCCGGTTGACTGCCCGGTACTCTAAGTGGGGACTTCCCCGGATAGCAAGGGCGCGAATGACAGAGACAGGGCGACGCCGGGCCGACGCGGCGCGGAACGCGGGGCTGGTGGTCGCCGCCGCGCACGCGCTGATCACCGAGCGCGGCCCCGACGTCCCGCTCGACGAGGTCGCGCGCCGGGCCGGGGTCGGTAACGCGACGCTGTACCGGCACTTCCCGACCCGCGGCGATCTGTTGGTCGCGGTCTACGCCGACGAGCTGGCCGCGCTCTGCGACCAGGGCGCCGAACTGCTCGCCGATCCTCGTCCGGTGGACGCGCTCTTCCGCTGGCTCGACGCGTTCGCCGGGCACGTCGCGTCGAAACGGGCGCTCGCCGAGGCGGCGGCCGCCGGGCCGGTCGGACGCCGGACCGCGCTCTTCGACGAGTGGCACGCGTCGCTGCACGCGGTCGCGGAGCGGCTGCTCGCACGGGCACGGACAGCCGGCGAGGTGCGCGCCGATCTCACGGTCGTCGACCTGCTCGCGGTGGCGAGCGGTGCCGCGCTCACCGCGACCGACGCCGAACACGCGCGGCGGCTGGTGGCGCTGCTCCGCACCGGCGTCGCGCCAGCGGCCCCGAGTAGCGCGCGGGACGGCTAGGAGAGGACGTCGACCGGGTCGACGCCACCCGGCTGGGCACCGGTCAGGGACGGCGCGGCGGCGAGCACCTCGTCCGGCCGCGAGCGGAACCACGCGATCGTGCGCCGCAGCCCGTCCTCGACCGGCACCTTCGGCTCCCAGCCCAGCTGCTGCCTGGCCAGCGTGATGTCCGGCCGGCGCCGCGTCGGGTCGTCGGTCGGCAGCGGATGACGCTCGATCGTCGAGGACGACCCGGTCAGCGCCAGGATCGTCTCGGCGAGGCGGCGCACCGTCCACTCGACCGGGTTGCCGATGTTGATCGGGCCGCTCACCGAGCTGTCGATCATCGCCACGATGCCGGCGATCAGGTCGTCGACGTAGCAGAAGCTGCGGGTCTGTCCGCCGTCTCCGTAGATCGTCAACGGGTCGCCGACCAGCGCCTGAGTGATGAAGCTGGTCACCACTCGCCCGTCCTGCGGCCGCATGCGGGGGCCGTAGGTGTTGAAGATCCGGACGATGCCCACGTTCAGGTCGTGGGTGCGGCGGTACGCCGTCGAGACGGCCTCCGCGTAGCGCTTGGCCTCGTCGTAGACGCTGCGCGGGCCGACCGGGTTGACGTTGCCCCAGTAGTCCTCGCGCTGCGGGTGCACGACCGGGTCCCCGTAGACCTCGCTGGTGGACGCCAGCACGAACCGGGCGTCGTCGCGCGCCGCGAGCCGCAGCCCGTTCTCCGTGCCGCGGCTGCCGACGGCGAGCGTCTCCAGCGGCAGGCGGTGGTAGTCCGGGGGCGACGCCGGGCTGGCCAGGTGTGCGACCGCGTCCACGCGGCCGGGCACCGTCGACTCGAACGGCTCGGTGACGTCGGCCTCGATCAGCGTGAACCCGGGGTCACCGAGGAACTGCTCGACGTTCTCCGGCCGACCGGTCGAGAAATTGTCCAGGCAGATCACCTGGTCGCCACGCCGGAGCAGGCTCGCGGCGAGATGGGAGCCGAGAAAGCCGGCGCCGCCGGTCACCACTACACGCATGCCATCCCCCAGGGTTGTGGTCTCGCCCACCCGAGGTGTGCGTTCGCCGAACACCCCTGCTCAGCGCTTTGTCGAAACCGACCGCACGCCGACGACACTGTACAGAGCAATCCGCGAATTGCCCAACCGAGCCTTTCCGGCGGTGGCGGGATCAGCTGTTGGAATGAGTTCTTTTCGACCGACCCGTACAAGCGGTGTCCAGCCCGTGAAGACGGGTGCGGCCGAAAAGAGCTGAATGGCTGTGAATCGATCGGCGAGGTGCCCTCCCGGCGGAGATCCAGATCCGTTAACAACCCTTGGTAGGAATTCCCTATGAACCTGGGAGAGCTTTGAAGACAGCCACGTTTCCGCAGCGTGACCCAGATCGCACCGAAGCTCCCGCAAACAAGGCCGAAGCTTGACCACCTCCTGATTTGCGCTTACCTTTGCTGCCGTCGAAGGAATCCATTCGCTTTTCCGTCGGCCAATTCCGACGACGCAGCGCGGCGAGCCGGATTCGCACAGTGATTACTTGGCCACGGCGGGAGTACCGATGATTTCGCCCGTTTCGGTACCGAAGTTACTGCGCATTTCCAGGGCGAATCGGAAGCGGGAGTTCTAGGCCGTGTCGACTCCGCCGACCCATTTCTCCCCGCCGAACGGCGCCCCCGGGCCTCCCGGGCCACCGCCGGTCTGGCAGGCCTCCGACGCCGTCGCCGCGGCCACCGCCTGGGACGGCGCGGACGCCACGATCCTGTTCGACCTGGGCTGGGACGACGCGGGTTACGGCCCCTACGACGCCAACGCGCCGGTGTCGGCCCCGATCGGCGTCGGCTTCGTCGGCAGCGACTCCCGGAGCCTCGACGCCGCGATCGCCCAACTCTCCGGCGGCAAGGTGCTCAGCGCGCCGGCCAGCGGCCCGGCGATGCGCGCCCGCCGGGTACGGCGGCACGCCCTGCTCCCGGACACGTTCGTCCCCGCGATGGGCCCCGTGCGGCGGTACGCGATCCACGTCCTGACCGCCGGCTGGCTGGCCACGATGGCCTTCTTCTGGATCTGGTGGCTGCGCCCCGAGCATCGTCACGGCTGGCCCGGGCTGCTGATCAACAGCGCGCTGCTGGCGTACCTGTCGCTCTACCCGATCCTGCCGATCCTGCGCTTCAACCGGATCACCACGGTCAACCCGCGGCTGCCGGTGCCCGACCTGCGCGTCGCGTTCTGCGTCACGAAGGCGCCGTCCGAGCCCTGGGAGACCGCTCGGACGACGCTGGAGGCGATGCTCCGGCAGGACTACCCGCTCCCCTACGACGTGTGGATCTGCGACGAAGACCCCAGCGACGAAACGCTGGACTGGTGCCGCAGGCACGGTGTGCGGGTCTCCACCCGGCGGGGCCGGCTCGAGTACCAGCGCGACACGTGGCCGCGGCGCAAGAAGTGCAAGGAGGGCAACCTCGCGTACTTCTACGACCACTACGGCTACCGCGACTACGAGGTCGTCAGCCAGCTCGACTGCGACCACGTCCCCGGCCCCACCTACCTGCGGGAGATGGTGCGCCCCTTCGCCGACGACTCGATCGGCTACGTCGCAGCGCCCAGCGTCTGCGACACGAACGCGAGCGCGTCCTGGTCGGCCCGCGGCCGGCTCTACCGCGAGTCCAGCTTCCACGGTCCGTACCAGGCCGGCTGCAACGCCGGCTACGCGCCGTCGTGCATCGGCTCCCACTACGCGGTGCGGACGCGGGCGCTGCGCGACATCGGCGGAGTCGGCCCGGAGCTGGCCGAGGACTTCACGACCACCTACCTGCTGAGCTCGGCCGGTTGGCACGGCGCGTTCGCGCTCGACGCCGAAGCACACGGCGAGGGGCCACCGACGTTCGCGGCGATGCTCACCCAGGAGTTCCAGTGGTCGCGCAGCCTCACCACGGTGGCGCTCAGCATGACGCGCCACCTGCGCCGGATGCCCTGGTCGCTGCGGCTCCGGTTCCTCCACGCGCTGCTCTACTACCCACTGCTCACGCTGACCACGGCGTGCGGCCTGCTGCTGGCCCCGATCGCCGTGCTGACCGGTCTGCAGTGGGTCGACGTGCCGTACCTGGAGTTCCTCGTCCGCTGGGGCGCGGTCAACATCTGGCTGATCGGCGTCGTCTACCTGCTGCGCGGCGGCGGCGTACGCCGTCCCAACGACGCACCGCTGATCAGCTGGGAAGACTGGCTGTACATGCTCACCCGCTGGCCGCTGAACCTGCGGGGGGTGCTGGCCGCGGTCGTCCAGAAGGTCCGGCCGCGGCCGATCAACTTCCGGGTCACCCCGAAGGGCAGCGACGGCTTCGAGAAGCTGCCGATCAGCCTGCTCTTCCCCTACTTCGCGATCAGCCTGCTCTTCTCCGGGGTCGCGCTCGTCGGTGAGCTCGTCCTGCACACCCGGTCCGGCGGCTACCTCCTGCTGACGCTGCTGGCCGCGAACGCCTACACGATCGTCGGCCTGACCGTGCCGTGGCTGCACGCGCGGGAGGCCGCCCGGAACGCGCGCGTCGGCTTCTTCCAGGCGTTCGGCAAGACCGTACGGCTCCCGTTCGGGCTGGCGCTGCTGGTCCTCGTGCCGTTCGCGCTCGCGGTCGCCAACTACCCGTTCTCGTTCCTCCGGACCCTCTTCCAGCTCGACGACGTGCTCCGGCTCCGTGAACTCCTCCCGTTCTGACCATCCAAGGGAAGCGCTATGCCCGATACCGTGCTGGTGACCGGTGGAGCCGGTTTCATCGGCAGTCACACCTGCGTCGAGCTGCTGGAGCACGGCTACGACGTCCTGGTCGTCGACGACTTCTCCAACAGCTCGGCCGAGGCCCTGATCCGGGTCGAGCAGGCCGCCGGCCGGCCGGTGACCGCGTTCTATGAAGGCGACCTCCGCGACTCGCGCCTGCTGGAGTGGGTCTTCACCCACCACCCGGTCGACGCGGTGATCCACTTCGCGGCGAAGAAGGCCGTCG